>Ga0194053_10001520_pt1 | contig 14730 bp, 9 predicted proteins | sample SepL228m_MetaG_FD_161684 | JGI IMG/M metagenome (GOLD analysis project Ga0194053, IMG submission 161684) | Anoxic zone freshwater microbial communities from boreal shield lake in IISD Experimental Lakes Area, Ontario, Canada - Sep2016-L227-8m | ecosystem: Environmental > Aquatic > Freshwater >... | reverse complement strand
GACAGGCCACTCCCTCCCATCAACGCGCGGTATTTGGTCTCGATCTGGGGATTGCTGCCGCCGATGACGCAGCCGATTTTCCGGTGTCCTTGAGCACGCAAGTGCCGGATGGATGTTTCCACCATGATCCCCAAGTCGCAGGTCACCAAGTCGAAAGTGATGGCTCCCCAACCCTCAAAACCGATCAGGGGATACGAATCCCCCATCATCTTGTAAACAGAGGGCGCGAGTGAATTGATCCCATAAAGCGGCCCCACAATCAACGCCTCAGGCCGATAGTGCAGCAATTTCTCAAGCTCCCTTGAGGTGAAATCTTCAATAATCTCGACGAGGACCTCGAATTTGAGCGCAGCCAATCGTTGCAGAAGACGCTGGCTCAAAGCCGACTGAGTCGGGTGATTCACGGTCCGCATCGCCAAGCCAATAAGATTGCTTTTTTTCGAGCGCAAGCTGATCGCGGCCCGGTTGGGCTGATAATTGAGTCGCTTGGCTGCCTCTATGATCCGTTCAGAGGTGGCCACGGCGATGCGCTGAGTCTTTCCATGCCCATTGAGCACGAGCGACACCGCAACACTCGAGGCACCAGACTCTCTCGCTACATCTTTGATTGTGACCAGTTTCATGTCGCTGCTAAAGGGATTTAGCGGCAATCGGTCCGGCTGTCAATTTCTTTTTCACTATTTCTGCTTACGGGTGTGGACAAAGCTAAATGCATTTAGCATTTTTCTTGCGTTAGTTTCTTTTTTATGCAATTTCTTGTTCATGGCATCCAATAAAACTATTTCACCCGGTTTTCACGAGGGCAAAGCGCCCATGGCCGTCTCGCCGGTTTATTCTCTCCGTTACTGTATCCCACCCCACGGCGACCGCAAGGCGCATGCAGAAAGCCTGCTGCGTTATGCCGCTGCCCATCAGATCAAAGAAGTGACATTGCACCTCAACACCGAGGAGTGGAATGAAGGGCATCTGCGAGCGAGCTTGGATGAACCCTGGTTTGAAACCCTGGGCCTGGTCGTTCCTTATCTGGCCCAGGCCGGTCTGAGAGTCAGCCTTAATCCTTGGAGCACTGTGCTGCACTGCGCGCGTGGACGGGGCCTGAAGCCGGATCAACATTTTACGGCCATGGTGTCTTTGACAGGGCAGTCGGTCTCTGCGATTGCCTCCTTTGCGTGCCCGGTCTGGCAGGAATATATCGCCCAGATTTACGGACTCTATGCTGGTTTTAACTTCGATACGCTCTGGCTAGAGGACGATTTCAGACACCACAACCATACGCCTCTGGATTGGGGCGGGGATTTCAGCGCGCCGATGCTGGAACGATTCTCGGTGAAGGCGGGGCAGAAAGTTGAACGACAGGAACTGATACAGCGCTTTCTGCAAAAGGGGGCTCCGCATGCCTGGCGTGGACTGCTGATGGATGTCTGGGCGGAAACGCAGGAGGAAGTGGCGGCAAAGATCGCGCAGGCAGTGACCCTTGTCTCCCCCCAAACACGCCTGGGGTTGATGTCTTCCCTGCCGACGGCTCATGCGATTGAGGGGCGTCGCTGGCACAAACTCCTGCAGGCTCTTCACACCGAACGCCCCGCCTGCCATCGTCCAAACTATTTTCCATACGAGGAAGACGACTCCTTGTTTACAGCCTCTGGCAGCTTCAAGCTTGACCTCCAGAAAACGTTGCGTCCGGTTGACTGCGATTCCCTGCCAGAAGTGGAAAATGGCCACTCCGGTTTATTCGCCAAATCGAAACGCACCACATGGATGCAACTGGTAATGGCCCAACTGCATGGCTGCGACGGGCTGCTGCTCGACATTCATCCGTTCATCGCAACGCATCCCGACGAAGACCCACGAGTAGGGGATATGCTGGACGAAAGTCGCGCCGCACTCGGCTGGATCGGCGAACGTTTCCCCCGCAACTGCCCACTGAAAGGCTTGCAGATGCTCTGGCAGGAGGAGATCTCCCGCCACATCACGCTCCCCGAAGCGGCGGCGGATCCGGAAGGTCTCCTTCATGACGTTTTTGCCGCGACTGAAATTGTGACCATGCTGGGGTTGACCACCCATGCGCACAATGCGCAGTGCCGCCTCCTCTGGGGGAAAGCCGCCTGGAGCTGGTCTATCGAAGAGCTCCTAGGATTCCTGCGGGAACCGCTGTGGTTGGATGGTGAGGCGGCCCAGATCCTGTGCAAGCGAGGGCTTTCTGCAAAGATCGGGATCGAATCCATCGAAGCCCTGGATCGCGAGCGCTCTCTCTATTCCATCGAACAATGGAGTGACGGAAAAAAAGAGCAACGGGCAACGCTCATCCATATGCCGACTTTCTATCGAATGAATTTCAGCGCTCCCATTCAAGTTTGGAGCGAGGTCGCCGACTGTCATCTGAAACCGATGGGCTGCTGTCTCGCCAGCGGCAGGTCAACTGAAGGTGGCCCGCTGCTGCTCAGCGCCTTCCCGATGCGACAGGCAAATCAATTCCCGATGAGCAATGCCCGCCGAGCGCTCTATCAGCAGGCCTGCGCTGCCTGGGGCGGCCCGGAGGTGGGAGCCTCGGTGGTTGGCGGAGCCCGGATGTTGCCCTTGGAATTTCACACACCCGATCGATGGGTTCTCGTCTGGAATTTGGGGCTCGATCCGGAATTGCCCGTCCTCCGAGTGCCGAAGGCTCAGGGTGTGGTTGAGGGGTGGCTTCTCGAACCCCTCAAGGAACCAAGACCGACGACCTGGATCGAAACTCAGATCGGAGAGGTGCTTGAGATCCGCCCCGCCGAGCCTCTTCCTTCCTATGGCTTGTTTGCTTACAAAACCCGGTAAAAATATTGCAGCTGTAGAAGTCAACCTCCCGAACCTCAAGTCCCCACCCCTATGATTCAAAGTAAAGAGTGGCACAAATATCGTGGCGGCGAACAGACGACCAATCCGGCTCTACTCGCTGAATTTTATGCAGACCGGCCGTTGATGTGGCGCAACATCATTCTGGTGATGATTGGCAACCTCGGCTATGGCATCGCGTTCACGCTGATCAGCCCGCTGATGCTATTGCACATGAAGGCCTGCGGCATTGAGGAGGATTGGATCGGCAGCATCGTCGCAGGCAACTACTGGCTGGTCAGTGTCCTTGTTATGTATTTCTCATGGCGCAGCGACCGGTTGGTCAATCGATTCGGGCGGCGTATCCCCTTCCTCCTCGCAGCAACCCCGGCCATCGTCGCGACCGCCTTTCTCTTCCCGTTTTTCCAGAACAGGACGGTTCTAATCACTCTCTGGATCATTCAGATTCTCGCGATCGACATGAAGGCTTCCACCTTCTCGTTGATCCTTATCGACTCGGTTCCCCGCAAGGAACTTGCCAGGCTGAACGCCCTGAGCACCTTAGTTCCAGGTCTATGCAGCTTCTTCGTGTTGCGCTACGGGATGCGCCTCACAGAAATCCACGAAGCGCTTCCATTTGTTTTGGGAGCCCCGCTGGTTCTCCTCACTGCGCTCATCGCGGGCTTCGGGGTAGTCGAGCCCCCAATTTACAGTCCGTCCAAGGAGAACTTCAAACCCTGGTCCACCATGGCTGTATCCTGGAAGGATAAACGGATCATCTGGCTCATGCTTGGCGTCGGGATGATCTCCGCTTTTCATAATGTCTACGGAATGTGGGTCTGGCTCTTTGCAAAGGTCACTTTGGGGCTAGACAAAACGGTCATAGCCGAGACTCTCTCCTGGAGCAGCCTGCTCGGCGTGGCTCTCGCTTATCCCGTCGGCTGGGTGATCGACCGATTCGGCGGACGGAAGATCGTGGTGGTTTATTGGATGCTGCTCGCGGTCATGTTTACCCAGATCATGCAGGTGCATGACGCCTCAGGATTGTTGCTCGTCGCCCTCATTTCATGCTGCGCATTGCCTTTCGCTGGAGCAGCAGACATCATGGTCTATCGATCGGCACCTCCCGAGCATATGGGGTCGATCACCTCCACCAACGCATTCCTGCGAAACACGATCGCCGGTTGTATCGCGTTTGGATCCGGACAATTGATCCGGCACGTCAGCTACACCGCCGCCTTCATCATGGGGATTTGCGTCAGCACAGTGGGTCTCTCAATGTTTTTCATCCACCAATACAGCATGCGAAGCAGGCCCAAAAAAGTGGCAAGCAAGTCTTCCATCACTACAGACATCAACCGAAAATGTTTGGTGGATCAGGAATCGGATTAAACTTACTCCCCTTTCCACCCCCGATTTGGCCGGGGTCCGCGCTGAGCAGTCACAAATTAAAGTTTCCTCATTTTTTCAACTTTCACCTGTAAACATCACTTCCACATCCAACTCGAAGATATAGACATACGGTTCACTATCAGTCAGTAATTTTGGCATGGAGAACGCCAGCTGATTCATGCCGTTGCGCAGGGCTGTTCCCGGCAGGCTAATCTCGATCCGCTCGTGAGATTTAAGGTTATGACCCGATGGAATCCGACCCGCAGGTTGCTCGCTCCGGGTAATCGCACACTCAGCGGTGTCTACGCCGTTGAGCGTGTACTTCAACAGCCCCGGCGGCACGATCGATGGCTGCTCATACACGCAGTGAGGACTGGCAACCGCTATCTGGCGGAAGCAAAGTTTCACACGGGAATCCGTACCGCCAATATCGGCCCCGCAGACTGGGAACTCGATAGTCTGGTGGTATTGCGGCGGACGTTGCGCCTCCACATACAGCGGCAGTCCTTCCCAAAATTGGTACCGCTTGTCTCGGTGTAGGAAGTCTGACAATTCAGTCAGATAGGTCGGTGGCTCGCAATTGTTCGGGCGCGGCCACAGATTGTATAGCGCGAGGCCGGCGATATCCTGAGACGCAAAGTTCTGAGCGGCCGCCCTGAGCATAGGTCCCCGATCACCGGCCGATACCTGAGAGTGTCTCGGCGCATCGGGGTTCGGGAGAATATCGTAGAAATTTCTTTTGTCCAATGCGAACCAGCCTTCGAGCGATGGATAGAACGGTATTTTATGCGTACGACACAACGACAGCCACGGCTCAAGGTCAGCCCTGAAGGTGTTGCAAAGGTCAGTACAAACTAGGATATCCAGCAGTCCATCGACAACCCAGGTGCGAAGATCCATGCCGCCGTGCCGCAGTCTCTCCTCGCGGAAAAGCGTCCTAACCATGATGGGGATCTCGCGTCCAGCCGCTTTTAGTCGCGTGCGAACCTCAACCAGGAACTCTGTTAGAATACCACGCTTTTCCCAAGCTTCATCGGGCTGGAAGAAGTAGGGCTCACGCGACATGTCCAGTTCGATGCCGTCCACGGCATAGTTACGCGCAACCTCCACAATCGCGGCGAGCTTGCGTTCACGCACTTCCTCGAAGGAGTAATCCATGGCCCCGTTATAGTAGGAATAGGCGTCCGTCTCGCCCCAGATCCGGTATTCCTGATGCTTCTTCCAGAAATCGGGTGCCAGGCAGCTATCGGGATGCGCGCGGTGATGGACATCGTTCATGCGGAAACTCGCATAGAACGCAATTCCGGCCTGGTGCGCATGGTCAATCAAGAGCGGCAGATAGTCTATGCCCTGCTGATACAGATTGTGGGCAACATCGCCGGTGCCGCCGAATGCAACAGTGCCCCCTCCTGATCCGGCAGGCAAAGGCTGTCTTTTCCCGTACATGTCATAAATTGTCTCAAGGACTTCCGACTTGTATGAAGCAACCTCGCTCGCCACCAACCAGCAGAGGCAATCGACCGGAGTCCCTTTCAAGCTCGCAACCGGCCCGGCCACCATGCTCACATCGTGAGGCAGGGGCACCACCTTCAGTCCGTCGCCATCGTCATTCAAAATTGAGCGGTAAGATATCATTTCCTTTTTCATAGCGTTTTTTAACAAACAATTGCACTACACCGCATAAACTGCCGATAGATTTAGCAATTCACTTACCTTTCAATAAAAATCACTTTAAAAGTAATTGTTTCAAGTGTTTACGACTGCAAGTCCCGAATATCTTGCGCCCCACCTATAGTCAACCGAGAGGAAGCGCTACCACTAATGTAGCGTACAACCAATAAATGCTCACCAGGCTTCAGCGCCGCAGTTGCTACATGATCGGTCATGGACGCCCCACCCTGGACATTTCCGGTGGCGAGAGTATCACAGAGAGGCTCTCCATCTATCCAAGCCTTGAACCACCAGTCGGCACCAAACCCGAATGACTCTGGTCCATCCAGTTCCACTGTAAAAGGAATATAAATGTAGGCCTCCCTCTGCTCGGCAACCTCGCCCCATATCTCAGCGAAGTCTAAACGTCCGTCCCTCGTCGTTATGTTGACCGGTTTGACCCGGCGAGACCCGCCATCCAAATAATCAGGAATGGCGTGTAACATACCTTCCATATGAGGCCTTTCTTCTTTTTCAAAATATGAAAAAAACGTCCAGTCTCTGGAAAGTCGAAGAGTCCCCTCAACAGGATGGATTTTCCGAACGACCGCAGGCAGGTTAAATTTATACACTCGCAATCCACGGACCGTGACTCCGCATCTTTCGGCGAAAATCCCGATATTCCGCACCGCCGGTTTTGAAAAGCCATAACATTGAACAAGCCGTCCATCCGCGTACACTTCAATAAACTCACCTCTCAGCAGGATGACCAATTTAACAAACGTTTCTGCAATAACAGGCCAATTCACATGGTTCTCCACCATAAATGCCGGGCCGCATGGACCACTTGTAATTTTGCCAAACTCAAACACACCCTGCCTGTTCAGCAGGCAGCCCGCCCCTTCATAGGGCTTTTCCGCACCGTGTTCACTAGTACCGATAAAAAGTCCGGCGGCACCGTTGCCTGTAATCCTGAACTCGGCCTCGATAACGACTCCGTTTTTGTAGCAGAGATCCGTTTCAAAGAAGGCAAGGAATGAACCCGCTGTCTCTCCATTAATAAGGTCATCGGCACATTCCCATTGGCCGGATGGTTCTCTTTGTGGAGACGGCGTGACAAGGTCTGAACCGTTTTCAATATCGAACAGCAGCGTCCCTTTGAGGTTTTCATTTCCAGTCCACCACTTCAATACAAGTTTGCCGGGCGCGTCTTCCTCAAGCAATTTCACGGTTCCGAGCCAGGCATCAATAAAATTATCGCGCGGCATCCAGTGATGATAGAGCAACGTCTGATCCTTGAACTGAAAGGGCCGCGCGAAATACGATGGCAAATAAGCCCAGTTTGGAGGTGCGTTGCGGCATCCCAACAACATCGGATCACCCGGCACAAAACGATAAGGCCCCTTGATATTGTCAGCCATCATGACATACATTCCGCCAGCTTTCCCGCTGGTGTTGTAGATGGGATCAAAACGTGGCCCCAGACCTGAATTGCTGCCGACCAGTAGATAATGGCGGGCACCGAAGTTGACATATCCGCCGAACTCAGACCAACCCATGCCGCACGGTACACTTGCCGGCGGCTCAGTCTTCCATTGAATACCGTCAACGCTTGAAACCAGGCCGGCAACACCATTGGCACCGGCAGGTGCTTTGGCGTTTGCCGTCACGAATCCAAGAAACGTTCCATCTGGTTGTGAAACGACGCAAATCGTATCCCAGCGTGCACCACAACTTACTTGTCCGCCTGAACATTCATACCAGCTGGGATTCGGCGCACTCTTGACTTCTTTGGGCAGTTTCCGCCAGGTAAGCAGATCATCGGATTCGGCGAAAAATATCTCTTGTCCGGTAAAGAGTCCGTCCGAGGAACCGCTCAGCGAATAGTTCAGCATCCAGCGATCTTTGACACGCCAGACCATGCCCGTCCCCATGCAGCCTTCACCGGGTTCAGGGGTGAGAATTGTTCCGAGATCCTCCCAATGAAGCAAATCCTTGCTGGTAGCAAGGCCGTAGCCGTCCCACACCGCCTTCCGGAACTGGAGGTAAAAGAGATAAAATATCCCTTCATGATGCAGAATGAAGGTGTCCCATAGTTTACTGTTTTCAGGCTGAAATATCATAACTGTCCCGGTTCATATTCATTCTGTCCCGTGTTTATTTCAACGTATAAGTCGCGGGCTATTCCAGCTCCAGAAGTTCCATATTGTCAAGCCACACCTCGGTGTCCGCCGCCAAGTTTAAAACCAGGGCATAACCGGGATATTTGTCAGACTCAATCCGGCACTCGGCCGAATAGGATTTCCAGTTTTCTTCAAGCTGACAATGGATGAACATGGGTGCTGGAGACACATTATAGGTTGAAAACGTTATTGTCCCTTTGCCCATGGCCCGAAATTTGAGTCGGTAGGTCGTGAACGGTTTGCCCAGATCACGGTAGAAATCCGCCCCCTTCTCAGTCTGAATGTATAGGCAGGTGTTGGTTTTACCATTCGTCAGTTCGGCAACCTGACGCACCTTGGCCGATCCCGCATTGGGCAGCCAGACCGGACACATTTCAACCAGCGGCCCGTAGCGTTGGAAATCCCAACCTCCTTTGATTCTTCCCTTGTAGTAGGCATCCATCCACACAGGATCCGCCACCCGCTCAAAATCGCCATTGTCAATCAGGTTCGGCCTTGCCATGGCGTTCGGGAGAGCGAACCAAACCATGTTAAGAACAAAGCTTATAAGAGCTGCTTTAGCAAACCACGAGCATGGCCAACCCGAAGTGGGCACTTGTTTAACGCACATCGAAGTTTACCTCCTTCTCCATGCCCGAAACGATGGATGTGACCTTCAGGACATAGTGCCCCGGCGCCATGTCGTAGGCCAGCGGCAAACTCACCTTCAATTCCTTGCCGGTGAAAATGTAGTTCTTGAAATAGTAAAGCAGCGACTCGCCCTGTGGGTTCAGCACCTCGACATGGATGCCATGGCCGAACGGGATATCCTGGTCGAACGTGAAATGGACAGTGAACGAAAGATCCTTGCCTGGTTGTATCTTTCGAGAATGGAACGGGTTCAGGGAATTCCACGAGAAGCTGGAATTTGAATCCATTTTGACCTCCATCGCAAGAAACCTGGCAGGCACGAGTCCGATGAATTTGGGCTCGTCCTTGGGAAGGTTGAGTGAAAACTCGCCCGCCATTCCGAGGTATTTCTTGGCACGGATGTCGTAAATATGCCGAGGTTCAGGCAACCGCACCGTGGTGGTGTCGGTGCTGCACTCCTTCGCATGGTGATTGCGCAACAGGCACAGATAGCGCGCCCCGTTGTTCACATAACTGCTCGATTCGCTGTCATAGCGCTCAATCCCCTGGTCGTTCAGCAGGACGACCGGCGGCCGGATGCCTGCGACTTTTTCCAAGGTCTCCTGGTAGCCTTTGAGACCCTTGAACTCGCCTTGCGGCACTTTTTTATTGGCGCCCCGGAATTCCCCAGCCAGGTAAAGAGTGTAGCCGTTGCCGACCTTGTTGAGATTGAGCTTGTCGGTGACCGGAAAGAGGTCGTCCAGGGCCGGTGCCGGCCGCGTCTTGCAGTGTTCGTCCATCATGCCCGGGTTGTTGTCGGCGATCAGGAGACCGCCGTTCTTCACAAATTCCCGCAGCCCCCCCGCTTGCGCATCCGACAAGGCCCGATTATACGGCAGGATTAACGCCTTGAAGCCGCGTTCGGCCAGCGTTTTTCCGTTGATCTCATCATCGCCGATGAAATGCGGCTCGACGCCCATCACCTTCAGGACATGCATCTGATCCTGGATTGCTTCCGTGGCGCTGGTATCAGCCAGGGGATCGAGCATTGAGGCAAGGGTGTTGACCGTGCTCAAGACAATGGCGATGGGCTCGCGCGAAAACTTGGATTCGAGCATCAGTGTGGCAGGACCCCGCCGCACCTCGGCGGTTGTTTCCAGGAACCCTTTGAACCAAGGCATGGGTTCCGAACCATCAGGGGTGACACCTCCAGCTCCGGCCCCCGCCCAATTTGCAGCCCCCGGATCATAGCCGGATTCGACACCTGAAAAGCCGCGGTACAATAGCCACCAAGGCAGCAGGCGGTGAGCCCAATCGGCCTTGTTATGATGATAAAAAGTGTCGCCAAAAAGACTGAAATACCCCTTGTCATCGCCCAGCGATCGCACCATTGCGGACAGCCCAAAATAAGGTCCCACAAACGAGGCAGTATAATCATCCCACTTGCCACCGGTCATCTCCTTCGACAGCCGGGGCCAGTCGAATGTCGGCAAACCAAACGGAGTCGAGTTAAACGTGTAAAGGTTATCCGTCGTCGAGGGCCGTAAATCCGGATCGAATTGGCGCAGGTACTTGATCGCCTTAATATATAAAGCCGAGTGGGTTGCCGCGGTGTGCCAGAGCTGATGATCCACCCATTGGACGGGACGGTTCAGTTTGAACGCCTCGGCCGGAGCCAGAGGAACGACTTCGGCAAAATCCTTGTAGTCGCTGTTCCATTCCTCGTTCAAGCGCTCAATGGTTTTGTAAACAGTCTTCACATAGTCCCGGAACGCCACCTGACAGTACTTGCAGAAACAGGGATTTGGACAATGCCCTTCCGAGTTAAAGGTCGAGCCAATGTTGCCGTATTTGGCAAAGGCCTTCACCCTGTCACCGCATATCTTTTCCCAATTTTTCTGTTCCGTGTCTTTCCCGATCTCCGGATTATTTACACAATTGTCGTTGATGAGATTGCCGTCGGCATTTTTTTTCTGATATCGGCTGTGGGCAAGGCCATGGGTGACAACCCCCTCAATCCGCCAGCCATCTCTGGCGGCGTAGTCCGCCCATTGCGGGTAGAATACGGTGGCAACCTCGAACCCAACCCGGAACTTGCGCTCTTTCAATTCCGGACAGGCAAAAATCCCCCCCTGCTGGATCACACCCCAGTAATATCCACCACCGATTAGATGAAAATTGTTCACCTTGTTGTTCGGAATGGCGATGGAACAGGATTTGCTGGCCAGCTCAAACACGGGGCCTTCGATGGAGACCGTGACTTCCCAATACGTGGAGAGCGGCGCATGGATGGGAAACGAAAACGCCATCTCTTTGCCCGCGAGGGGCAAGTCTGCGGTATAAACGAGCCGTTGCCAACTGTCTCGCACTTTGAGCCTGGCCTTGCCATCCTTGGGCAGATCCCCCTCCAGCACGATTTTGCCTTTGACCGTTTCCCCCGCCTGATAACGATCCCTCTCCGTGCCGATCGAAACGATTTTGATTCCGTCCGGTTTAGGAACTTCAAACCCATACGACACAAAATCCAGGACGTTTCCTTTGCCATCCTTCGCCCAGGCGTCCAGCGTGTACTCTCCCGGACGCTTGAGTTCCGCCGGGATCCGGATGGTCACGGTGCCATCCGCACGTTTCGCCATTGCGAGGCTGCCGCTGCCGAGCACCGAACCAGCCTTGTCCCGGTAAGTCCACTCCACCTGCCCGACACTGCCCGGTTCGCCCTCCACTGTGAGAGCAAACGAGGCGTGGCTCAAATCCTCAAGCGAAATGCGCTTCGGATTCTGCCCATCCACCTTCAGTCGGATAGTGCCGACTTTGTTGGCCGCGTACAGGCAGAGTTTCGCGAACATGGCCTGAAAGAGATCATACCGCTTGAACGAGTAGACCATGGACGGGGTGAAGGCATTATTCACATATCCAGCAGGCTCACAAAAATAGGTGAGCACCACAACCCGCCCTTTGCCCAAGGCTCCGGATTTGATGTTATACGCCACGCGTTCTTTACCATCATACAACCCGGGTTCCGGGTGCGCCTGGTCGTACGCTTTCATTACCACCTGCGCCTGCGCTTGATCCACAGCGGGGATCAACGGCAATTGGTCCAGAGGAATGGTATTGCTGAGGATGTTGCCTGTCGCTTCTTTTAGATCCGTGAGACCGGCGGGAAAACCGGCTCCTCGGTCTTCCTTGGCGGTCGCGCCGGGAGTGCCGAATGGAACTTCTTTGTAATAAAAATGCGGGGACGCACAGACCATGATCAGGCCTGCGCCTTGCCTGACGCGTTCCATGATATTGTCTCGGGCGAAATCTGGCAGGACGTCCCAGTGGACTTTCGCGACGATGATGAGATCGTATTGGCGGGATGGGTCAAGCCGTTCTTTGAAGAGCCGCGGAATGACCCGCTCCCAGTTGGCCAGTGATCCACCCCACACATTTCCGCCGACAAGGCCTTCAGGAGCACCCGGCTGGCCGGAGGGTTGACAAGTCAGGTAATTAATATCGCCGGTCATTAACACCGTAGAATCAAGTGCCAGCCGTTGGGAGAGTTCCACCACCTCACGCGTGGCGGACTGAGTGCAGACGACAAACGTCTTGATCGGCCCACCGGGTAGCGGCTTGGCCCATTCGACATGCCGTGTGATGAACGTCCCAGGAATCCGGTCATAGGTCTGTTTCGCGCCGCCCAACTCATATTCCCCAACCTCCGCAAAAAGAGAAGCGGGTAAAATGATAAGGAGCCCCAGGCAGCGGAGGCAGGCGTTTTTGATAAAGTTGAACTTCATGGTCATAAGATTTTCCTTCAGTGGTTGCGTTTCGCGAGGCTCAGAACTACTCCTGCACTTTCTCCAATTGCTGCTTCCATTCCAGCCGGGTCGTCAGTAAGGAAACTCCCCGCCGGATATCACGCACTTGTTCAAACGCCGGCAAAAAACGGGTCGCGTTCATCGGCGTCGCCAAGTCCAGCCGTTTTATACCCGCTTTGACCGCGTCCTGCCAGTAGCGGCTGTAGGGGTCCGCCAGTCGGCTGTCTGCCGCCATGGTCTTCATCTCCGCCGGCAGCGATCTCCGAACGCTCTCCTCCCACCAACGGTTGATTCCGCCGAAAAGCAACGTCCCTTGCACAATCGGATCCAGCAGTGTCCCCCGGTTGCCGCTGGACCAAAGGGCATAGTAGGTCTGGTTGTTGCGGCACAGCCAGAAGCCCCACGCGTCCCCTGTCCGGATTTCCGTTACTCCAAGGGCTGCGGCCGGAATCGCAATCTCCATAGTCCAGGAATCGTTCAAGATCTTGGACCTGGCGACAAAGCCGCTCTGCCATTCAGGGTCCTGTGTATTGGCGGCGTTCCGACAATCAAAACGCATGTCATTAACGTTGGCGACAAACTGATAGAAGGCGCTCGTGTTTTCGCGCGGCTTGAGAAAGAATTCGATTGAATAGCGGGCCGTGTACTGATCTTTTTCGACCGGCTTGGCAAAGCCACTCTTCACATCGGCCATATTATCCTGAAAACACCGAATCCCGATGAACACCTGATCCTTGGTATAGAGCACCTTGACGACCGTCTTCAGGCTGGGAACGGTCGTTTGTCCAAATACTTTAAAATCAGAGGACTCTGTTGCCTTTTCCCAGCAGGGTTTGGTTAAATCTCCATCTATAACCATGGATGTCTCAACCGATTCCCCTACGCAAACCGGCGGTTCACTGGCGTACACCGCACACACCTGCTGGGAAAATAGGGCGAACATTAGGAGTTGTAAGCTTTTACTCATATTCCTGATGCAGAATGAATGGGTCCCATAGTTCACTGTTTCCAGGCTTAAATATCATAACTGGCAGGTCGTTTGGAGCCGTAGCCACGGGCTTATTGTCCGCAACTGCGGCACCCGCCAGAACAAACACAATGAACGTAAGAATATGCAGTTCTGAAAATATCCTCATGATTATTTTTCTTGTTGTGTGATAATCAAATCATCCACAAGCATAAGAGCATTCGAGTGTAATCGGAAGCTGATGCGGTTTGCCCCAGAACCTATAACTTTAATCGTCTCGGTTACTTTTGACCAGTTTCCATCCCCCTCATTCTCGACGTCATGAGACTCTATCGAATAACTCGGACTGTTATCGCCTCGAACAGTGGCGTGGACAATCGGACTTTTTGGCTTTTCCCCATAAACATAAAAAGTAATGCTATAGACCTCCAAATCGTTTGTTGGAAAACCGCCTTCAGGTGGAAGGTAAAAACCGCCCTCTAGTTCAAGCGCTGCTTTTCCGTTGTGGAATATTTCACTCTTTCGAACAACCCCATTTCCGTCAGGCGAAAACTCGCAGAATTGATTAAAAGCTTTTGGAATCAACACGGAAACATTGGTTTCACATGGTGTGACTGACCAGCCATTTTTTATCGCATTCTGATAATACTCCGTATTTTTTTCCGTCGTATTAACAACACTCCATCTTTCAAAATCACCTTCTCCCTCCAGGATATCAATAGGATCGATTCCCACCTTAGTTGCCGTCTCTTTGGCGATTGCACATACCGCCAAGACCATGGTTGCTGTAATTACTGTTGCTTTGAGGGTTTTCATATATTTCTTCATTCTTTTATTTGGGGTCTACAATCGACGATAAACTGAGTTTTACTCCTACCATTGAGCACTTGTGACACATCGTAAAAGGTGATACGGAAGGCAGGCTCTCATCAGATCGTGGATTTCGGCTTGTTGCTAAAGGGCTTTAGCTTGAATCGCGCTTTAAGTCAAACCTTTTTATAAGTTTTTTTTGCCATGGCATCCACTATTGACTTCCCGGCATCATAATTTCGGAAAATTGCAGGCGATAACCTCCACTTCACAACACTCGTATTATAAGCACATTGCGGCCTTTTATGCTTCAATTGCATGCAATTTGTTAAATTAAATCTTACTGATGGCCAGCGAGATGATATCGTCGAAGCGCAGACATCCTGACCTCACGCGAGAGGAAATGCGGTGCAAAGTGAAAAAAACATTTGTTCCCGACTTGCAGCACGTGGGGAGATAGGGGATGTGCGGCAGCGGAAAAACAAGCAGGTAAGAGGGGGGAGTTCTAGCA
>Ga0194053_10001519_pt1 | contig 14735 bp, 9 predicted proteins | sample SepL228m_MetaG_FD_161684 | JGI IMG/M metagenome (GOLD analysis project Ga0194053, IMG submission 161684) | Anoxic zone freshwater microbial communities from boreal shield lake in IISD Experimental Lakes Area, Ontario, Canada - Sep2016-L227-8m | ecosystem: Environmental > Aquatic > Freshwater >... | reverse complement strand
TGGCCCTGCAGCTAGGTCAGCCCACCCACCCCGGGGATGCCGAAGTGGAAGTGCAGCTCGAGGGCCCGGGGGCCCTCGAATACGCGAAGCTGATCACCCATGACCGGAATCCCAAGCTCCGATCCAGCAGCCACAAGGTGGTCTATGGGCTGATGCCACCCACGCCTCCCGGGAGCCGTGTGCCCCCGCTGAGTGGACTGCCCCTGGACCACGGCGCCCGAATCCTGCGCTCCCGGGAACACTTCCAGCGCGGCTGCGACCCCATGACGGTCACGTTCCATGCCGCCGCCGAGAACCTGGAGAAGCACGAAGCCCAGGTCCTCCGCATTCGCCAGAAGGTGGCCGGAGAAGTGGTGGGCGGCTATACCGTGCTGCTGATCAATCGAGGCTGAGGCCTTGCGGCTGCACCTCGCGGGCGCAGCCGAGGTGGTTCCAATCCCGGACAGCTGTTCCTTCACCACACTGTGTCAGCGCCCACTCCCAACGGCCCCTCGCTCACTGCGCCAGCGAAGGCTTCACCGCCAGCGCGGCGCTCTCCTGGCTGCAGTCGCGGTTGGGCTTCAGGCCTTTGCCCCGGACAACCGCAAGCTCGGCCCGGGCGGCCTCCAGATCGGCGCGGAACGTGGGCTCGGCGTGCAGGCGGGCCAGGGTGGCCGCGGCCATGGTGCGGCCCTGGACCACGTCGCTGTGCCAGTGGGCGTTCCCCGCGTTGCGGCTCTCGCCAAAGGCCAGGCCGCGCGCGAGGAGAGCATCCGCCTGCTCGGGAGCCAGCTCCGAAAGGATCAGCGCCCAGCCCCAGCCGGCCGCCGTGTGCCCAGAGGGATAGGACCCATCCTTCTCCAGGAAGGCCTGCTCCTCCGGGGTGCAGATGGGCGCCTTGTTCCAGAGGAAGGGACGCGGGCGGTTGTAGTGGGTCTTCGCGGCGTAGGTGGAGAGACCGAAGTCCGTCAGTGTGCGGCGCAGCATCTGATATAGGCGCGGCGTATCCAGCTCGGTGATCGGCGCGTTCAGGGCGCAGGAGAAGGTCGAGGCCGCGTGCGGGAAGTGCAGATCCGCATCGGACGTGGCCAGCGCCCAGCGCGGGGTGCCGCGCAGCGCCAGGCTTCTCTTGCTGATCTCCTGGTCGAGCGCGAGGGCGGCGGAACCAGCGGACGGGGGAGGAGGAAGAAGGGCCAGGCTGTTCGGAAGCTGCTTCGCCGAGAGGTAGCCGGGAAGAAACCCGGGGATGAACGCAGCGCCTGCGGTCGGCTGGCTCTGGGCGATGGGGTTGGCGCCCTGGGCCAGCAGACCCACGAACAGGATTCCCAACCCCAGAGGAAGCCGCGCACCGCGGTTCGAAAGCCACATCCTCATGGGAGCTCCTCATGCTGCGTTGAGTTGAAACTCAGGGTGACAGGGTGCCCAGCGGACGCCGAGGCTCAGCGGCCCTGGTGGGCCCTGAGGAACGTGTCCCGGGCGGTGAGGGCCGTGTCGGTGAAGTCCGAGAACACACCGTCCACACCCAGGGCATAGAAGGCGAGGTACTCGTTCTTCGGGTCGCCCTGGTAGTCCCGGGCCAGGCGGCGCGACTCGTTGCGGAAGGTGTAGGGATGGACCAGCAGGCCGGCCCGATGGGCATCGGCGATGAGCGTGGTGGGGGGCTGCAGGGTCGCATCAGCTTCGTTGATCAGGCCGTCACCGTTGAGGTCCATCACCTTGCCGCTGGCATCGAGGGTGCCTTTGACGGTGGTGATGTAGCGCTTCCAGGGACCGATGCCGTCCGCGTAGGTCCTGATCTCGGCCAGACCGGCGGGCGTCACCATCGCGCTGAAGAGGCGGCTGTCCCCGGCCCGGGTCCAGTCGAAGGGGCGGTCGTAGGGGGCGACGAAGGTCAGGGCGCCCGTCTTGAGATCCACGTCATCGGCATCAATGAGCTGGATCACCTTGGTGTCGAGTCCCTTGGAGCGCAGGATCTTCAGGCTGCCCGGCTCGAAGGACTGGACGTAGATCGGTGCGGTCCGGCTGTTCCAGCCCGCGGCCTTGATCAGGGCGAGGAAGGTGTCCTCCAGGGGCAGGCCGAGGTCGCGATGGTAGGTGGGGTTCTTGGTCTCGGGGTATACCGCGATCGTCCGGCCGGTGGCGGCGCTGCGGGCCTTGACCAGGTCGACGACCTCCTGAAAGGTGACAATCCGTAAAAGACCGTTGTATTGCTGAGGACGCTCCGCGTCGGTGGAGATGGCTCCCAGCGTCTTGATCTCGGCCAGGGTGAAGTCGCTGGCGAACCAGCCGGTCTGGGTCTCGCCATCCACCTGAGTGGTCTTCCTGCGCCCGGCAAACTCGGCATGGCTGGCCACATCGGTGCTGATGGCCAGGTTCGGGTCATGGCGGCAGATCAGGACGCCATCCTTGGTGGAGATCAGATCCATCTCCACCGCATCGGCACCCAGCTCGATGGCCTTGGCGTAGGCTTCGAGGGTCTCCTCGGGCAGGTAGCCGGAGCCGCCCCGGTGGGCCACCACGATGGGAGCCCTGCCCTCGAGGGTGGGTAACCGGCGGAGCTCGTGGTTGGCGAAACAGGCAACCCCCAGCAGGGCAGCGACGCACACGGTCGTCGCCGTGAGCTGGGGGGAGAACCGACGAACACTACGAAGCATGGTGGTGTTTCCCTCAAGACTGGATCAAGGGTACCTGCTTATCAGCCATGCTCAGCATCATCAGCCCCAAGACTCACGGCTGAACCCAGGATGACGCCGCTGATCGCCAACTCCCCTGCCTTGAATGAGGTTGATGACGGCAACGTTGGCTAGCCTGTTTCAACCCACCAGCAGGGGGATTGATTCCTTTTTGCCATTTGATCGAGATTTGAAATCAAAGAGTTAAGGATCCCCGCCAGATTTCTGTTTGTCTCATGTCTCGCCTCAGGAGATGCCGAGAAGAGACCAAGAGCAAGGTCATACTCTTCGAACTTCGAGTCTGGACGTTGGGGAACCTCTTCCTAGACTGGGTCAGCTTTTCTAAGCTATTATCTGGACGAGGCTTAACGATGGACCGCCAAGACGCAGACGCAGCCATCCCCGCAGCCGGTTCCCTGGCCAGCACGGTCCGCATGCTGCTGCGTGTGGGCCTCGCACTCAGTTTATTGCTGGGCCTCGGATGGACATATCAGCACCGGACCTACCAGCGCGCCATGACCGCAGCCTCCCGAAGTCAGCTCGTCGCCGCCACGAACGCGGGCACGGCCGCCATCGACACGATCACGCGCCATGCCATGGCCGAAGTGGACGCCATCGCCCGCGAGCTGGACGCAGGCACCCTCGACCGAACCAGCGCCCTGGTGCGCCTCCGCTCGGCGATGGTTGCGAATCCTGACTTTTTTGGAATGTCGCTGACCTACCGCCCTTTTGGTTGGGCCCACCACCAGCGGCTGTATTCCGCTTATTACCCCAGGAAAAATGGGCAGGTCACGTTTGTTCGGTTGGACGAGACCTATGACTACACCCGGCCCGAGTTTGAGTGGTATGGGCGAGCCATGGCCAACGGTCCCCTCTGGACCCAGCCCTATTTCGACGAAGCGGCCGCGACGACCATGATCACCTACTCGCGCCCCTTCATCGGCCCAGGAGGCGATCCCAAGGCACCGCTGGGGGTCGTCACCCTGGACATCTCCATGGACGGTATCAAGAAGATCATCGAAGCCCTGGACCTGGGCCAGAGTGGCTTTGGGGCGCTGGTGGCCGCTGATGGAACCTACCTCTATCACCCCGAGGCCGACTTTGTGCAGGGACACAAGACTCTGCAGGGCGTGGCGGCCGAGCTCAACGACCCCGACCGCCAGCGGCTGGCGGTGGCGGCCCAGAAGGGTGAAGCAGGCATCCTGAACCATCGCAGCCAGACCACAGGCCTGGCTTCCTGGATCATCTTCGCGCCCGTTCCATCCACCGGCTGGTCCCTCGAGAACACCTTCATCAAGGATGACGTGCGGATCCGTCCCGAGGTCATGAAGCGGCAGCAGCTCCACATTCTGCTGGCGGGGCTCGTGTTCATGCTGTGTGCCACAGGCCTGCTCCTGGGTGTCTCGCACGGCGCCACCCGCCCGCTCTGGGGCATGTCCATGCTTTCCGCGCTCCTGTTCCTGGTGGCCATCGGCATGATCCTGTCGATCTCGCTGCGCTTTGACCGGGCGCAGAAGGCCGGGGGAATCCCCATCGGGGACATGGCCACCTTGAACAAGGTCACAGGCGCCTACACCCGCGCCTGCGAGCTGCGCCACACGGAGCCCCCGGTCTATGTGCCGACGGGGCTCTACCTGGAGTCCGCCACCTTCCTGACGGCCAACGACCTCATGGTGTCGGGCTATGTCTGGCAGAAGTACCAGCTCGGCACCCAGGACCACCTCTTCCGGGGCTTCACCCTGGCCGATGCCACAAGCCTGGAGATCACCGAGAACTACCGGGAGAAGCAGAACGGGTTCGAGTTCGTCCGCTGGCACTTCCGGGCCACCTTGCGCCAGCACCTGGATAGCACCCGCTATCCCATCGAGACCGAGCAGATCGAGCTCCGCATCCTCCACAAGCAGCTGAACCACAACACGGTGCTGGTGCCCGACCTGAAGGCCTACCGCTTCGCCAACCCGACCTCGCTGCCGGGCCTTGCGAAGGACCTGAAGCTGCCCGGCTGGCAGCTGAAGGCGAGTTCTTTCGAGTTCCGGAAGTTGAAGTTCGATACGAATTTTGGGGTGGACCGCTCCCTCGCCAAAGAGGACCTGCCGTCCCTTTTCTATAGTGTGACCATCCGTCGCAACATCGTCGACGCCTGCCTGTCCAACCTGCTGCCACTGGGGGTCGTCACCTTCCTGCTGTTCATCCTGGTCATGATCGCCAGCCGGGACGCGCGCCTCGTCGGCTTCACGCAGGCCGGGGTCGGACGTGTCCTCAATATCTGCGCGGCCATGCTCTTCGTCATCGCGTTCCGGCATGTGGACATCCGCAGCCGGATTGCCTCGGGCGAGATCTTCTACCTGGAATACATCTACTTCCTGGAGTACTTCGCCATCCTCTGGGTCTCGGTCAATTCGGTGCTCTATGCCACCACCGACCGGTTCCTCCTGATCCACTACCGGGACAACTTCATCGCCAAGACCCTGTTCTGGCCCGTCCTGCTCGGCGCCCTCTTTGTCATCACGCTGGCGGTCTTTTATTGAGCCGTCGCCCGGCATGCCGCCTTGAACAAACCTATTCCATGATCCCTTCAACAAACAGCTGTGGTCCGTTCCCGGGATGAGTCAAATGAGCCTGAACAAGCGCATTCAAATTCTGCTGGCCTTCCTGGTGGGTGTCCCGTTCCTGCTGCTGCTCTTCGAGAGCTACCGCAATGGCCGGACGTCCCTTCTGCAGCAGATGCGGAGCGATGCGGTCCACACGGCGCAGTTCCAGTCCGCCCTGGTCAACGACCTCTTTTCCCTGCCCCGCCAGACCGCCAAGGACCTGGCCCGCATCCTGGCCGTGGATGAAAAGCTGAGCCAGGAGACCGTGAAAACCTTGCTGCGGCGGACCCTCCAGGAAACGAAGGAGACCGCGGGCTTCAGCGTGGCCCTGTTCGACGGACGCGGGCCCGGCCACCCCTTCATCCCCTACGTCTGCTGGAAGGACGGCAAGGTCGAAGAGATGTTCCTGGAAGGCGAGACCTACGGCTACCTGAAGCAGCCCTGGGCCACCCGTCCTGTGGCAGAGAAGCGTGGCATCTGGTCGGACCCCTACTTCGACCAGGGGGGCGGCGAGACCCTCATGATCACCTACTCGACACCCATCCTGCGCGAGGGCCGCATCGTCGGCCTGGTCACCGCGGACGTGGCCCTGGATCAGATGGTCGCTCGACTGGCCGGCCTGAAGCCCGGAGGCAGCGGGCATGTCTATATGGTGAGCCCGGAAGGCTCGGTGCTCGCGCATCCCACCCTGGGCAAGCTGCTGGACACGAGCATGGAAAAGGATTCCCAGGCCTTAGGGGTGCTCAAGTCCATGCTGGCGCACGAAGGCGAGGACACGGTGTCGGCCAAGGATCCCCTGACCAAGCAGCAGGCCTGGCTGGTGGAGGTGCCCTTGGCCAACCTCGCGACGCAGGTGGGCGGGCCCGGCTGGTCCCTCATCGTCAGCTGGCCCGAGGAGATGCGCACCAAGCCCCTGTCGGACATGGGGAAGCGCTTCCTGGTGCTCTACCTGGCCCTGGGCGGGGCCGCCCTGCTCTTCCTCAACCGCTCCCTCAACGACATGATCAGCCAGCCCATCGCCCGACTGGTCAAGCAGGCGCAGCACTTTGCCCACGGTGATTTCGGGGACCTGGGGCATCCCCCGGAAGAGGCCCCGGAGCTGCGCGACCTGGGTCTGGCAGTGCAGCAGCTGGGCGCCACCCTGAAGGAAGGCCAGGCTGCCAAGTCGCCTAAGGCGGACGCATGAACCTGCTCTGGCTTCTGCTGGGCCCGGGTAATCTCCGCCAGGGGCGCTGGGCGCTTACGCTGCTCGGCGGCCTGCTGGTGCTTCTGGGCCTGATGTTCTTCTTGGACAGCCTGGGCATGGTGACGGAGCTGGCCCTGGAGGCCTTCGGCTACATCCTGGTGGTCCTGGGGCTCTTCCGGACCGCCTTCGCCATCGTGGGGACCGGCGGCGGCATGCCTGTCCGCTTTGCCGCCCAGGGCCTGGCACTCATGCTGCTTGGCATCGGCGTGGCGGACTTCCCCGACACCTCCAACCAGGCCGTGCCCTGGATGTTCGGGGTGGCGTTTCTGGTGAACGGCATCTATCAGTTCCTCACCGCCCTCGTGATCCGCTACCCCCGCTGGGGCTGGTTCCTGGTTAGCGGCCTCGTCCACATCGGCCTGGCCTTCGGGATGTTCCTCTACTGGCGTCAGGTCATGCCCATGGTCATCCCGGTCCTGCTGGGCGGTGGCCTCGGGGTCCTGGGCATCACCGCCCTGCGCCTGGCCATGCGCCTGCGGAACTTCAACCAGGCACCCGGCGAGATGGGACCGGCGGATCGCCTCCGGTACTTCATGACCTTCCACCTGCCGCACCGGTTCCAGCGGGACGACTACGCACTGCCGGAGCTCCCGGCCACCCTCGGAACCCCCCACGGGGATCTCCTGGTCCACCTCTGGTCCCCCACGGATGTGGCCCGCCTGGACAACCCGGATCCCAGCATCATGCGCTACATCATGGCCCAGGACGGGGATGGCAAGATCACCGTGGGCCATGCGGCCATGGAGATGTCGCCCGATGTGTACATGAGCCACTGCGATGGCGATCCTGGCGGCTATGAGGATGGCGGTGAGGCCTGGCGGGAGCTCCGGAGCAAGGATGGCCACGGCGTCTTCCTGCCCAGCTTCGAAGAAGAGATCGAGCACTACCTCCAGCCCTCCCTGACCCTGCGCTTCCGGAACTTCCGCGAGGACCAGGTCCGCACGTTCTGGCACATGTATCGCCAGATCACCACCTACAACCTCACCAACCGGAACTGCTCGGTGGTGGTGGCCCTGGCCCTGGAGGCCGCGATCATGGGTTCCATGGCCGGAACTTCCCGCACCCAGTCAATGTTCCGCCTCCTGCTCAGCCGCGACCTCTGGGTAGCCCACTTCCTGCGCTGGAAGGCCATAGAGATGGTCTGGACGCCCAGCATGATGCGGGACTACGCCCTCGTGCTTCATCGACTCGTGGAGGCATGACATGGCCACCCCAGACCGCCCCTCTGACCGCCTGTATGACATTGGCTTCTTCCTGGTGGAGGCCTTCGCCTCCATGGAAGTCACCGCGGTGCTCATCGCCAACGCCCGCATCGCCGCGACCCTGGGCATCCGCGACGAGCTGACCAGCTTCATCCTCAACAGCTACCTGTATCCTCTCTTCGCAGGCATGATCATCGCGCTGGCCCTGTCCCGGTGGATCGCGCGAAACGTCCCGCCGATGCCCTACTTCATCTCGGGCCTGCTGGTCTTCTCGCTGGGCAACATCCTCTGCTCCGTCGCGATCATGCCAGCGACCTTCTTCGCCGGCCGCATGGTCATGGGCCTGGGCGCGGGGGTGGCCTTCGCGGGCCAGATCTGGACCCTGAGCAGCTTCCACTACGAGCGCATTACCCGACCGCTGGTCTGGGGCGAGATCGGGGCAGCTCTGGGCGTGGTGGCCGGTCCCATGGTCGGCGCCCTCTTCGCCAGCCACTCGCCCGAGGGCTGGCGGCACTTCTTCACCCTCAACGCAGGGATGGGCCTGCTGACCGCGGTCTTCGCCTACGCGGGACTCCGCGGGCGGAAGCAGGTCGAGATCGAGCCCAGCGGGCTGCCCGATGGAGAGGCCAGCCGGCGCCTCATGCGCACGATGACGGCCTACCAGGTGGCGGTCTCCATCCTGATCGTGGGGGCGGAGTATTTCTTCTCGGATCACCTCCAGCACAAGGCTGGCAAGAGCCCCATGTTCGTGGGCGCCATGACCGTGATGGCCTCCGTGGGCGCCGTGGTCGGCAGCCTGCTGGCGGCGCACTGGGTGCACCTCCGGAATCGCATCCCCGTCTGGTCGACGCTGGGGCTCCTGGGCTCCCTGGCGGCCATCGCGGGCTGTCTGGGCATGGGGCAGTACCTGCTCGCGGGCGTGCCCATCTTCACCGCCGGCCTGGGCATGGGCATGGCCAGCGTGAGCATCTACACGGCCATCGTGAAGGCCTCGCGCCCCGACCAGTTCCTGAGCCGGTCCATGATCTACCTGATCGCCATGCAGCTGGGCAATGCCCTGGGTGTGCAGGCGGTGGGCCTCTCGGAAATCCGCCACTTCGGCATCCTGGCCACGGCCCTGACCCTGGCCACGGTGCCAGCAATCATCGCCATCTGGGCCCACTTCCAGGGCTCGCTTGAACCCATCGCCGTCCCGGTCACCGAGCCCCTGGGGGAAGCCGAGTAGCCGCCTTGCCCTAGCGAATCGTGAAGCTCGTACCCAGGCTGCAGGTGACGTAGAGGTCGCCCTTGCGATTCGGGTCCGCCTGGTTGCGGCCGATGATCAGGCCGCCCCGGGGCTTGCCCCAGCGGCCGCCGCCCTCCTTGGCATCGAAGGAAAGGACCAGACCGATGCGCCGGCGCTCCAGCCCCGCGTCGCTGGCCCGCGTGACCTGGAAGGTCGCCCCGCAATAGGACTTCAGCGAACCCCAGTCAGACTCCCACAGGGCGAAGGTCTGCTGGTCGCTCGTCCGGTCATGGTCGCGCAGGAGGGTGTCGTTCTCGTACTCGTAGAACCATGGACCGCGCCCCCCGAACTGCCACCACCCGAAGGTGGCCTGGTGGCGGAGGACCACCTGTCCGAAGCGGACCTGCGGGGTCGCCTGAAGCAGCGTGCGCGCCCCATTGGCGCGCTCCTCCTGGCCCTTGCGGGCCTTGACGGCATCGTCTCCAAAGGGCGCCGAGGCCGTGGGGAAGGACAACAGGCAGCCCGCTGTACCGAAGAAGCGCAGGGCTGACCGCTCGGCGCGGAGCACCAGGAAGGGCGCCGGTTGCGCTTCCACGAAGAGGCCGCCATAGCCATAGGCCGGGGTGGTGGCCACGACGGCGCCCGCCTGGACGTAGGCGAAGGGCTCCGCCCGGGATCCTGACAGCACCTTCCGGAGGCTGTAGGCGCCATTGAGCTGCAGGCCATCCGGCGCCTTGGTAACGAAGCCGTCGAGATCGAGTTCCTGGGACCAGGGGGACTGGGCGCCGAGGGGAGCCAGCACAAGCAGAGCCAACAGGGATGTGAGGATTCTCATGCGCGATCCGTCCTAGAAAGCTCCCGGGCTGGTCGGGGGTCACCCATGAATATAGGACCAAAAGGTTGCCTACAGGAAATGGCGAGCGGCGGCTCCAGCGTTTGCTAGAAGCCGCCGCCCTTTTTGGTCACCGCGCTTCAGTTGGCGATCAGAGTGCCGACGCTGATGGCGATGGCCGTGGTGGGTTGCGAGCTGCCCGGAGCATTGAGGATCAGGGCCTTGCCCGTGGGCGCCGTCAGGGTGACGCTGGAACTGACGGAGACGCCACCCTTCAGGTCCAGCGCCACGCTGGCCAGCACGGTGCTGGGGGTGGCCGCCACGGCGGCGGTGGTCCCCTTCTGGTAGATCGCCGCCTGCAGGGCGTCCCCACTGACCTTGCTGGTGGTGATGGTGCTGGTGAAGGAGGCGCTCTTCACCTTCTCTGCATCCCCCGCATCCACGGGGGCCCAGGCCACCTTGGTCTGGTCAGCGGTGAGGTAGAAGCCCACCCCGCTGACGCTTCCCGCGGGGCCCACCAGGTCCAGGACCAGGTGGCTGGCCGTGGACTTGGCAGCGTTCTTCACCAGCGTGTAGGTGCCAGATGATGGCGCCGTATAGGTGAGGGTGTCAGCGATGGTCTTGGGGGGCGTAGAGGTTCCGCCGCCGCCGCAGGCGAGGAGCGCGCCTAGACCGATGGCGGCGAGGAGGGACCGGGTGGTGTTGAAAGGGCTGCTCATGGGTGTCTCCTCACATGCCGGCCAGGAACAGGGCCAAGTCCAGATCATCGACAACGCCATCCCCCGTCAGGTCGGCCGCAGGGTTCCAGTGGGCGTTGGAGGGGCTCGAGCCGAAGGCCCTGACCAGGATGGCGAGGTCCAGGACATCGGTGATGCCGTCCCCGTTGAAGTCACGGGTCTTGATCATGAAGGCGGGCGAACTTGTCGCGGTGCCAAGCGGCGTGGTCACCGTGAGGGTGCCGCTGGTGGCGCCCGTGGGCACCGAGGTGCTGATGGCCGTATCGGAGAGCACGGTGTAAGTGGCCGAGGTGCCATTGAACTTCACGGCCGTGGTGCCCGTGAAGCCCGTTCCCGTGAGGGTCACCGCGGAGCGCAGGAGCCCGCTGGCCGGGTTGAAGGAGGTGATCACGGGCCCAGGAACGGTCACCGTGAAGACCGAGTTGCTGCTGCCGGTTCCCGCAGGGGTGATCACGGTGACGGCGCCGCTGGTGGCAGCCGCAGGCACCACGGTGCTGATGGAAGTCTCCGAGGTCACCGAGAAGAGGGTCGCGGTGCCGTTGAACTTCACGGCCGTGGCCCCGGTAAAGTCCGTTCCAGTGAGCGTGACCGCGGTCCCCACGATCCCGCTGATCGGGCTCATGGAGGTGAGGGCGGGTGCAGGAGCAGGCGTGGTCACCGTGAAGGACGAGGCACTGGTGCTGGTTCCCGCAGGGGTGGTCACGGTGACATTGCCGCTGGTGGCGCCCGCCGGCACCGTCGTGCGGATGGCCGTATTCGAGTTCACCGTGAAGGTGGCCGCAGTGCCATTGAACTTCACGGCCGTGGCTCCGGTGAAGGCTGTCCCCGTGAGTGTCACCGAGGTCCCCACGAGACCACTGGTCGGGTTCAGGGACGTGATGGCAGGCGCAGGCGAGGTCACAGAGAAGGACGTGGCACTGGTCGCCGTTCCACCGGGGGTGGTCACGGTGAGGGTTCCTGTGGCGGCGCCCGAAGGCACTGCCGTGTTGATGGACGACTCTGAGATGACGGTAAAGAGGGCGGTGGTGCCGTTGAAGCTCACGGCCGTGGCTCCAGTGAAGTCGGTTCCGGTGAGGGTCACGGCGGTCCCCACGACCCCGCTGGCCGGGGTGAAGGAGGCGATGGTCGGCGCAGGCGTGGTCACCACGAAGGCCGAGGAGCTGATGCCCGTGCCTCCCGGGGTGGTCACGGTGATGGTGCCGCTGGTGGCAAACGGGGGGATCGATGCACTAATTGTGGTATCCGAAGTCACCCCGAAGAGGTAGTCCGAGGTGCCGTTGAACTTCACTGCCGTGGCCCCGGTGAAGCCCACTCCGGTGAGCGTTACCGTGGTCCCCACGACCCCGCTGGCCGGGGTGAAGGAAGTGATGGTTGGCGCGGTGGTCGTGACTTGCAGTTCCCAGACGCCTCGCCCCCAGGTGCCGACGCGCACCGTGGAGCTATCGGGCGCCACCCAGATATCAGTGACGCGACACTGGGGCAGGCCCGTGCCGAAGAGGCTCCAGGAGGTACCGCCATTGGTCGTGCGGTAGACGCCCAGCCAGGTGGCAGCATAGACCGTGTTCCCCGTCGTATCGCCCAGGTCCACGGCCAGCTTGGTCACAGGGATATCAGGAAGGCCAGTGTCCGCCCGGGTCCAGGTGCCGCCGGCGTTAGCAGACTTGGCCACACGCGTGGCGTTGTCAAAGGGTGACTCGGAACAGATGTAGAGCAGGTCATTGTTGGCCCAGGCGATATTGGCCGTAGAGCCCAACCACCCAGGAGCGGCACCAGCCACCGGTTTGGGTGGCATAACCGTGAGATCTACAGAACCCAGCAAGATCTCCCTCCAGGCGCCGCCCCCGTTTTCGGTGAGCAGCAGGACGCCCTCCTTCCCGGCGGCGGCGATGTGCTGGGTGTCGAGGGGGCTCACGCCGATGCCGTGACTGACCGCAGACACAGCCCGGCCCTTCGAGATGCCACCCGTTCCGGGGATTCCGATGGCGGTCCACCCTGTGGCATCACTCCTGAAGATCTTGCCTGAGTTGGGACCACCGCTTGTGCCATCGCCGACGGTGTTGGAGTCATTGCCATATGTGAAGAAGACCTGCCCCGTTTTATCGGAGCCAGGAGGCGGCGTGATGATGGGTGTCACGAAGTAGTAGCTCTTACCGTTATCCGCTAGTGCATTGTCTGGTGCCGAGCCAGTCAGCCCGAGGCCCACCGTGTACCCTTGCAGCTGCTCGATGCTTGTAACCGGGCTGGTGGTGGCCCGAGCGATGCCATTGTAATACCCGGAGACCAGGGAGACCGCCTGCGCACTGATCACATCCTGCGCCCAGCCGACGCCCATGCCATCGCCTCCCATGACCTGGTTGAAGGTGGAGGTAGTCCCGCTGCGGATGCGGGTGCCATTATCCTGCAGGCCCACCAACGCACTTCCGGCCACGCCGGGGTTGGCGGCCAGGGAATAGATCAGGTGGTTCAGCAGGCCTACGTTCTTACTGTCGTCCCAAGTGGCGCCGCCAGTATCACTGATGAAGAGTCCGCCATCCGTCCCGAAGTAGATGCGAGGCTTTCCATTGAAATTCGAGTAGGCCGCGCAGTGGAAGTCCGCATGCACATAGGGAAGGCCAAACCGAGCCAGCCATTCGCTGGTGAGGGTCCAGCTGGTTCCCCCGTCGGTGGTCTTGGCCGAGAGCAGGCTGCCTCCCAGGTAGACGGTATTGCTCTTGAGCTCCGAGGAGGGGTCCACCAGGATCATCTGATTGAACCAGGCCTGATCATGCATCAGGTCCATGTCCGACTGCTCTTTGCTCTCCAGGAGCTGCGGGGTCACGTTGATGGCCTGCTTTCCGGTGATGCCGAGGGCCACCCAGTTGGCGCCCCCATTCGTGGACCGGAAGAGGTCATTCTGGGCTTTGGAATTTTCGAGGCTGCCCGTCGTGGGGGGGGTGCGGATGGGTTCAACCGCTGCATAGGCATAGACCGTGGCGTCCTTGGGTGTCCCGACGGCCAGGGTGATGCGTCCGGAACCCGCAGGGAACGCTTGGATAGTCCAGGTGGCCCCCTGGTCTGTGGACAGCCAGATGGAGCCCTTCCCTTCCTTGGCCTTGTCATTTGACGTATCCACCCTGCTGGCTAGCCAGCCTGCATGGGTGAGTACGATGCTCCAGACCTTCCCAGGCAAGGTGGACACGGGACTAAAGCTCGCCCCACCGTCGGTGGAACGGAAGAGGCCCACGTCTGTCCCTGCCAGGACCACCTCGGGGTTCTGGGAAGTGTCCACTTTGATATCGATTATCTTGCTGGCTTCAACCTTATTTGCAAGGTCAGCACATTTGACGCCCTTGCTCCACTTGCTGCCACCATCGGTAGACTTGATGATAAAGCCCCCGATGCCATCATCGAAAACGTCGCCGGCCCCCACGTAGAGGGTGCTGGTGCTGGCGCCAAAGGCCACGGCACCGGACATGCTGCTGCCTACGAAGTCGGTGAGGGCGGTCCACCTGGGCTCGGGACTTTGGAAGTTGGTAGTCTTCCAGAGCCCCCCCCCGGAAGCCAGGACATAGACCGTGTTGCCCGTCGCATCCGCGGTATCAGGCAGGATGCCCTTGACGCGCCCACTGTCCACCTTGAAGAGCATGGACGGGCCGTTCTGGGCGAAGCTGGCCCGGGTGGGGCCGAGCGGAACCCAGGTGGTGCCAGCCGCGGCCAGCGGCAATTCCATTGCCCCAGGGGAGGGGAACTGGCTGGGGTAGGTGGCGCGTTCCCGGGCAGCCTCGTCCAGGAGGCGCCGGGCGAACTCGGGCTTCAGGTCACCGCCCATGCGCTTCCGGAACCATTCCCGGCGGCCCCCGGCTTCATCCTGCACGGGCTTTGGGGTTCCTCGGGTGAATCTCTTGTAGTTGACCTTGTAGTTATCAAGGGAGGCGCCACTGGGGCCCGGCACGGCCTGGGCCACTGGAGCCTCAGGAACCGGGCCATGAGACCCGGGGGCAGGCAGCTGCGCCTGCAGGAAGAGATGAGCGAGTGTCAGACCCAGGGCGGAAACGATGCGCATCACAGAGCCTTTGTATTGGGGCCTCTGGCCGAGAGGCTAGGGTTGGCTATTGGATGGACTTCATACCTCTGGTATTGAAGAGGTCTACCTCAACAATAAAGACAGAATACGATCGTAGATCCAATATTTTTAAGAACAATACGCTAAACAACCTATGAAACCAGGTCACCAGTGCACGAAAATTCCCCTATACAAGGGTGGGACCATGA
>Ga0194053_10001514_pt1 | contig 14781 bp, 16 predicted proteins | sample SepL228m_MetaG_FD_161684 | JGI IMG/M metagenome (GOLD analysis project Ga0194053, IMG submission 161684) | Anoxic zone freshwater microbial communities from boreal shield lake in IISD Experimental Lakes Area, Ontario, Canada - Sep2016-L227-8m | ecosystem: Environmental > Aquatic > Freshwater >... | reverse complement strand
AATGGCCTTTTCTACGAGGAAAGGGGATACGAGGCCATATTCGTCAACCGGTAGATACGTCACATCGAAGCCGTGCTTTTCTAAATCTCTGCAAACCTCCAGGACTGCAGGGTGTTCGATCAGGCTAGTAATGATATGGTTGCCCTTGTCACGCTTTGCATGAGCGATTCCGAAAAGGGCATAGTTGTTAGATTCAGTTCCTCCGCTGGTAAAAATGATCTCCTGTGGGTCGCAATTCAGGAGAGACGCAACTCGGTGTCTTGAAAGCTCCACTGCCTTTTTCGGGGCGATTCCGAACCAATGGCTGCTGGAAGGATTCCCAAATTCTTTTTCGAGGAATGTCCGCATCGCGGAGATGACTTCAGGGTCAAGTGGGCTGGTTCCGTTGTAGTCCAAATAAATGGGTGTTTTCATTATACCCGGCGTCCAGCTAGGTTATTCGTTAAAATTCGAAATCGTATCAGTCGTTGATGAGACTCAAAAAACACCCAATGACCTGATTCTCTACGAGACATTGCGACAATCCGCTCATGGATCGCGAAGGTTTCAAAAGGAACTGATTTCCAGATTAATCCTAAGCATCTGGATGGAGGCCAGTATTCTTTTTGCGTTCCTATTTACCGCGGGAAAATCATCGGAAGTGTCGTAGAGACTTTGAGCAATTCTTCGTAGATCTTCCACTTCAGAGGCCATCTGTTTAAGGGAATCCAATTGGTTCATGCTCTAATTATCACTCTTTTTCCTTAAATCTTTGAACCTCTTTGCCTTGACTTCATACCGAGGTAGCACACCATAGCTATGTAATTGCAAATCATACCCCAAGTTGGTTTTCAGCCGGAGTTCAGTCTTGAGATGGGCTTCTAACTGTTCTGGGGTAACAGGAGAGTCTTCGGCTATTTCCACTTTAAGGGTAATGTGATCAACGTCTCCCCTCTTTTCCACTACTACCTCGTATTCGTCTCCCAGACCTGGAATGGATCGAACAACGTCTTCAATTGCAGCAGGAGCCAGAAGTACACCCTTAACTTTCGTTATGTCATCAGCCCTACCGAGAACTCCTCCACGGAGAAGGCTATAGGTTCGACCACAATCACATCTCTCACTGCACAGTTCAACAATATCCTTCGAATCGAAACGGATGCACGGCTGAGCAAATCTATCGAAAGCCGTTATGACCAACTTCCCTGGTCGTGCTGGTTCCGTGATAGCGGCGCTGGTTTCCACATCTTCAATTTCGGCAAGGAACATGGCCTCGTTAACATGAAGCGCTCCAGGCTGGGCCTCGCACTCAAATCCCCAGGCCCCTATTTCCGTTGCCCCGGCATGGTCAAACACCTTTGCTCCCCAAGCTTGTTCCATCCGTTTCTTTGTAGCAGGGATTAACGCACCCGGTTCGCCTGCACAGGTGATTTTCTTAATATCCAAGTCGATGGACGGATCGAGATTCAGTTTCCTGACTGCGACGTCAGCCATGCCGAGCACATAAGTAGGCGTCGCCATCATGGCGCTTGCCCTGATCTCCTTCATCTTCAATATCCTGGATTGAGTGTCCAGAACTCCACCTGGAACGACCTCGCATCCAATTTTCTCACAGGCGTAGTGCCCTGCCCAAAAGGCCACAAAAACATTGTATCCGAACGGAAGAAATACCCTATCCCGAGGGCGATAACCCTGAGCCCAAAGCAATGTGGCCCAGCACTCAGACCACCACTCCCAGTCCTGCCAGGTGTCGGGCTGGTAGACCGGTTTGCCCGTAGTGCCGCTGGTCTGCCTGAACTCGGTGACCTCATCAAGGGGAACGCACAGGGCGTCGCCGTAGGGAAACGGTTCCTTGGACTGGACCGAGAGCATCATAGCCTTCTCTACCTTGGGGACACGACGAACATCCGCCAAGCTTACGATATCCTCTGGATGGATGCCTGCCGCTTTATAGAGAGATCGGTGAAATCGTGAATTGTCATATGCCCATTGAAAGATGCACTTGAATTTCCTCAGTTGAAGCTTTTTAAGACTTTCCCTGGGGAGAGTTTCCAAATAGGGATTCCAGTAGTGGATGTGTTCATTCATGATGTTCTTACTTCAGGAACCTCGAAATATAGTCGTGACAGGACTGAGTTCGGTTCGCGGCTTCAAATTGCAGAATCTGCTGGATTGTCTGTTTCTAAGAGGAGGGATATGTTTATTTGCTGCAAAGGCTGAACATTCTGTGGTGCGTTCCTGTTCGGTCAGTCGGCGCATAGTCAATTCAGCCCTATTTCATCAAAAGGTTGGGGAGCCACAACGAGATTTGTGGGAAAAACACGAGAATGAGAAGACAAACGCTCATTCCAATAATATAGGGATAAATGCCGGAATAAACCGTAGCAACTGGAACTTTGCACACACCGGCTACCACGAAAGCGTTTATGGCCATGGGAGGGAGTATAACCCCTATCATAGTAACGACACTAATGATTATCCCAAACCATATAGGATCATACCCTAGTTTGAGCACTACAGGGAGAAAAATGGGGGTGGCCAAAATCAGAAATGCCAAATCCTCTATAAAAGATCCTCCAATCAGGTAAACAGCTATAATAATGAGAATCACCACGAACGGGTCGACATCAAGACTTCCCAACCATTGCGCCACGATGTAGGGCGTACGGGTCACAGCGAAAAAGTGACCGAGAATAGTCGCTCCCGCAATCAGCATCATAACCATGCAGGCGATTCTCAGTGTTTCTGAAATCGCCTTTATGAATTTCTTTGGATTCATGTCCTTTTTTACTAAGGTAAGAACCAAAACTGCGACCGTTCCCACACTCCCTGCTTCTGTTGGGGTGAAAAACCCCTGCATAAGGCCGCCTACTACAATCAGAAATATTACAAGGGTTCCCAGGACAGGTGGCAATGAACTAAAACGCTCTTTCCACGTTGATTTTTGACCGCGGGGGCTAAGGGTCGGATTGACCATGTTCCAACCCACAAGCGTGACCACGAAAGAAAAAGCCACCATCAAGCCCGGAATTATTCCGGCGAGGAACAGTTTTCCAATTGAGGTTTCCGTAAGAATTCCGTAAATGATGAGGACCACGCTCGGCGGTATGAGTATGCCAAGAGTTCCTACTGTGGCGACCGTTCCGCATGACAGCCGTTTGTCGTAACCATATCTGTCCATTTCCGGGACTGCGATAGTGGCAAATGTTGCGGCAGTAGCAGGAGATGAGCCGCATATCGCTTTGAAAGCGGTAGCAGCGACGACCGTTCCGATGGCAAGTCCACCGGGAATATGGCCCATAAATTTGTAGGCAGAATCGTACAGGCTTCTGGCCACACCCCCGCTTGCACCCACCTGACCCATCAAAACAAACATGGGTATTACGGTGAAACCGTATGAGGAAAGCACACTGTATATGTCTTTGGCTACCAGATTAAATGCTGCATCCACATTCACGATAGCTGCGAACCCTATGAATCCGGCAAGCGCCATTGCAAATCCAATCTCGAGACCTAGAGAGAAAAGGACAAAAAGCAGCAGAATTACCAAGATCCCGATCGTTGCAATGCTCATTCCTGTGTTTCCTTCCATTCAGAAAGTTGCACTGTCAGAACTAGGCACTCTACAAGACAACAAAAGGCTATGCCGTAAGCCGCGGGATAAAGAGGAATTTGGAGAGTCGGGGTCACCTCGCCGACTCGCCTGAAATCGTTTCCAAAAGCCATCAGGTTCGATCCTATGATGCCAAAAAGGATAATGCCCAAAATTCTCGTCGCAGAATGCAAAATCCCCTCAAGCCCATGTGGAAGTCTGCTGGTAACGAAATCCATCATCACGTGCCCGTTGAGCCGAGTAGTCTGAGGAATTGAAAAACCAATGGTAATAGCTCCCAGAAGACCTACGACTTCATACGTTCCTATTATTGGAATCTTGAAACTCCTCAAGAGCACATCTGTTGACGTCAGAAACATACTGCCCGCGAGGGCTACACCTGAAACTATGTACATCATTCGTGACAAGAATGTTACAAATCTTGAAAACATCTTCATCGGTGATACCTTATCACACGCCAGGAACTGCTCTTAAAAGTTCTTTAGGTTTCATGGATTGTTTTTCAGCCATTCCACACAGAAATTGAGTGCTTCTTCGCCGGGTAAATTTTTCTCCTTCATTGTTTTAACATATTCTTGGATAATGGGTTTGACGGCATTTCCCCAACGTTGATCTTCCTCTTTTGACAATGGAATGACCTTGTTGCCCCTAGCCAAGGTGAAGGCCTTCCCTTCTTTGTCCAGCTCATCCCAGTTCTTTCCGGTCTTGTCGATCCATTCCTCATTGACCTTCTCGATGATTTCCTGAACATCCTTGGGGAGAGAGTCCCATTTTTTCTTATTCATGGCCACAAAGAATACAATTGTGTACGAAGACCCAAAGTTTTCTGTTGTAGATCCTATTACTTCTCCTATCTTCCAGCCTTTCAGGGTCTCGATCGGGGAAACGACACCTTCCACAACGCCTTTTTGCAGGGCGTCATATGTTTCGGTTTGAGGCATGGCTACTGGTGTGGCACCCAATGCTGCCACTACTTTCGACGTGGTGCCAGTACACCGTATTTTCATGCCTTTGAATTCCTCCAAGTTAGAAACGGGCTTTTTTGTGTGAAGAATACCCGGACCGTGGGCATGCAGATACATGATCTGAGTATCGTCAAATTCCCTAGGCTTAAATTTCTTATAAAACGCGTTGCACAAACGAGTAGCCTGAAGTCCGTCTTGATAGCCCAATGGAAGATCTATCACTTCGGTCAAAGGAAATCTACCTCGAGTATAGCTCAGAACCGACATCCCGATGTCGGATATGCCTTTGACCACTCCGTCGTAACACTGATCTGCCGGCGTCAATGTAGCACCGGGGAACATGTTGATTTTTACGACTCCGTTGGTTCTCTTTTCTATTTCCTTGGCCCATTCCGTGGCCAGTATAGTGTTACCGTGTGACGCTGGAAAGAAAATGGAATAATTTAGCTCATAGGTTTTGGTACAATTTCCCGGAACGGTCATCATAGCCATCAACCCAACAATCAGCCCAGCAGTTAAGATTAGCCTCGATTTTGACCTCATGCGTAACCTCTCCTAATTTATTCACTTCTAGTAAGCGTATGGAGGAGATTCGGGTTTCTCCAAGTCATCCCATGATACTCCCAGTCTTTCTTTGAAAAAAGGCCCCAGCCGATCAAATAGTTTCTTCCAATGACTTCGCCCTTCCTCCAAACCTTCTAGGATTTCGACCACTAACTCAGGAAGTCTGTATAAATCGTCTTTCGGCAAAAATGAAACCGCTCCGAACTGAACCGCCTTGTTCAAGCTCTCCACATTTATTGCGTGACTGGTCAGCATGGCTGCGGGTATATCCCTTTGACCGCTAAGCTTTAAAAGCTCGAAACCGTTTACACCCATTATGTCGAGCAAGACAAGATCGAATCTCCTATCCAGAATCAATTTCTTCGCGGCCTGAAAATCATGTGCTGTGGTAACGTCTGAATCAACGAGCTGTTCGGAAACTATTTCGAGGATCTCCGGCTCGTCATCCACCACCAATATTTGTTTACCTTTCAGTATGTCTGAAACCGGCATCAAATGTTTCCTTGAGTTGTGGTCGTCTAATAGATCGTTGCTTAGTGACAGTGTCTGGAAAAGTCTGAGATTAATTCTTGGTAAATTCTGACAAGAAGGAATCTAATTGAATTTAATCCCACAGTCAAGCCTTACCCAGCAGCGAAGAAGAGTTTGAGCTTCCCCTGGTTCGCAGATGGTGTTAATCTACAATGCTTTGAATGCAGGATTCCCATGTTTTGTAAACTTCTGCACCTTTGAAGGACTCATGTCGAAAGAATCGTCACAAGACCCACAAACTCCGTCAGAAAAGGGCATACAGAGCCGGTTCATGGCACTATTGTCAGCTCAGGGAGTGGACGGTATATTCAACACTCTGTTTTTTCTCTACCTGGCCTGGCTGGACTCTTCTGTCTATGGGGCCGTGATGTACGCCCTTGCCGCGGGAAGCGTGGTCATGAAAGTCATACAGTTCGGGCTCTACTATCCATTGATTTCGGATCTTACCGCTGCTGACCAGTCAAAAGCGCCGGAGATTCTGAACAGAGTCAACATTATTAAGCTCGGACTATTCGGTCCATGCATGTTCTTAGTCCTGTGTACCGGTTTTTATCGCGGCTTTTCTCACCAGACTACCATTGCTCTCGTGCTGATTTGCCTTGGATTTGCCTTTGAAGCTCTGGCGGAAACTTTTTTTGCAGACTTTCGTGTGAGAGGCAAACAGGCCCAAGAGGCCCGCATCAAGATGGCCAGCTCTGTTATTTCCTATGTGTATGGATTCGTGACAGCGGTAATGGGCTTCGATCTCGTTGTCATAAGCCTGTTTAAAATTGTCTCAGGCGCCGTAAGGCTAGCCTTTAGTTTTGCAATTCACTTACGTGCTTACTCCTCCAAGTTGTTCGTTCACTCCGACTGGCCTTCGGTTTTCCAAGTATTCAAATCCGCGGGCGTGTTTGCGCTCATCGAGATCCTGGGAATTATTTACAACAGGACCAACATATTTTTTCTGGAAAGCTACACTGGTGTGAATGGAGTGGCTTATTACAGCGCCACTTACAATATTGTTGATGAGATTTCAGTATTGGGCTCAGAACAGTTTCTGGGGTGGGTGATATTTCCACTCCTTGCATCATTTTGGTGGAATGATCGAGACAAAGCGGCGCGACTTGTTAAAAGTACAGGCGTCTGGCTTATGGCCTTTGCATTTCCCATAATGTTTTTCATGTATGCGCAAAGCGAACTCATCATAGGCCTGGTTTATCCGCCTGAATATAAGGATGCTGTTTGGATGCAGCAGTACCTGGTCTGGACAATCATTTTGTCGTTCGAAAACAATCTTTTTGCTTACTTAATGATGGTTGCGGGCGGGGTGAAAGTTCTTCTGGCCTTCTCACTGGTTACAACCATTGCCAACCTCATCCTCAACTCTGTCCTCGTTGAATCATTCGGTCTGGCTGGTGGATGCCTTGTCATAATTTTGACGAAGCTGGTGATGATGATTCAGACTTTTGTTTATTGCCGTTTCCGCTTCAGCTTTATCAGGGAAAGAGATTTCATTTTTCCAATAGTTTTGGCAGGATTTTCGTTTGCTGTCTATCAGTTTCTAAAGCCCTATACGACTGTCCATCCTGCGGTATTGATCACTTTGGGCTTTTATTTTCTTATTCTCTGGCAATTCGGGACCAAGTTTCTTGGGCCTCGGCCAAGGAAAATTGGATAGCCCGCATAAGTTGGACGGGTCACGCGAGCAAAGTGAACTTCTCAACCATGTGATCGGGTTGATAGGATTCCTTAGCTTTTCGAAGTCCTTCCACGCCCAGATCCTGTTCACGGTTAACATATTTGATATCCGACCATGCTTCTCGGCAAAAAAAATGATTAATTGCGGCATATAGACCGGTAATCGAAGAGTCGGCTTTTTCAATGTGAATTACTGCTGTATCCTTATTAAGGAGTTCCCCAAGGGAGAAAGCAGCTACCTTGGAATCTATCAGTATGGCTCCACCACGAAATTTAAGAAAATCGTAGTGCTTTAAAGCCTCATAAACAGCGATGTCTTCATCGGCAAGATTTTGATCTTCAGCACAATTCCTTAATTCACACCAATTTTCTTGAAGTTCCAGGAAGCTTTCCACCAAGTCAGGACTCAGATCCCTATATTCAAAATCGTATTTTTTTATAAATTGGTTTAGTAGGTTCTTTTTCTTATGGTATTTGTTGCCAGGTAAGTCGATGAGGTTTTGGGCTAAATAAACGTAGTCACTATTGTCCCTGTCCTCTACGACTTGGTAGAGTTCTGTATCGACATGTTGCTCGACAAAATTTCGGCTGACCCGTGAGATCCTCGATTCTGCAGAAAAAGACTTGAGGCTCCGAACAAGGAAATCAACCGCGGAAGGCTTATTTCCTATGCCTACTGGAGGCAATGCAGAGAATCGGTTTCCATCATGGCGAAAAATTATCAGCAGACAATCACTTCGGACACACCACAATGGATGGTACCGGTGACGCCACATGAATAAATTAGTAAAGGTAAGCTCAGAGGTTTCCGGGGGGTCCTGATCAAAAAACTCATCGAAAATCAGCTTGTCAGGCAACTCTATAGGTCTAAAATCATCCATTCTGTTCACGATTTTTGTCCCTTGCAGTCAGCAGGAGATAATTGTAAACTAACGCTGCGTAGTATCAAGATTCATTCTTCGATATATCACGAACCAGTAAACTTACGAAAGGGGTTCCCTCTTGGAAGACATTGAAATCAAAGAAATAATTATAAAGAAACAGAGCGATAACAAGATGTCCTGCAAAACTGCATTAGAAATAGCTGACAATACAGGTGTTTCAAGACGAAAGATTGGTGATCTAATAAACGAATTGAAAATCAAGATACATTCGTGTCAGCTCGGATGTTTCAAATGATACTGATGTGGGCAACCAAAATTCATTGGAATTGCTTGATTTCATGAGCATCCGGATTTTGGCGCTTCCCTACTTCATTGTTATCTCTTCAATTTTCTTTGATTTGTGTAGATAAAGGATAATCCCTTTGCTGGTAACTTGAGTCACCGTAGCCCCACTTATCTGCATTCCAGGAGTTATAAAGTATCCCCTACCGTCAGGATCTTCTACCATTCCCTTGAATTGACCATCATCGACCTGTATCAATCCGCGAAGTGTCAATTGTGATCGATCGAACCGGCAAAGCGGCATGGAGGGGGGGCACTCCGAGGGGCGCTCCTCAGTTGGCGGCCTGAAAGGGTCCCTGGGATATATTTCTCGTTGACTATACTCCCCAGGTTTGTCCGTTTGCCTGTCCTGTGGAGGAATTTCATTCGGTTCAAGTCTATTTATATTGCCACCGTGTTCTGCATCCACCGATGGTCTTGTTTCCACCTGGGTCGCCTCGTGGGTTTCAGGAAGAGCCTTACTTATTATCGTACGCTTTTTAGAAGTAATCATCGAGAAAGGTAATATTGGAAGGGATGCCATGAAAGTAGGGGTACGTGTTCCTAGAATAAAATCTATGGCTAAGTTTGCCTCCTTGCAACCGGTCAGCAATGCTAGTATTGCAACGACAAAACTGGAAAAACGAATTTTTGCTAATACGCGGGCATTTTTTATGGGTTTCATGGTGAAACACTTGCCCTTTGCGGTTAATATCAGCGACTTTCACCGACCTGAATGCCCTGCTTGCCAGCCGCTTTGTTCTTAATTTCTTCAACAGAAAGGCGCCGGTAGGTCATTCCCCGGATGTTCGCGTCGAGAACCATAGCTTGGGTCCTTTTAGAAGCATCGCTTTCTCTGGGACGCACTATTACCTGAGGCACATTAATCACCCCGGGAAGATTATTCAATTTTCCCATAAAGGCCCCTAGTTTCCTATAATCGCCTCTGAGAATAAGCTGAAAAGGGATCTCAAAATAGGGGAGTTCCTCGTTATCTTTTTCCTTTGCAGGCTCTAATTTTAAAATCTCGATCCCACTTTCTGAAGCAATTCGATCAATCTGTTTAGATAGAATTTCAAGGTGCTGCTTCTCAGGGAGCGAATCAATTAAGGTCTTAACTTCCCCCCTGTAGGTTTCTATACTACGTTTAAGACTCATTCCTTTATTACGTATTGTCTCCTGTTCAGCAATTTGTGACTTGATTGAAACAATCTCAAATTGAATTGGGGAAACGCTCATGCCAGAAACGACCAGCAGATAAAAAGCCCCTAACAAGAGGAAGCACCCAGCAGCAATTAGTAAATTCTTTTGAAGAACACTAATTCTTAAAGTAAGGTCCTCAAAAAACATATCCCTATCCTCACCGCAGACGGCCGACTATCTTGAAATTTATTGTTCCCTTAGCCGTTTCAGCGCCACCAGTAGCCGCCTCAAACCCTTTGAAGTCAACATCGGCAAAAAAAGTTTGTTGGGACGTCTCTCCTGGGTCCTGGTGGAGAGATTTCTGAGTAAAATCTATTCTGATCGTTTGGAGCCTCTCGACGAAACTTGTTACCGAACTGTTGTCCAGACTTTTCCCAACTAATGTGAAATTTCTGTTTGGGGTTTTTTCTAGAGACTCAAGCCAAACGTCTTCTGGAATGGTCAGGGATATTGCTTCCATAATACGAGCAAAAGAGTCGCGATTCTGAACAAGCTTTCGTATTTCGTTCAACTGTTTTTTGAGTTGTCCCTCCTCTTTTGTTAAACTTGTAATCTCTTTATTCCTCTCAGTTAGCTGCTCCAGCCTTTTCTGCAGAGCAGAGTGATCTTGCCCCAAGGCTGATAATTTGGCATTCAGTGTAAGGTACCAAAAAACCATGATACCTAAAGTGGCAGACAGAGCAATGCAAGACAAGACGATGAATCTTTTTAGGTCGCGTTTCCTGAGAATATCCCTTATGGGGAGCAGATTGATCCTTACCATTCAAACCAGCTTATCCCTTTCATTCCTTAAGGCTAAACCTACGGCGACTGCCATGGTCGCCCCGATACGGTCGAGATAATCAGAATCAAAAACTTTTGGGTCAACGTTGAAAACCCTAAATGGATCAACAACTTCCACAGGAATGTTGAATTCTTTTTGAATAGCGGAAGGCAGGCCAAAGGTTGCTGTTCCGCCACCAGATAATAATATCCTTCCAATCGCCTGGGTGGATACGTTTGCAGAAAAGAAATCAAGTGTTCTTCTCAACTCCGAGACATAGAGGTCTACATAGCGTTCGAAGATTGTTTCAAGGTTTCCCGGGTTCATGTTGCCAAGTTGAGCACCGCGCTTCATGTTTTCAGCTCGGACAAAGTCAACATTGAAAAATCGCATTATTTCTCTAGTGATGTTATCGCCACCCAGCGGTAAATCTCTTGTGAACTGAGAAGTTCCAAACTTAAGTATCGATACGTTGATATTTGTCGCACCCAAGTTAACTAGGGCAACGATGTCTTCTTCAACGTCCGGATAACAGAATTCGTACATCACCTCCAGCGCGAAAGGATCAACATCAACTACGGTAGGGACAAGATTCAGCGAAGTAATTAGGTCCACGTACTCAGCCATGAAGTCTTTTTTCACTGCAGCGAGAATCACTTCCATAAAGCCGGGCCTCTCGGGAGTCTCCCCGAGAATAAAGAAATCAAGATTCACATCGTCCATGTCGAACGGTATATACGGTTCGGCTTCAATCTGAATGAGTTTTTCCAAATCATGGTCATTCATGGATGCCACGGTTACTTGCTTGATGATGACCGCCTTTCCCCCAACCGATGTGCTCACCTGTTTGATGCGACTCCTCGAATTAGCGTATAAAGCTCTGATAGCATTGCTCACCGCGTCTGGATTCTTGATGGATTTCTCAACTATAGCTCCATCCGGCAAAGGAGCCAAACCAACAAAACCTAAGTCCAAGCGATTTCTCGACCGACCGATCTGCGCTAATTTTACCGTATTAGTTCCGATATCTAGCCCGATGACTGGTGAGACTGCCATAATGGATCCCGGTCTCTCGACCTATTGCTGATTCACGTGGCTATATTACAGAAAAATCAGAATGTTATCAATAAAAATATTGTATTAAGGCAAGCTTTGGGACTTTTCCAAGTTCAATCCCGCATCTTTAACTCTCATGGGTGTAGTAAACCCCGGTTCGAATATGAATACTGTCTCGTCCGGCCTAGCCATGCCAAGTTTGCGTTTGGCAACTTTCTCTATGGTCTTAGGGTTCTCACGAAGAAGGGTTACTTCTCGTTCGAGTGATTTGATTTCTAGATGAAGACGTTCGTTTTCCTTTTGTAGGAGGCTCCTCTTTTCCTCTTGTTTATGCTTCTGAGTAAGACCATTACCACCTATGAGTAGGCCCAACGAAGCAACTGCACCAATAATTATGGCTATTTTCAATAGCCGGAGCGCCTGTCCAAGGATAAGCTTTAGGGCCTGCTTTCCAATTCCTAACTGAAACACGATATTCCTCAGGGAGACATTCCATTCAATAATTACACTCTATATCCCAGACGCGTTTTATTCTCAACTCATTTCGAGATAATAAGTATTATGCTTTGAAACTATTGATTAAAAAATGTCTAAATTCAGAGATTTTCACGTTTCCGTCTAGAGCTACACCTTCCCTTTGCATTTCCCCCATGAGACCTGCCAAGCCTGGTGTCATTGATGACCACAGGTTTCCAAAGGGACTGGAAAAAAAATCTTCAGGGCAACCGTCGAAATGGATAGACCCCTCGGAAAGGAACAAAACTCTGTCAGTTTGCAAGGCCTCATCAAGATTTTGGGTAATTTCTATAATCGTTGCCCCCGGGTCATATCGTAACATTCCTAAAAGTGAACGGATAGCTTCTCTGGCCAGCCTGTCCAGCATGGCCAGAGCCTCGTCAAGAATGAAGATCCTCGCTCCTGTGGCCAAAACTCCCGCCAACGCCAACCTCTGCTGTTCTCCCCCGGAAAGAGTGTGGACCAGGCGCTTTTCCATGCCGGTCAACCCAGTCCAACTGAGAGCACGAGCCAGCCTGGTCTTGATTTCAGGCACGGAGAAGCAGAAATTCTCTAGGCCAAATATAATATCTTCTTCGACAGAAATTCCCACTAATGAATCGTAAGGGTCTCCCCCAATATAGCCGATATCGGCCCAACCAACTGATCCGGCCGGATCAAAGTTTATGAAACCCGAATCGGCAGTCAGGAATCCTTTGATCAGTTTTGCCAAGGTAGTCTTTCCTGAACCATCCGGGCCGATCAAGGCAACCCAGGAAAGGTTGTCGATTGCGAGGTCCAATTTCGTGAATACGGGAGGTAAGTGAGGAAGGTAACGGAAGGACAAGTTATTGACGACAATCATTTTGGTTGGGACGGCAAAGCTACCTTCTATTTTCTCGAGGTATTTCTGAGACTATGGTGTGGAGAACGATTCGACCTGTGTTCATGAACCAATGGTCTTGCCTGAGAATCAAAGGTCAATGCTTAGACCTTGTCCTTGGTCTTGAATCCACTGAGAAGTTTGTCTTTCAGGCCCTTGATTTTACCGACAGTCTTACCTTTGGATTCTTCAGTTTTTCTCTCCACGAGTTCCAAAAGGGACACTGGAGCGCCATCACCTTCTCGGAACCCTTTCTTGATTACGCGTGAGTATCCTCCTTCGCGATTGGCGTAGCGCGGGGCGATATCATCAAATAGCTTCTTCGTGACTGTCTCTGAGCGCACAACCTTCAAAGCCTGACGCCGAGCATGGAGATCCCCTCTTTTTCCCAGGGTGATCATTTTGTCTACGAGACTCCTCGCGGCCTTAGCTCGCGTATCTGTCGTAATTATTGCTTCATGGTCCAAAACGGAGGTGACCATGTTTCTGAGCATGGCTTCCCGTCGTGAAGTGTTCATCCCTAGTTTAAATCGTGCTTTTCTATGACGCATTAAAGTCTCCTTGAATCAATCACTGGGGAAATTTTCTCGTTCTTGACGCATCCTTTCCAGCTCAGCCCTTGAAGGAAAACTAGGAATTACGAGTCCAAGATGTAGATCCATGTCTGCCAAAATTTCCTTGATCTCATTGAGAGATTTGCGGCCAAAATTTTTTGTCTTGAGCATTTCAGATTCCGTACGCTGAACAAGTTCCCCAATAAATCGTATGTCGGCATTCTTTAAACAGTTCGCCGAACGAACGCTTAATTCAAGTTCGCCAACACTACGGAACAAGTTTTCATTGATTTCCGATTCAAGCTGAGGTTTTTCTTCATAAACCGGTTTATCTTGATCATCGAAGTTCTGAAAAACCAAAAATTGTTCTCTGAGGATTTTTGCTGCGTGAGACAAAGCATCTTGAGGGTAGACCGTCCCGTTTGTCCATATTTCTATGGTGAGTTTATCGAAATCGGTCCTTCGCCCGACCCTGGCATTAGTTATCTTGTAGCTGACTTTGCGGACAGGCGAGAAAACTGAGTCCAGAGCGAGCGTTCCGATCGGATCGTCTTCTTGCTTGTTGAATTCCGCTGGTACGTAACCCTTTCCCCAAGCAACCGTCATGGTCATAGAGAGGCTGCCCTCTTTTGAAAGAGTGGCCAAGAGTTGTTCAGGATTTATTATGTCAACCGTATCGTCAGCAATAATATCACTAGCCCGAGACTCTCCTTCACCGACTACTTCTAGTTTAAGTGTCTTTGGATAATTGGTACGGAGTCTTAGATTAACTTTCTTAAGGTTCAGAATCAAATCAGTAACGTCTTCCTTGACCCCGGGTATGGTGGAAAATTCGTGAAGAACTCCTTCGATCTTCACCTTGGTAATAGCAGCGCCCTGAAGAGAAGATAAAAGTATTCGCCGTAAGGCATTGCCCAAAGTAATACCGTAGCCTCTCTCCAAAGGCGCACAAACAAATTTACCGTAAAAAGGCGTATGCGTAGCCTCGTCCACCTCCATACGGTTGGGCCGCTGGAGTTCCAACCAATTTCGTGTCATCAGGGTTTGCCCCGTGTCGCTCATGGCTTCCCTCATTGCTTTTCACGCATTTTGCTTAGCACAATCCCGAAACTACTGTCGAGGACCGTGTTAAAGACCGTGTCGTCCGACTCCCAGCCAAACTAAATGGATCGTTGGAGTGAGAGTCTCTCAAGTCCAGAGTTGCCTAAGTTTCAACTCATATAAGAGTTCAGTTCCTACTTTGAATAAAACTCAACGATAAGCTGCTCTCTTATTGTAGGAGGCAGCAGA
>Ga0194053_10001512_pt1 | contig 14787 bp, 15 predicted proteins | sample SepL228m_MetaG_FD_161684 | JGI IMG/M metagenome (GOLD analysis project Ga0194053, IMG submission 161684) | Anoxic zone freshwater microbial communities from boreal shield lake in IISD Experimental Lakes Area, Ontario, Canada - Sep2016-L227-8m | ecosystem: Environmental > Aquatic > Freshwater >... | reverse complement strand
ATTCTGGGCCGGAGCGGGTGCGGGTGTTGGTTCCTGACGGCGGACAAACCGCTCGATTTTCAAGGCGCGCCCGGTCGTTTCATCGATGTCGATGATGGCGCCGCTGAGTGAAACGGGTCCTTTGGCGACCGGGAACATGGTGGGAAGATTGGTGATGAAACGCGTGATGATCGGGTTGATTTCCCGACCGAGGATCGATTCCGTGGGGCCGCACATCCCCGCATCGCACAGGAATGCGGTCCCCCCCGGAAAGATCTGTTCGTCGGAGGTTTGGACGTGCGTATGGGTGCCGACGACCGCCGAGGCCCGGCCATCGAGGAAGCGGCCAATGGCGATCTTCTCGCTGGTGGTCTCCGCATGCACATCGACAAAGATCACGGAAGTCTCCTCGCGCATCTTGGTGATGGCGGCATCCAGCGCCCGGAACGGATTTTCCAAAATCGGCTGGGTAAACGTGCGCCCTTGAACATTGATCACCCCCACTTTGCCCTTTGCGGTTTCGAGCACGATGGTGCCCTGGCCGGGAGTCTGGTCCGGGTAATTGATCGGGCGCAGCAGCCGCGGTTCGGTGTCGATGTAGCCAAAAACGTCCTTCTGGTCCCAGATATGATCGCCACTGGTGACGACCGAAACCCCTGCGCGCAGCAGATCAATCGTTATTTTAGGCGTGATCCCACGCCCTCCTGCTGCGTTCTCACCGTTGACGATGACGAAATCGAGCCCATACTCAGCTTTGAGAATGGGCACGAGTTCGATCACTGCACGGCGTCCGGGTTCGCCTACGACATCACCCAGAAACAGGATTCTTAACATGTTGAAGCTTCCTTTACTGGAAAACCCATCCATTTCACAAATGATTTTCCCTAATAAATGAAGAGTTTTTTATTTTGTAGCCAAAATCGTAGATACTCCTTCGCAGCCGCTCCCCCAGCGATAACTCTAAATTGGCTTTGTAAAACCGCAATTTTTGTCGGACTTATGCTCGTTTGCGCGGGGCGGCCCGCCAACGCGCAACTGAGCGTGCTCGCCGCCAAACCCGACTGGTCTGATTTGGCGCCCTACCAGAACACGATCACGCACGATGATTTCTTGCGGCTGCTCAACACCGTTTATGCACCGGACGGCGCTTGGAAAGGGACGATCGATGTCCGTTCGGACGCCGCGATCATCCATTCCTCTGGCAAAAGCGATGTCTTGTTCCGGCTGGAGTTTGCCAAAAACGCCGCTTCCGCCAAGCCCGTGCCGCGTTACTGGACGCCGGCGGGTCGCCGGGCGGTTGTGCCTGGAAAACCGCTGCAAGGCTACACCATTGCCCTCGACCCCGGACACCTCGGCGGAGAGTGGGCTAAAATGGAGGAGCGCTGGTTTCAGATCGGCAATGCCAAGCCCGTGATGGAAGGCGAGATGACGCTGGCGGTGGCCCGATTGCTCTCGGCCCGGCTCAGCGCCCTGGGGGCCAACGTCTCCATGGTGCGAAACTCCACCGAACCCGTGACCAGTGCCCGCCCGCGAGGTTTGCAGGGCGTGGCACGCACCGAGCTGAAGCGCGAAGGGGTTACCAAAATCCGGAATAACTACGACGGCCCGAACGATCCCCTGAAGTTCAACTCGGTTCGCTGGCAGAGCGAACTCCTCTTTTACAGGGTCAGCGAGATCCGGTCACGGGCGGAACTCGTGAATCAACGGATCAAGCCCGACCTGGCCATCTGTCTGCATCTGAACGCGGAAGACTGGGGAAATCCGGCCCAGCCTTCGCTCACGGACAAGAACCATTTGCATCTGCTCGTCAACGGAAATTGCGGTCCCGGGGAACTCGGCTTCGAGGATATCCGGCACAACATGCTCCAAAAACTGCTGAGTCGTTCCGCCCGGGAAGAGTTTCCGTTGTCCGGGCGGGTGGCAGCGTCCCTGGCGAGCGCCACCGGGTTGCCGGCCTACGAGTATTTCAGCGGCAAAGCCCGCCGGGTGACCGATAACCCGTATGTGTGGGCCCGGAACCTCCTGGCCAACCGGCTTTATCTTTGCCCGGTGGTTTATTGTGAGCCCTACGTCATGAACTCAAAGGCCGTCTTCGACCGGGTCCAGATGGGCGACTACGAGGGAACCAAACTCGTCGATGGGGTCCCAAGAAAGAGCATCTACCGCGAATACGCCGACGCCGTGGCCGAAGGCGTGGCGAGCTATTTTATCAGCAAGGAGCAAAAGTAAGCGCGTCCCGTGTCTAGGCCTGATTTGCCGCGCCCCTTCACCGCTGCGCCAATGCCAGTCGCACCCCCAACGATGCAAAAACTCCGGCGGAGAGCCACGCGAAGTATTTGGCGATGGCGGGCTTTTTCAAAACCATCTCCCCGAGGCTGCCGGAGAGATAGCCGATCGCTCCAAAAACAATCACCGCTTGCGCCATGAACGCGAGCCCGAGAAAAAACATCTGGGACGCCACCCCCTCCGTATTCCCCGACACAAACTGCGGCAGGAACGCCAGGAAAAAGAGCGCCACCTTTGGGTTCACCACATTCATGAGAAAGCCCCTGCGGAAAAGCACCCACCCGCTTTGATTCCCCGTGACATTCCGCGGCAGCGCAGCCGAATGTTCCTTGACCGATTTGTAGGCCAGAAACAGCAAATACGCTGCCCCGGCGAATTTCAGAACCGTAAAAGCAACCCCGGATGCGTAAAGCGCCGCGGAAATCCCAAGCGCGGCCGCCGTGGTATGCACACTGATTCCGCTGCACATGCCCATCGCGGTAAGGATCGCCGCCTTCCTTCCGCGCGAGATCCCCTGCGTCACGATGAACGTGTTGTCCGGTCCCGGCGCCAGCGTCAACGCCACCGAGGCCCCGAGAAAATACAGCAAAGTCGAGAGCGTCATCACATCGGTCCCATAAGTCCTATCGGTCACACCCGTCCCATTCCTCGCTTCACTTCGTCAGAAAAAACCCACGCTGCTTCTGCGTGATCGGTTTCCCCAGCAGTTCCAGCACTTGCAGCATGTCTTCCCAGACCTTCCGCTTCTCTGCGATGCTCGGGTTGTGAACCAAATACGCGGGATGGTAGGTCGGCATCAGCGGGATCCCTTTGAACGAGTTCCAATGACCCCGCGCTTCTCGGATCCGCACTTCTTTGCCCACCAATCCTTCCATGGCGGTGGTCCCCAACGCGACAATGCATTTCGGCTTTATGATCTCGATCTGCTTGATCAAAAACGGCATACACGCCGCGATCTCGCCCTTGTGCGGTTTGCGGTTCCCGCTTTCGCCCGGCGGCACATCGGGCCGACACTTGAGCACATTGGCGAGATAGACCTGGTTGCGTTTGAAGCCCGCCGCTTCGATGATTTTGGTCAGGAGTTGCCCGGCTTTCCCGACGAACGGTTCGCCCTGAATATCTTCTTCCTCTCCCGGAGCCTCACCCACGAACATCAATTCAGCTTCCGGGTTGCCGGCCCCGAAGACTACTTTGGAGCGGCACGCCGCCAGCGCCTCGCAGTTCACGCAGGAAACCACCCGCTCGCGCAACTGCTCAAGGCGTTCCGCCTTCGAGCCCGCCGATGGCTTGGCAATTAAATGAGCGGGGAGCGGTGCCGCAGCGATCTTCGGAATCGGAACCGCAATGGGAATGTGGGCTTGTGCGGCGCTGCTGGCCGAACGTGAGGAAGCTTCGATCATTGAGTTCGTCCTCGCAGCCAAACCCGTTGCCGGGTTGCGGGGCCGCGCTCCTTCGGCGGCTCCGCTGGCCGGAGCGTTCGCGGAGCGAGAGCTTGATGCGACTCGTGCTGCGGCCAAAAGCTGGCGCACCGACTCCGTCGAGGCTCGCGCTTCCTGGACGGACGAATTCGCACGCATCTCGGAAAGCGTGTCGTGGACGAGGGCGAGAGCTTGGTCGAACTGGGTCATCGCAGGACGGCTTAATGAACCAGAATTACCTTGAAATATCCATCTGGCTCAAAATCCTGAACCCGTGGCTGCGAAGCACCGCCGAGGCGCAGTCGTTATCCTCGACGTGGAGTGCCAACGCGCAGTTGCCATTGGGGCGGGTGAGCAGTCCATAGCTGCCATGGATGTTCACTTCCGCCATCAAGAGCGCCGTCAGCAGCTTGGCCAGTTCGGTTGCTCCCTCGCGCATCTCCACAACGACCACGTCGCAGGCCGAATAGGGGATGTCGTGAATTCCCAGAAGATCCTGCACTTGCTCGGGATCGCTGACGACGATCCGGACAATGGCGGAATCCGCCGAGTCCTGCACGTTCATTGCCAGCACATGGACGTTGTGTTCGTGGAGCACTTTGACCACGTCTGAGAGAGCGCCGACTTTGTTTGGCAAAAAGATCGAGAATTGTTTGACCCGCGGTCCGGTCTTCTCGGCGGTCTTGGCTGATGCTTCCATAATGTCTCCTCCAAATTTGGGTGGGGACGTTCATCCCCCCACGCGTTTTATTTGTAACTGTAAAGCAGGCACACCGAGGCCGGGTTGCCTTCCAGTTCTTCGATCCGTACGTAATACGGTCCGCTCAGTTGAGGCGAAAATCCTGCCGCAGCCCGCACGCCGCTCTGGTGAGGCTCCGTGGCAACAGGTTCGCCGTTCTCATTGAAAACCGTGACCTCAACCCGTTTCGCTTCATCGCTGGCCGCCGCGATAAACCAGTATTGGTTCCCCGCGTAAAGGTTCACTTGGATAAATCGGGGCTGTTTGACGGCGATGCTGGTTGGCCAGCGCCCGTCCCGGATTTTAAATCCGTCGTTGGAAAAGGCTCCCGCCAGTTCGAGCGCGGCGGAGCGTGCCTGAACCTCGGCATTGCTTTCCGCCGCCACTCCACGCGGGCTCAACGCGCCGCACCCCGCCATGATGAGAAGCGAAAAGCAAAATAGCCGTTTCATTTCTGTTCGTTCTTTTTCGAAATTTCCTGAACAAGGGCGATTGAGAGCTCCCTGAGCTTTTTAACATCGTCCTGAGTTGGCACTGTGTCGCTTGAAAAAGAGACCAGCTTTTCAATATCCGCAAGCTGTCTGGCGATGCTCTTGATCAGGGGATCGGCCTGCATTTTCTCAGGCAGCTCGTTGATTTTTGCTCGCATCAGCGCCACGACTGCCGGTTGACGGAGTAGTTTGGCCGAACCCGGTGTGTAGTTGCCGGCGATCCAGCCGCTGACGACCGATACGCCGCGAATCCAACCGCCCAAGCTTACCAGGCTGACCAATTCCGAGTCGTTTTGCTCCAGAAGGGCCAATTTCACCTCATTCTGGGTGGCCTCCATCTCTTCCTTGAGCGAGTTCCACTCGTTTTTCTCCGCAAAATCGACAATACTGCTGCCCCGTGCGATGACGCTCTCGCTCACGGCCAGGCTTTTCGCGAGGGCGATAATGTCTTTGCCGATGTTTTTGACCTGCTGGCTGTCCTCGGCTTCCACCGCGATGTAGCCGTCGGCGATCAAGCTCCCCACGTTCAGCGCAATCTGGATGCGGCTGGGAAATGTGGTCGGGATCGGAGGCCGATATTGGGTCTGCCAGTTGGGCTTGGCTTCCTTATTGAGCGCGGCCATCAGTTCGCCGGGGCTGGGAATCGTCACGGCATCGACTTTCGCCGCCGAAGCGAGTTCCTGAGCGGTCAATGGCGCCAAGCCGACTGCGGAAACGGCAGCAGCCATTGAGAAAGTGACGACGATCAGGCGTAAAAGCATCTCGTATTAGAGTAGTTCAACTTAGCCGGGCTTGTCAGCACGCTTTTTTCGGGGCTTTCCTTGATGGACGCGATTGGGAATGGGGGAGTTTTCAGTTCAGCGCCAAAGGCGCGGCCCATATCAGCCTGGGTCGGAGCGAAGCGTAGGCCCTGGACTTGGCAAGCGATTGGACCAGGGCTGAAAGCCCGTGCCATCTTTGGGAGAAAATGGTTCGGACCTTCAGTCCTTTGCGCTTGGGTACGCTAATTCCTGGGGCGGTGCCCCAGGCTGGTATGAGGCCGCGCCTTTGGCGCTGAGTTTTGCACCCACTTCCAATTACGCCACTTTCTTGATTCCTGGCCATGAGCGAAAATCGCGTTATTTGAGGAGCTCTTCGATTTCCGCGACGCGGTTCTCCGCCTTGTTTCGCATGACTTCGGCGGCATTGCGAAGCCGGCGCTCCTCGACCAGGGCTTCTTCGAGTTCCCGAATGCGGGCCTGGAGATTCTCGCGAACGTTTGGGCGCGGAGAGGGAATTTCATGAGCGAGAAATACCGGAAATTCCGCGAGCGGCTTTTCTTCGCCGGTTTTGCAGTTGGTGATGATCGTCTCGGCCGTGATTTCACCGGAGGTGAAAAATTCGCGCACAGCGCCCACCGTGGTGGGCCCGTAATAGGAGTCTGGGCTTAACTCCAGAAGGTAATCCATCTGGAGTTCCGGGATCATCGGAGCTTTCACCCATGTCTTGGAGTCGGTGGAAACCTTGTCCAAGGGCGAAATACACGCATCGACAGACCACTGCCGCAATTGTTCGAAAGCGAGCGGCCCGAAGACGGTTCCGTCGTCGGATTTCATCAAAAACCACTTAAGTGAAGTATCCATGCTGCTGGATTGTTGGGTTAGGGTTGGGGGGATGCTGTGGGGCTCGGGCTAGGCAGGAGCAGCGTTTGGCCGATCTGCAGTTTCCGTTCGTCGGTAATCTTGTTGAGCTTCAGAAGCTCCGCCACTGTGGTGCTGTGCTGGTGTGCAATGGAAATCAAATTCTCGCCCCGTTTGACGATGTGCGTCGCGGAGGCGGGGGGAGCGGTTTGAGCAACTCCTGCCATCGGCACTTCGGCACTCGGCGTGGAACTGGTTTCCACGGTGGGAGCCCCGGCCTGCGGTGCGGCCTGGGCCGGTTCGGCGGCTGGAATCGCGGCAGCCACTGGCGCCTCCTTGCCCGGGTCGCGCGTCTTGTTCGCGGCGATAAAACGGGTTAGCTGGTCGTTGAGGGTCCCGAACTGCCGGGTCTGTTCCTCCAGAAGCTTGCCCTGTTGCTCCAGCGCTTTGCTTTCGAGTTCGGTTCGCTTGTTAAGATCTTCAAGCTGCTTGGTTTGCGCCTCGATCTGCTTGCCCTGGGCCTCGATCTGATCCTGAAGCGACTGCAAAAGACTCGGCTTTTGCCGATGTTTGCTTGGGGCGGCGCCCGGCTCGGAAGCTTCCTGGGCGTAGCCGCCGTGCGAAAACATCACAAGCGCGATCACGGTTGAAAAACGAAACCAACGATGCATGGACTTACGTTTCTCACGCCAGCCCTGCGAAGGCAAGCCTAGGCCCGGTCTGTTTGGCCCTTCCATGCGATTTCTTAAAGGAACTTCATATTAAGACCATGCCTGAGAGAACCCAAAAACCCGTGGCACCCGCTCCGTGGGGGCCAAAACAAGGAGACAACGGTGGCCCGAAATCGCCGGATGTCTCGAAACCCGACACCAAAGACCTGCTCAAGCGGATGCGGAGGGTCGATCCCGATCAATCCAAACGCTACCGCCAGCGCACCGGAGAATAATTATGACTCCCCCTGGATTTCCAAACTCCAATTCCGGCCAAGATCCCGGTAGCTTGGTTTACGAAGAGTTTTCGGCCCTGGTCAGGCGGTACGGCTTGACCGTGCCCCTGCCCGGGGCCGGACCGGTTTCGTCACCGGCCGCACCCGTCCAAACCCAGGCGACCACCATCCTCGCCTTTAAATTTAAAGGCGGCGTCATGATGGCGGGGGACCGGCGCGCGACTGCCGGTAATCTGGTCGTCTATGACCGGGCCGACAAGGTTCTTGAGATCGACCATTATTCGCTCATGGCCATCGCCGGCGTGCCTGCCACGGCTTGGGAGATGGCCCGGATGCTCGAACATTCCTTCCAATTCTACCGACGCAGCCAGCTTCAGGAGATGAGCCTGGACGGCAAAGTGCGGGCGCTTTCCAAGCTGCTGCGCGACAACTTCGGTTTCGTGATGCAGGGCGTCGGGATTGTGGTGCCGATCTTTGCCACCTACGACCTCGTCGCAAATCTCCCGCGGCTCTATTTTTACGACGCCATGGGCGCGCAGTTCGAGGCCGCCGATTACGCCGTCTCCGGGTCCGGTTCCCCTGCCGTGCGTTCGGTCCTTTATTACGCGAACACCTTCGGCTCGCGTCCGCTCCAGCGCTACAACGAGGAGGACGCTCTACTCCTGGCGCTCCGGGCTCTGGATACCGCTGCCGAAAGCGACACCGCCACCGGCGGCGTGGACCGTCACGGACGGGTCTTCCCGATCGTGAAAATCGTCAATCAAACCGGCATCGTGACTCTGCCGGAACGCATCCTGGCGAAAGCTTATCGCCGGGACCTTCAGTCGCTTCCCAAACACACTCCTAAATTCGCCGAACTCGAATGATTGAAGAACCTTTCCGTTGGGTGGAGGCGATTCAAAATCGCCGCGAATATATCGAGCACCAGTTGGCTGTCGGCAGCCCGATCGCGTGCTTGAGTTGTCCAGCCGGCGTTCTCCTGCTCACCGTGAGCCGGGAACGGCAAAAGATTTTTGAGATTTACGATCGGATCGCCATGGGGGGGATCGGCCATCCCGGCGACATCGAACGCTTGCGAATGGCAGCCATCGAAGTCACGAGCGCCGAGGGGTTTGGGCGTTCAGCCCAGGACGTCTCCTTGCGGCGCTTGGCCAGCTACTCGCTGAGTCCGCTCCTCAAAGCGGCCTTTGAACAAATCTACGGCCCGCCGTACCTCTCTCGCATGTTGTTCGTGGAGCTGGGCAGACGGGACGAACCGGACCTTTTCGTGCGGCTCGACTACGATGGCGCGTTTCACACCAACGGCGGCTCCTTTTCGAAAGCGGTGGAACCGTTCGCCGTGATCTCCGGGAAAACGCATTCCAGCGACATGATGGAAAAGTTTCTCCGGGGCAAAGACTTCAAAAAAGCGAGCTTGGATCAGGCCTTTGCCATCGCCCTCGATGCGTGGATGGTCGGCCATATCGCTTTGAGCGACGACGCTGAGATCCTCCCGTCGGAAGAAGCTCTTGCTGCGCACCGCGAGGAACAACTCGGGTTCGGCAGCGTGGAAGCTGCTCTTCTGGACCGCGAAGCCCGCACTAACATCACTTACCGGTCGTTGACTCCGTCGGAAGTCGGGGCGCTCGTGCCGGTGTGAGGCACGGTAGGGACGGCACTCCGTGCCGTCCGCCCAGCGATCTTGCCAAGATCAACGCCGAATGCCATGGCGCGCACCCGGACAGCACGGAGTGCCGTCCCTACCTCTTTGATGGCGCGCCGGTTCACCCATGATGGCAGAAATCGTCACCCGTTTAATTCCGCCAGAATTTCCGGGTCACGGACATCCGCCCAGGCCCCCGTGAGTTCGAACGCTTGGACGACTTTGCCGCTGTGAGCCAGCGCGCGGATTGCGTCGGTCAGTTCGAACTCGCCACGAGGGGAGCGTTCGAGCTTTGCGGTGAAATCGAAAATGCTGGGCCGGAATGTATAAACGCCGGCATTGTACCACGGACTCGTCGGTTCGCCCGGCTTGGGTTTCTCGCGCAGATCAGTCAGTTCAAAGCGATCGTTTACAAACACGGCGCCACCTTGGGAAACGTCTGCACTATACTTCACGGTCACGACGGCTTCTTCCGTGCCGGGCGCGGTAAGCCTCCGATAATTCACCGGGTCCACAAGGATGTCGCCGTAGCTGAGGACAAACGGATCGTTGCCGGCGAACTCTTTGCCGAGCTCGACCACCCGGCCGGTGCCGTCCTGGACGACCTGGGTCACGTAACTGATCCGGACGCCAAACTTGGAGCCGTCCCCAAAGAAATCGGTGACGACGTCCTGACGATAGCCGACTACGATGAGAAATTCCTCCACCCCAGCGTTCCGGAGACCTTCCACGATGTACTCGAGGATCGGTTTGCCGCGAACCGGAATCATCGGCTTGGGCAGGTCGTTGGTGAGTTCGCGCATGCGGGTGCCGCGGCCGGCGGCCAGCAGCATTGCTTTTTTAACGGTGGTGGTCATGGGTGAGGTTTTATAGTCGTCTTAATTAATACTCCGAGGATACGGATCGAAGCGGCAGGGATGCCGCTTCTACTGTAGAAGCGGTTTCCAGCCGCTCCTCTTCGGGTGCGTCCAACAGCGGCCTGCTCTATTTCCTCCGGGCTTCTTGACAGAACTCGCCGATGCGTTTGACGGCTTCCTTGATCTGATCGATTCCGGTTGCGTAGCTGCACCGCACAAAACCTTCGCCGCTCGGGCCAAAGGCCGGGCCGGGCACCACGGCGACTTTTTTCTGTTCCAGCAGGCCAAGCGAAAACTCGCGACTGCTCAGGCCGCTGCTCGTGATATTCGGGAAAACGTAAAACGCGCCGAGCGGCTTGAAGCACTCCAGCCCAAGGTCGTTGAGACTTCGGACGATGTAATTGCGCCGCGACTCGTATTCCTTCCGCATTTTCAGCATCTCGGACGTGCCGTTCTCGAGCGCTTCAATGGCCGCATCCTGCGTCGTCGTGCAGGCGCACAGAATCCCGTATTGATGAATCTTCATCATCGCCTCCGTCAAAGTCGCCGGGGCGCAGGCGTAGCCGATTCGGAATCCGGTCATCGCGAACGCCTTCGAAAACCCGTGGAGAAACACCGTGCGCTCCCGCATCCCCGGCAGGGAAGCAATCGAGATGTGCTCTGCGCCGTCGTAGGTCAGCTCGCTATAAATTTCGTCCGAGAGCACCACCAAGTCGTGCTTCACGCAGAGGGCGGCGATTCTTTCCAGTTCCGCCCGGGTTTGCGTGCCGCCGGTCGGGTTGGTCGGGAAATTTAGCATCAACGCCTTCGTGCGTGGGGTGATCTTGGCCGCAATCGCCTCCGCGGTGAGCCGGAAGTTTTCTTCCGCCCGGGTCGCTACCCCAACCGGCACGCCATGGGTGAGCGTGATCGTCGGGGCGTAGCTGACGTAACACGGCTCGTGATAGAGCACTTCGTCTCCGGGATTGATGATCGCGCGCAGGGCGAGATCGATCGCCTCGGAGACGCCCACTGTGACGATGATCTCGTTCTTCGGGTTGTAACCCACGTGGAAATTCTTCTCCACGTATTTGGCGATTGCCGCGCGCAGTTCAGGCAACCCGAGATTGGAGGTGTAGCCGGTGCGTCCTTTTTCCAGGGAGTAGATGGCGGCCTCGCGGATATGCCAGGGGGTGTCGAAATCCGGTTCGCCGATGCCCAGCGAGATGACGTCGGTCATCGTCTGGACAACTTCGAAAAAGTCGCGAATTCCCGAGCGGGGGATGTCGCGGACGTGCTCTGCGATATGTCGTGAAAGATCCATGGGGAACCGGGGGATTACATCAGGCCTGGAGGAAGCCCCATGCCTGCGGTGAGTTTCCCCATTTCCTGCTGGTTCAGATCCTTGGCCTTGGCGATGGCTTGTTTGACTCCGCTCAGGATGAGGTCTTCGAGGAATTCGACGTCCTCGGGATCGACCACGTCCTTGCTGATCTTGATGGAAACCACATCGCCCGCGCCGGTGGCTACCACGGTGATCTTGCCTCCTCCGGCTGTTACTTCCACCGTTTTGTCGGCGAGTTCTTCCTGGGCGCGCGCGAGTTGCTCCTGCATCTTCTGCGCCTGTTTCATCATCTTCTGGATGTTCATAGATCAGTTCGGTTGAATTTGTGCTGCAAAGATTTCCAACGCCTGCCGGATGAGCGGGTCGTTTTTGAAAAGTTCCATCGGGTCCACGACCGGTTCCGGCGCTTTCTCAGGGATAACGAGCGGCACGATCTCCACGTCGGAGCGGACCTCGACTTCGACCCTCAGCGGCTTGCCGGTCACGCCAAGCACCGCGTCCTCCAGCAGCTTGCGGGCATCGGGTTTCCGCAACCGTTGCACGGACATTCCCTGGTCTTCAGGAAAGCCAATGGTGCAGAAAGCATCGTTGACCTCAACGAGCGCCCCTTTGCGCAGGTAGTTCTGAAGCATCGGTTTGAAGTCGAGCGCCTGGAAAATCTTCAACCAGAGGGCGGCAAGGTCCGGCGCTGAATCCAACGATTCGACTTCGGGCTCAGGTTCCGGCGCGGGTTCTTCCTGGATCAGACTCGGTTCCTCGAATGCCGGAACCGGTTCCGGGATAGGGGGCGCCACGGGAGGCTCGGGAGGGAGCTCCTGCGGGTGCCGCCACACCTTCGGTGGCTCAGGCTCGGGAGCTGCCACGACGACCGGTTCGAGGCTGGGGGGAACGGGGTCTGCGGCGAACAGGAGCGGCTCTTCTGCGCGTTGCGGTTCCGCAGCCAGGGGAAGCTCATCCCAGGGTGCAAGTTCAAGGGACTCCCTGGCGAGCACGGGGGCGGAAACCGCAACGGGCGGTTCAGCAACCACAGCCGCAGTCACAGCGGGCCGATCATCCCAAGGCGCGAGTTCAGCCACCGGCGGTTTGGCCGGGGTCGGTGTCGGCAGGGGCTCCGGGGTCCGGGGTCCATCAGGTCCATTTTCCGGAGTGGGAGGCTGGACCTCATGGGCGGTATGGATTTCATGGACCGGCTCAGGAGCGGGTTTCGTCTGTGTCAGTCCGTGTTCGTCCATTCCCCCTTCATGGACCGGCGCAGGCGCAGCTTTTGGCGCGGGCGCGGGTTTCGGCGCTGGGGCTTCGACTTTCCTTGGGGCGCTCGTGCCCTCGGGTCTTGCCGTTTTCCCTGCTTTGATCTCTTTGAGCGTTGGCAGTTCGCCACCGGTGCGCAGTGCCGTCAGGGCTTCGAGCACTTCGGTCAACGAGGTCTGCCCCAGCGTCTGGATTGCCTTGATCACTGCAATCTCAAAATGGAGCTTCTTGTTGGGTGCCCATTTCATCCGGCCTTCTGCCGCCGCAAATTGTTCGATTAAATCCAGCAACCGATCCATCGCGATCCGGTCGGATTGCGCCTGGAGCTCAGCAAGCGTCTCGTCGCCCACTTCGGCCCGAATCCCATCGGGGTCCGCTTTGGCCACCAGCAGGTTTCGCAAATGCCCGATCAGATCGGCCATGAGCCGGCTCAGGTCCCGGCCCGCTTCCGCCTGTTGCTGAACGGCTCCGAGCGCTGCCGAGGAATCGCCATCCAGCAGATGATCGCAAAGCGAAGCAACGGTTTGGGATGCGGTGAAGCCAAAGACTGACAGCACGTCCTGCTCGGTGATTCGCTCCCCGCAGAAAGCCACCAACTGGTCGAGCATCGACTCGGCATCGCGCAATCCGCCCTCCGCCCCTTTGGCGATGGTGCGCGCGGCGTCGTGGTCGAGTTGGATCTTCTCCTCATGCGCGATGTATTCGAGGTGGCGGGCGATCGATTCAGCCGGAATCCGCCGCAGATCGAAGCGCTGGCAGCGGGAGAGGATCGTCGGGAGCACCTTCTGGACGTCGGTCGTCGCAAAGATAAATTTGACGTGCTCGGGCGGTTCTTCCAGCGTCTTGAGCAGCGCGTTGAACGCCGCCGTGGTGAGCATGTGAACCTCGTCGATGATGTACAGCTTGTATTTGCCGCGGGTCGGGGCAAACCGGACGTTTTCCCGGAGTTCGCGAACCTGTTCCACGCCGTTGTTGCTGGCGCCGTCGATTTCCAGCACGTCGAGCGAATTGCCCGCGGCGATTTCACGGCACGGGTCGCACTCGCCGCACGGATTCACCGTCGGGCCGTGGATGCAGTTGAGCGCCTTGGCCAGGATGCGCGCCGTCGAAGTCTTGCCCGTTCCGCGCGGCCCCACAAAGAGATAGGCGTGTGCAAGCCGATTGGTCGCAATCGCGTTCTTGAGCGTCTGGGTAATATGCTCCTGCCCCACGACAGAGTCGAAGGTCTGTGGACGGTATTTACGGGCAAAAACCTGGTAGCTGCTCACGGCGACGAATGGATTAAAAAAGAAGCGGAACGAAAATCTATGCGGCCAACGCCCGAAGAGAAAGCAGAGAATTTAGCAGTGACTTACTTTCATCATCCCGAAACGCCGCTATTGCCTCCCACGCACGAAAAACTTGAAATGACATGCCGTCCAAAATTTCCTAAAACTCTGCGCTGAACCGTGCCGACCGTAGCCTCCATCTCGTCTGCTTCCGGGAACGCCGTATTCCGCTGGCTGCGGACCGGCGGAATGGGGCTTGACGCCATGCTCGCCGCGATCGGTGAGGCAACGGTATCGATTGCCCTGGAGACTTACATTTTCACTCCCGGGCCGCTCGGGACCCGGTTTCTGAATGCGCTTGTCGCAGCCCGCCAGCGAGGAGTTCGGGTCCAGGTGCTTGTCGATGCGCTGGGGTCCATCGGGCTGATTTCGGGTTTCTGGGCGCCCCTGATCCGCGCCGGGGGCGAGTTCCGCTGGTTTAGCGCCTTCAGCACCTCGCAACGCTATGGCCGTCGGAATCACCGCAAATTGCTGATCATCGATAGCCGGATCGCGTTTATCGGTGGGTTTAACATCGGAGAGGTTTACTATGGCGACGGAGTTTCGCAGGGGTGGCGCGATCTCGGCATGGAGCTTCAGGGGCCGGTGGTCGAAATATTGGCGGCCAGCTTTGTCACTCTCTTTGCCAAGGCGAATTCCCGGCCGGCTTTGTTTCCACAGTTGTTGCCGATGCCTGAGTCGACCATCGCCGGACCGAACTGGACCCTTTTGCTGAGCGAACCGGGGCGCGGCCACCGCGCGCTCAAGCGCTCGCTCATCCGGGACCTGGCGCGGGCAAGGCGGGTGCGGATGATCTGCGCTTACTTTTTGCCGCCCTGGCGGCTTCGCCGGGCGATGATGCGAGCGGCGCGTCGAGGCGCGGAAGTCCAGTTGATCCTGGCGGGACTGACCGATGTGCCGGTTTCGAAAC
>Ga0194053_10001509_pt1 | contig 14803 bp, 18 predicted proteins | sample SepL228m_MetaG_FD_161684 | JGI IMG/M metagenome (GOLD analysis project Ga0194053, IMG submission 161684) | Anoxic zone freshwater microbial communities from boreal shield lake in IISD Experimental Lakes Area, Ontario, Canada - Sep2016-L227-8m | ecosystem: Environmental > Aquatic > Freshwater >... | reverse complement strand
CAATCAATTCAGCAGTATGTTAAAAATCAGGGTGTGGAGATGGAATATCAATTGTTGCACTCACAGCAATTATCTCTCATCTGATACCCCGTCAGCTTGCTGCGGGGTAATTCATTTGCACTTATTGTTCCAATCATGCCTTGCGCAAATTGACTGATGGCCGTTATGTCCGTTTTCGGTCGCCTGCCAACATTATCGCCGAAATTAGGGACATAGCCGAAAGTATGACGGCTAAAAAAGAGATTTATCTGGAAGTCGAGACCTTTGGCGCGGATCAATCTTGGGCGCGTGAATTATTTGCCGGACTGAAAAACTTGAATCAGGAGTTGCCGATGCCGATAGCTTATGGCGCAAATATCAGAGTAACGCCGGGGGTAGACTTCAATGAATTGTTTGCTGCTTGCCGTGATGCCAATTTTCGTTTTATTAATATTGGGCTGGAGTCCGGTAGCGACCGGGTCAGACGCGAAGTTTTGAAACGCTATTATGCCAATGAAGACATTATCAGGACGGTCAAATTGGCGCGTAGTTACGGTTTGCAAGTTGCTTTGTTTAATATGGTGGGGCTGCCAACCGAGACGCCGGCGGACTTCCAACAGACAATCGATGTTAATCGAGAGTGTCAGCCGGATTGGCACATGACCTCCATTTTTTACCCTTATCCAGGCACAGATCTTTATACTTTGTGCAAGGATATGAATCTACTGCCAGCCACTACGGCAGATTCGACTGAGCGAGTGGAGTCGGTTTTGAATATGACCCAGTTTGATAAGCGACAAGTGCAAAAAGCCTTTATTTGGTTTGATTGGAATGTCTACAAAGACCATCGGCCTTGGTATAAATTGTTGTTAAGAGTGGTAGCCACCAAATTAAGGACTAAACCACGGCTGCATTATGTATATCGTAATCTTACGAAGTTGGCGTTTATAAAGAAAATTAAAGGAAAGCTAAAATCATGAACATCTTATTTATAAATAAAGGTGACACTGGAGGCGGTGGTTATAAGGTGGTTTGGGATTTAGCGACAGAATTGGTTGGATTGGGGCACACTGTAAATATGTTTGTGCAAGACAAGAAAACCACTAGTGATATTGTAAAAATAATACCTTTTTCAAGATGGCGATATTTTCTATCACATCTTTTTGGTACAGACTTGGATTTTTTTAAGACCGACTTTATTTTACAGTCTAATGAATTTAAAAAAGCAGATATTGTGCATGTTAATAATATACATAGTCATTATTTTAATCTAAAAACGTTTGGTAAAATGTGTGCGGCCAAACCTGTGGTATGGACTTTTCATGATTTGTGGCCAGTTACTTCCTATTGTCCACATCCGATAAGTAAATCAGTCTTTTGGGGTTTTTATCTTTGCCCCACGTTTTCTACTAGATCATTATTCAAGAAAATAAATCAGTTGTATCTTATTTTTAGGAAAAGAGTTTTATATCGAAGGATAAAATTTAATATAGTGACTCCTTCGCTGTATATGAGGAGGATGTTGGACTCAACGGTTGTCAGACGGATGCCGCAAGATATGATTTATAATGGTATAGATACCGATATATTTAAGCCTAAGGATAAAACAAAGACAAGAATACAATTAAATTTGCCAGCGGATAAGAAGATATTTATATTCGTTGCTAATAAGGGTAAGTCAAATAGTTGGAAGGGTTGGCAATATTTTAATCAATTAGCTGATTACTTTTCTGATCAAAAAGAGGTCTTGTTTATTTGTATTGGTAGTGGTTCAGATCAAAATAGGTCAAATATTAGGTTTGTTGATTTTGTAGATGATGGCTCTGTTTTGAGTAGTTATTATTCTGCGGCTGATGCATTAATATTTTGTTCGCTAGCCGAAAGCTTTGGGTTGGTTGTTACAGAGGCAATGAGTTGCGGAGTTCCTGTTGTAGCTTTTCCTGTTGGTATAGTGCCGGAAGCGATTGAACATAAAACAAATGGTTTTGTGGCCGATTATCAAAATGTGCCAAGTTTAATAGAGGGCGTTAAATATATTATGACGATGCCGGCCAATGATCTAGAGGCAATGAAAACTGCTAATCGGGAGAAAGTGCTGGCAAAATTTAGTAAAAAAATAATGGTAGATTCTTATCAAGAATTATACAAAAGAGTATTAAAATAGAATATGAATCAACAAGACTCTCATTTAAATATTGACAAGCTAATTGAAGATGTTGGCAATAGTTTGGGTCAAGAAGTCTTGAGCCAAGGGGAAAAGGGCTATGGATTATTTCACCGAGATCGTTATGCCCTTTTGGCAAAAAGGTTTTTGGATTTTAGGTCAACTCAATCTCAAAGGTTTCTAGAAGTCGGATCTTATAATTATTTTGTTCCTTTGTTGGCGCAAAAGATTGGCTATAAGTCTTTTGGGATAGACTTACCCGAGTTTATTGAGCAATTTAAAGCTCAGGAAATTGAATTTGATTTAGATATTAAGCCTTGTGATTTATCAAAGCAGGCTATTCCTTTTGAAGACAATTTCTTTGATTTTGTTAATTTCAGTGAAGTCCTTGAGCATTTTAATTTTTATCCTGTGCCGGTGCTTAAGGAGTTCTATAGAGTCCTGTGTCCAAGTGGCCGATTGTTAATTACAACACCTAACTTAACTAGATTTAATAATCGTATAAAGCTGTTGTTGGGTCTCAGTATAAACTGGAATATTGAGGATGTGTTTGGGCCAATGACTCATGCTCGTGAGTATACTGCCAAAGAAGTGGTTTTTTTACTTAACTCAGCTGGTTTTACTAAGATTAGTGTTGGTTATGCCCACATTGATTATCCTGATATAAATATTTGGCTGCGGCGTTTAAATCGATTAGTTGGCCGGATTTGCCCCGTATTGGCTAGTAATCTAATAATTGTGGCTAATAAGTAGCAGTTTTTAGTCCAATAGACTAATTGCTTTTTGGCTGTTGAAATGTTTTAATTAAGGTATATACTGAGCGTAATTTAGGGCAGACGTTAATCAAAATATTTATTGATATTTTTGTCAAATTATTGTATTTTAGTTTATTAAATATTGATAGAATGTAGGTAATAAAAACTAGACAGATATAAATAACTCTAAAAAAATGGAAAACGTAAACAACTATGAAGTGTCGGGTCCAAAATTGTTACTTAAACGCATTAAACGTGCTATAAAATCAAATCAAAAACTATATATATCTTTGTGGAGAACAAGACTATTTTTTATAAATACCTACTTAAAGTGTTTTAAAAATTTCAGATCAATTGAGATAGAAACCAACCCGATTTGCAATAGAAGATGTTCTTTTTGCCCGATTACTTTAGATAAGCATCCCATCATCGAGTTGATGAGTGAAGATCTTTTTGACAAAATTGTTAATGAGCTGAAAGAAAGACATTTTAAAGGCGAGGTGTGTTTGAGTAGTTACGGAGAACCCTTGTTGGACAAAAGACTGGCCGGATTTGCCAAAAAAATTAAGACAGAAATAGGTTCAAAAGTTGTTGTTTTTACAAATGGTGACTTTTTGACAGTCGAAAAATTCAGAGAATTGCTATCTGCTGGTGTAGACTTATTTTATATGAGTCAGCACGACGAAGTGTTGCCAGAAATTATTCAGAAGTTGTTTGCGGAAATTTCTTCTGCCGAACGGAAGCATATTGATTTTAGCGTGATAAAAGAAGACTCGCCGCTGGTCAATCGCGGTGGCACAGTTGAAGTCAAGACTTTGCAACAGATAGTTCGTTGCCCTTTGCGGAAGATGTATATTAGAGCTGATGGAGAAGTCAGGTTATGTTGTAATGATTATTTTCGCGAAGTTAAGTTGGGCAATGTAAACGAATCTAAGTTGATAGATATTTGGGATAGCTCGGTCTATAAGAAAATCAGGAAAGAGTTGGAAAGTAATGTTTTTAGCCAAGATGTCTGTAAAAGGTGTTTAGGTACTACTTCTCTTGAAAATAAAAAATAGAACATAATAGTTAATTAAATATAATGTTTCTCCAGTTTTTTGCAGAAAAATTATTTACTATCAATATAGTCCAGTCGCCGTTAATGGGAGGCTTTTCTTTGGTGCCTCTTTTGGGCGTACTTTGTATGGGTGTGTTTTTTTTGATTTTCTTCATCTTTGATGACTCGGTAGAGTTTTTTAAAAAAGACGTCAAAATCATTTTTTTAGGCATCGTACTTCTTTTGTGGTTGCCTTTTTCTGTAGGATTTATCTGGACTAACGCGCTTAATGCTATCAAGCATCTAGCTGGCGGTACGGTTGACGTGCGTTGGCAGTCTTTGATGTGTGAGATTGATAGCAATCAAAGACTGCAGGGCCTCTTGTGTAGTATCGCCGCCACCGAGCAGGCTGTCCGTAAAGAGGTGTCAAAGGGGGTAAGCTATTGCTTGCTGGCAAACCCAACTGCTCAACTTTATATGAACTATGAATTTTATGGCTACTATAGGCAGGAGGATTGCGCAAAAGCTGATTATGCTTTTGTTAGTAAATCTGATAAAAAGATAGGAACAAGGGCGGACCATTTGTTGATCTATGATAGCTCGGGCCAACCAACTGATATCGGCCGTTTCGAAATTACAGTAGTCGACGAAAAGCTAGGCAGCTTTATCCTTAAACGCAAATAATATGGGAGCCTTGCCGTTGTTATTAATTGCTGTTGCATTAGGTTGGCCGTTGGCCGGTGTTTTGTTTAAAGAAAGAAGCCAGCCGGAAAAACTAGCCTTGGCTTGGCTGTTAGGGGCGTTTGTTATCACATGGCAATTGTTTATCTTCCTTTTTTGGTTGAAGGCCGGTACTTTTTGGTGGTTCAATTTGATTTTTTTGGCCGAAGCGATTATTTTGTGGCTGTTTTTGAAGGCTAAAATAAATTGGCGTGATTTTCGAGCAGCATCCGGCGCTAAGCCCGGCTTGTTGGATAAGATTCTACTTTGTATCCTGGCTTTGGTTATTATGCTGTCCTTTGTTAATGCTTGCGGCCGCGGCAATATCGGTTGGGACAGCTTGAATATTTGGTCGATTAAAGCAAAGCAGATATATTATAGCGGACGAGTCATTTTTGATTCTAATAATCCGGCAAGTTGGCAGTCACGAGCTTATCTGCAGTATCCTTGGCATGGCTCTTTGCTTTATGTGTGGGGCAATGAGCTAAACGGCAGTTATAGCGATGCCGTTAATAATGTTATCAATTGGTTTTACTATGTAAGTATTATTATTCTGGTCTATGGTTTTTTGGCTATCCGTATCGATCGTCGGGGGGCTGCCGCCTTCACTTTGATGTTGGCTAGCGCGCCGATCTTTTATTTCCATAGTTTTAATAGTTATTCAGATTTAATGTTGGGCTGTTATGCGGCCTTGGCGTTAATCTTTTTGTGGCGCGCCTGGCTGGGCAGCAAATACGCCTTTATCGGTTTGAGCATGAGTTTGGTGGCAGCCTACACTACGAAAAATGAGGGCATTTTTGCCTTGCTAGCTGCTTCCTTTTTCTTGTTAGTATTTTTAACAAGACAGAAGAAATGGCGGCAGCTGGCTTGGTTTGTCGGCTTAACCGGACTGCTGCTAGCGCCTTGGCAGATTTTTCGCATGGTTAATCATCTGGGTATTGCCAATTCGACAGCGGTGACTGCTTGGCACTGGGACGCGATTTATCAGTTTTGGCGGACTTTTTGGCTTAATGCCAGCTTTAATATCTTTGCTTGGGTTGTCTTGGCGGTACTGGCCTTTGCCGCCATAAAGATCTATGCTGACAAAAAACTGTTGGTAGCTTGGGTATATGTCGCATTGTTATTCTCGGCCTTTTTGTATGTATATATCAGTACCACTTCTTATCAAGATGCTGTTTATGATACTACTATTTCACGAAACCTGATCACTATTTTTCCAGCACTAGTCATCGTTACTGCTTTGAGCTGGCAAAAAATATCAAAAAAATAATCAGAATATTATAATTTTATAATGCTCCTACAAATACAAATTATTACAAATCTACAAATAATGTTGAGGTAATTAGGTGCGGATTTGTATATTTGTAATAATTTGTATTTGTAGGGTTTAAGTTATGTTGTTATCAGTCGTCATGCCTGTATATAATGAAGAGAAGACAATCAAGAAAATGATTGAGCGTGTTTTGGCTGTGCATTTGCCGGACGAAGTGGTTGTTGAGTTGGTGGTGGTAGAGGATTGTTCCAGTGATCGGACTCGAGACGTTTTAGGCTCTATGTCTGACCCGAGGATTAAAATATTTTACAAGGACAAGAATGAGGGCAAGGGGTCGGCGGTCATCCGCGGTATCAAAGAATCGACGGGCGATATTATCATTATTCAGGATGCCGATTTGGAGTATGACCCACATGATTATCCCAGATTGTTAAAACCGATTATGGCGGGCTCTGCTGATGTTGTCTATGGCTCACGATTTGTCGGCGGCGAGCCGCACCGTATCTTGTTTTTCTGGCATTCGATCGGCAACAAGCTACTGACTGTCTTTTCCAATATGCTGACCAATCTGAATCTGACGGATATGGAAACCTGCTACAAGATGTTTACGCGCGAGGTGGCGGATAGCATTAAAAATCGCTTGACTTGCCAGCGCTTTGGCATCGAGCCGGAATTGACGGCCTTGTTCGCTCGTGGCGGCTGGCGGATTTATGAAGTCGGCATCAGCTATGCCGGCAGGACTTATAAAGAAGGCAAAAAAATCAATTGGCGCGATGGCGTAGCGGCTTTTTGGTATATTATTAAGTTTAATTTGTTAAAATAATTTCATGTCTATTTACTTTCTCTTGTTGGTTTTTGTTTTCGGCGCCGCTATCGGTTCTTTTTTAAATTGCATGGCCTGGCGCATTTATCACGGACAAGGCCTGTGGGGGCGTTCGCAGTGTCCGTCCTGCAACAAGATGATCGCTTGGTTTGACAATGTGCCTCTTTTCTCTTGGCTGCGTTTGCGCGGCAAGTGCCGCCATTGCCAGGCTGCTATTCCTAGCCACTATTTTTGGGCTGAGTTGGCGGTGGCTTGCTTATTTTTGTTTTCATTTTTGTTTCGTTTGGATTTCGCGCCGGAGCATTTTGTGTTGATGATCGGCCTGGGTCCCATCGATTGGCATTTGATCTTATCGATCTTGCGCGATTGGACGTTGATATCATTCCTGTTTATTATTTTTTTGATGGATTTAAAATGGTTCGTGGTGGCCGATGTAGTAAGCTTGGGCGGAGCGGGGGCGGTATTTGTTTTAAATTTGCTATTGGGCGTGCCATGGCCGACGTTGGTGCTGGGCGCTTTGGCTGGGGCCGGCTTTTTCTTGCTCTTCCATGTCTTGTCCGAGGGCGCCTGGATGGGTTCGGGCGACATCTTGATTGGGCTATTAATGGGCGTAGCTTTAGGGTGGCCCGGCATTGTGGTTGCCTTGTTTATGGGCGTTATCATAGCGGCTTTGTGGGGCATCGGTTTGGTATTGGCGGGCAAGAAAAAGTTCCAATGGCAGAGGCTATGGCAAAAAGGGGAACCGACTGATAACGAGATCAAGGAGAGCGCTTTGCCGTTCGGGCCCTTTTTGACTGTTGGGACTTTGCTGGCTTTTTATTACGGCTCAGCTGTCTTGGTTTGGTATTTAAGCTTTTTAACTTTTTAATACATGCGGATTGCCATAGTTATCCCTTGCTATAATGAAGCTCTCCGGCTGAAAAGTGATGTGCTGGCTGATTTTGCAATGAATCATGTTGATTGGCGGTTGATATTCGTCAATGATGGCAGCAGTGATCAGACGCCGGCAGTCTTGAATAGATTGGCGGAGGAGTATTCGAATGTCGAAGTGCTTAGTCTGGCTATAAACGAGGGCAAGGCAGAGGCGGTGCGGCAGGGTATTATGCGAGCGTTGGATGATGGCGCTGAGATTGTCGGTTTTATGGATGCCGATTTAAGCACGCCTTTGACTGAGATTGAAGCGATGGTTGAGCTAGCGGACTCTGGGCGTTGGCAGATGGTTTTTGCTTCACGCATCCGTACATTGAATACGCACATCAGACGTTACTTTTGGCGGCATGCTTTGGGCCGCGTTTTCGCTTCAATCGCTGCTTGGCTGATCGGTTTGCCTGTTTATGACACGCAATGCGGGGCTAAATTTTTTCGAGCCGATTTGGCTCGTTTATTATTTGAGCAAAGGTTCGCCAGCCGCTGGTTTTTTGACCTGGAAATATTCATCCGTGCCAAAAAAGAGCTAGGATTAGAGACAAGTAATCAGGCTCTGGAATATTTGTTGTCTGAGTGGTACGATGAAGGCGCCAGTAAATTGCGTATATTTGATTTCCTGTCGGTGCCTTGGGAGCTGGCTAAAATTTATCGTAAATATCAAAAATTAAAATAGTCTTTATGTACGAAACAAACATCAATGGCAAGCACACCAAGTATATTTTTGTAGTCGGCGGCGTTATGTCCGGCGTCGGCAAGGGTATTACGGCGGCCAGTATCGGCCGTATTATGGAGGGTAAGGGCTATAAGGTTAGCGCTATCAAGATTGACCCTTATATCAATGTGGATGCCGGCACCATGAATCCAATCGAGCATGGTGAAGTGTTTGTGACGGAAGACGGCGATGAGACCGATCAGGATCTGGGTAATTACGAACGTTTTTTGAATGTGAATATCCTCAAGGATAATTACATGACTACCGGCCGCATCTATCAGACGGTCATCCAGCGCGAGCGCAATCTGGAATACAAAGGCAAGTGCGTCCAGGTGGTGCCTGATATCCCCAATGAAGTTATCGATCGCATCAAGCGGGCTCAACAGAAGTCGGGCGCCGATATGATGGTGATTGAAATCGGCGGCACGGTGGGCGAATATGAAAACTTGCTATTCTTAGAGGCGGCCCGTTATCTGCATTTGGACAATCCGGATGATGTCTTGTTTGTGATTGTCAGCTATTTGCCTATCCCGGGTAAGATCGGCGAAATGAAGACTAAGCCTACCCAGCATGCCGTGCGCGCCTTAAATTCGGCCGGCATCCAGCCAGATTTTATTATCGCTCGTTCCAGCGCCGATATTGATGAACCGCGCCGCCGCAAGATAGCTATTCATTGCAATGTGCGTCCGGCTGATGTGATCGGCGCGCCTGATATTGATTCTATCTACGAAGTACCTATTAATTTTGAGAAGGATAATCTGGGTGACCGTATCTTGGAGAAATTCAAGTTGCCGCCCAGTCCTACCGACCTGACCGCCTGGCAGGCGATGTTTGATCGCTATAAGAATGCTGAAAAACGGGTAAAAATCGGCGTAGTAGGCAAATATTTCGAGACCGGGGACTTCACTTTATCAGATTCCTATATTTCGGTGATTGAAGCCGTTAAGCATGGGGCCGCGGCCAATGACTGCAAAGCCGAGTTGGCCTGGTTATCGGCCGAGGAGGTGGAGCGCCAAGGTGTAGACATGCTCAAGGAGTATGACGGCCTTATTATCCCTCAAGGCTGGGGCTCACGAGGCTCTGAGGGCAAAATTAAGGCTATCCAGTATTGCCGTGAGAACAAAATACCGTATTTTGGATTGTGTTACGGTATGCAGATGGCAGTGATCGAATTTGCCCGCAATGTCTTGGGCTTGGCCGGGGCTAATACCGAAGAAGCAGATCCGGCTACGCCTTATCCGGTTATCCATATCATGCCAGGGCAGAAGGAGTTGTTGGCCGAAAAGGGTTATGGCGGCACGATTCGCCTAGGCGGTTGGCCTTGCCAAATTATTGCCGGCACTCATATGGCCAAGGCTTACGAAATTAAATTTAAAAATGAGGCAGTCGTGTCTGAACGCCATCGCCATCGCTATGAATATAACAGCGATTTCCGCCAGCAGTTAGAAACAGCCGGACTCAAAGTAGCCGGTACCAGTCCTGACGGCAGTATTGTGGAGGCGATAGAAATCACCGACCATCCTTTCTTTATCGGCACTCAGTTCCACCCTGAGTATATCTCTCGTCCCTTGGATCCGCATCCGCTGTTCGTGGAATTCGTGAAAGTTTGTCTGGAACTGAAGGCGTAATTTTGACTTTTGTGGTTAAAAAGGTTATATTATTACCTATATGACCGAAGAAATAAAGAAAATTCAAGAGATCGTTTTGCCTATATTCAAGGAGGCTGGCTTTACTTATGTCGGCCTTTTCGGCTCGTTCGCGCGCGGAGAAGCAACGGCAGAGAGTGATGTGGATTTTCTCTATGATCATGACAAGGACTTAAAGTTTTCTTTATTTGATTTGGCTGGTTTAAAGATAAAACTGGAAGATAGTCTGGGGCGCAAGGTAGACCTTGCACAGAGGAATTGTCTTAAGCCTAGATTGATACCGTATGTTCAAAAAGATTTAATCGAGTTGTATGAAAAAAGATAATCTGGTATATGTGGATGATATGCTGGAGTCGGTTGAGGCTATCCAGAGATATACTGCGGATAAGACTGAGGTTGATTTGGCTAACGATGGAATGTTACGGGATGCCGTCATGAGACGTTTCGAAGTTTTAGGTGAAGCGGCTAATCGGCTATCTCACGAATTCCTCGAAGCCAATCCTGGGCTACCTATTAAGATGGCCGTCAGCATGCGAAATTTATTGATACATGATTACGATAATATTAGAATAGAGAAAGTGTGGGAGGCGATTCAAAATGATTTACCGGATTTGAAGATCCAATTAGAGAAACTCCTGGCCTGAGATTAAAACTAAAATGGATATAAAAAACAGCCCTCCGATGTACATCGGAGGGCTGTTTTTTATTTTGCGATAACGTTGACGATTTTGGCGGTTTTTAGTTTGCCGGTGAATTTGGTCAATTTTTTGGTCTGGAAGGATACGGTGCCTTCGGTCATGGCATAAAGTGTGTCATCTCTGCCTTTGGAGACATTGACGCCTGGGTGGTATTTGGTACCGTGCTGGCGAATGATGATAGCGCCGGCATTGAGGGCCTCACCGTGGTTAACTTTGACGCCTAAACGTTGTCCGGCGCTGTCGCGGCCCAATCTAGAGGAACCGCCTGCTTTCTTATGTGCCATATGGGGATTTCTGAAAATGGCTAACAAAAACTAGCCAAATTTAGCTTATTTTAGATAAATATTAGTGATGAACTTCAATATAGCAAAGAAAGACGGAATTGTCAACGGGGGAGTGCCAAAAGAGGTTATTTTAGGACTTTTTGCTCTATTGACAGGCATGGCAATAGAACAGTATCGTTAAGCTAAATATAGAACATTAACAATTTTTTCACCAAGTAGGAGTAGCTATGGATACGCAAATTCGTGTGAAATTTTTAGGTGGCACGGCGGATGGCGATAATTTAACCGGATCATGTATTCTGTTAACGATTAAATCAGGGAAAAATATTACGCGGTTGTTGATTGATGCCGGGCTGATTCAATGCAGCCCAAAAGAATTTTTTACCAGAAATCGGGCAATTTTGAAGGAATTGAACCCAAGCCTATTAGACGGCATAATAGTTACGCATCCTCATACCGATCATGTGGGAGGCTTGCCGTTGGTAGTTAATCATGGATCCGGAGATGCAATGAGAATTATCTGCACCGAATCGACTGCAAGAATAATCGGCGTGATGCTGGCGGATAGCGCCAAGATTCAGGCAGAGACCTGCTATGCAATCAAGGCTAGCGCTAAGGCGAATGTAAAAGTCGGCGCTAAGAGAAAAATCTCTCGGGATCAGCAGGCTTTAGGCAAAAGAGAAAAACTGAAAAATAAAAAAAACGGCCAGCCGATTGTGGCTGCCGAAGAGCCGTTGTATACCATGGAGGATGTGGAAAAAACTTGTTCGCTGATTAAAAACGGCGGTTTTCCCTATCAAGAGTGGATCAAGCTGTTTAATCATGGCGTCAGCCTCAAGTTCTACCAGTCGGGCCATGTTCTCGGCGGCGCTATTTGTGTTATTAGAGTCAAAACCAAAACCAAAGATATTTATCTTGGCTTTAGCGGCGATCTAGGCAGGCATGATGGCATTATCTTGCCGCCTCCGGCTACGATTGAAGAGAAGATTGATTATTGGTTTACCGAATCGACCTACGGCGGCAAAGTACATCCCGAGCGTGAAGATGAAATCAAACAGTTGATCGCCCTCATTAAAGAAGCGGTGGTTCAAAAAAAGAAAATCATTATTCCGTCTTTTGCGCTAGAAAGAGCGCAAGAAATAATTTATTTGCTGTCATACTATATGCAGATAGGCGATATTCCCGAGATACCGATATATCTGGATGCTCCCATGGCTTCGACAATTACCAATATCTTTGCCGATAGCTGGGATGAAGGCATGTTTGCCGGACAGGAAAGGCTAAAATTTAATCCATTCAATCCGGATGAAAATAAATTTTTGCATATTATTCCCACTCAGCTCGATTCATTGGCGTTGGTTAAGGCCCCCGGGCCGTATATCGTTATCGCCGGGTCTGGCATGTGTGATGCCGGACGCGTCAGAGATCATTTGCGGGCCGGTTTGGGCAATCCTAATATCATTGTTTGCCTGGTTGGCTATATGGCCAAAAATAGTTTGGGTCGCAAATTGAAAGATGGCCTACCGATAGTAAATATGAACAAAAAAGAGATAGTTGTCAAGGCTAGGATTAAATGCTTTGATAGTTTCTCGGCTCATTCCGACAGTCCATTCTTAGTTTCATACGCCAAGGCGTTGGTTGACAATCATAGCGCGGAAGATAGTCTGCGAAAAATATTTATCGTTCATGGTGAAGAAAATAGCTCTGCTTTTTTGAAATTGGAACTGCTGGAGGCTTTGGCCGACCGGAAGTATCCGTTGAAAAATATCATTATTCCAAAATTGAATGATGAGATTATTTTGTAAACAACCGCCACCCCGCTAATCCGGGGTGGCTTTTAAATCAATTAACAATTATCAATTAACAATGAATGCATAGTTTTTAAATTGAATATTGTTAATTGACTTGACACCCCTAGGGGGTATATGATATTATGGAAATAATAAAGCTATCTTAATTTAAATTATGCCAAAAATAGAACGCACGCCCGAGCAATTGCTCAATATAGTCATCGGCCAGCTGGAAGGCGTCAAGAAGATGCTAGCCGGAGAGAAGGACTGTCTTAAGGTACTGGTGCAGCTTAAGGCAGCTAAATCAGCCCTTAATAACGCTACTACCCACATCTTGTCGCAAAATATGCACCATTGCCTGGTTTCGACCAAGCCTAAGGATCGCAAACAGCTCGATGTTCTATTGGCAGAGCTAACTAAGATGTAGTTTTTTGATACCTGCTCCTACAAATACAAATTGTTACAAATCTACAAATAATACAAAACGTTTAGGTGCGGATTTGTATATTTGTAATAATTTGTATTTGTAGGAGTTATAATAAATTAGAACAAAATAATATGACCCAACATTTTACCGATGCTGATTTCGCTACGGCGGTAATCGAAGCATCAAAAACCAAGCCGGTCTTGGTGGACTTCTTTGCTGTGTGGTGCGGACCTTGCCAGATGCAGGCTCCGATTATCGAGAACGTGGCGCAAACTATCGGCGATAAGGCCGTTGTAGGCAAAGTCAACGTGGACGAAGCGCCGCAGGCCGCCGGCCAATTCGGCGTTATGAGCATCCCGACTATCATTATTTTCAAAGACGGCAAAGCGGCGCAGACTTTTGTCGGCGTGCAGATGCATGATGATTTAGTTGCCGCTTTGCAGAAATTGGCATAAGCATAAGGCAGAAGAAATATTTTATGCTTCCTTTAAACCCTCGCAAGCTAAAGATTGTGGCGTTGTCACTTTTTATAGTTGCGGCGGTTTTTTTGTGCCTGGCTTATTGGCCTCGGCCCTGGCAGACCGAGGTTGATTTTCTGAATGTCGGCCAGGGAGATGCTATCTTGATTCAGACGCCTTATGGCCAGCGTATTTTGATTGATGGCGGTCCTGATAGTTCGTCGCAGGCCAGATTGGGCGAAGTGTTGCCTTGGTATGCCCGAACAATCGACTTGTTAATCCTGACTCATCCGCATGATGATCATGTCGCCGGTTTGATTAAGATAGTTTCTGATTATCGTGTATTGCAAGCGGCATCCGCCTCGGCTACCAGCACTAGCCCGGCTTTTTTGTCCTGGCTGCGCATAGTGAATGCCAGCCAGCAGCAAGTGGTTAGATTGGTGAAGGGGCAGAATATACCTTTGGGACCGAAATGCAACCTGCAAGTATTATGGGCCGATGATGGCCAGTCGGCAAATAATTCTTCGGCGGTTCTTAAATATACCTGCGGTGAGTTTAGCGTCTTATTGATGGGTGATTTGGAAGAAAAAGAAGAACGCAAGATGCTGGCAGAACTAAAGGGCCAATTGTCGGCCCGCGTGTTGAAGGTAGCGCATCACGGTTCGGATTTGGCTACCAGCCAAGATTTTATCACGGCCGTCGGCCCGGAAATGGCTGTTATTTCGGTTGGTAAAAATAATTTCGGCCATCCTTCGAGCCGTGTCATAACTCGGCTGACTCGCTATGGCGTCCAGGTGTATCGTACCGACCAGCAGGGTACTATCAGAGTGGTAAGCGATGGCGGCAGGATTTGGCTAAGGTAAGTATAAACGCGCAGCTTGTGTATTTTTTATATTTTGGATAGAATCAAATCTATATACGGCCTTACTCCTACAAATACAAATTATTACAAATGTACAAATCCGTACCGAACCGTTTTGTTCTTATTTGTATTTGTAGGAGCAGCTGTTTTTAATCGGAGACTATAATCATGACTATTAATATTTTAAAGTAAACTATAATCCCTATGGAAGGAAAAAAAGAGCGAACGTTTGTGATTGTTAAGCCTGAT
>Ga0194053_10001508_pt1 | contig 14818 bp, 17 predicted proteins | sample SepL228m_MetaG_FD_161684 | JGI IMG/M metagenome (GOLD analysis project Ga0194053, IMG submission 161684) | Anoxic zone freshwater microbial communities from boreal shield lake in IISD Experimental Lakes Area, Ontario, Canada - Sep2016-L227-8m | ecosystem: Environmental > Aquatic > Freshwater >... | reverse complement strand
GGTAAAGGGTAAAGGGTAAAGGGTAAAGGGTAAAGGGTAAAGGGTAAAGGGTAAAGGGTAAAGGGTAAAGGGTAAAGGGTAAAGGGTAAAGGGTAAAGGGTAAAGGGTAAAGGTGGCGTTATTATCAGCGGGCGTTGGGTTGGGATTTTCTGATAGCGATACGGAAGTCACTCCCTATTTTTTGTCAATCCCAACGTAAGCGTTCAATATCAGATTGTTGGTTTAAGGTTGCTTTACAATTAGATTGTTTTTTAATTCCGGATCGATATATAGGCCTGATGCAGATAAACCCTGTAGAAATGATTCAAAAAACGTTGACTTCATAACTTGCTCCTAATTGTTATTTTGATGATACGATTTTAGTATACCGTAACTAAATTTTGCCCTACTTAAAAAGAGCGGCTCTATGTTAATCCCGGTTGGTAAATAATAAAAATACTGATAAACACAAATCTTATATGTTTGAAAAGCCTGCTGCTGATATGTTTGAAAAGCCTTGAGAGGGTTGTAACGATTCTGTAGTCATTAGGAGTCCTGATGTAAGTGTATGCTTACATTTTATCAAAACCCTATAGTAATAGCTTTAAATACTAACAGTAAATGTCAGCCGACTACAAGAATACCTAATTACCCCTGCGCTCTGCGAGCTTGGGGATTAGGTATTCTTGTAGTCAAGAGAACTGACTAGAGGATGATTACTTTAGTAATCTTTTACGGAGGATAGAGAACTCTTCTTCTGACAGCAAGTTAGAATCTTTTAGATTGTTTAGCTTTAGAAGTTCATCTGCCAGAGCTAATGAGGAAGGATTACCGAAAGAAATAAAAGGCACTGTTCTAGGTTCTTTAGCTTCTACAGGAGAAGTGGAGAACATACCATTAGCAACTACCCATTCCTTATGCTTACTTAGTGGAGCATAGAATAAAGTGTTAAGTAAAAAAGAATATACTGGATAAATCATCAGAGCAAACACGATAACTTCAGCTTTATACCAAATAGTTACAAGAACCAGTAAACCTAAAGAAGCTAACGCAGCAAACCATTTATGGATAATGAATACAGTATCCAAGTAACTAAAATCGTGGGTACTTCGCATCCTATACAAGCCCCACGATGTAACTAGGATTAACAGAATGCCTGCACCACCTGCACCTATCAGCAGGATGAGTCCTACCCAGAAGAAGAATACTTTTGCTTGCTCAATTGGAGATAATGGTTGATTCATAGATGACTTCCTTAAGTAGAAAGTCATCCAGAATACTCGTTAATGTGTAAAAAGGAAATAATGCAGATAAAATAACTAGAACTTATTTTTCCTTTGCTAGTCGTCCTATAAGAGATTTGAATTTTTCATTGAACATAGTTACGTCTACATCGCCACCAGAATCAGAACTTTCTTTAACTATCTCATTAAGCGCATTAGGGGATGCTGTTTTAGTATTGCCTGAAGCATCCACATAGGTTGTAGCAAATAAGTAGCTGGAAACGCTCAAGCCGCTATCCCGGCATGGACTGCCGGGATCCATAGTACAGGGATGGTAATTATTCAGTCCCCCTCTTTGAAAAAGAGGGGTTAGGGGAGATTTTATTAGATAAATCCCCCTTTTTCAAAGGGGGAGGTGAATAACTACCAAGGATGTACTCATCGATATAACATTGCATCCAATAAAATTGAGTATAAAAATCAGTGAGTGGATGCATTACGAATGCCATCCATGGCAACTGGATTCCGGCACAAATCGGTCTGGAACAGATTTGCATTTACCCTTAGGGCGACAGGCAGGATAGCCTGGCGTGAATCCATGCCGGAATGACGGCTCTACGACTGGTGTTAATATCAACTTATCTTATGACCCGCTTAGATTTTTAATGGTTATATTATGGGTTACCCACTTTAAATCACATAGAGCCATCATTTTTTTTATGACAATCAAACCGGCAATGGCAGCTTGGGTAATTTATTTAAAGCTAAACATGCAATGTGCGTGATGCATTTTAACAGTGTTGTAATTTGGATTTTTTGTTGTTTTTTGTTGTTTTTTGCAGACAACTATATAAGTAAAATTAAGATTACTCTATTAGTCGTTGATTATTAAGGATTAATTTAAGATAAAAAAATAGCTATAATACTTGTATGGAAATTAATTTACTGCTATTATCTACCTCGTGAAATAAGATTTGTTGTATTACAACAAATTTTTGTAAATTAACAACCCATGAGGGGGAATCAATGAAAATCAAAAAGAATAAAATATGCTTGGGCATCGCCTTGGCAACAGTAACCATGACAGGCGCGTTGGTTTCTCAACCAGTCCTTGCGCACAAAAGTGCCAAACCACATGCTCACCAAGTCAGTGCAGAGCGTTTGGCAGAAGCGGCAAACAGTAAAGCAGAAGTCTTGGAAGCTCAATTAAGAGCCATGCAGGATGAAATCGCCAGCTTAAGAGCACAAATAGGCACGACTGCGCCAGTTGCAGCAGTAGATGCTCAAAAAGTTCAGGAACTGGATGCTTGGATGACTTCAGTTAAATCTGAACCCGTTGTAAAGAAAGTTAAAGATAACATGCTTTATTTCCGTGGCGGTTACTCCGGAAATGATGGGCACATGATCGCTACAACCAACAGTTTAACTGCTGGAAACGGCATTACTACTCAAGGCAAGAAAGATGGTTGGAATTTCGGCGCGGGTATTGATTTCAGTCTGAATGATAATATGTTTGGTTTGATGGACAAAACCGAGTTACTGGGCGAACTGGATCTTAACTATGTCGACTTGGGTACATTTACCAGTACTATTACCGGAGCTTCTGGTTATTCAACAGCAACTCAAAGTATGCTGAGAATTAATGCCTCACCAAAAATAAAATTCATGAAGGATAGTAAGCTCAGACCATGGATTATTCCAGTGGGCTTCACCCTAAACATTATCAGTCCACCAAGTCAGGCTAACTCGATTACCGAGTTAAAACCAGGTATGAATTTTGGTACGGGTGTGGATTACAATATCTGGAAAAGTTTGTATGTAGGCGCTGATGTTCGTTACTTCTTGGCAACTTCTTCGCTTGACGGCACCAATGTCAACGGTTTGACAGCAGGTGGTACACTCGGTTTCGGTTTCTAAGCTCCTCGCTTAAAAACAATTCCGATAAAAAAGGGAGGGTTTCAAACCCCTCCCTTTTTTTTGCCTGTCGTTTTTCATAGGTGCTATACTTGGCGCTAAATATGGACAAAAGGTAAAAGCCATGAAGATTTCAGCCGATATTAAACCCGTCAGCTATTTAAAATTACATTCCGCAGATTTATTAAATCAGGTTAATGAAACCCACAGACCCGTCATCATTACCCAAAACGGTGAGCCGCGAGCCGTATTGCAAGACGCTGAAAGTTACGAGAATATGCGTGCTGCACTGGGGTTGTTAAAATTGCTTGCGCAGGCGGAAAATGATATTCGTAGCGGTAACATGAGTCATCAAACACAGATTTTTAATAATGTTGAAGCCCTGTTAGCCAACCAATGAATGAACCCTGTCAAGTTTACTGGAGCAAAACAGCAGAAAGTGATTTGATTGCGATTATCCTGTTTATACGTGATACAAGTCCCCAAGCCGCTGCCAAGGTTTTCGCCAACATCAAGGACAAAACAGCTGAGCTGGTAGTGTTTCCAGAGCGGGGACGGATTGTTCCTGAATTATTGGCACAAGGAATAGGTCATTACCGGAAACTGATTATTTCGCCATGGCGTGTTATCTACCGATTTTCAGGCGCTGCTGTTTACGTTTTAGCGGTGCTGGATTCACGCCGTAATGTAGAAGATGTTTTATTGGAACGTTTAATTCGCGAATAAACAATGAAAACTACGATGCCGGTCGGGGGCTTGCAGCCCCGACCGAAACGTTTAAAGACTTCAATGACTTTCAAAATGTGAGTGACGGGGTTGCAAACCCCGACAAGCTCCAGACTTTAATGACTTTCTAAAAATCACGACCCGGCAAAAGGCAAAGTATTATTTGAGCGTTGAATCTTTTTGTATTAGACTTGTACCACTTTAAGTACACAAGAGGTGTGTGATGCGTATTATTTCCTTTACCCAGGCAAGAAGCAGCTTGAAATCTGTGCTTGACGGGGTCGTTAATGATGCCGATTGTACGGTGATTACCCGTCGCGATGCCGAGAATGCGGTTATTATGTCCATGGATTATTACACCAGTTTAATGGAAACCGTGCATTTACTAAAATCACCCGCGAATGCAGCGCATCTTGCCAAGTCTATTGAGCAATACAAAACAGGCAACAGCAAAGAGCGGGATATGATGGATGACTAGAAAGTTGGCCTGGACGGATGCAGCCTGGACTGACTATTTATACTGGCAAGGACAAGATAAAAAAACTTTAAAACGCATCAATAAGTTAATTACTGACACGAAAAGGTCGCCGTTTGATGGCATGGGCAAGCCGGAAGCGCTGAGAGAAAGCTTGTCAGGTTTTTGGTCAAGACGCATTGACGAAGCAAACCGACTGGTTTATGCCGTGAATGATGAGCACTTAACCATCATTGGTTGTCGATACCATTATGAAGCATGAAGGGGTAAGGCAGGGCCGAAACGTTTAAAGACTACGATGCCGGTCGGGGTTTACAGCCCCGACCGAAACGTTAAACTCCTTGTTCCTGTTTTTTTTAGCTTGACTGAGGCAATCCCGGATAAATCGAGATGCTTTCGTTAGTCGCGACGTGGGCGTCGCTCCCACGGTGGGAGCGACGCCCACGTCGCGACTATAGCTCGTCACTAGGTTGGCTGTCTGGTCTCAGCCATGATTTGATAGACTCACCTGCATCATTTTTTAAAATCAATGAATAAAAACTTGAACATCGAGTTTAAAGACTTCAATAGATTTCAAAACGTTAATGACGGGGGGTTGCAAACCCCGTCACGCTTCAGTAAAACTTCACCTTTTTTGTGTTGGTTCGGGTAAATTGACGTTTATCGTTATTAAGTTCATACTTCGCAACGATAACTTAACGTGGGATGTCACTATGAAAGCGACTGCCAAGGATCTTCGGGTTCATTCAAAGGAACAGCTTGATGCTGTAAGCAGGGGAGAAGATGTTGTGATTACATTCAGAGGCAAGCCTTGCGCCCGGCTTGTGCCTTATGAAAAAACGGCTAAGCCCACCGCTCCGGATAATAATGATTTGTTCGGGATATGGGCGGATCGAGTGGATGTTGAATCTGTAGAAGAGTATGTGCAGAGCTTGAGAAAAGGCAGGGGATTTGATGCTGGTTGATACGGATGTGCTGAGCTGGTATTTAAAAGGCAACAACAATGCATGGCAGGAAATAGAAGGATTATCCGGTTTTTTTATTTCGGTGGTGACTTATATTGAGCTGGTTCAGGGCATGCGAAACAAGCAGGAGCTTGTTGCCTTAAGGCGGGCGTTAAGGCTCTGGAATGCAACCGTGCTGTATATTTCCGAAGATATTTCAGCCAAAGCCCTGTTTTATGTTGAACATCATTATTTAAGTCATTCAATGCAGCTTGCTGATGCATTAATTAGTGCGACCGCTGTGGCGAACGGACTTGATATTTTTACAGGCAATGTAAAGCACTATCAAGTTTTGAAAGACCTTTCAATAAAAGCATTTAAGCCTGTTTAAATAATGAAAATCCTGTACCCTGAAATCCCCCCCTATCACACTTTTTTTCTTGAAACGGGCAGCAAGCATTCTGTTTATGTAGAGCAAAGCGGTAATCCTGACGGCATTCCCGTGGTTTTTTTACACGGCGGACCGTGCTCGGGAACCAAACCCGATCATCGCCGTTTTTTTAATCCCGAACACTACCGTATTATTCTTTTTGATCAGCGCGGCTGTGGCTTGTCTTTGCCTTTTGGTGAATTGGAGAACAATACCACGCAGGATTTGGTTGATGATATGGAGCGCATTCGGCAACAGCTAGGCATGGACAAATGGCTGGTGTTTGGTGGTTCTTGGGGTGCGGCATTGGCCTTGTTATATGCCCAGCAGCATCCAGACAAAGTCATCGGCATGATTATTCGTGCGGTGTTTTTGGTGCGGCAACAAGATTTGGAATGGTTTGCAAAGACCGGTGCCAATCTGATTTATCCGGAACAATGGCAACGGTTGCTTGAAAGCATTCCTGTACACGCTCGGGAAGATTTGGTGCAAGGTCTTTGTGATGCGTTATGGGGCAACGATGAGGTGGCCAAAAGACGGGTTGCCAAAGAATGGATGGTGTGGGGTGGACAGGTTGCTTTAGGCAACGATTACAAACCCGGCCGCCCTTGCGACCACGTAACGGATAAAATGGTTAAACAAGTACGCATGGAATTGCATTATGCCAAGCACGCTTATTTTATTAAGGAAAACCAGATTCTGGAAAACTGCCCCATTTTACAAAATATTCCAACCATCATCATTCATGGGCGGCAGGATTTGGTTTGTCCCCTGGAAGCGGGGATGAAGCTGCATCAGGCGTTGCCACATGCCGACTATATCGTATTGCCCAATGCCGGACACATTGCCCAAGGTGCGGAAATGATCGATGCGCTGGTTTCTGCGACTAACCGGTTTGCAGAAAAACTGACTTGTTGACCTGGTGTCAGCCTTTTTAATATAAATTTCCGAGTTATTATGACTAATCACGTAATGAGCATTGCAAAAAGAGAAGAGGAGTTATCTTATTATTTGGATAGACAACCTTATCTTACCGAGTTGGATGGTATAACCCTGACTATTGCAAAAAATGTATTTCCCTCCGACTTTGGCATCACCAGTTCATTTTTTGGACATTTTATACTTCAGCAAAAACCGGCCGCCACGGGCTTGGATATGGGTTGTGGCAGTGGCTATTTTGCTTCTTTATTAAAAAAAATAGGCTGTAAAAAGGTATTGGGTGTTGATTTTAATATCGATGCCGTCAAGTGTGCCACTGAAAATATCAAGCTTAACCCGTCATTGGCACCGATTGATTTTATACATAGCGATTTGTTTAAGGACGTACCCTTAACAACATTTGATATTATCGTATTTAATTTTAACTATTATCCTTCCAACGGTGATTTTGGTTTAAATGAAGACGGCGGGCGTCAAATATTACAACGGTTTTTTACCCAAGTCAGTGCTTTTTGTGATGCCGAAACACGGATTTATATCCCGTATTCCGAGTTTGTAGGTATCGAGCATGATCCCAAAATGATTTGCCGGGATTTTGGTTTTGATTATGAAGTCATGGCTACAACGGTAAACAATACCGGTACACATTGCATTTACAAGATAATGAAACAATAAGGTTTTAAGGCTGTCAATTTAAACCAGGACGGTAAAAGCAGGGATAGAAAATCCTGGCTCTATATGGATCGTATAGGGTAAGAAATAAAAAATACCGATAAACACAAATCTTAAAACTAACTGAAAATGTTCAAGTCGTCATTCCTGCATGGACTGCCGGGAACCGGTTGCCATGGATGGCATTCGTACGCATCCATTAAATGATTTTTTAAAGAAATCTCTGTTCGATATCTTGGCCAACATTGGCAAATCTTACATCGTAAATTTTGCCTGAAAGTAGAATTCATTCTGAAAATGTTAAATTATTTTTGAATGATTACTTATTATTTACCCACTACGATTCACATAGAGTCGGCTTATTGAGCTAAATAACTGCCTGTTTAACCACCCAAGACCGATTGCTTCCCGACTATGCTAAAAAATTTGTTGCCGATATTTTCTACCGTACTGTTTTATTTGTTGTATTACCTGATTAGCGCAATTAAATTTGATGTACAGATAGATGTATCGGCTATTTTCCATGATTTCTTGTTGCAGTTGGGTGCAGGTTATATTCTTTTTACAATATCAGCGCGTGTCTGGATTTTTCTGGTCATTCAGGCACTGCTGATGGGTATGTTGTATGTCGGTAATGCCGTTAAAATGTCCTTTTTTGGTGGCCCGATTATACCGGACGATGTTTTCGCGCTTGGTTCATTACTGCTGATATTGGAAGGATGGCGGTTTTTTGCCCTTGCAATACCGCTGGCCGCGATTGCCAGTTTATTGTTGTTCAATTTCACCATGCGCCACTGGAGCGCTTATCTTGCCAGTCTGACGGTGATTTCGCTGGGGATGACCCTGGCTTATAAGCCCGTTATGATACTTGATCCGCTTGATAAACATGTCGGCAACTCAAAATGGGATCAACGTTCCAATTATTTGTCGCGCGGGCCTGTACTTTATAGTCTGCAAGAAGGCGCACGTTATTTTGCGTTATCCGATAAGTCGCCAGACCCTGACGAGGCTCAGATGGCAGCCGAGAGCCTGTTAATGGCTGCCTCTGCTCAAAAGCCCGTGGCAAAAATCAAGCCCTTTACGCCGCGCAACGTACACATTATATTATTGGAGTCGTTTTGGGATCCTAATGAGTTAAAAAAAGTCCATTATGAGCCCAAGCCATTGGCACCCGATTTTCGCAAGCTCTGGAAAAGTACGGGTTATTCATTCGCTTTGGTTCCGGTATTTGGTGGCGGTACTGCAAATTCAGAATTTGAAGTGTTATGCGGGTTTCCGGTGACCAAAAGCAGTGTCAAATTTGAACGTCAATTACTAAACGCGGTGCCGTGCCTGCCTCATATTCTTGCCGATAAAGGCTATCGAACTGTCATTTCGCATCCCAATGTACCGGTTTTCTGGAATCGCGTTAATGCCTATCGAAATATAGGTTTTCAAACCTACTGGTCAAAACAGGATTTTTTACTGGATGATATGAATGGTGAGTTTTTATCTGATGTTTCGCTTTATCGGCAGGTCATGGAGAAGATATCCGGATCTTTGGCTAGCAAACAACCTATGCTTGATTACATTGTGACTTATTTTGGCCATTGGAATTACCCGTTAAGTGAAAGTCGTCCTTTAAAGGTCAGTTCTAACTCCAAGGTTGAAGAGGTCTCTTCTTATGCCAATACTGTTTATTATAAATCCCGTGAGCTAATGGCGTTTTTAGAGCAACTAAAATTACGTGACCCTGACGGTATTATTGTTGCTTTTGGTGATCACCTGCCCAATCTTGGCGAGGGTTATGTGGATTCAGGTGTGCTATTCTCCAGTTGGAGCGAGTTTACCCCCGCTATGTTTAAATTCCATGTGAGTACCCCCCTTATTATTATCGACGGAAAAAACGGGCCGCTTAATGTCGGCAATATTCCGCTTTATGAAGTGCCCAAGCTGTTACTTGATTTGCTGAATTATAATGAGCCGAGCATCATGGATTATGTCAGTCCACTGCCCGATATGCGTGTTCGGCCATTGCCCGGTTTGCATTTTGATTTACTAAGGGATGAAAAAACCGCTATCTGTAAAGAGCCTCCCTATTCGGCAGCATGTCTCGAATCGTCGCGCTGGCTAAATGATATAGCTGTGGTCAGTAATGATTTATTTATCGGCCGTCAATATACACGTCCCAAACATTCGCCCTTGCCGCCGCAAGATACTGCGCGGGTAGAGATGGTTCAACCTCCCATGAATGCCGGCGTGCCACAGTGATATTTCGATAGACTTGTCAGGCCTGATTTCGGTTTTTTTGTCCTGACTAAAGTAAGTCGTTTTATTTTTTAATAGCCAGGGAACTTAGTGAATAAATTTTTTACTAACTGGCTGTTATTGAAAAATCCAGCAACTGTAACAATAAAAAGTTGCTCGTTCTTTAGTCTGATTGGAGCCCTCAGATTAAAGAGCTGGGTGTACTGCCTGAAATGCCTCGTTGATTTCCTGCCTGCCACTTTAACTTGTCGCCGGTTTTCGTTTTTTTAGCACTGATCAAAATAACAGGATACTTACCAATGCCGTTAAGTTAAGCCGTTCGCTGAGCGGAGTCGAAGCGATTTTGCCGGCTTCGGCTTCGCTCAGCCAACGGTTTATTTTGCCAAGAGGCACTTAACTTAACGGCATTGAGATACTTATCTTTTTGTTTTTACAACTCGCTTGTCGAATTGAATCCATTGCAGGATTGAGCCGGTAATTGTATGAGGAAGGGCATTGTTATATACCGCACGTTTTAAGGGAGCCGTTATTACTCTAAACAAGCCAATTTACAGTCCGTAGCTGGAACGGATATAAGTCCAGACGCCGAATATCGGAATGTGGGCGTGTAAATAACATCCGAGGGTTAGGGGTCGTGTCCCGTTATAATTTTCATATCGATCCTCATGACTGCCTAACCATCCCAATCATAAAATAGTGGTACAGATACCACCTTTTTTTAAACCCATTAAAAGTGAGTCCATTTACCTTTATGCCACAACAGTTTACCCGTCTTGAAATGTTAGCAACTTCAGATTCCAAAAATAACCAGTCCAGCCGAGAAGATTTAATTCAGTCTGTTTCAAAGTACGCGCAAGCGGATTACCGGAAGGCTTTCTGGCAAATATCAAATACTTTTGTTCCTTATCTTGGCTTATGGGCCGTGATGATTTTTTCCGTACTGCACGGTTTTCCTTATTGGATAACCTTATTATTGTCCGTGCCTGCGTCCGGATTTTTGGTGCGCATATTTATCTTTTTCCATGACTGTTGCCATCTTGCGTTTTTTCCTTCACGCAGGGCAAACCGGATATTGGGGTATATTGCCGGTATCATGACCTTCACACCATTTGAGGACTGGCAACGCACTCACGTCATTCATCATTCTGCATCAGGGGATCTGGATCGTCGTGGAGTAGGTGATATTTGGACGTTGACTGTGGATGAATATCTTTCTGCATCTTGGCTTAAACGTGTTACTTACCGGTTTTTTCGTAACCCTTTGTTACTAATTGGTATCATACCTAGCGTTCTGTTTTTGATTCTGCAACGCTTTCCCAGTTCGGGAGCCAAAAAACGTGAACGTAACAGTGTCATTTTTACCAACCTGGCACTGGTTGCCATCATTACCGTAATGAGTTTGACGCTGGGTTTTCAAAACTATCTGATGATTCAATTACCCATTATTATGATGGCGGCAAGTGCCGGTATGTGGTTGTTTTATGTGCAGCACCAGTACGAGGATGTTTGCTGGATGCGCCATGACAGTTGGAATCTAACCCGGGCAGGTCTGGAAGGCAGCTCTTATTATAAATTGCCCAAAGTGCTGCAATGGATAGTCGGCAATATCGGCTTGCACCATATCCACCATGTCAAGGCTAATATTCCCAACTATAACTTGCAGCGTTGCTACAATGAAATAGCGGCCTTGCAGGTAACGACTCCTTTGACCTTGCGTAAAAGTCTTAAGTCGCTATGGTTGAATCTATGGGATGAACAGAAGCAAAAGCTGGTAAGTTTTCGGTCGATCAGGATGCTGCCGCGCATGAAAAATCAAGCTGCGTTAAATTGACAGCAGGGTGGTATCGGGTAACGATTCAGGAAACGTTAATGTTAAGCCATTAACATGATCTGCGCAGTTAAAGCCGTTGATTGACCGTTTGTAATTAACGGCCTGCCAGTGAATTTACCCCTTCGGTGATGTTTTTTAGAATAAAATAACGCATTTAATTTCCCAGAGAAAATAAAACCCATGAATAAATATTCGGTTATTACCGTTTTCAGCCTGCTGATGCTGTTTGCAAAAAGTGGCGCAGCCGATCAAATGACGCTTCCTGTACAATTGGATTATAGCCTGATAAAAAAAGCGTTAATAACCCAGCTTTATAAAGGGGCAGGCAATTCAGCTGAACTTTGGAATGATAAGCAGGGCTGTAGTTATTTAAAAATATCCGATCCCCGACTTAGCGGCCAAACAGGTCAAATAAAACTGCTAAACAATCTGCAAGCCCGGTTTGGAACGGGTCTGGGTGGACAATGCGTCACACTGTTTGCATGGAGCGGTATGTTGGAAACCTTGCAACAACCCACCATCAACCCCGCGCAGACGGTCTTAAGCCTGCCCATTACCAAAGTGACGGCGACTGATCGGGAAGGCCGCTCGGTTAGCAACAATAAAATTCAGGAGTTGATTAACCGCTTTGTCGAACCCAAACTGTCTGCCGTCAAAATAGATTTAAACGAATCGCGTGCAGACATTGAAAAAACAGTGACGGAATTTTTGCCCAAAGAGAACGTCGCGGAAGTTAAAGAGCTGCTTAAATCCTTAAAATTTAGCAGTGCCGAAGCTAACGAAAATGGCGTCGCCATTAAACTGGCCTTCAATGCACCTGCCAAACAGGCAGTCAAAAAACCGGCTGCCCCGTTAAGTGCTGCCGAACAAAAACAATGGCAAGCCAGCTGGCAGGAATGGGATGCCTTTTTGAGTAAAGCCATTCAACAGGCATCCGATGACACTAAATCACCCGAATTGCGTGACGCCTTGATGGAAACGCTTCTGGAGTCACGCAGTGCCTTTCAGGCCGGATTAAAAGATCATGATGCTAACGGCGATGATCCGGTACGCGTTTTTTTTACGCATACCTGGCAACGTCTCGCGCCTCAATTAAAAACGTTGGCTAAAGAATTACCGGAAATACAAGGGTTACGTTATATGACCTTTATAGCCGCTACCGATGTGATGTATGAGCTTGAAAACATAGGTGCGCCTTTGGGGCTGGAAATATCTTCCGATGGCTTGCGTAAGTTGGCGCGTATTTTGATTGCCGGCAAAGAGCAACACGCCAAAGCCCAGTAAGGCATTGCACCACGAATAAAAAGCCAGGCGTAGGCCGGAATAAGACCACCCAAGCGTAGCGCATGGTGGCGTTTCCGGCAAACTCGTACAGCTAGCCGGAAACGCTTATTCTCGCTTACGCTTAAAAAGCCTTATTCCGGCCTGTCTGAGGCTGGAGTAAAACAGCTTTAGCTATTTTTACAGGCAATAGCTGAAGCTATTGCACCTCGAAGAAAAAGTCAGATTTGTATACGGAATAAGCATGTTTTAGTCCAGTAGGGCGTGCTATGCACGCCTTGCCCCCATATTAGGATTATCTTAACTCTCTCATCTGGCACGCGCGGCACGCCCTACGCTAAGATTATTCTTTTAATACATTATCACACAAAGCAGGCAGTGGCAATTCTTTTGGCGGCGCTTTTGGGATGACCGGGTGTTTGGCTTCTTCTGAAAACCACCAGTTTAGTTCGGCATCGCAGCCATCACCTTGCGGCAGGGCGTCTTGTCCCTGGCAATATTTATTGTCTTTTGGGCACTTAAGCCTAACGTGAAAATGATCGTCATGTTTCCACCAGGGACGAATTTTTCTCAACCAGCCCTGCGCAGTATGTCGGATACACAGTTCACGTTTAACACTGGCATTAACAAAAATCCGGTCGACTTCAGGCATGCGTGCCGCCGCTTCAAGTACCTTTTCATTCGCTAACGACCACTGCGTATAATTTATCGCATCCGATTGGCCGGCAAGCACGGAAGGCGCGTTCCAGGTTTCGCGTTCATTTAATGCCAAGGTACGACTGGCGGCTTGTTTTGACAGCAAAAACCAAATATCCACATCAAGTCCGGTTTGATGGCTACGATGTCCGCTTAACGTCGGGCCACCACGGGGCTGTCCTAAATCACCAATTAACAAAGACCCTAAATGTTGTTGGGCGGCAGTTTGCCCCAAGCTTTCAATAAACTGTTTTAAGTCCGGATGACCATAAGCCCGATTTCTTGATAAGCGCATCAGTTGATACCCGGTGCCGTTAGCCGGTACAGAAACCGCGCCGCTTATGCAACCGGCGTTATAAGTGCCAATGCTCTGAGAGCTAACGGAAAATGTCGGTCGAGTCACTTTTGCCCATTGTTCTGCAATCGGGCTTGCAAGGCACTCAGAAAGCAGACCGGACAACAAAAGGCCGGTAAAAAATAACGCTTTAATCTTTAACACCTTATCTCCGAATATAAAACTAATGATGTGATAACTCATGCCGTTATTTTATAGGATAAGTCATTGCAGCGTCATGTTAAGTAACAGGCGGTTCTCACACCAGCGATCAGGATTGTAAAGCTGGGTAGGGTGCGCATCGCGCACCATTTCTCAAACAATAGCCGGAAGTAAATTAATACGCAATCAATAAAATCAACCCCCCTAAAGTAGCCAATTTGTTATGATGTCGCTATGAAACAGCCAATTTACAACCAATAAAGGCAAAAAAATGAATGTAGTCGAGTTTCAAACGACCGTCCATAACGGCGTGATTACCTTACCCGGCAATCAACACGCATGGAACGGAAAAAAAATTAAAGTTATTTTATTGGATGAAGCAAGCTCCAACGTAACAGAAATAGCAGTCAACGAAGTAACGTCTGACACTGATTTTTTCAACTGTGCAGGGATATGGGAAAATCGTGACGATATCACTCAGGAATCCATACGCGCTAAAGCATGGCGGGATAATAAATAATGATACTTTGCGACACCAATATCCTGATTGAATTCTATAAAGCCAAACCGACCGTCATACAAACCTTGCAGCGCATTGGTTCAGCTCATATTGGCGTCAGTATTATTACTAAAGCCGAATTATTCTATGGCGCAAGGGACAAACAAGAACTTGCCAAAATTGAACGGCATGTCGCGTTGTGTCACTGTTATGGACTTAATGAAGTTATTTCAGCCCTTTTTATAGAGCTGATGCGCCGTTATTCATTAAGCCATAAAGTCTCAATACCTGACATGCTGATAGCGGCAACGGCTATTAGCCGCGACCTTGAGCTTTATACCCTCAATACCAAAGACTTTAAATTTATTCCCGAGCTTGATTTATATCCTATCGACTAATAACTGCCGTATTTTTTAGAATTTAAACGATCAATAACAATATTTGTTATTATTGATCATCAATAGCC
>Ga0194053_10001505_pt1 | contig 14832 bp, 11 predicted proteins | sample SepL228m_MetaG_FD_161684 | JGI IMG/M metagenome (GOLD analysis project Ga0194053, IMG submission 161684) | Anoxic zone freshwater microbial communities from boreal shield lake in IISD Experimental Lakes Area, Ontario, Canada - Sep2016-L227-8m | ecosystem: Environmental > Aquatic > Freshwater >... | reverse complement strand
CAGCACCAGCCCGCGTGGAAGCGGATACCGCGCCTCGGCGGCGCGGAGGGCTTTGCGCAGGTCCAGCGCTGAGACGGCAATCGGCTGACCGGTCGGATAAAAAAACGCCCAGAACTGGAAATTTTTCCGGATGACGGGATCCTCCTGCAAGCCGTTCACCACTTCGGCCCACATCTGCGGAGTCGAAAGCAAGCCGTGCACGAGCACCACGGGAATCCGCTTCGGATCGTAGGGCTGCAGGAAGATGAGTCTTGTGGGATACGAAAAGCGGTCGACCTGGAACAGCCAGCGCAGGCTGAGGATCAGCGGGTTTCCTCCCCTTCGAAATGTTGCGAGGTTTGCTGCATAGAGGTCGCCCGCGGCCGGCCGCGGCTTGCCCTCGATAGAAACGGATTTTGTGACCTCGGGGTTGAGAAACCGGATCGTCGTTTCACACACTTTTCTGCGGGTCCGCATGTCGGCGACGACCGTGACGGGCAGCCGGTATCCCTGACCCGGTGCGAACGGCTGGGACTCGCGGTCCGGCTTGTTCACCCCGATGACCGGCACTCCCCACCCCGCCCATTGCAGAGGGGCTGACGTCCGGGTTCTCGCCGGGCGGATGGGTTCCAGCACGTTCAGGAGTGAAGTTGGCCAGTCGCGAGGGTTCGTGGCGATCCGGACATGGTAAGCGACGCCGTCGGGACCGGTGAATTCGGTTTTGCGCGGCTTCGCGCCTTCGAAGTTCGATTCCAAAAACCGTCCGAGTGCGATGTTTGCAATTTCGCGGGCCTGCGGGGAATCAGCCGGAAGCGAGGCGCGCAGGGAGGCGAGGCATTTTCCCGAGACCGCCTTTTCATCCAAGCTCCGCCTGGCGGAAGCCGTCCACTGGCTGGCCTGAGCGAGCGCGCTCGCCGGCACACGAGGGGGAGCGGGATACTTCGAGATCGGGGCGCAGCCGGAAATCGCGACGATCAAAAAAATGGATATTGCGGGCAAGTGTCGCCTCATAATGCACTTTTCGTGTATCAGTGCGTCTGGCATAGATCAAACCCGATGATCATTCGAAGAACGTGCTGGCGGATTGGTCGCTTGATGATTTTCGGAGTTGCGGCCTGTCTTCTCGGTCTGCTGATCACCGCAATTCTCCCGATGCCATTCCACTACACGGCCCCCAATTTTCCTGCGCCCGGGGACTACGCGGCGGCGAAGGCGCTGATCGAAACCAAGATCGCCCAAGCCCCGTTGACCCTCTCCGCGGCAGGCAGGCCGAGAGTCTATCTCCACGATGCTCCGACCGAACACGTATTTGTGCTCCTGCACGGGCTGACGAATTCTCCCGAGCAGTTCGACAAACTCGGCCGGACCCTTTTTGAGCGGGGGCACAACGTCGTCATCCCGCGCACGCCCGGGCACGGGAATGCCGACCTGATGACCGATGCGCTGAGCGTGTTCACCGCGAAGGCGATGCTCGATTATGCGAACCTCGCCATCATGCTCGCGCGCCCGCTCGGCCGGCATCTCACCGTCGCGGGGCTCTCGATCAATGGGGCCACAACCGCTTGGGTCGCCCAAAACCGCGTTGACGTGGACCGCGCGGTCCTCCTGGCACCGTTTTTTGCGCCGCGCGGGCTCCCGCAATTTGCGATCAAGCCGCTCAGCCGGTTGCTCATCCGACTGCCGAATGTCTTCCTCTGGTGGGACCCCGTTCACAAAGACCAGTTCTTTGCCGACTCGCATGCCTACCCGCGATTTTCGACGCGAAGCATAGGAGAGACGATGCGGTTGGGGGCCGGGGTGTTCGGCGAATCCGAAACAACCTCGCCTGCCTGCGGGGCGATCCTGATCGTCACGACCGCTTCGGATCTCGCGGCCAGCAACGCGGTCACCGCTCGCCTCGCCGCCAACTGGCGGGAACATCGGCCCGGCTCCGTGGCAGCCTACGAATTCCCGGCATCGGAAAATATCCCGCACGATTTCATCGACCCGAGCCAATCCGACCAGCGCGTGGACATTGTTTATCCGCGACTGATCGAGATGCTCGAAACCGGAAAACCTCCTGGCGGGTAATGTCGGACCCAAAACGAAAATCGTCCCGTTTTCCGGACCTGCCAAAGGAGAGTGCCCACCGGAGGCGGAGTGCCTCCGGGGCGTCGTGAGACCAAGCCTGTTACGACTTGTAGCGCAACCGCTTCTTGTGGCGGTTTTCTTTCATGCGCTTGCGGCGCTTGTGCTTCGCGATCTTCGACTTTCTTTTCTTCTTTAATGAACCCATGGGATTGCGGGGATGCTAATAGACAACTTTGTTGAGCGGATACTCGATGATCCCCTCTGCGCCGAGCGTTTTAAGTTTCGGAACAATTTCGCGGACGACTTTTTCTTCAATCACCGTCTCGATGGCGACCCATCCGGGTTGCGCCAGGGGCGAAACGGTAGGATTCCTCAATGCAGGAAGCGCCTCAAGCAAATTCTTCAGGCTTTTTTCGGGAAGGTTCATCTTCAGTCCGACAAGGTCGCGTGCCGCGAGCGCTCCGCGGAGGAGCATCGCGAGCGTGTCGATCTTCTGGCGCTTCCAGGGATCGGCGGCGGCCTGGCGGGAGGCGAAGAGCGCCGGATACGATTCCATGAGCGTGTCCACGATCCGGAGTTTGTTGGCCCGGAGCGAGGAGCCGGTCTCTGTAATATCGACGATCGCGTCGACGAGGTCCGGGACCTTGACCTCGGTCGCTCCCCAGGAGAATTCGACCTCGGCTCTGACACCGGCACGCTCGAAAAACCTGCGCGTGATGCCCACGGCCTCCGTGGCAACCCGCTTGCCTTCGAGGTCTTTCACCGTGCGGATCGGGGAATCCTCGGGGACGACGAGCACCCAGCGCGTAGGGTTCGAGCTGACCTTGCTGTAGGCCAGGCTCGTGATCTCCTCGATTTTGGATTCGTTCTCCTCGACCCAGTCGCGCCCGGTAATCCCGCAGTCCAGATACCCATGCTCGATGTAGCGGCTGATTTCCTGGGCGCGGAGCAGGCGGATGCGCATCTCGGGATCATCCACGGCCGGACGATACGAGCGGTTTGAACCAGAGATCGAGAAACCGGCTTTGGCAAAAAGCGATATGGTGGGTTCCATTAAACTTCCCGAGGGAAGCCCGACAGTGAGAGTTTTTTCTTCCATGCGAACCGGGGAGCCTAAGCGGAAACCCTGGCCTTGGCATGCAAATTCTCGCTTTGGGATTTACCTCGACCGTATTTTCGATTTGGCTCATGGATTGCGCGCAGCCAACCACCCAGCCGATTCCTTGACAAATTTTTCAACCCGGTGAAGACGATGCCCTCCCCTACTCCGACCTCGGAGCCACCAGCGAAAATGCGGCCCGACAACCGGACGCGCTTCCTTGCTGCGTGCCGGTGCCAACCAGTGGACCGCGCTCCCGTCTGGCTGATGCGCCAGGCCGGACGGGCTCTGCCGGAATACCGGGCGCTAAAGGAAAAGCACACGTTCTTAGAACTCGCCCGGACGCCGGAGCTTGCGGCAGAAGTCACGCTGCAGCCGATCCGTCGGTTCGGTTTCGACGCGGCCGTGCTCTTCAGCGATATCCTCGTCGTGCCCGAGGCCATGGGGCAGCCCTATCACTTCCGGGAAGACGGTGGGGGTATCGAAATGGAGTTTGCGCTGCGCACGGCGGAGGATATCCGGCGGCTCGACCAGCACCATGCAGTCGAACGGCTCAAATATGTCGCGGACGCGCTTGCGCTGATCAAACCCGCGCTGGACGGGCGCACCGCGCTGCTCGGCTTCGCGGGCTCGCCGTGGACGCTCGCGCGCTACATGATCGAGGGCGGCAGCACCGGCGGGTCTGACCGCGCAAAGGCGCTTTTTTACTCGGAGCCGGTCCTGTTTGGAGAGCTCATGGAAAAGATCACCGCAACCGTGGCCGGTTTCTTGCAGATGCAGATCGCCTCAGGTGCGGAGGCGGTGCAGATTTTTGACAGCAACGGCGATCTCTTGGCAGACAACGCTTTCGAGGCGGCCTCGGGCCGCTGGATCCGCGAGGTCATCTCGGCGCTGGATGGAAAAGTCCCTGTGATCCTTTTCTCCAAAGGCGCGCACGGGAGGCTCGGGCCCCTGGTCTCGACCGGCGCGAATGTGTTGAGCGTGGACTGGACCCAGCCGCTGGCTGAAATCCGGGATCTCCTGCCCGGAAATGTCGGAGTTCAGGGCAACCTGGATCCCTTCCTGCTCACCACCACGCCGGAGCTGGTCGCCACCGAAACCGCACGGATTCTGCGCGACATGGACGGACGCACCGGCCATGTGTTCAACCTCGGCCACGGCGTGACGCCGGATGCGAAGCTCGAGTGCATCCAGTCGCTCGTGGATACAGTCAGGGGTTTTCAATCCTCAGTTTTCAGTGGTGAGCAAAGCGGGGGACGCGCCTGATCCACAATGGCTTTTCTGAACACTGAACCACCGAACGCTGAAAACTTGTCCTCATGAGTGCGCTCCAAGTCGATCTGGATCTGGTGAAAAAATACAATGTCGCCGGTCCGCGCTACACCAGCTACCCGCCGGCGACGAAATTCACCGACGAGGTCTCATGGACCGAGCTCGACGCACGCATCGAGGCGAACAACGCCGGCGCACGCGATCTGTCGGTATATTTTCACATCCCGTTCTGCGAAACCCTTTGCTGGTTCTGCGGCTGCACGACCGTCATCACGCTCAACCACGACAAGGGCTCCGACTACATCGACTACCTCGGGCGCGAGGTCGCGAAGATCACCCCCCGGCTGAATCCCGGACGTCAGGTCGTGCAACTCCACTTCGGCGGCGGGTCGCCGACATTTCTTCGACCGGATGAAATCCGGCGCCTCGGCAGCATCATCCACAAACATTTCAATTTTTCCCCGGAGATCGAAGCGAGCGTGGAGGTGGATCCTCGACGGCTCACGCGCGAGCATCTGGCGGCCCTGCGCGAGATCGGGTTCAACCGCGCGTCAATGGGCGTTCAGGACTTCAACCCGCGGGTCCAGGAGGCGGTCCACCGCATCCAGCCGCGGGAGATGACGCAGCAGGCGATGGACTGGATGAGGGAGCTCGGATTCCGCTCGATCAACCTCGACCTCATCTATGGGCTTCCGCACCAGACGCCGGAGTCGTTCAACGAGACGCTCAACACGGTTCTTGAAATGGAGCCCGACCGCCTCGCCCTGTTCAGCTACGCCCATGTGCCGTGGATCAAGCCTGCCCAGAAAATCCTCGAGGCAAAAATCCTGCCGTCTCCGGAGACGAAGTTGCAGGTGCTCAAGCTGGTGATCGAAAAACTGACTGCCGGCGGCCGTTACGTCTATATTGGCATGGACCACTTCGCGCGCCCCGACGACGAGCTCGCCGTCGCGCAGCGGGACAAGCGGCTCCAGCGGAATTTCCAAGGCTACAGCACGCGCTCGGGATCGGACATCTACGCATTCGGCATGTCGAGCATCTCGCAGATCCCGGACGCCTACTGGCAGAACGAAAAAGAGCTGCCGAAATACCTGGACGCCGTCGACGCCGGAAGGATGCCGTGGCACCGGGCGTATTTCCTGACAGAAGAGGACAAGATCCGGCGCGAAACCATCATGCGCGTGATGTGCGATCTGTCGCTCGATTTCGACGCAATGTCAAAAAAGCTCGGCATCAACTTCGCGGGGCATTTTGCCGGTGAGCTGGCCGCCCTCGAACCATTCCAGGCCGACGGCCTGGTGCGGCGGTCGGCAGAAGGCTTCACCGTCACCGACAGCGGCCGGCTTTTCATCCGCAACATTGCGATGTGCTTCGACAACACGCTCGCCCCCGCAAGCGAGAAGAGGCACTCGAAGACAATTTGATGAAATCCGTCGCGATCATCGGGGGTGGCATCACGGGCTTGACCGCCGGGTTTTACCTTGAGCGTGCGGGCATTCCCGTGACGGTTTACGAGTCGGGCGGTCGCGTCGGCGGGGCGATCCGCTCCCTCCGGCAGGATGGCTATCTCGCGGAGTTCGGGCCGAACACGATTCTGGAAACCTCGCCAAAAATCGCGCGGCTCATCCGGGATGCGGGGATTGAATCCCGTCGCCTTGAGCCGCCGCCGGAAGCCGACGCGCGATACGTGGTCCGCTACAAACGTCCGATCGCCATGCCCGGCTCGCCGCTTGGATTTTTTACGACGCCGCTTTTCACCCTCGCTGCCAAGCTGGCAGTCCTGCGCGAGCCGTTCGTGCCGCCGCGCCGCGACGGTGTCGAGGAGAGCATCGCCGGGTTTGTCGTGCGGCGGCTGGGCAGGGAATTCCTCGATCACGCGATCGACGCGATGGTGGCGGGCGTTTATGCGGGTGATCCGGCGGCGCTGTCCCTCCAGCAAGCGTTCCCAAAGCTCGCGGCCCTTGAGGCCAAATACGGTTCGCTCATCAAGGGGCAGATTTTCGGCGCTCGCGAGCGCCGGGCCCGCGGGGAGATCGCAAAGGATCGCGCCCCGAAGTTTTCCTTCGACGAAGGACTTCAGGTGCTTCCGGATACCCTGTGCAAACGCCTTGGCGATGCGGTTCGTCTCAACACCCCGGTCACGAGGCTCACACCGGATTCCGGTGGTTGGAGGCTGGAATACCGCACGCCAGACGGCGAATCGCGCGCCGACCACGGCGCCGTTGTCTATGCGGGCACCGCATTCCAGCTCGCGGAGTTGCAGGTCGGGACATCCGCGGAACTTCTCGACCTCTCTCCGTTCTCCGCGATCCGCCACCCGCCGGTAGCGAGCGTGGTATTCGGTTTCCGCCGGGAAGATGTGGCGCATCCGTGCGAGGGCTTCGGCGCCCTGATCCCGAATGTCGAAGGGTTCAAGATCCTCGGAACAATTTTTTCCTCATCGCTGTTTCCGAACCGCGCGCCCGCAGGACACGTCACGCTCACCAGCTATATCGGCGGCGAGCGGCATCCGGACCTTGCTTCTCTTCCGCCCGAAGAACTCTATGAGCTGACCCTGCGGGATCTGGGCCTGCTGTTCGGTGTGAAGGGCCGTCCCACATTCCGGCATTGCGCGTTCTATCCAAGGGCGATCCCTCAATACAATCTCGGCTACGGACGATACCGCGCCCTGATGACAGAAATCGAAACCCGATCCCCGGGCCTCTATTTTGCCGGGCACTACCGCGATGGGATTTCCCTTGGCGACTCGATTGTTTCCGGTTGCAACATCGCGGAGCGGGTTGGAAAGTCGCTGGTCTTATGAGCAAACCCGGCGTCCTGCTGATCAACCTCGGCTCTCCCGACTCCACCTCCGTCCATGACGTGAGGAGATACCTGCGGGAATTTCTCATGGACCCCCGGGTGCTCGACTCGCCGTGGCCGGTCCGATGGAGCGTCGTGAACCTGGCCATTCTTCCGAAACGCCCGGTGGAGTCGGCGGAGGCGTATAAAAAGATCTGGACCAGCGAAGGTTCGCCCCTCGTTGTCACCAGCCGGAACGTGCAGATCGAACTGCAGCGCCGGTTCGGCGGAACCGCAGTGGTCGAGCTCGCGATGCGATACCAGAACCCCACAATCGAGTCCGCCATTGCGCGACTGCGCGAACAGGGGGTCACGGACCTGCTGGTCTTCCCCCTGTTCCCGCATTATGCGATGTCGAGTTTTGAAACGGCGGTTGTCCGCGCGCAGGAAGTAGCCGCGCTGCTGGCTCCGGAAATGACAGTGAAAGTGGCCGCCCCATATTTCGCCGACCCCGACTACATTGCGGCGCTCGCGGCCAGCGCTGCGAACTTTCTTGGCGCGGGCTATGACCACCTGCTTTTCAGCTTCCACGGCCTGCCGGAACGGCACATGCGCAAAGCCAACCCGGGCCATTGCCTGTCGACACCCAACTGCTGCGACACTCCGGGCCCTGCTCTCCGCACCTGTTACCGTGCGCAGTGCTTCGCGACTGTCCGCGCCTTTGTGGAAGCGACCGGGATTCCCGCAGACAAGCATTCCGTCTCATTCCAATCGCGGCTCGGACGCGAGCCGTGGCTGAAACCCTATACCGATGTTGAATTCGTGCGGCTCGCGGAGGGCGGCGTGAAAAAACTCCTGGTTATCTGTCCGGCATTCGTCTCCGACTGCCTCGAAACCCTCGAAGAAATCGCCATGCGTGGACGAGAAGTCTTCCTCGAAGCCGGAGGTCGGGAATTCGCCCTGATCCCGTGCCTGAATGAGCACCCGCGATGGCTCGACGCCCTACAGGGGATGCTGGCCCGTGATCTCCTCTGCGATGCATAACGGAGTTGATCGAACATCTCCTTCGATCCCGCATCCTTTTGTCCCTTGGTCCGGGCTACGCAGGACATCCGCCGCCTGCAGGATTTATAACGCGGATGCCGTCCTGTTCTCCCATCGGGTGAGCAGATGGATGACAATATTTGTCCCGAACTTGTAGGTTTGGGTGAGGGCCTGTGGCGTGAGATTGCGAAGGTAGGTCTCTCGGTTTCCCCAGACGACTGTGTTGATCGCGACAAAGCTGTTCCGCTCATTCCTCCTCAGATCCACCTGGCCTTTGTCATTAAGGCCGACCTGCCACATGTCCCCGTAATCGTTCGCGGTGTAGAGGACAGCAATTTCTCCGTGAATTTTGAGCGCATAAACGGGTTCTTTGTAGAAGTTCAAACCGGCCGGAACATCCTTGACCTCCGGGAAATAGGCCCCGGCAAAGATCGGGTGGTTCAAAGGAACGACCTCCCAATCCTTGTCCACATCTGGAATCACGCGCCTCATCTCGCGGCGGAACGCGATGTCGAACCTGGAGTTGCTTCCCGGCACGGAACTGTCCCCCCAAATTGCGCCGCCCAAGCGGACGTATTTTTGCAGATTTTCCACTTCTTTGTCACTGAGTTTGAAGTCCCGGGTTCCGGTCATGAAGACAAAGGGCGGCGGACCGCCGGTCTCTTTTTCCCCAACGAAAAGCTGGTCGCTGTCGAGCCGGATTGCCTGGACGTTCTGGTAGTTCGTCTTGACCTTGTTCTTCGAGCAGGCGTGCATGAAATCAAGCAGGTTCGGAAGGCTCCCGTTCTCGATTTTATTGTTCTCCTGCTGGATAGTGGAATTCCAGTTTCCCCCTGAGTATTGCCCGATGTAGGCGGTGAACACAAACTCGCGATCGCGGATTCCAGTGCCCTTGGCGGGGACTTTTCCGTCGGGGTTGTGGTCTTTTGTAAACGCGTCGATATCATCCGCCTCCTGACGGGAGAGATGGTCGCGACTGGCAGGCGTGATGTGTGCGACTTGTATTCCGGATGGCGGGAAGGGGCTGATGGGGGCGATGTCCTGCTGCGGAACCCGAAAGTTTGGCTGCAAAGGCGCAATGGTTTCAATCACGCGCATCGGGCCCGTCTGCGGGGCCGCGATGCTAGGCTGTTCGGGAAGCTGCTGTTCCTGGGTGGGCGGCCTGGCGGCCTTCTCAGTCGCCGCAACAAAGCGGCTGCTCGGCTCGCATTGGAAATCCGGCGGCTCCTGGACCGCCTGAAAAAGCACAGTTGTGCCGAACAGCGTCACCAGGATGACGTGCAGCACAAACGAGATTGTGAAATCGCGCGAATCGCTGAATTTATCGAACAGTTTCTGAAGAGGGGAGGATTGCCGGGAGGACATGGAATTTCATTAACAGGAATCACCCGTTGTTGCGAGGAAAACTCCGCGAGGTCGAGGCCTGCAAGTCCGGAAGCGAATCGTGAAAAGTCTTCCCCGGCCGATGCCATGTGATAAAAACGTGGTGCGGGGGAGCCTATGCGTTTTCAGACAAAAGTTTTTCTCTATTCGCTGGTGGTCGCCCTCCTGAGCAGCTTCCTCGCAGCCACGTTTATTTACCTTCCGGCCCGGAAGCTTGTCTTCGGGCTCATGCAGACCAACGTGCTCTCGATCGCCGCCACCACGGCCTCCCTGCTCGATGCCTCTGAACACGAAAAAATCCAGACCAGGAATGATCAATCCGGGGGGCCGTATCAGCGAATCGAGGAGCAACTGCGGAAAGCCCGGAATGCCAACCGGCGCCAGGATATCAATGTGAAGTTTCTCTACACGATGCGCCAGTATCCGGAGAATCCCGCCAAGGCCCAGTTCGTGGTGGATTCCGAGGAACGCGGCGAGGACAAGTCAAATGTTGGCGACATCTACAAGGTCGATAACGAGAACTACAAATTCCGGCTGAACGACTACCAGGTCGAGGATCGTTTCCTCCACGACCAGTGGGGCGTGTGGCTGACCGCAAACGCTCCGATCCGGGATGCGCGCGGAGATGCGGTTGCGGCGGTCGGGGTCGATGTCAGCGCGGCGGACACATTAAAACATCTCCACGGGCTGCTCTGGAGCGGGACGTTGGCGCTAGCGGGAGCCGTCCTCTTCGCGTGGCTGTTCTCCAAGCTCGTTGCCCGGCGGCTCGCCTCGCCGCTCGGTAAAATCCGCGCGTTCGTCGAGCAGATTTCTCAGGGCAACTTCCAGGAGACGCTCCACCTGGATTCCAAGGACGAATTCGGCGAGGTGGCAAAGGCGATGAACCACATGTCGCTGGGCCTCCAGCAACGCGAAGACCTCAAGTCGGCGCTCGCCCGCTACGTCTCCGAGGACATCGTGCACGAAGTTATCCAGGCGGGAAAATCCACCGAGCTCTTCAGCCAGCGCAAGAAAGTGACCATCCTCTTCGCGGACGTGCGAGGGTTCACGAATTTCTCCGAGCACTCGAGCCCGGAGCAGATCGCCTCGTTCCTCAATAAGTATTTCGAGGAGATGATCGAGGCGATATTCAAGAATCACGGTCACCTCAACAAGTTCATGGGCGACGGGCTCATGGCACTGTTCGGCGCCCTGCGCGACGATGAGTTTCAAGAAGAGCACGCGGTGCAGGCCGCGATCGACATGCGCACCGCGCTCGCCGCCCTCAAATCCGGATGGGCCGCCTCCGAGGATGCCGCCGAGCGGACGATCTCCCTGCTCGAAATCGGGATCGGCATCAACACCGGACTCGCCGTCGTCGGCAATATCGGCTCGAAAAAGCGGATGGAATACACAGCCATCGGAGACGCCGTCAACCTTGCCTCCCGGCTCGAACAATCCACGCGAGACTACCCGGATGTCGACATCCTCGTGAGCGAATACACCTACGTCGCCACACGCAGCCGGTTCCCGTTCAAGTCCGTCGCCGAGATCGCCGTCAAAGGCAAAAGCGAGAAGATCCGGACCTACACGGTCGATGCGGAGTGACGGGCCGGGGCGAAAATGATTGAATAACCAATTCCCCTCCCCGGGACTTCACCTCGCCTTGAGCAGTTGTTCGGCCCGGTCAAGATACCGGTCCGGATGCCTGCTGAAGTCATCGATTCCGCAGATTCCGCGTCCGCCATTCAGCCTGTAGTTGATCACCTTAAAGCACCCGTATCGGACCAAGTTGTGCCGGGATTTCCGCATCAGTCGGGCGATGTCCGGCAACCTGGCTTCCGGCACGAATTTTGCGATCGCGATGAGCAGGTTCCCTTGGAATGAACCTTTTTGAAGCAATATAAAATCCAACAATTGGGAAGAGTTTTCAGAGGAGGCATTCCGGTAGAACCAGCCTTCGATCGCGCCTCGGGCGCAGAAAGCCATCCCGCCAGTGCCTTTGTCCGTGACGCCGATTTTGGAAATGTCGCGGAAGGGGCCTCGGGAAAGATCAACCGCTTGCTCGCTTTCGGCATATAGCGAGACAAGAAAATGGGCCAGCCAGAGCTCGTCGCCATCAGCGGCTTGCGGTTCAACAAGGCAGGATTTCGCATAGAGTGCCGGGCCGGTCGCGATCACCCGCGCCTGAAGCAAAGCAAGATCGGGATTGGTTTCCTGACGGAACATTTTTCTCAACACATCCCAACAGTCGCCTGCACCGGCTGCGAGCCGGTCAAATTCGCAGGTGCTGGAAATTGTCGAGCACATCCAGTTCACGGGGACCAGTTTCCCGTCGGCGTCGGCTCCAAGGAAAACCATGTGCGTCCTGGTTCCCTTGGGAAACAGAAATTCTTCGGAGCTATATTCGAGGGGGGCCTTCTGTTCGCCTTTCAGGACGAGGGGAGCCGGAACGGTTTTAGAAACTCTCAGGTTGATCCCCGAGAATATCCCGTATTCGGGGGTCACGCCATCGACGGAGAACAGTGCGACCACATCCGCTTTTGCAAGCTGATCATACTCCGGCCAGTTTCCGAGCCGGGCGCTGGCTGTCGCGCTTGAAAAGGCACAGATGCCCCACAGAACAGCACTGATAATCCGGTTCCAGGCGAGCATGGGATCAAATATATTCATCCAAGCAACTCCTCCCAATCCCCGCTGGTGAGGGCGGGCGTTTCGGCGTCGAGGAGGCCGGAGATGAGGGCGCGTTTTTTTTCCTGCATGGCGATGACCCGGTGTTCGACGGTGTCGCGGGCGATGAGTTTGATCGACGTGACGACGTTCGTTTGACCGATCCGGTGGGCGCGGTCGGTGGCCTGGGCCTCGACGGCGGGGTTCCACCATGGGTCGAAGTGGATGACGGTGTCCGCGGCGGTGAGGTTGAGTCCGGTGCCGCCGGCTTTGAGGCTGATCAGGAAGACCGGGATCGCGGGGTCGGACTGGAATTTTTCGACGACAGCGGCGCGGTCTTTGGTCGAGCCGTCGAGCCGGCACCAGGCAAATCCTGCTTCATCGAGAGCGGGGGCGATGAGATCGAGCATAGAGGTGAACTGGCTGAAGACGAGCACCCGGTGCCCACCGTCGACCGCCTCGCCGATGAGTTCGAGCAGCGCGTCCAGCTTGGCTGATGAGCCGGTCGCTTCGCCTCCGAGTAGGCGGAGGTCGCAGCAGGCCTGGCGCAGACGCAGCAGGGCGGTGAGCACGCGCATACGGGCGGCTCCGCCGGATTCCTTCATGGCATCGACCTCGGCGCGCGCTGCGATCTGGAGCTGGGTGTAAACCGATTTCTGTGCGGGCGTGAGCTCGACCTCGACGACCTGCTCGATTTTGTCCGGGAGTTCGGGGAGGAGGTCGGACTTTTTCCGGCGGAGCATCCACGGGCGAACCCGGCGGTTGAGACGGTCCCAGAGCGGCCCGCGCTCGCCTTCGAGGAGCGGCTTTTCGTAGCGATCCTGAAAATCTTTCCGGTTCCCGAGGTAGCCGGGCAGCAAAAAATCAAACAGCGACCAGAGATCGCGGAGCGAGTTCTCAAGCGGGGTTCCGGTGAGGATGAACCGCGCGTCCGCCTCGAGCGCGCAGGCGGCCTTGGCGTTCTGGCTGTCAGGGTTTTTGATGTGCTGCGCCTCGTCGAGCACGACGGTGGAAAAGTGGAGGCCGTTGTATTTCTCGATGTCGCGCCGGAGCAGCGCGTAGCTCGTAACGACGATGTCGGAGGAGGAGATTTTTCCAAAAAGTTCCTCGCGCCCCGCGCCCTCGATCGCGAGGACGTTGAGGCCGGGCACAAACCTCTCCGCCTCACGGCACCAGTTCCAGACCAGCGAAGACGGACAGACGACGAGGTGCGGGCCTGGATGCGATTCCATCATCGCGAGGGCCTGGATGGTTTTGCCGAGCCCCATCTCGTCGGCGAGCAGGCCGCCGGAATTTTTTTGAGCCAGAAAGAGAAGCCATCCCGCCCCGTCGATTTGATATGGGCGGAGAAGCCCGTGCAACGCGCCGGGCTTCAGCGGCGTGACCTGGGCGGTGCCACTGACAGCGCCAGTCCATCCGGAGATGCAGGCCTCGAGGTAGGCGCGCTGGAATCCCGGAACCCGGAAGACCCCGCGTTCCTGCCTTGGCTCGGCGTCACGGAGAACTTCTTCGAGATCCGCCGCAAGGCCCGCGTCCGGCACGGCCACGCGCCCGTCCTTGAGCCGGAGCTGCGGGGATCCGCTTTGCAGAAGCCGCTGGATTTCCTGGTGCGAGAGAACCGCCTCGTTGCCGGCGGTGAAATGAATGTGAAAATCCAGCCAGCCGTCGTCTTTTTCCTTGAGGGCGAAGCGGGGTTCGATGCGAACGATGTCGCGAGTGACATGCTGGAACCGCTCGCCCTCGCGGACGGTCCATTTTTCGCGCAGGCGCGGGAGGGCGGATGAAAAAAAACGGACGACCGCAGCCTCGCCCTTGAGCGCCGCCTTTCCACGAAAGTCTTCGAACCCGTAAGCGATCAGCTCGCGCAGCGCGGCGGCTTCCGCCGTGTGGTTCACCATGTCGGATTGCGAATACTTGAACGAAATCTCCGCGTCGAGATGCCGCAGGGAACCTTCCAAGCTGAGATGGATACCGGGTTGCTCGGCCGTGGAATTCTGCTTGGCCCGGACGGGGACCGCCACCGGGACCAGTCGCCTTTCCGCAGGATGCAGGGCCTCGATGCCGACCGCCACGGCATGAGCGCAGATGATGCCGCGCACCCTCGAATCCCTGCACGGACACAGATTTTCCACGTCGATGGCGTTGCGGATCCTCAGACCTGAGAGGAAGGCTTTTCCCTGGGATTCCACCTTCCCCTTCAGCAGGGGAGGCTCATACGCCGCCTCCGAAACCCGTCCGGCGGCGTGGATCGCCCGGGCCTCTTTGAAGACCGGCCACCCGCACATCGAAACGAGGAATTTTTCTGTCAGCTCCATTTTCCGATTCCTCTTCTATCCGGAAAACTGTTTTGCGACAGCGGATATTCGGAGTTGAGCAGGAGGGGCATTGTCGCGCATGGTGTTGTATCTTATGCGCGTCCTTGTTGCCGTCTTGCTCGCCCTCGCGATTATTGCGGCGCAATTCGTTTACGGCGGGCTGATGCGGACCGTCTTCAGCTTTCCGTGCTATGCGCTCGTGGCGGTGGCGGGCATCCTCGGGGGGGCGGGCGTGTTTTG
>Ga0194053_10001504_pt1 | contig 14835 bp, 10 predicted proteins | sample SepL228m_MetaG_FD_161684 | JGI IMG/M metagenome (GOLD analysis project Ga0194053, IMG submission 161684) | Anoxic zone freshwater microbial communities from boreal shield lake in IISD Experimental Lakes Area, Ontario, Canada - Sep2016-L227-8m | ecosystem: Environmental > Aquatic > Freshwater >... | reverse complement strand
GCTCACTCGGAGGGTTGATCCGGCGAGTGCTGCGCCAGATCGGTGTCACATTGCTGCTGCGCGAGGACCACTTGAAAAACCTCGATGCCCAGCTCGCCGACGTAATCCGCCAATTGCTCCTCCGCCAGATTTTGAAATTCGAAGGCCGCGGCATCAAAGGTCAGCGCTCCTGTTACCGCATCCACGAGGCATTCTCGGTGGACTGTTACCGGATATTCGGCGCCAAATATTTCAACCGCGGTTGCAGCCGCATCACCGCCGCCATCCGCGCCACCGCTGATGATTGGGCTACCGAGTACAACCAGGGGAGCCCCACTACATGAGCGCATCCCAGACCATTCTCATTGGCCGCTGTTCGTTCTGGCCCGAGGCCCGCGATCCGGAGGCGTGGCTTCGCGCTTTGGTGACTCTCGCCCAGGCAGCGGAACAATCCGGCACGCAAACATGGACTAGTCCCCGTCTCCTGGGCAACGCGGTCCTCCGTGGCCATCTCAGCCGCCGCGGTATCCCGGGCTTGTTTGGTTTGGATGACACGGCCGCATCGGCTGTGCTCCTTGGGGTTGGTTTCCTCGAATTAAATGCTGAACGCTCCGCCTGGCAGCTTTCCAACGACGCGCAAAATATTTTGACGTTGTGGCAGACTGTAGATCATCGGCAAGCGATGGAACATCTCGCCCTGTTTCTGCTTTGCCGCAGCGCCTGGCTGAGACTCGCCTCGATCAAATTCCAATCGGGTGTGTGGCAACTGTGCAACTGGGACAAGCTCAAAGCCTCCAACGGCCAACTTCGCGTTGGCAAGAGCCTTCTGCTGGCTAGCGAAGCAGATCCTGCCACTTGGCTCTCCGGGATCGAAGAACCGGTGCTCGGCGCCTGGTGGCCGCAGTTCTCACACGATTCACCCGTCACGGCTCAGGTGCATGCGCCCAAGACGGCCAAGCCAGATGACGGTCTATCGCTCTCGCCGCTCAAGTCACCGCTTTACCTGCTCGACAGCCTCGGCTGGCTCGACCCCAGCGGTCGGTTGCGCTTGCCAGCTTCACTAGCGCAACAACTGTTCTTAAGAAGTTTGACGGGAGCAAAAGCTTCTCGCGCGTCAGTCCTGGATCAGTTGACCACCACCTTTGGTGATCACCGGGGAGTATTCCCGCTCGAACCCGTGATGTTGCGCTTCGCGGAGGCTCTCGGGGTGTTTCCGCACCCGGTCGCCAACGAGTCCGCATTTATCGCCTGGACGGACCGCCTGCTCTCGGAATCTATTCGCGTCGGAGCCATCGAACTATTCTCCGCCGAACCCGGCCAGCCGCGTCACGGTCGCGGTCTGTTTGGCGACGTGCAGCAAAAACTTCTGCGCTGGCGTGTGCATGAGGATTTTGATGAAGTCTGCACCAATGTCGCGTCTTCTTTCAGTCAACCTGTAACGACAACTTCTTTATGAACACAACTCCTGTTCCTACCAAGGCCATGCACCAATGGGCCGCCGGCGGCGTTTCCGGGTATCCAGTCAAGCATCCGCTCATCGGCCAGGGCGATTTCTTTAACAAATTCCAGCACTTCCTACGGCTGACCACTTCGGAGGAATTCGTGCAGGTGTTCGCTGCTATCGCCTCGTGGGGCGTCGGCAAATCGAGTCTCGGCTTTCAAGTCATCAGCCAGATCAACAACACCTCGCGCGGCTGGTTCGTCCGGGACGAAACCGGCGCGTTGCAGGAGGCAAAACTCTTCAAGGACGAAGCGGAACGCGGCCAATATCTCGGGCTTTACCTCCGGTATTCGCAAATCCGTAACGACTTCCAGAACATAGATAATTGGTTCGGCTTCGGTCTATACAAGGCGCTCGTGCCCCTTGCCACCGGCCAGTTCGATAATTCCATCCACCTGTCCATCGCCCGCGAGACTGCCGACCGGTTGGAGGTCAGAGGATTTGACCGCGCGAAACTCGGTGCCGAGCTCGAATTGGAGAAAAAACATTCGGACCAGGAGTTGTTTGAAAACCCCACTTTGGTCACAAGCCTTTGTGAGCGGGCCTACGCCTATCTCGAGCAGTTCGGCATCAAATACGTCCTGCTCGTGCTCGATGAACTCGAAACCGCCGGTGAAGCTTCCACCTACGGCATTGAGGAAAAGGACATGAAATACATGGATGGTCGCGCGATCAAAATGATCGGCGCCGCCATCAAAGAGGAAGACCCACGCCGCAAACTGCCGTGGCTGCGTTACCTTGCACTCTGTTCTCCTGTCATCGGCCACGAGTTGCGCGAGGTTCAGTCGCTGGCCCGCCGCTTTGATCTGATGGAACTCCAGGCCAACGCGTTTTCCGACGTGAGCGATTTCGTGCGCAAGCTCGCCGAGCAAGGCCGTTTGTCGGCCACCTATCCGCAAGGTTTGGTCGAAGCCGCTTACTCCATGAGCGCCGGCAATTTCGGATGGTTCAACGTGATCATGGCCAACGTCGAAACCAAATTGCAGGAACTGCGCGCCGGCGTTTCGCTGGGCAAACTCTTTTCTGAAACCGTGCGCTCATCCTCTCGCCTCGGCGACCACGTCCTCGACACCAAGGCCCTGGATCATCTCACCCTGCCGGCCACCTATAAGCCGCAGGGTGCGGAGTTTCTCTTTGGTCAATTGCCCCGTCCGATTGCCGCATGGCCCGAGCCGGTCCGCAAAGCGCTGTGTGAAGCCCGGAACGAATTCGATGAACCGGTCGCCTGCCTCTTCCACAAGGTCGTTTGGGACGAGGCTCAATGCGAAAAGGCCTTGCGCGAAGCCAAGTTCAGCCGCGAAGGGGCGCGTTGGCGCTGCCCGAATGTCCCCGAACCGCTGAATTTGCAGCAACTGCTTGCGAATCTCGGCACTTTTGCCATTCACGAGACCGCCGGGGCCGCGCCCACGGGCGGCCAGCATCAACTCTTGATTCCGACCCAGCAAAAGGAATTCGTCCAGCTCGTGCAGACGCTTTATCCGCATCCCGCCGCCGAAGACGCCGCCCGCGCCCTATGGAAATCGCTGGCTTGGGGAGCGGATCTTCCGGATGCTTCTGCCACGCATCTCGGCCCGTCGCTGGCCATGCTCGGACGCCTCAATCTGCGCTTACGCCGTCAGCAGCAGAACACGTTCGTGTTTCGCACGCCGGATGAAAACGCTGCCTTCGACAAGGCAATGGGCCTCACCAAGAAGCAGAGCGAGAAGGAACGCGGTCTGCAGATGCTGACTGGCGCGATGCGGCTGCTCGATGAGAACTGGGATTACCAACAGGTCGAGCCGGGCTTGCCGACAGAATTGCTCGCCATCGAAACCGCCAAGGAAGGCAATCGTAAGGGGCTGATCACTCTGGATGGCCTCAAGCTTCACCCGGATGGCCGCGCCATTTTCGCCTTGGTCAAAAGTCAGCAGGAACTTGAAAAGCTGTGCGAACAGGTGTCTGAACAGCATCGCCGGCAAGGCCGCACTCCGGTGGTCGCGTTTACCACGTCCCATCAGTTGGTGGATGCGTTGAATTCCAGTGTCTTGCCCCAATTCAAGCCCGCCCGCGGCTATCTGAAGCTCTATCAACTCTCCACCAACGAAGAGTTCATGCTGCATCAGATCGGTCTTGGCCGATTGGCCTGCACAGGCTTTCAACTAAATCGCCGCTACTTCTCGACTCCGTTTGATGGCCGCCTGCAGGCCCTTCGTCGCGGCATTACGGAAGCATTGACCGAATGGCGGCGCGAGTTGAACCAGTCCGGGCGCATCGCATGGCCATTCCGTTCCTCCGGCACGCTGAAGGCTGCCGATCGGGATTTGCTCATTTGCGCGTGGCGCAAACTGCTCATCGAATCCGAACCGGCCAAGGGGCTGGCCGATCTGGACGAAACCAGCGGCCTCAAAGTCGAGGATGTGAAGGCTGTTTTGGCCCGCTTGCATATCACGCCCAAGGCCCGGTCGGCCGGCTACGCCCCCGATGAACGAGCTTTGCTATTTGACCCGTTGGGGGATTTGGCGGAACCGCAGTTCCCCAATTTCCTCAGGTTCATCGCCAACCGCGCCTTGAAGAATGCGGTCACGTGGGACTTGGGTCGCGCTCGCGAGGAATGGTTTTGGGGCTATTGCTGGGAGGGCGCCAAAACGACGGAGGTTTTCAAGGACTGGATGGCGCTGTTGTCTGACCTCGGGCTGGTGCAGGAAACCCGCACCGGAGACAACATCCGGGACAAACGCTACGAACCCGTGCCGCTGGCCACGCTCACTGGCCTGCGGCAGGAGGCCGACAATTGGCTCACCAAGGACATCGGCCCGATCGTCCTCGGCCTCGCCGGCGTCTTCGGCGAAGGCAAGGTCATGGAAATGTTCGGTCCGAAGGGTCTCAAACCTGGCACCAAGATCACCATGGCCGCACAGCGTCTGGACGATGCCAAGAAGCTCCTGGCCCAGACAGCAGCTCTGGAAACGGATTACGATCCCGAAAAAGCGGATGCCGACGCGCACACCGCCACCCTCCGAACCGATTGCCGGAATCGTCTCAAGGCGAAGGATCTCGTGGACTGGGTCTTCGTGAAAGACCGCTTCGTCACCATCACCCTCGACAACAATCTCAAGACGATCAATTTCGAGAACGACGATGTGTCCCTCTGGGAACGCATCGGCAAGGCGGACAAGCTCGCCTCTTACTTCAAGGACCAGCGCGCCAGGATGACCGACCGCGCCGAGGCGCTCCAGAAGCTGCTCAAGGACGAGGCCAGGGACCTCGCAGGCTTCCCCACTTCCATCTTCACCCGCCAGTTGGAGCGCATGAAGAGCGTTCTCGCCGCTGCGGAAAAACCCGCCGTCAGTTCGGCCTTGGGTGAAACCACCCTCGCCCAGTATTCAACGCCGGGCACGCTCGCGTTCCTGCTCAAGGACCTCAAGGCCCAGCAGGCCATCGAGAAGTTGGAGCAACTGGCGGTCGAGCTGGGTTACGACCCGGCCACCGGTGCCACCAAATCCCTCGCCGAGATCGAGGGCCACATCATCAGCACGTTCACGGAGTTGAAGAAACTGCTCACCTCCATGCACACCAACCTCGCGGAGTTCAACGCAGAGGCACAGCAGCACCTCGCGCAAATCGCCGATGCACCCACCGATTACACGTATCCACAGATTCCTGCCCCCACGGACCTGGCCACCCGCGCCGATGAGATCAAGGAGGAACTCTCCCTGGTGCAGCAGGATGATTTGGAGGATATCCTCAACCGACACGCGGCCGCCGCTCAACTTGGCCACTTCCAGCCGCTGATGCTCGACGTCAAAAAGGCCTACCAATCGAAGGAGGGATTGGTCGGGGTCTATCGCGGTCAGGTCACAACCCTCGCCAATTCCATTGCCGATTATCGGCAGAAGCTGGTTCACAAATCGCAGATCAATCGAATTCAGGAAGCTCTGAATCCGTTGCGCCGTGTGAAGAAATTGCCGCCGTGGTCTGACTTCGGACCAAAAGATCTGGATGCCGCTCCTGCGCTCAAAGCCGCCGCTGCTCTCGTTACCCAACGCGAAGAGGAACTGGAAAAGGAGGGGACAGAGCTGTTGGCCGGTTCCGGCGTCACGTTTGATCGCTGGAAGGTCATTTTCGCCGCTCTCGATGCCGACACCGATACCGGCATTTCGTCGGACGAGGAGAAAGCCCTCCTCGATCGTGGCTTCCTGCGCAAGAAACTCGTGATTGGCTCCTGAATCTCATGGCCCCTTACTACATGATCGGAAAAGTCGCCGACAACCCGCGCGGCAAACGGTTGCAGAAGTATCTGGCAGCCGTGCCAACGGCTGAACCGCCGGAGGGCGTGGGCTTGTGCCTCGCCAGCGGCCGGGATTACCAGACCCGGACGCCCGTCGAGCAACGAAAATGGCTTGCTTGGGCGGCTCGACCGGGCTGCGCGTTGCTGCTCGTTCCGAGCTTCCAAACCGCCGTGCGCCATGATCCCAACGGCTGGGAACTTGCCCGCCTGGAAGCACCCCCGGTTCTTGATGCGACCGCCCACCTGGTGCTTCGCCTGACCCGGCCCGAAATCAGCGCCTATCTGGCCCGCGGGTTAGCTCAGACGTTGAGCGCACCGATTGACGGTGGAACTCGGTCACAGCTCAGCGGCCTTTTTCGCAAACACCCGGATTCGGGAATCTTCGCCGCGACTGCCGTCCCCGTCTGGTCCATCGCGCTGGCCGATCACATTCCCTCGCTCACTGAATGGCTCGCAGGATGGCTGGCCCTGGCCGGACGGCCGGCTGATGCCACTCAATCCGCTTCGCCCCCGTCCTTCGAGCCCACGCAGCGGCATTATTCAGTCCTGTTTTATCTCGCTTCCGGCAAGTTCTCCAGCCGCGCCGCGGCACTGGAGGCTCTGGCTTGGAACGACATCTTTGATTTCACCGATGCGGACATCCCTTCGCTGTTGGATGACCTGCAATCCGCTGGATTGATTGCCGGTGGCACCCTCACCGAGGCCGGCCGCATCACTTTGCTGGAAAGCCCGTATCGGTCTTACGCTGAAGTCTATCTGAATCCACCATCACCTTTATGAACATACCCACCAGCCTGGTTCAAACCCTCGCCGTGCAGTCTCAGCTCAATCTGCCGGGCACCGCCGGCAGGTTGTTGAAACAAATCCGCGATCTGGAAAATGTGGCCCCTCGCTTTGTCGAGGCGGGCCTCGTTCTGACCGTTGACCGCCCCGCTTCCCTGGATACGCGCCTTTCCGGCATTTCCACGCGCTTCACCACCGCCAAGCTCGCGGGCGGCTTCCTGTTCGTCTGCGCGGCGGTGCGAATGGACCTGCGGTTTGACCGTAATGCGCTCGCCACCGAAGGCACGGACAGCGCAAGCGTCATCGATGACATTGACTTCCTCGATCAGTCCAAGCGCCTGCAGTTGATTGAGGTCCGGCAGGCCTATGAAATGGCTGACCACGCCATGAAGATGGAAGCTCCACCCCGGATTCTCTTGATTGAGGGGCCTTTGGTTCTTAATCGAAGCATGGTCCCCCTGGGGAAGGCATCCCAACACGCCAAAGAATACGAGCGCGCGGTTGAAACCATCCGGGCCTTCTGGAAACAGCATGAGTCGAAACTCTTTCCCAGGAACCCCGCCGGCACCGTTGTCGCCGGGATTGCCACGGAGCGCCTTGGCGCCATTGCTGCCATTTCGCAGCAAGACCTCCGCACCATTGAAGGCCAACAGCAGCTCCTGAAATGCGACCTGCCCAAGGCCGAAATCCTGGGGGATATTAACCGGCAGAGGTCGTCCATTTCCGGCATCGGCGAGAAGCGCTTTGTTCGTGGTATTCTCGGCACCAACAGCCGGACGGCGGCCTTCAAGATGGATGTGCAGACACCGAGGATGGAGCCTGCCGACCTGGTGGACGACCAGGGAGTCGTCGGCTTCCACTATCGCAGCAGCGTGCTTGCCGAGCCTTTGCTGGTCCAATTGTTGGGCAACGATGCCAGTTGGACCCGCCAGCAACTCAACGAGTTGGCCGGCGTATTGATTGCCGCCACGGTTCAGAGGGAGGGATACGCCGTCCCTGTGCCTTTCCAGCTCGCCCAGCAACAGCTCCACTCACTCAAAAACTTCTTGGACCAATACTGTCTCACAATGCGGCGGGAATTGAAAAACCGCGAAGTCGAAGATTCCTGGCTCTCTGATCTCGAAAGTTAACTTCTCACGAATATGAAACAACAAGTCCTTGGAAAACTCATCGGCAACACCGGCGATCCCAACAATCTCAGCACGTCTCTCAACTCGCCGTTTGCCGGGCGGCGTGGTGAGTTCGTGCGGATTCGGCACCAGGAGCGCAAAGAAGAACCGGAAACCGATGTCCTGGGCCGGATTGTCAGCGTCAGCCGGAGTAACCTCCTTTACAACTCGGGCATGGGCGATTCGGTCAACGACCTTGAACTCATGCCGGGGGCCAGGATTTCCGGTGACAGCCTGTTTGCCCGGATTGAATTGATCGGCTACAAGGATCCGGCCAGCGGCCAGATCAAGATCCCCCGCCGGCCCATGGAACCCGGCGCCAAAGTGATGACGGTGGATTATCAATTCCTGAGCGGTTTCTATGAATTCTCCGAACAGACCAGCCTGCACATCGGCAATCTCGTCGGCTATGAACGGGGCGACAACATCGTTCCCATTTTCCTCGATGTGAACAAGCTCGTCACCGAACACCTTGCTGTTCTGGCCATGACCGGCGCCGGCAAGTCCTATACCGTTGGGCGCATCATCGAGCGTCTGGTCGCTCAATTCAATGGCACCGTCGTGGTCTTCGATCCCCACGGAGAATACGGCAAGGCGCTCCTGAACGGCACCTTGCAGTTCGCGCCCCCGGCCGAGCATGAGGATCCCCGCGACCGTATCGCCATCCCCGAAATCCAAAAACAGATTACGCGGCTTCATGAGCATGGGGCCGGCCTCCTCGTCTATACCCCTCAGTCGGCTTCGTTCCGGACAAAATATGCCGGCAAGAACACCGAGCTGGCCCTCCAGTTCGACCACATCGAAATGGACGACATCCAGGAGATCCTGCCCGGTCTCACCGAACCGCAACAACGCGTGCTCGATGTGGCTATTCGCTATTGGAAAATCATCGAGCCGAAGGAACCCCGCGACATTAACCGGCTCCGTTTTCTGCTCGGCGATGGCCTGGATGAGTTGCGCAACTGGGACCAGCTTTCCCAGGCCGAAGCCACGGCCCTTTCCAGCCGGAGCGCCGCGGTGGCTTCCATGAAACTTGCGCGTGTCCTGAATGAGGCTCAGAGCTTCTTTACCCCTGCCTTGGGCACCCCCACGGATATTTACACCATGATCGGTCGCGCCGGTGAGCAAAAGGGCCGCCTCGTTATCGTGGATCTCCAGGGTCTCAGCGACACGGCCAAGCAGATTATTGCGGCCATCGTCTCCAGCGAGATCCTCAAGGCTGCTTCGAGCAAGACCGCGCCAATTCGTCCCTGCTTCCTCGTTTACGAGGAGGGCCACAGCTTCGCTCCGGCCGGTGAATCTGCCATCAGTCACCGCATTATCAAGAAGATCGCGGGCGAAGGCCGGAAATTCGGCGTTGGTTTTGCCATAGTCAGCCAGCGCCCCTCCAAACTCGACCCTGACGTGACCTCTCAGTGCAACACCCTGATCACCATGCGGCTGAAAAACCCAGACGACCAACGTTTCATCGCCAAGGCTTCCGACATGGTCAGCCAGGCCGATATTGATGAATTGCCCAGCCTTTCCACTGGCGAGGCACTGATTTGTGGGCGGTCCATCCCGGCGCCGCTCTTGGTCAAGGTGGGCACGAAGGCTCTCTTGCACGGTGGGCAGTCGCCTGAAGTCATCCATCTCTGGGGCAAATGGAACGGGGAAGGAGTCTGATCTTGATCCCCGAGGAACCAGAACAACTGAAGATCGCGGCCGACCTGTTTCCCCAGGCGGTAATCCGTGGCCTGCCGGACTTCTCCTGCAACATCCACAGTTTTGGATGCGCCTACTGGACTGCTTTGGGGCAGCATGCCGGATTCTCGGCCATCTGCGAGATGCCGGCTCCCAACGCCGGCGTTGTTGCTCTCAAGGGGGACAACGTCATCTCGGACAGCGCATGGTTCGCCAAGAGCCAAGATCATCCGGAAGCGCTCATCGAATTTGAGCGTTACTCCGTCGAAGGCGACGGCGGGAAGTTATTCTCGAAAGTCCAAAACCTGCTGCTCGGGTATTGGCGCTGGAATCAGCAACCGACATTGCTGATTTTGGCCTATTGGACCAAGGGGCTGCGCAATCTGCCCGACCACCACTCCATGCGGGCGATCGTCCGCAATGGGTTCACCACCGCGGCCCGCGAGAACATCCCGGGCACCCGCACCGTTGGCATCCGCTTCTTCCAGTTTGTCTTTGAAGAACTTTCACCCGAACGGTGGAAGCTGGTGCGCATCATCGAAAGGGGAACGGAATGAGCCGAACGCGATTTTTCATGCCCAGCGCTGACCGTCGTCTGGGCGACCGTTACGAATTGATCGAGTGCCTTGGGGATGGCAGCCACGGCTGGGTTTGGAAAGCCCAACGTCTGAGTGACAACGCCATCGTGGCGCTGAAGATCCCGAAGGACCAGGGGAGCAGCAATGCCGAACTCGAGGAAGGGGCCCTCCTGGTCAACACCCCGCCGCATCCCAACGTGGTTTCCATCAATTGGATGGGTCGTGTGCCGCCCGACCGTGAGTGGTTTGTAATCGAAATGGAGTATTTCCCGAGCCGCACCTTGGCTCAGGTATTCGAAGACAAGGCAACTTCCTTTGCCGCCAGTTATACCTCCATCTTCACCACATGCCAACAAGTCCTCCAGGGCGTCGCTCATCTGCACAAGCTTGGGATGGCCCACGGCGACATCAAACCGCACAACATCCTGGTTTCCCGTGAACAGGCCAAGGTCACTGACTTCGGGTCCAGCCTCCAGCCGGAGGAAATGTATGTCCGCAGCCGCGAAAACGGCGGCACGATCCTTTACTCGGCGCCCGAGATGCTGGGGATTCTCGGACCCGGCCGTCGCAAAGCGGACCCGTTTCTGGCCGACATCTATTCGCTTGGCGTCTTGTTCTATTATCTGCTGACTTCCCGTTTGCCACACGAAACGTCCAGCCAAGTGGAACGTCACACACCGTTCCCGCGCCCGCGTGAAATCAATAGCTCGATCTGTCCAGCCGTCGAGGACTTTGTGTTGCGCTGTTTGGCTGAGAAGCCGGAGGACCGCTGGCCGGCCGTCCAAAACATGCTCGACGCGCTGCCCAACCTTCGCCGTTTTCAACTGGAATACTCGGTTGTCTCAGAAAAGAAGGCGTCGTCGCCAGGGGCTGCCGACTGGTCCACCGAGGTCATTGCAGATTTCGAGAAGCGGGATTATCAGGCCGCGGAGATGGTCGCCCACCGGCAGTTTGAAGCCTCCAAGGACGCCTACGCTTTCCTGCTGATGGTGCAGGCCGCCGCGCGGGACGGGCGCCACTTCGATTGCCTGAAATACCTGGAACATTTCCCGGCTTTCTCTCGGCCTCCTGCGAAATATGCGGATGAACTGCGCTTGATCCGCGTGGATGCTTACGTGACCGTCCGCAACATCGACGCCGCCGAAGCGCTGGCGAACGAACTCATCGCGGAAGGCAAGGCCGACCGCGTGCTGCTGATCAAGAAGGCTTCCATTTTGGGAGTGCAGGCTCGGTTTGATGAGGCCCGGGAACTGTTGCTCGAGCTGAATCGGCAACACCCCAACGACCGGCTCATTCTGAAAAAACTGGTCCTCGTCAACGAACAGTTGCGCGACGCCGGCAAGGCCGTCGCCTTCCTCCGCGCCTATACCGCTCTTGGTGAGCCCGATGCCTGGGCCGCTAAAACACTCCAGGAATTCTCCGCCCTCGGCTTCTTGTAAGTTGAGACCCATATCTTATGCCCACAAACGCATACATCTTCGAGTGCGGCACCGCCACCTACCTCGACTGCGTGCAGAAAGGGCTCAGACCTCAGAACATCGCGATTGACTGCTGGCAAGAAAGCGCAAATCCAATTTCCCCGACGCGCAATTCGTTTCCTCCAAAGAGCCACTCTATTCAGTCGTGGGGGAATTGAGCTTGCGCGAGTCTTCTGAGGTCTGGGGCTGTTCGGCTCCAACCTGCCTTGGCCGGTTCAAATCAAGAAAGGCGACCATTGTTGGCTGTATCACTATGAACGGACGAAGACAGATTTCTCGGCGGTGACGATGTGGCCCAGGCGGGCAACCGAGGGCTTTAATAGACCGGCAGTTTGCCAGCCTTTGAGCGTGACGTCCAGGGCACCGGTGCGGAGGATCCCCGTTACCCGGCAAATGATCGCATCTTGCTCAAGATCGAACAACACGAGCGCCGGGCGAATCTTGCTGGCGGTGCCGGAGGTGAACGGGAACTGGCAGATGAAAACGTCGCCGAACATCTCAGCGCAGTGAATCGTAAATGGCATCCTCGGCCGAGTCCTCCCGCAAGAACTGCTCGTAAGCCCCGCCACGCCACTCGGCCTCGTCGGTGTCTTGGTCGGTCAGGACGATGATGCGGGCCTTGCCCGATTTTGGCAATTGCACCGCAATCTCGCGGGGGATGAGTAACACTGCCGCACCGCTCAGCTCCGTCGTGAATTCAACCGCGTTCATGCAAAAAGAGTAGGCTGCCCAGCCAGTCAGGTCAAACCCCATAGCACAACTAATGTTGACGGGACGTGGGGCAGGTCTCCGACCTGCCGGTCCACGGAGTCTCCGACTCCGTGGCGAGCCATATCCCCAATGCCGGCAAGAGCGAACCCTCCTCATCCTAAAGGGGTGACTGAGAACAGACCCTGGCCCATCATCAATCCAAATCGATTATGAGACCAATCGCTTTTCGGCCCTGGTCGAGGCTGGCGGCATGACGTCATCAACCGTCGGGTCGTCAGGTTCCAGCGCCGCTTCCGCAGTGGTCGGGTCCGTTGCGCACGGGGGAGATGTCCAGCGCCGGAGTTGCCGCCGCAGCCCCGGTTCGCCGGCAAGCTTATGGAGTATGCCCGCTATCGCCGCGTTCGCCCCTCTGGGAGTCACCGTTCCTTCAAACCGGAATGTGCCGGTCAGCTTCTGGTCCTTTTCGAGGTTGTAGTAATTCACCAACGATCCGAGCACCCATTCCCCTGACATGTAATCGAGGAACAGGTGTTTGTGCAGCGGGATGGCGTCCTTGGCCTTCCAGGCGCAGTTGGGAATCCCAGTCAGCAGCTTGCTCCTCTGTGTGGAAGTGATTTGCTTCATCCTGCGCCGGACCTCGCCATCGGTCATCGGCTCAACCCTCTGCACCTCGGCCAGGAATTCGTGGACGCGCTTCCTTGCCAGCGGACGGGCAGCCAGCGTCAGAAGTATGGTGCCCACCGCATTCTTGAGGGCATTGCCGGATAATCCATAAGTGGCCATCAACTCGTCCTCGCGTTGGCCCTTCACGAAAAAGTCGCAGGCAAGTCTCCGGTCCCGCGCAGCCTTGAAATCCAGGTTTTGCGTTTTCGCACAACTGTTCCCGTCGTGAAACATCAGGATTGTATTGAGCGGAATCAGCTTGATCACGTTCATCCGATCGTTGATCGGCATTCGGTGAAGCGCCCACCGCATCTGCTCGCGGCTGACCGGCTTCACCGCAGTCAGGTCTCGCTCGATCCTTGCCACCTCCGCCATCAGTTCCTGGCTTTCGAAGATTGAATCGACCAGCTTGAAAACCGTGTGTCGGGCGTGTCTATACGGTGCGGTCGGCTCGACGTACCGGTATGCGAGGGTGCTCTCGGCTCGCTTCACAGTAACCTCCGCTTCCTCGATTGCCCGCTTAGCCGCAAGGTATGCGGCCTCCGGGTCGATCTTGGCTGCGCCGGGCACGCTTGACTTGATCACCGCATTGGTCCTGGCCACCTCGGGGTCGATTAACTTCCGACCCGAGCTTTGGCTGGCAATAGCACAAGCGGCTATCTCAATATTGCTGACCGACTCCCCAGTTCTGAAAACAAGTTCCACGACCGCGATGTCTTGCACTTTGGTCGGCTGGGTCAGATTCCATTCCAGGCAGTTTCTGAAGTTTTGCCAATCTTCATTGGACATCTCCTTCAGAACGAAACGCACACGGTCCCTCAGCCGTTCGTGGGCTTTCCGCACCTCGTTCATGAGGTGCGGCATGGCGGTTATCGCCTGAATCATCTGCAGTATGATGCCCCCAGCCTGCCGGCCGATCGCTTCGCCCTTCCTGAACATGCGATCGAGCATCTCTATGTCCCCTTCTTTCGTCGAGTGCGTCAGGCTTCTGTCCATCAACTCCCTTAGTCCCATCCAGTCTGCGTCGGACATTCTCCGCAATATGGCGTGAACCCGTTCTGTCGGTATGGCGGCCATAGAACCTCGAAAGTCCGGGCCAGGGATGCCTTCGAGAGTGCAAGGGTGGTGCGTCTCCGGTGGGAAAACTTTGGTTTCAAAGCAATGCTTCATAGGCTGCTTGCTACTCTTTACACCTCCCGACAGGTTCCGGTAAGTGTGCGTTTGAAGGCACACCCTCGCGAAGGTCACGTTTTGCCCGAGGCATCCTTTTGATCCCGCCGGCCCCGCTCCCTCTTGACTCGCGATTGGCTGGCAGCACGTTGAGGCAACTGCAGCAACGTATCCACAGAACACGGCATCCGCCGGATTTCAACCTGATACCAATTTGAACACCATTTGAACACCTTATGCAGTTTGGTGCCTGGAAAGATGGTTTCCGTGGCATTGAGTTTTTCGACCATCTTGGCCGCCACAGGTGCCACAGGAGATAACCGAGGGAATAGAGCTGGAAGGCCAACATAAGCGCCTGCCCGATTCAGGCAATGGAAGATCTATTTCTCCGTTATCTCCGTTTCCTCCTGTTCAATCCCAAACCCATGAACCAACAGGAGGGAACGGAGAGAACGGAGGGGGATGAAGCCACTCTCCGAGACGCTATCGCGACCATCACGCGAGTCCGCAGTTCCGCTAGGTTTTGGAGTGCGTCCGCCCCTGCCTGCACCTTATACGTATCTTCAGCGACGAAGATGTTCCCAGCTCCGTTAGGAGCGCCATGTTTATAGTAACGCCCACCCCGGATGCTTGGCCAAGCTCCAGCGGAGCGGCATGAATGGCATTTTGCATCCCACAGTCCTTCCGTGGTGGGGCCGTCAACACGAATCCATGCCGCTCCGCTGGAGCTTGGCGGACCCGGTGGCATCTGTGGCTATAAACATGCCGCTCCAAAAGGAGCTTTCTGCCACGTCGCGCTTGCCTCGCCGTCGGGTGCAAGATGCTTATTAGCACCGCCCCTGCGGCGCTTTTT
>Ga0194053_10001502_pt1 | contig 14844 bp, 13 predicted proteins | sample SepL228m_MetaG_FD_161684 | JGI IMG/M metagenome (GOLD analysis project Ga0194053, IMG submission 161684) | Anoxic zone freshwater microbial communities from boreal shield lake in IISD Experimental Lakes Area, Ontario, Canada - Sep2016-L227-8m | ecosystem: Environmental > Aquatic > Freshwater >... | reverse complement strand
CAACCTCGCTTGATGTAGAGAATCATGATTGCAAGGTAACACTTTATTTCTCCACTTGCCAGCACGCATGGAATCAAGCAGGTTAATCGGCTGCATGGCGCGTTCGTCTAGTCGGTTAGGACACAGCCCTCTCAAGGCTGGCGCACGGGTTCGAATCCCGTACGCGCTACCACTTTCATGATTGATTCCAAGGAATCGGCATGGTTTTTAATGCAGTGGCCTTTTTCCTGTCTCTCTTTGAAGGAGCAACAATAGAAGGCTGACCAATGAGGCGACGATGAGGAGTCCCGCCGGGGCCATTCGGTTGTGCGTTATCTCGATTAGGGTGACGCACAGGAGGGGAGTGGTCCCACCCAGAATACCGGCAGAGACATTGTAGGAAATTCCAAGACCGGTGGCACGGAGTGTTCTCGGGAAGACCTCGGCAAGCCAGACCCCATAGGGGGCTCCGCCCAAGGCAACAAATGACATGAAGGAGATCATTGCTAGAAAAGCCAGGGTGTTGTTACCGAGATTGACAATAGTGTAGAGGGGGTAGGCACTCAGGATTATTCCGATGAGTGAGAAGAGAGCAATCGGCTTGCGACCGAATTTATCGGAGAGGAATCCGGCAATCGGCGAAACGATGATAGCCGAGGCAACCGCAGCTGATTGAAGGCCTAATGCCGCCGACTCACTGAAGACTTTACCTCCTGAAAGATAGGAAGAGATAAAAATAGCTATCGTATAATACCCTGATTGGAAGCCCCAGCCGCCAAAAGCACCTCGTATCATGGCCCAGGGATGTTCGAAGAGGACATGAAGCACGCTCGAACGGCGATGCCTAAGGCCCGAGTGGAGTTCGGGTTTTGGCTCTTCAGGCAAGCTAGTGCGAAGGACAGCAATACATAATCCGAGCGGAATCGAGATGAGGAAGGGAATCCTCCACGCCCAGTCAAAAATCTGCTCGGAGGAGAAGACTGAGAAGAGAATCGTGCCAGCACCGGAGCCAAGAAGAATGCCTCCAGAAGCCGTTGACCCTGCCAATGTGCCGATTAGTCCCCGGTGTTTCGGAGGGGCATTCTCGACCAGGTAGGTGATCGAGGTGATGAACTCACCTCCCGTTGAGAGTCCTTGGACAAGGCGGAGGAATACTAGCAGAAGTGGAGCCGCAATCCCGACAACCGAATAGGAAGGGAGGAATCCCACCAGCGCTGTCGTGATCGCCATTACTGTTGCTGAGGTTAGCAGGGCGATCCGTCTCCCGTAATGGTCTGCAATGTGGCCAAAGAAGGCCCCGCCCCCGAGTCGCATGATGTAACCGGCGGCAAATACTCCAAACACCGAGATAATTGAGATCAGATGGTTGCTCTGTGGGAAGAAAAGCTTCCCGAGCGTCGAAGCCATGACTCCGTAGAGTGCGAAATCGTACCACTCCATCATGTTGCCGGCCATCCCGGCGATGACGGCGATGGGTTTTAGAGGGATGGGTTCGGGCCTAGTCATACTCTACTCTCTTCATTCATTCCAGAAGGTCTAGTAAAACACGACAATCGATTGAATAAGGAATCGATATGTCCCTCTCAACCGACCCTTAGGATCTTTGAAATCTCGAAAGACAGTCCTCCCCTCGTGATTTATTTTTATTAAGGAAAGAGGCGGATTCATCGATGATGTCCCGGGTAGTCAAAGTGCTGACTATTTCCATGGATTGCTAAATTCTTCGACAACCTTCTGTCACGTGGCTCTTTTTTTTATCCACCCATGGCATCATGAATAGTAGGGCAGCCGATCCGCTTCCAAGGCCAATATTGAGCCTGGGTGCACGGAGCCACAAAAAAGCGGAACCACTTTTGGTGGTCCCGCTTGATCGGTGTGAACCCTTCTTAGTATTGGCGTGATCCGCGGTCGCGGTCGCCCCCAAACGAACGTCCGCCACCACCGCCACCACCACGAGGACGATCCTCGCGTGGACGTGCCTCGTTGACGGTCAGGTTGCGACCTTGGAAGTCCTTGCCCTCGAGGGCGCTGATTGCTGCCGTTCCCTCGGCCGCGCTGCTCATGGTGACAAAGGCGAAACCACGTGAGCGGCCCGTCTCGCGGTCGGTCACAAGACCGATCTCTGTCGGCTTGCCGAACTGCTCAAAGAGCTCGCGGAGATCATTCTCGGTTGCGTTGAAGGTGAGGTTGCCTACGTATAGTTTCATGGTCTGTATTTTGGTTAATGACGAAATCAGGTCATCAGAGCCGTTCCCGAAAACCGGGTTTCAAACCACCCTTGAGAAACTCAACCGGCGGCCCACCATGCAACGAATCGTTAAAAATCGAACTCACTTAATGTGACTGCTTAATGAGCTAGCGCAAGTTATTACTTCAAAGTCGAAAAAGAGAAGCCCCTCACAGTCATGCAGAATGTGTTGCTGATTTTATTCGCACACGGGCTCATACTGGAATATCTTGTCGGAAGTTTGCACCACCCGTCCCACTCATCACCCGACTTTTCAAGCGCCAAGGAAAGTCATCTTTCCCTTTCCTGAAGTGGGAATAGGCACTAAAAACCGTCAGAACCAGACGGCCGATCTCTGCAAAGATCATCTTCGTATCACCTACGCCTCACAGGGAAACCTTGTGGAGGATTTCATCCTTGAAACGGAGGGATCAGGTAAGTCCAAGGACATTCTCAAGTGGGGCCAATTTACTGACATGGCCCGCGATCATGCCTTGATGATCGCAAGACTCGACGAACACTTTAACCGATGGCTGAACGGTGATGTTTAGCCCCAACACAAACCACCAAACGTAGAAGACCATGGTCAAAATCAATTACGGATTCGAGAAGCGCAGGAAAGAAATGGAAAAAAAGCGCAAAAAGGAAGAGAAGAGAAAAGCCAAGGCCGAGGGCAAGAGTTCTGATTCCACGGAGCCTCAGGATACCGAAACCAATGAGCCTGATACTGCGACTGGGGAATTCAACACGCAGGTGACATCTCCTACTGCCGAGTAGACTCTCTCAGTTTTCGCTTCAGGCAATTCTGGGGATAGAAATAGGATTGGAAAGATCACTTTCATTCCCTGAAAGTGCAGCAATGGAAACCCGCCCAAATCATTGGTATCGGGTCCACTTTTCCCTGTTCCTGATTCTTTTTTTTGGAGGAATGCTCTTGTCGGACTTGGATGCATCCGTAAATTCCCCAACATCTCCCGGTATCGATCTCTCAGTTGCGCCGGATTATCCGGCCATCGCCTCCATGGTGAGATCGGGTGGTCTCCCTGAACTCAGGAATGCTCTCGGTAATGCCTTGGCCTCAGCATGGAAACCCGCCGGAAACGGCGTCCATGGATCCTGCTCTCTGGAGAGCTTTGCCAAATGGGTCGATCTCTACCAGTGGGTCGATCTTCTCGATTTGGACGAGGCATCGGTGACCAAGCGCTGGTTGTCGAGACATCTGATTGTCCAAAACTCCTCTCCCGAATCGGGAAATCCTATTAAGAACGGCCCCAAAAAAAATCACGCCCCGGATCATCAGAGGGTCACGATCCTACTCCCTGGAGCTCCACTGGTTCGTCGCTACGATACGCTCCAGCACCGTGTCACGGAGGAGATCTCAGCGGATCCGGTTATGCTTGGGAATGTTCTGGGCTCCTTGGTAACCCAGCCTTTTACACCGGGTAATGGTCTGCTATCCGCTCGTCTCGACGCAGACTTTCTTGCGGCAACGATCTCTGACTCCGCTTTTCTTTCTCAATGGGCTCATTCCTTCAGCGGGGATGATTTTGCTCCCAGGGTTCTGATGAATCTCCAGTCGATCCGGAAAAGCCACCCGGACACATGGCATGAATTTCTTCCGCTGGCCTTGGCGATCTCCGTGGTAATGGATCAACCCGCTCCCGATTTCTGGCCCCACCATCAGGTCGAACCACGCGATGTTCCGAGGGTGAAGACAAAACCGGAGGATGCGTTCGGGCAGTGGGTTGAGGCATTCAAGTCGGGTAAACTTCTCAGGGATCCACGGAGGATGAGGGTCGATGAACTCAAGTATGTGATCGATGCCCCGTTGGATCCCTCGGAGTTCAACTCTGTGCGCAACACGCCCGCAATCTTTCATGAGGATCCAAGGAAAGCATTCAATTCGATCACGTATGACAAGGGGCGGGTGCTCCAGAGTAAGTATACTTGGACTTGGGGTGCCTATGAACTTTGGCGCATCAAGGAGATCGGGGGCATCTGCGTCGATCAGGCCTACTATGCCTCGATGATTGCCAAGGCCCAGGGCATCCCCTCGATCTTCTTTGCCGGTCAGGGCAAGGACGGCGGGCATTCCTGGGTCGGTTATCTCAAGGGGCCTGATCATTGGGATTTCAATGTGGGAAGATATGAGGGACAGAATCTGGCCACCGGAGAGGCGCTCGATCCCCAAAGTTGGACGCCGATCACGGACCATGGAGTTGATCAACTGACCCGGCATCTCGGTAACAGGGAATCACAGGACGCCGCTCTCAGGGATCTGGTAATGGCCTGGAATTTCATCCGCCGAGGTGATGCGGAGGGAGAGGAGAGGGCTCTCAGGAGTGCTCTGGCAAACTGCCCTGACAATCCCGCTCTCTGGGATGCGCGCGAAGACTGGCTTGTTCGCAACGGTTCCCCTGCCTCGGATCTCAAATCCCACCATGAGGCCGCCATCCATCAGTTCTCGGGTTTCCGGGATCTGAAGGCCCAGCATCAGGAGGCATTGGTCCGTATGGCGCTCCTCTCGGGTGATCAATCCGGTGCCGAGCTTCTCTCCCAGCAGATCGTTCACGAAAACAAAGGGGGCTTCGGAGCAAGAAGCGATCTGAGCGCTACCGCCGCATGGGATCTGATCGGGTCATTTCTGAAATCCGGCAACCCGGATCAGGCGCTTCGCGAGTATGACCGTCAGGTCAATCTTCAGGCATCAAGCGGGGGCGGGAATTTTTTCTACAAGGTAGTGAAACCCTTGAGCGAATATCTGATCTCTCAGGGAAGACCCGATCTCGCTCGATCCGTCATCAAGAAGGCCTTCGACAGGCTAAAACCAACCAAGGGTTCTCTGGTGGAGGGTGATCTCCGGGCTCTCTGGTCTAAGGCTGGAGGGGTCAGATAAACCGGAGGATGGGTGTTTCGACTAGTCCGATTTACCGAGACGTATCTTGTCCTTCTTGAGATCCCTTTTTTCCTCGATTGTTGCTATCTCGGAAGCCAGTTGACGTCGGAGTTGTTCTTCCGCAAGGGGATCCCCCAAAGATTTTGCGATTTCACTCTCCAGGAAGATTTTCCGTTCTGCGATCCGTGCATCTTGCTCGGAGTCGATCTCTGCTAGCAACTTCCTCTGCTCCTCGGTGAGGGGGGTGGAGGGTGCTGACTTCTCCAACCGGCTCATTGCAAGTTCGTAAGCTGATTTCATGATTTCATGATAGCAGCGATCGCCATTGCAGGCACATCATTTGTGGGTTGCCTCCCCACTCCGGTGGGTTGATGATCCAACGGTGTCTTTCATACGACTCCTCAGCACCGATTTTGACGGCACCCTTGCCGGGGGGGCTTGGGGGGAAATCTGTGCGCCGACGCTGGCCCACGAACTTCCGGCAGTTGTTGATGGAGGATCTCTCTGGGTCGTCAATACAGGGCGCCCTCTGGAGAGTGCCCTTGACGGTCTCGAATCGCTCCATCTGGGAGTCTCACCGGACTACATTCTCGCCAGTGAGAGGCATATCTTTCAACCCGACGGAAAGGGAGGCTGGATTGACTACGGAGACTGGAATCAGATCTGCACCGAGCACCATGATCTGCTTTTCCTCGAGGGTGGTGGCTTTTTTTCCCAAATCGAGAAACTTGCTGAAAGGACCACCGGAGTAAGGGTTCTTCACAATGCCGAGGGTGTCCCCGAGGGGTTGGTTGCAGATACCGAAGAGACACTCAACGAGGTGACCCTTGATATCCTGGATTTGCCTGGGCGTCCCAAAAACTTCAACTTTCAGCGAAGCAATATCTATCTTCGCTTCTGCCACCAAAATTACAACAAGGGAAACTCCCTTGCCGAACTCAACCGCCTGCTCGATATGCCGGTCGAGTCGATCCTTGCGATAGGGGATCATCAGAACGACCTCTCCATGCTCTACGGGGATGTCGCAGCAATGGTCGCCTGCCCCTCGAATGCCCATCCCTTGGTCAAGGAGTCGGTCATGAATGCAGGGGGACACGTCTCCGAGTTGGAGGCAGGTGAGGGGACGGCAGAGGCAATCCACCTTTATCGGACCGGAAAGAAAAAGCCCCGCGTCCTGCCCTCGATGCATCCGGTGCCCCCTTCCGTTCGCCTCAATGAGTGATATTGGAGAGGACTCCCTTCCCGAGAGTTTTCTTAAGACCCGCTCAGGGAAGCAATTCGAGTCAACTTCAGGTCCTTGGGTCGGGAATGAAATCACAAAAGGATTGGGCAAAGGTGAGGCTTTTGTCATTGCCGCCACCCTTGATTCGTTCGGTGATGTCTCCCTTCCCCGGGGGGAGATCGGCCTCTCTCTATCACTCAAGCACCTCGACTCCAGGCGAAGGTTTCTTGCGGGACGACGCCTGATCAGGGGTGTCATTGCTCCTTGGTTCGGTGTGAAACCCGATCAGGTTCCACTCTCCCTAGGATCTGTCGGCAAGCCCTACCTCGCATGCCCCGCGTACGCTGTCGGAGTGGAATCAGGCAACCCGACTCCCCATCTTGGACTTGCTCACAGCGGAGAGATTGTGATGGCGGTTTTTTCTGGAGTTGAGTGCGGGATTGATGTCGAACGTCAGCGGCCTCTTGATGCATTGGGCCTGGCCGAAAGGTTCTTTTCCCGTGAGGAATCCCTTTTTTTAGCGACGCTCGACAAGGGAGCCCTTGAAGAGAATTTTTTTCGTTTCTGGACGATGCGCGAGGCGGCCATCAAGGCCGACGGTAGGGGGATGGGAGCCCTGCTCTCCTCCACTAGGATTCCCCTGGAGAGCCAGAGTGATCATCAAAGTGGATTGGAGGGACTCTCTGATAGGTGCATTGCGGTAAGTATCGGAGAGACGATCTGGCAGACGCACCCCTGGAGGATGCGTGGCGGCTATCACGCTTCAGTTGCCTTTGCCGAGATGCCCCGTGCAATTCACTGGCACGATCTCAGATAGCTGATACCTTCCATCTTTCATGTCATTTCAGGATCTTGGACTCTATGAAGCCGTTGTCCACGGCGCACAAAGGATGGGTTATGTGGAACCCTCACCCATTCAGGCTCAGGCCATGCCTGTCGTGCTCAAGGGGGGGGATATCATCGCCTCCGCACAGACAGGTACCGGCAAGACGGCTGCATTTGGACTTCCGATCCTGAGCCTCCTTAAGGAATCCAACGGGAAAACCCGGTGCCTCATTCTGGAACCGACCCGCGAACTCGCGCTCCAGGTGGAGCAGGCCTTCAAGGAATTTGCAGCTTTCACTAACCTTCGCACCGTAGTTATCTACGGCGGCGTTGGATACGGGGCCCAACGTGAGGCACTCGCCAAGGGGGCCGACATCATCGTCGCCACTCCGGGAAGACTCCTCGACTACATCCAGCAGGGTGAGATTCTCTTTGACGACCTCTCCATCCTGGTGCTCGACGAGGTTGACCGCATGCTGGACATGGGTTTTCTGCCCGACGTGAGACGCATTGTAGAGAAGTGCCCCAAGGAGCGCCAGACGCTCCTCTTCTCGGCCACCGTGCCAGACGAGATTGAGCGCCTCTCCTCCTGGTGTCTCCGCAATCCCGAGAAGATCTCCATAGGTGCCCGACGCTCTGCGGCCGAGACCGTGAAGCATGCCTTTTATCCGGTGGCCGCAGACCAGAAATTCGATCTCCTGAAGGCCATGCTCGAGCGTACCGATTACCACAGCGTGCTGATCTTCTGCCGCACCAAGGACGGAGCGGACCGGATCGCCCGCCAGTTGGAGAGTGAGAATCACAAGGTCGCCGTCATGCACTCAAATCGTTCCCAGCAGGAGCGTGTGGATGCCCTCGAAGGATTCAAGACCGGCCGCTACGAGGTGATGATCGCCACCGACATCGCCGCCCGAGGCATCGATATCGCCGGGGTCAGCCATGTCATCAATTACGATGTGCCCCAGCACCCGGAGGACTACGTCCACAGGATCGGCCGCACGGGCCGCGCTCAGACAGAGGGCGACGCCTTCACGATCATGACCGCCGAGGAGCTTCCCCATGTGAAGGCGATCGAGACCTTCATTGCCCAGAAGGTTCCCCGTGAGAAACTGGAGAATTTCCCCTACCTCTTCACGATGCTCTTCCAGGAAGAGGAGGCCGCCAGGGTCCTTAAGAATATTCGTGGTGCACGCACGCTCAAGGGATACAGCTACGGCTCCAAGCGCAAGAGGTAAAAAGCAAAGGGATAACATCTCATCATCGGAAAAAAGTTTTGAGAGGACTAGCTGTTGGTCAGTGGGCTTAAGAGATAACGCTTCCTCTGTTTTTTGGTGCGGGAAGTTATCCGCCGAGATCCTACCCGATCGCCTTTCCCTTGCCATCGAACAACGTCATGCACAGCATGGAATGATGAGATTTTCCCCCGGTCTCCTAGGAGGATTTTTTTTTGCCTTTCGAGCATAGGTTTTTCTGCATCAACAAACACTCCGGTCGAGGGGGTTCATAAAAATTCCCCGTTGGAGTGGTCCGAAAAAACCGCCGATTCCGAGATGAATCGTCTTGGCGATTCTCTCAATTGGAGGGCATCCGGTATGGGATCGAAATGGGACTATGCCAAGTCTCTTTTGGCGCTTTCATTTGTTCGCCTTGGTGAGTTTACGGGCAACCGATCCTACACGGAATTTGGTGATAAAGTGGTCTCTTCGCATCTCGCTCCGGATGGGACGATCCGTGGCTACGTCCCGAGTGATTCTAGCTTGGACAGCCTTTTTCCTGGAAATGTCCTTCTCTTTGCAATTGACCGGGGAGAATCGAGTGTCTCGGTGTCCAAGGCTGTTGAGTCACTCAAAAATCAACTTTTGGTTCAACCGAGGACGCAGGACGGAGGATTCTGGCACAAAAAAAGGTATCCGAACCAGATGTGGCTCGATGGTCTCTACATGGCGTCACCCTTTCTTGCCCATTACGCCTCTACATTCAAGGTGCCTTCGCTTGCCGATGAGGCTTCCAAGCAGATCGAGCTCATGGATCGTCATGGATATGATTCGCTCCGTGAATTGCCTCGCCATGCTTGGGATGAGAAACATGAACAATCTTGGGCTGATCCCGTAACCGGTTGTTCGCCAAGCTTCTGGAGTCGATCCATAGGATGGTATGCAATGGCCATTGTCGACACACTCGACTACTTGCCAGCTGACAGCCCCTGGAGGATGAAACTTTTGGAGATTTTTAATCGGATAGCCAAGGGGATTGTAAAATGGCAGGACCCATCCAGCGGAGTTTGGTGGCAGGTCACCGATGCCGGTGGGAGAGCGGGAAATTACCTGGAGGCCTCGGGTTCCTCGATGTTTGTCTATGCACTCGCAAAAGGGGTGAACAAAGGTTATCTCCCCCGCGAGGACTATCTACCACCTGTTGTCAGGGGCTATTGGGGCATCATCGACAATTTTATCCGTGAAATTGAGGGTGGTGGTGAGAGCCTAAGCAGGATCTGTGAGGTGGCTGGTTTGGGCTACACAAACTCAGCTGGGAGGGTGCGCGACGGATCATTCGAGTATTACGTCAGTGAACCCGTTGTGGAAAACGATCCAAAGGGCATTGGACCCTTTATCCTGGCTGGAATCGAAATGCAGAGATTGCTTGGTAAATCGGTTAAAGCAACTCCAACAACACTACCCTCCCAGCATCTTCCCAAGGTCGTCCTTGTAGGAGATTCGACCGTTACCGATGCGATCGGTTGGGGGGCAGGTTTCAGCAAATCTTTGGAGGGCAAGGCGGAATGCGTGAACACGGCGATCAATGGGCGAAGTTCAAAAAGTTTCCGCGCCGAGGGGCACTGGGGACCGGCGCTCGCCCTCAATGGGGACTATTATCTAATTCAATTCGGACACAATGACCAACCCGGAAAGGGGCCCGATCGTGAAACCGACCCCTGGACAACCTATTATCAGAATATGGGAAGATATGTTGATGAGGTGAGTGCAATGGGTGCAACATCTGTCCTTGTGACTTCCCTGACCCGCCGGGATTTCGACAAATTCGGGAATGGTAAAATCGTCTCCACGCTCACGCCTTACGTGGAGGCAGTTAGAAAACTGGCCGCTGATAAACACGTCCCCCTCATCGACCTGAATGCAATCAGCACGGCCTACTGTGAAAAGATCGGCCCGCAAGAATCAGCGGTTTTGAATCCCCCGACTCCAGCAAAAAAGGGAATCGCTCATGCCGATCAGAAACCTGACACAACTCATCTAACACATGAGGGTGGGCAAATCTTTGGACAGATGGTCGCCAAGGATTTTCTACGACTTTTCCCCTCCCTCAAAACAAAGGTTTCGGCTCTGGCCGATAAAGGGGCCATGACCAAGGTAAGCGGTTCTTCGCTCCTCAGTGACATCCCTTACGGGGAGGTTGATGGTGAAAAACTCCTCCTTGATGTCCATATTCCTGAAGGGAATGGTCCTTTTCCTGTCGCCATTCTTATTCACGGTGGGGGGTGGAGCGGTGGTGATAAGAGCGGCACGCAAAAACCTGGGAGCAGCGCAGATATCACCTCATGGTTTGAGCCGCTGACTAAGGCTGGATTCGCGTGGGTTTCAATCAACTACCGGCTTTCGCCCCAGCACAGATGGCCGGCTTGCTTCAGTGATGTCCAGACCGCTATCCGCTGGGTTAAATCTCATGCTTCCGATTACAAGGGGGACCCCAATCGGATCGCGCTCATCGGCCATTCGGCAGGGGGTCATCTTGCCTGCCTGGCCGGGACACTTTCCCAACAGGATACGGCGGTCCAGGCAGTCATCGGATTTGCACCCGTTACCAATCATGAGCAGGATCTCGGACAGCGAGGGGGACTGAGTTCCTCACTTCAGAATCTGCTTGATCGTCCGAAGGAGGTGACGCCCGATTCATTGCCCATCCTGCGCGACATCTCCCCGATCAACCACGTTCATGCAGGACTGCCTCCTTATCTTCTGATACATGGTGACTCTGATGTCACTGTCTCCATCCAACAGTCCCGTGATTTTCAACAGAAGTTAATAAGCTCCGGAAATGACTGCGATCTGATGGTCATTCCGGGAGGATTTCATGCTCTGGCGGATTGGCAAAAGTGCCTTCCTGACTATCAGGACAGGATGATTTCCTGGCTTAAGAAAAAGCTCTCCCTTGCCCAATAGGGTTCTCTTTGGCTGCCCGATTCAAGAGATCCCAAAAGGATGTAGAAATACACCACTTAAACAGGCTTAGACAACAACGCTCAGCCCTCCGTCCACCACAAGAAGGTGACCGTTGACGTAGTTGGCGGCCGGTGAGGAAAGGAAGATCGTGGCACCCACGAGATCCTCGACGGATCCCCATCTCCCCGATGGCGTGCGTCCACGGATCCACGAATCGAACTTCTCGTCCTGAACTAGGATCTTCGTCATCTCGGTCTCGATATATCCCGGGGCGAGCCCGTTGATCTGAAGATTGCATTTCGCCCACTCGGCGCACATCGAGCGGGTCAGCATTCTCAGACCTCCCTTTGCCGCGGAATAGTTCGCGATCGTCGGGCGAGCCAGGTCGCTCATCAGCGAGCAGACATTCACGATCTTGCCTTGGTTACGCTCGATCATTCCGGGAGCAACAGCTTGGCTTACCAGGAAGGCACTCGTCAGGTTGGTGTCGATCACGGCCTGCCAGTCGGCAAGTGTCATCTCCAGGAGAGGTGCCCTTCGGTGAATGCCGGCGTTATTAATCAGGATATCGATCGGCTTGCCTCCCTCGTTCAGGCTTGCGATGGCTGCTCTAACGGATGTTGGATCCGTCACATCGAACGCCGCACCCTCGACGCTGTGCCCCTCAGCGGTGAGTTGATGGATCGCGGTGGAGAGCTTCTCGGCAGACCGTCCGTTCAGGATCACCGAGGCACCGGACTCCGCCAGTCCCTTGGCAATGGCAAGGCCGATTCCCTGTGTGGATCCGGTGACAAGGGCTCTCTTGCCGTTGAGTGAAAAGCGTTCGAGGACTTTGTTCATGGAGGATGTTTTCCTAGGTAATATGTTCCGGGGCAATATCCAAACGCCTGACCTTCCCGATCAGCATGAAAAGCACGCCGGTTGCAATCGGTGCCAAGAGCCCTGCCGTGATCAGGATCGGGGTGTATGAGAATCGGTCCACGACCCATCCGGTGGTGAAGGTGAAGATCATGGCGCCGAGGCCGGCTGCCGTTCCCGCAAAGCCGGCAATCGAACCGACAGCACCTACCGGGAGGAGATCACTGGCCAGCGTCTGGACATTACTCACCCAGAACTGGAAGGCGAAGAGTGTGATGGCGATGCAGGCGAGTGCGGTGATCGGCGAGTCGACATAGGCTGCGGCAACTCCAGCGGGCAGGAGGGCTGTAGCGAAGAGGATCGCCGACTTTCGGGAATGGTTGACGCTCCAACCCCGCGTCATGAGATATCCCGAGAGCCATCCTCCCAGGAGAGCACCCACACCGGCCGCCAGGAAGGGCGCCCATGCCGAGGCGCCGATCTGCTTCATGCTGAAGTGTCGCACGTCCGAGAGATACTTTGGGAGCCAGTTCAGGTAGAGCCACCAGATCGGATCACCAAAAAAACGGGCCAGAATGATTCCCCAGACCTCCTTGCGTCGGAGGAGATTCCGCCACGGAATTAACAAATCATGGTTGCCCGACTTGCTTCCTTCAGTATGTTCGCTCTCCTCGTTACCTGTTTGGGATTCTTTTTCCATGCTCTTCGGGTAGATCGAGATCCAGGCCCAGAGCCAGAGAACTCCTAGAAGTCCCGTGAGCACAAAAGTCGCGCGCCATCCCACCGAGATCTGGAGCCAAATAATGAGGGGCGCCGCAAGAGCCGGGCCGAACGATGCCCCCGCATTGGCGATCCCCATCCCGAGAGCCCTCTCCTTGTTTGAGAACCATGCGGCGATCGTGCGTGTGGCTCCCGGCCAGTTACCCGCCTCACCAATCCCGAGAAGCCCCCGGAGGAATCCCAGGCTCAGGATTCCGGTCACCGCCGAGTGGGCGACCTCGGCCACGGACCAGATCGAGATGGCCATGGTGTAGCCGATCCTGCTGCCGACCTTGTCAAAGACACCTCCCCAGAGCCACATCGAGAGGGCGTAGGCAAAGAGGAAGCACGATCCCACGGCCCCGTATTGCGTGTTGGTCATGGAGAGATCCTTGCAGAGGACCGGTGCCATCACTGAAACCGTCTGACGGTCGATGTAGCTCACCAGGGTCGCGCAGAAGATCAGTCCGATCACCGCCCACCTCAGGTTATTGAGAGGGGGAAGATGAGTGGAAACAGCGCCCGACTTACAGAGCGGTTGCTCCCTACCCTGCGGGCGGGGGATCATGAGAAAGGGAGGAAGTGTGGGGGGAAGTAGGTGACTTGGCGATTTTTTGGAAGGGGGAACTTACTTGAACTTATCCCTCATCGCTTGGAGGCCGGGTATTCCTGCCATCAGGTGGGTGTGTGCCGGATCAAAGTATTGGATGAGTGAGCGTTGGTGCTTACCCACAAGAATCGTAAAGATATATCCCTCGTGTCCTGGTGAGGTCGCCGTCGGGTGGTGTCCCTTATCTACTAGGAAAGTATCCCCGTTCCGCGTCATCACGACCTGGGCTTCACCCTCCTGCTGGTAGCAGAATTGGGCCCCGAATCCCGTCTCCGGTCGGAATCTGTAGTGATAGATCTCTTGGAAATCAGTCTCCTCAGGCGGACACTCCGTATCGTGCTTGTGTGGGGGGTATCCCGACCAGCATCCTGGGTCGGCATAGAGTTCGCTCACGAGAAGTCTGCTGCAACGTCCGGCGCCATTGTGTCCCAGGATATGGAAAATCCTGCGGCGGGTGTGGGTTTCCACCGATCCGACATCGACGCACTCCACCTCCTCGGGGGTGATACGGAATGGAGGGAAGGATTCGTGGGATTTTGCCCCGGCAACAGCCACCTCTGTGTTTTGTTTCCTCGCGGTGACCCTGATGGTCGAGCCTGTCCCTGCATAGACCGAGTCAGCCGGTCCGGACCAGATATTTTCACGCACACCGACCGATAAAAACTCCTCGGAACCGACCATAATGTCAACTTGCCCGGAGAGCACCACGAGGGCCAATTCGTGACCTTGTTCCGTGATGAGGAGTGTCTCGCCATCTTGCGGACGCAGGAGACGGAACGAGCAGAGGTCGGTCGGGGTTTTATCTGCGGGAACGATCTGAAGGTCCGATCCTTGAGTTCTATTGCGAATGAGCTGAGGCATCCAAAGAGGCGACCATATTTGGTGGGAAGAAACAAGTGCTGTGACTGGGGCTCATTTGTAAGCTCACAAACGGCCTGTTCCATCCTGTCATCAGACCAGCCTAGTTTTTGAGACATGTATATGGTCCGTTCTTTGAGATACCAGCACACGCCGGACCTCCAATAATTTGGTCCTTAGAACGCGAACCTCCATTCGAAGGTAAGCGACTTCTAGGCAAGTGTTCTTGACGAACTTGTATGTTACAAAGAATGCGACACCAGTAGTCAGGATAGGGGTGAATAAAATAAGCGTAGTAATTATCATATTGAATAGTTCCTACCGCAAAAGTCGTGTTTCAACGGGGTCTCGGTGAGGGTGGCAATAAACTCGATGATTCAGTCGCTCATCACTTGATCTCGGGCGAAGGAACAAGGCATAGCTCCTCTCATT
>Ga0194053_10001497_pt1 | contig 14853 bp, 13 predicted proteins | sample SepL228m_MetaG_FD_161684 | JGI IMG/M metagenome (GOLD analysis project Ga0194053, IMG submission 161684) | Anoxic zone freshwater microbial communities from boreal shield lake in IISD Experimental Lakes Area, Ontario, Canada - Sep2016-L227-8m | ecosystem: Environmental > Aquatic > Freshwater >... | reverse complement strand
ACTCTTATACCGCCAGCCAGTTGTATGCGAAGGTCCAGCGACGAATGCGGCCCAGGAACCGCAAGGCCAGGTATAAGACGGCCAGTATCACGGTGAGCATTAATCTGCAGGTCCAGGAGGACCAACCAGCTCATTGGGTTGATGTCCGCCTGGTCTTCAGCGCTCCGGTTCGCTCCTGCCCGGCCGATACATGGGTCGTCTTCCTCTGCACGAATGTGGCGCTGAGCGATGCCAAGATCCTGGAAGTCTACGCGCTGCGCTGGTCCATCGAAGTCTACTTTAAGGAGATCAAACAGAATCTCGGCTTCTTGAAAGAGCAGAGTGGCCGCTACGAGGTGGCTTACGCTTCCGTACATCTGGCGGCCATGCGCTATCTGCTCCTCTTCGAGGCGATGCTCCGCGGTGGCCAGTTGACCTATGGGGAAATCCGGGATCGGCAAAGCGGACAACTCCAGATATTGACCTATGCTGCCTTGCTGTGGCAGCTATTCCGCGCCCTCATTGAAGGAGTTCTCAATGATCTGGTCACAGACTTGGGCCGCGAGGTTGTCAGCAAGCTTCTCAATGCCATCGATCAGAGTGTGGAGGAATTTCTTAATAACGCCCTGCAAATAAGCCCGGAACACATAGCGGTTCAACTGAAGGCTGAGAAGTTGGGCTATCTGTGACGAGTTTTGGCTCCAATTTATCGCCACAATGTCAGATATAATAAGAACACTGGCGAGGTTAAAGAAATGATTCGCGGCACCCTTACGCTGAAGTAGCCGGCACAATCTCAAAATGTCAGGTGAGCTTCGGAAGTTTGTTGATGGCCTCCTTCAGCGTGTCCATTTCCAGGTGCGTATAGCCGCGATGGATTTCTGCGGATTTGTGCCCGGTCAATTTCATTCGCAACTCGGGCGACACCCCGGCGTTGGCAAGGCGCTGTTGAATAGGCATCACTGATGGTCAGTGAGCGGTTTTATGTTGTCATGCCTCCCATTTTGGGGTGCTGTGGAATTCGGCTCTTCCAGTTTTGTCGCGTCCGGCAGCTTGCTGATCGGTTCGACGGTATCTCCTGCGTTCAAGTGCGTGTAATGCGCGCTTACCGTGGCAGAATCATGCCCAACAATCATCTGCGCCATGGCGTTGCTCGCGCCGGAGGCCTTCAGCCAAGTCGTGAACGTGTGCCTCAAGGAATGAAACGAGATTTCATTTGTCTGTCTTTTGGCATTTCGTCCGTGCCCGGAAATGGTCTTGTGCTTTTTTGGCCGTGCTGGAACCAAACCGGCAGGGACCAAAATACGTTGGTAAAACTGGGTTGAAATTGTGCCCGTGTGGTTTTCGGCGAGTCGCGCAGTGCCAGGGAAAACAAAGTCCTTGGGATCATCGCTGGAGGGCAAGCTCGCCAAGTATTCGGACAATGGTTTTGCCATAGCCATTTCCAGACGCTTTCCTGTTTTGCTCGTAAGAAATGAGACTCGTCCGTTGAGCAAGTCGACTTGCGACCAAGTCAGACTTGCCACATCCCCAAGGCGTTGGCCCGTGTACAAACCCATCAGAACCAGCCCGCGCCATTCCCCTCCAGCTTCATCGCATTGCTTCAACACATTCCTGACTTCATCTAATGCAAAAGCTCGCCGGTGGCCTTCTCCCCGTTGCTTGAGTCCTTCCACCTTCGCAGCAACGTTTTTCTCCATTAGGTCTTGCCTCAGCGCTGCGTAAAGGCAGGCACGTAGGATTTTCAATTCCAAGTTTGTTGATCCCACCGATAAACGCTTGGCCACCTCATCACGAAACCCTAGAACATCGCTGACACTTAGAGATTCCAAGTCCTGATCTGCTTTTGGTCCAAGGAATTGAAGAAAGTGCCTAATGCTGCTCTCGTAACGTTCATGTGTACGAGGTTTGGCTTCCAGGGACTTGCTCTCGAGCCACTGTTTGCACCAATCGCGGATGGTTGAGGAAGGGAGCGTTTGACCCGACACCATGAGAATGTCAGCTACGCCTTGAGCGATCACCTGTCGCGCTTTATCGGGTGAGAGCTTGCTACCAAGAGCCGACGCCTTGGCCCAGGTGTTGCAAATTTGAACAGCTTGCCGTTTATCTTTTGTTTTGGTGCTCCTAAAGTGGCGGCTACCTTCTTGGGAAATGAAGGCGCACTACCAGAACGGCGATTTTTCACGCGGGTCTTTGTGCAAACTAGCCATAATAAGTCATAACATAGTCATAACGTGCAAGGCTGTCAAGGCCGTCCAGAGCTGTCATTATCTCAGCAAAACGGTAACTGTCTTAGGAAATATCGTACCGGGGGTTCGAATCCCCCTCTCTCCGCCATTCTGAGCGGGTCGAACTTATTCAATTACCTGGACCGGTATGTGGCTTGCCAGGTAGTGGAAGCGATTCGGTTGAGCTTTGGCTCAAGCGATGGGCAGGCGGGGTGCCTGAACGCCGCCTTCATGCCAGGCTGTTTCCTGCCGGCCCCTGTCTTGACTTCTGTTCTTCGGGTTCAGGCTCCTGCACTCGCACTTGGATGACCAGTCCGCACGCTCCACATTTCCCCGAGCCAAGGGTGATCGTTTGCTTGGCTCGGCAGCGAGGGCACGTCAACATCACCTCCCGCAAGTCCGCCAGGGTGGCGACCACTGGGACGGCTCGCTGATTGATCCTCGCGAGGACCAGAAGCGCGAGCGTTCCACAGCCCGCGATGATGGCTGTCGCCCCGGCGAGGCGTCCGACCATTTCCTCCTGCCATGGACTCGTGATTCTCGCCAGGTCAACAAATCCACCGGTGGCAATGCCCGCCGCGATCGTTCCCCACAAAAGCCACCGCTGGGCTGGTTTCAAGGGACACCATGTCAGCGCGTTGGCGTGCGCCACGACCGCTGCTGCGCTCACGACGCAGACGAAGAATGTGGAGGCCGCATGGATGTCCAACAGGATTGCATACGCGGACATCGAAAACGCGGTTCCTGCCGCCGCCACGCCCAGCCAGCGCCAGTGTCGGCGATCCGTGCCTGACCCAATAAGGCAGAGCACCGCCAGCGCAGCGAAAATGGCGAGCGACAGGCCGAGGGAATACCAACGCTCCTCTCGAGCTGCCCCGAGCCACTCACCCCACGTTCCCACCATGAGCAATACGAACACGGCCGTGCTCGCCAAGAGTCCGACCCGCGCCGAAAGAGCGCCGTCGGGTCGCTTGAGGATTCCTGAAAAACCGATGGCGGGGACGGTGGTGGCGGCCAGGAAGAGCATCGTTAGCGCCACCCGCTCCTGCGCGCTCCCGAAGAGATTCCAGGTCAACCCGAGGGTTGCGAGGTATTCGATCACGATCAGCGAAACGGCCATGACGCCCGGCAGCCAGGTCGTCTCCTGGTCGAGTTGGCGGGATGCGGCCAGTATCAGGAACGCCCCTGTGGCGGTAGCCGCACACGTCCCCACGATGCGCCACAGCGTGTCGTGTCCTGCAAAAATGACGCCCGCCGCTCCGAAACATGCCGCAAGCCCCAGCGCCCAGAACACCACTCGCAGCAGCACCTTTCGATAGATCACTGGTTCGTCGTTCGTGGTTTCGGGGTCTTTACTCATCCCCTGCAAGGCGAGGTTGCCGGGGGTTAGCCCGTCCGTGTATTGTGCTTTTCCTGATCCGGTCGTTCCCATAACCGGTTCCATGGCCGTTGCGGATGGTTTTGGTGTGTTGTTGTTCATGCGCCCCATTTTGCCATAGGAGTGGCTTCAGTCACTAATTGATAATTCTGTCGATACTATTGATTCCCTCGATGAACACGCGCTGCATAACCCTGCGACCGGGGCATCGAAAGGTTAGCACTTGCCGAAATATCGTGCGCCCCCTAGCGTGAGGCCACACCTATGAACCGTCGCCAATTCCTTCAAGCCATCTCCCTGGCTGCCGCAGCAGTTCCATTCGCGCCAAGTGCCTTCGCTGCGTCCTCACGAACAATTTGCCCCGACCGCGACGGCATGTTGCGCGTGCGGGGCAAGCGCGAGTTCATCCTCGGACTTTACCAGACGCCGAAGCATGAGAGCGCATTGCGCGAGGCAAGCGAGGCGGGCTTCAACTTGATCAACCGCAACTCCACTCCCGCCGCCTACGACGAGGCACACGCGCTCGGCCTATGGGGCTGGAGCGCGCTCGGGTCGTTGCCGCCAACGAATCGCGCCGAAGCCGAAAACCGAATGCGGCAAGTCATCGAGACGTTGCGCAACCATCCTGGGCTCCTCTATTGGGAAACCGAGGACGAGCCGACATTCGTCTGGAAAGAGCCGGCCAAGTTACGCGTGTCCGCGGCGCAGATCAATGACACGGCGGCGTTCATCCGCAAGCTCGACGCCACCCATCCGCTTTATCTCAATCAGTCGCCAACGAATCTCGTTTCCACACTGCAAACCTACAATCCCGCTGCTGACATTATCGCCACGGATATTTACCCGGTCATCCCGCGCGGCGCCCGCGAGCAATATGCGCTGTGGCCGGATGGTCGGCAGGGCGATTTCCTCAACGAAACAGTCAGCCAGGTGGGCCAGTACGCCGACAAGATGCGGGCCGTGGCTGGGCCGAGTCGCGCCGTCTTCGTGGTGTTGCAGGGGTTCGCGTGGGAAATGCTGCGCGACAAGGAGCGCGACCCGGCGATGGTGCTTTATCCGACCGCCGCGCAACTGCGCTTCATGGCGTGGCAGTCTGTCGTGCATGGCGTCAACGGACTCATCTGGTGGGGACTTAGCTATACACCACCGGAAGCGCCGCTGTGGAATGACATCCGAACCGTCGTTCGCGAACTCGCCCAGGTGCGCGATGCCCTCGCCGCATCGCCCGTGAAACTGCCGCTCAAACTCATCTACCACGACACCGGCCACAGCCTGGATCGTGGCATCGAATGGCTCGCCAAACCACTGGGCCGGGATACGCTGCTCATCGCCGTAAACGCCGATGGCAACCCAGTGGATGTGACATTCGACGGCCTGACCCGCTTCCAAAAGTGCCAGCCGCTGTTCGCGTCACCTGCGGTCGCGCTGACCAAAGGCCAATTGCGTGAACGCTTCGAGCCGTTCGCCACACGCGTCTGGCGGCTGGGGTAGCGCAGAGACTCAACTTGCTGACGGCTTTAACGTCCGACCTTGATTTCCTTCCATACCACAGCAGAGCGCCCGGCCAGGTCGGTGGTTGCCGCGCGCAACCGGTAGCGGCCAGGCTGCTCGACGGTGAATTGCGTTTCGACCACCGCCGAGCCGCTCTCGCCGCTCAACGGCGAAGTCACGCGACCGGAAAGCTGGCGATAATCTTCCGCGCCCGAACCGAAGAGTTCCCAAAGCACCACGATGTTGTGATACACACCGCGTCGATCGGCGCCGGAGGTGTAATAGACCGGAGCCAAACCTTCCGTGACCCGCGCGCGAGCGGTGAATGAATTCGGGCGCTCGCCAATTCCGCCGCGCAACTCGACGGCCAGTTCCGGTGGTTTGCCGGGCGGACGCTCCGGGACGCGCGGGCCTTTGCGCGACGTGCGCCGGCCATCGGCGGTGATTTCCAAGCGGCCATCTTCGCGCACACAAACAACCTCGCGGTAACCGTCCAGCTTTAAGCCGTCCAGATTCCAATACAGATCGAACGCAACGCCCAGGCGGAGGCAGCGTTCAATTTCGGTGAAAAAGTTGCCCATGACTTGCCGGTAGCGAAGGCCGTCACGGTTCGTGCGCTCGAGGTTCAGTTCGCCAAGTCCCCACAAATTGCCGCGGCCCATTTGGGTGTGGCCGAGGTCGTAGCCGGGCGGCAGGAGAATGGCGACTTCGGCCGCGCGTTTGAGTCGCGCGAGATTCCGATCGGGGCGGCCTTGAATGTGCGCCTGAAGATGCCGCGCCAATGCCAGGTACTCGCCGTAGGGCACGCAGGCCAGTTGATAGTTGTCCCAAAAGAAGAAATGCGTCGCGCCAAGATCGTAGGCGTGCGTCAGCAGCCAGGGCGCGTCAGCGCGATCCACAGCGCCGTAAATGCTCACGCCCCAATCCTTGTCCGCCGCCCGCGCCGCGCCGCGCAGGAAGCCAAAGACGATGCCTGCCAAATTGGCCGGGTTTTCCGGCGACAACTGGCAGCCGTAAGCCATGTTCATCTCGGGCAAGGTGCGGCGCGAGCCAAGCCGGCCGGGCGGTTCAAAGACGATGGCGCGCGGGCCGCTGGCGGGTTCACCCGTCAATTGCCAGGCTGCGGAAGCCACCATCGTTTCCCAGGAGTAAAGGTTGCGTTGCGGAAAACTCATCACCCCCAAGTCCACGTCTCCGCGCAATTGCATGCTCTTCATAAAAGCGGTCGGCGCGCCCTCGGAAACGGCTTTATGATAATGCCGCTTGAATTCTTCCAAAACGATCTGCGGCGTCAGCGCCCGGCGAAAACCGGGGTCTTTCGCCAGGCGCGGGCGGATGTCGTAATCGCGCGTGCTGACGGCCGGTTCATCGAGAAAGAGCGCCGGGCCGAGATAGGTGCTGCGATAGAGGCATTCCGGGAACCGCACGTCATTGCCGCCGATCCCCCAATAAAACACCGGCTCCTCTTTGAGCCACCCCGCCTGTTCGACATCCACACGGAAACAATTCAGCCCGGCACGAATCATCTCCGCGTAGTTCTCGCGCGTGAGCCGAACCATTTCGTAATCCGAGCCATCAAAGCGGCGTGTGTCGTCTTTCGTGCGTGAGTTGCTCGGAACGCCGACCAGCACGTCAGGCAGCAGATCGAGTTTTCGGACTTCGCGCAGGACGGGAAAGGAGACATTTTCGTTTGTTGATTCCAGCGCGTAGCGGTGGCCGAGCCAATTCACTTGCGAAGTGGCGACCCCCCCGTGCAAGTCGCCTTGCGGCGGTCGCGGCCACGCGTATTCCCACCCGCCAAGCGCCGGCAAAACGGGCGCGCCAGTGAAGCGATGAGCGAACTCCTGTGGCAAATCATCGCCCTCCTGGACAATATAGCGAACGGTTGTGGCGGCAGCCTGCTCCAATGCGCGCGGCGGATAGACGCGGCCGAGAATCCAAACGGCGAACCGCTGGCCGTTGACCTTTGTGGCGCGCAGCGCAAGCCATTGGCCGCGCGCGCCGGATGATTCGACGGGACCGAGATTCAGCGTGACGCGCTCGATAGAATTGCTCCGCACGCTGCCGTCCGATGCAAGGCGATACGTCGCCTGCATCCCGGGTGGGCCAAGCGGCGGGACGTCATCAACCGCGCCGCGCGCCGCGATCAAAGTGGTTGCCGTGGCAACGGCAACGGCCACGACGAGGGTGAGATTGCTGGCAAGTGAACAGCGCTTTGAGTTCAATCGAGGCAAGAAACTACACTGCAAGCGCGATTTGGGTCAATCCTGGCTGATGCCCCCCCGTTGCCAGAACTCCGAGCCGGACAACCACGGTGTTGGTCGAGTTGGCCCGGGCGTCGCTCGTGGGCCAGGTGATCACGCCGCCACCAGGCGTAATTGTCATATCCGCAGGTGCGGAGAGCAGGCTGAAGTGATGACCGGGAGGGTTTTAAATCACCCCCAAGGATCGCTGCCAGGAAGTCGATGTTGGGGGCGAGAGGATTAATTGTGAAATCAGTGTTCTGCCGGCATGCGAATTGCATGGCCCGACATCTGCTACTAGATATTACTGAATAGCCCTTTGCAGGGCAGTTGATATGCAACACTTATGAAAACGACTCAAAAACAGACAGTTCGCCACGGTAATCTCCACAGGTTCCCCAAGTTGTCGATTCCGCCCGAGATGTTGATTCATCGCGAGATAGAACTTCTGGCGCTGTCTGAGCGTTTCGGCCTGGATTCCCGCTTGCATCAAGTCCTGCCCCAACATCGGCGGAATTGAATCGGCTAGGACTGTCCCGGTGACATGTCCACTTTTCTCCCAACGATCTCTTGCTGCGATAGCAGTTCGAGAGCTACGGCTTCTTGAATCCATCCTGTGCGCAGGGCAGGGCGGATTCAAGAACCTGCAAAATCGTAGCCGCCGATGGCAGTCGGCGCACTTTTCCTCGATTATCGGAGTGTTAGCGCCGACTGCCGTCGGCGGCTACGATTTCTTGAAACCACCCTGGCGCAGGGTGACGACATCGATTCTGCACTTGCGCCGCTCGAAGACTTTGGAGTATTGTCCACCGCCAATTTGACGCTAAACAGCAGTTTGGATATTGCTTGGTGTTGCAGTACCTTTCACGGGACAACACTGGCACAACTTCCAGCACAACGTCAAATGGACGGCGAATTGAAATACGTAAATCGCTGTAAATAAAGTGGTTGCCAGAGTAGCTCAGGGGTAGAGCAGAGGACTCATAAGCCTTTGGTCGGGGGTTCAAATCCCTCCTCTGGCACCATCTTATTTCGTAGGGAAATCATCATAAACCGTTGTAAATAAGGGGCTAACCCAGGTCGGGTCTTCCCATTTTCAGTTGGTCCAACGCTTCCTGACCGTTCCTGGCAGCAAGTGGAAGACGGTGCCCTGACCGACTGTGCTTTCGACAGTCAGGCTGCCGCCCATCAACTCGGTGAGGCGCTTGACGATGGTTAGGCCGACGCCGGTTCCTTTTTCTTCCGCCGTTTGCCGGGCTTCCGCCTGAACGAACGGTTTGAAAACCTCCTCCAGTTCCTCAGCCGGGATGCCGATCCCGGTGTCCTCGACGTCGATCAACAGCATCCCGTTGCGGCCGTCTGCCTGGCCTTCCCAGGAGACTCGCGTTTTGACGCAGCCCCGCTCCGTGAACTTAATGGAATTGCTCAGCAAGTTCATCAGCACCTGGCGCATCCGCAGGCGATCCAGTAACAACGCACGCGGGAGGTTGGGCGAGATCTCGAACTGTAGTTGGAGCGATTTCGTTATCACCTGCTGCCCGAAAACCGTGCGGAGGAATTCGCAGGAATCCCGCATGTCCGTCAGATCGGGGTGCAGTTCCAGCAGAACCTGTGCCTCCACGTCGCAAACCATCGGGTTGTCATCCACGACCAGCAACGTCTTACGAGTGATGTTGTTCCTGGTACAATTGCATCAGCACTTCGCGGACAGTCCGTCACGCTCTTCCGGACTCTTCTGCGCGTGAATTTCGGTAATGCCAACTTGGTCGGCGAGATAGCGCACCTCCGACTCGCGATCTCCCGACACGATCATCACGCGCGCGAAGTGATGTTTCGGCCCCAAATGGCTCACGAAGGACCGGCTCTCCGCGCGCGGCGCATCACGAAAGCGAAAAGCTGCCGCATAGCGACCGCCAACGCGACCGGGGTATAGATCGCGCCCAAGCGATCCCCCAACCGCCGTAACTGGGGTCGCTTGGCTTCGGACTCGCGCATGACTTCCATGATCTTTGCGTAGCGCGAATCGGCGGCTTGCTCGGTCGCCCGAATGGTCAGGGTCGATTCTCCGTTGATCGCGCCCGAGAGCACGGTTGAGCCGGAAGTCTTGGTAATTTGGAACGGCTCGCCCGTCAGGTAGGATTCATCCATCACGCCATGCCCCTCGATCACCACGCCGTCCACTGGGCAGAGGTCATTTGGATAAACCACAAGCATGTCGTCCACGGCAATCTCATGCAGGGCCACATCCGTGATTTCAGATCCCCGTTTCCGGTGGGCGTCCGATTAGCAACAGGAATAGGTTGAATCCCCTGCCTTGCGTAGCCGCCAGGATCTCGGAGAGGCGAGCCGGGCGGCTGGCGAACTGGTGCGCCAAATCCCGCAACTCCTGCGAAAAACTCGGTCGAGAGATCCGCACAACCGGCATCAATTCAGGAAAAACCGGGATTGAGATTTGCCTCGAAGGTTGAGCGTGGATGGTTGACGTATCGTTTTCTCCGGCCGGATACTTTATGTTAGTGTTCCAACTCATCTCGCGCTTCCATTTACTTTAGAAGCAGAGTTTGCCTTTTGACTTTGTAACACAGGGTCGATGCAGTTGTTTGCGCAAGTTGTTCATTCCTCATCAGCTAATGGAGGGCCAACCTGAGCCCCGGCGCTCCAACCCATTCATTTCTGGCGACTTAAGGCGTCTTAGCGCCGCCTTTGGTGGGGGGTCGGGGGGTCAAAGCCATTGTAACTTGTATGACCACCACCGCCTCAGCATGCTTGTTGCAGGGTGAACGAGCCGCTTGGAGGGATCCACTGGCAATCGTCCGGCCGATCAGGGGAGACGTTTCTCCTGGTTTTGCTCTCTACCGGGGTGCGGTTGGGTTGAGTCTATGGACCGGAGGCGCCCTGCGGGGGGCGCTGGTTTCTTCGCACCAGCTTCAGCAGCTCCAGAACCACCAGCGGGATAGCTCCTACGGCAACCAGCCAGAGGCAGTCGGTGAGCGGCATGAAGGACGATTTCAGGAAGCGGCCCAGAGTTGCGTTGTGTTGACTCCACGCCTGAAGTCCGAATGAAACGCAAACCACAATGGCGAGGTTGATGTTCGTCAAGAAAGGGATTCGCCAGACCGGCTTGGTTTCACTGCGGCTGCCGAAGGAGCGCAGCAGTTCGGCGAAGACCAGAACAGCGAAAGCATAAGTGCGAGCCCCCTCGGAGTTTCCCTGCTTCAGGAGATAAAGGTAAACCGCGAACGCCACACCCGCCGTGAGGATGCCGGTGAGGCACATCGTGCGAAAGAATCGGCGGTCGGTGATGCGCTCAGACCGGCGGCGCGGGTGGCGCCTCATCACGTCAGGGTCGATGGGGTCGGCCGCCAGGCACAGCGCAGGCAGTCCGTCGGTGACGAGGTTAATCCAAAGCAGGTGAATTGGCAGGAGCGGCGCGGGCAAACCCACGACCACGCAGATTGTCATGAGCAGCAGTTCACCCGTGTTACCCGCCAGCAGGTATTGCAGGGTCTTGCGGATATTGTCATAGATGCCCCGACCCTCTTCCACGGCGGCGACGATGGAGGCGAAGTTGTCATCGGTGATGATCATGTCCGCTGCTTGCTTGGTCACTTCCGTGCCTGCTTTCCCCATGGCGATCCCGATGTCAGCGCCTTTGATGGCTGGGGCGTCGTTGACCCCGTCGCCGGTCATCGCAACTACCGCATCGTTCGCTTTCCAGGCGCGAATGATGCGCAGTTTATGCTCTGCGGTGACGCGGGCGTAAACGGCGATGTCGGCGACGCGTTTGCGGAGTTCATCGTCGGACATCTGGTCCAACTCCACGCCCGCGACGGCTGTGTCGTCGGCTGCCGCGATGCCGATGTCCCGCGCAATGGCAGTTGCGGTATCCGGATGATCTCCGGTAATCATCACCACGCGAATGCCGGCGGTGTGGCACTTGGCTACGGCGGCTTTGGCCTCAGGCCGGGGAGGGTCATGCATGCCTGTCAGACCGACGAACACGAGTTCGCGCTCCACGGCCTCCGGGGTAAGGGCGCTGGGCAGCATGCTGTCGAGGTCGCGGTAGGCAGAGCCGAGCACGCGCAGGGCCTGCTGCGCCATCGCGGTGGTTTGCGCCAGGATGCGCTGGCGGTCCGAATCGGTCAGAAGGTGGATCCCGGTGCGGGTGTAAAAGCTCTTGCAGAGTTGCAACAGCACGCCGGGAGCGCCGTTGGTGAAAGCCCGGAGCTTGCCGTCGCGCATGCGGCGAATAACCGTGCTCCGTTTGCGGTCGGAGTCGAACGGGATTTCGTGCTCCTTGGGCAGTTCCTTGTCGATGCGCTCCGGGTTGCCACCGGCTTTGAGACCGACCGTGAGCAGGGCGCCTTCGGTGGGATCCCCAACGACTTTCCATGCTCCGTCATCCTGGACGAGATGGGCGTTGTTGCAGCCGAGGAGGATGGTCGCCAGTTCGAGCAACGGCGCCGCGTGCTCCGCTACCGCTTTCTTGCCTTCAATCCGGACCTCGCCTCCTGGCCCGTAGCCTTCACCGGTGACTTCATAAGTGTGGCCGGCGACGTAGAGCGCACGCACGGTCATTTCGCCGACGGTCAGGGTGCCGGTCTTGTCGGTACAGATGACCGTTGTCGAGCCAAGCGTCTCGACCGCGGGCAGTTTGCGCACAAGCGCGCGGCGGCGGGACATGCGCAACACGCCGAGCGCGAGCGAAACCGTGACGACGGCCGGCAGCCCTTCCGGCACGGCCGCCACGGCAAGACTGACTGAGGTCATGAACAGCTCAAAGGGATCTGTTCCGCGCAGCAGCCCCAGCCCGAACTGCAGCGCTACGATGCCCAGCGTCGCCCAGACGAGGATCCGCCCGAACGAATCGAGTTTCTGTTGAAGCGGGGTCTTCTCCTCCGCCCCGGCCGTTGCGATTAGACCGGCGATGCAGCCCAACTCCGTCTTCATCCCCGTGGCTACCACCACTGCACGGCCGGTGCCCGCCGCGACGCTCGTGCCCATGAACAGCATATTCTCGCGGTCGCCCAGTGCGACTTCGCCCTGCGCTAAGGTTATGGCCTGTTTCGTCACTGCGTTCGACTCCCCAGTGAGCGAGGACTCGACACACCTGAGGGAGGCCGCTTCGAGGAGTCGGGCGTCGGCGGCTACCAGGTCGCCAGCTTCCAGCACGAGGATGTCCCCGGTCACGATTCCCGATGCCGGAATCGAGGTAACTTGTCCGTCACGCCGCACCCTGGCCTGGGGCGCGGTCAGCTTCTTGAGCGCCGCGATGGACTTCCCGGCTTTGTATTCCTGGTAGAATCCGATGATCGCGTTAAGGACGACAATGGCGAGGATGGCGATGCAGTCCACGACTTCACCGAGGAGCCCGGAGATGACTCCAGCAGCGGCGAGAATCCAAATGATGAGACTCTTGAACTGGCCCAGGAAGATTTGGAGGGGGCTGATGAGTTTTCCTTCCTTCAGCTCGTTCGGGCCGTTGGTCACAAGCCGTTGCGCCGCTTCCTGCGAGGAGAGTCCACCCGCAGTGGAGGCAAGCCGGGTCAGCACTTCCTCAGCCGGCTGGCTGTGCCAGCCTTTGCCCCCCGGCGGTGCAGCGATGGCCGGTGTGGCCGTCAAGCGGTGGTTATTGGCTAGCTCCATTTCCAGTGGCTATTCTCCGGGAAGTCCTCGCCGAATTCGTCGATGCATTGGACCGTCGCCCCCTCCGGCATGACAACGTCCGGTCTTCTAATGTAGTTTACCTCCCCCTCCTTAGCTGAAGGCACCGTTGGTGATGCTGAAGGCGCCAATCTGGAGCAGCGGATCGAGGCCAGCGCCTCATGCACCATCAGCGGGCGCTTCAAGAACAACTGCGCCGGTTTGTCGCGATTGATCAACGCATCAAAGGAAGACCCCACCCAGGCTGACAGCCTGTGCAACGATAACCTCCGGCTGATCTCATCAGCCCGTTTGTAAACCCTGTCCATAAGCAAACCGTGGTTGTTCGCCGCTGAACCTCCGCCATACAGCAAATAATCAAGAGGCCGCCAACAGCAGTCGGCGTTGACTGCGGTGCGAAAAGAATGCGCCGACCGCCATCGGCGGCTACGCCCAGTGGGTGAATCGTCCCATCAACGAAAAATCCAGCTCACCTCCAGTTTCCCGCACGGGCGCTGGATACTGACTGGCTCCCTTGGTTCGCCCGCGCGGTTCGCAACCTATTTGCAGCAGCAGGATGAGGCTTCCTTGACGGCCTTTTCGACCGCTTCACGAGTTTCGCCGGTGCGCTTTTGAATGCGACCCAACAGTTCATCGTGCTTGCCTTCGGCGCATTGGAGATCGTCATCCGTGAGCGCGCCCCACTTCTGTTTCAGCTTGCCCTTGGTGATGTTCCAGTCGCCCTTCATTTCGAGTTTGTTCATAATAGTTCGTTTTGTTTTTCTCTGTTTGATCGCCGCCAACGTGACGGCAAAGTTGTTCTAGCAGCCGGCCATCTGATTCCAGCATATCTCCTGGTGCCCGGTGTAGCGTATCTGGCCCTTTTTCATTTCGGCACCTGGGAATGGGCCTCAACAAACCACAGCCATTTTTGGGGCTTCCGCAAGTTCAATGGTGGAAGTTTTCATAAATCAATTCCTTCATGGTTGGCTAGTAGCTTTCGTTGAGGGAAAATTGGCTGGGCGAGGACGATCGCCCGCACCGACCGGGGCCAATGCCCTGAGGGCATTCCTTACCCCGCTTGGCCGTGTCGATGACACACGGTGCGTTCGACTCCGCGCCCAGACAACTCAAATTCTGCCCAACAGAAGCAGAACGACCAGGATGGCCAACACCACACCCAATCCGCCCGTTGGAGCATATCCCCAGTTCCGGCTGTGAGGCCAGGTAGGGAGTGCGCCAACCAACATCAAAATGAGCAGAATCACTAAGATAGTTCCTAACATAAATGTCCTTTCAAAGGCCGAATGTAATTTGGTTTCATAAAGTCGATATTCCTGTTTTCGCAATATCTTCTTTCTCCTTTAGCTAGTGGAGGGCCAACCTAGAGCTCAGTGCCCTAAGATATTCATTCCATGAGTGTTAGAGCGTTGTGGGTCGACTTTGGCGGGCGCCAAGAGAGGTAAACCCATTGCAACCTGCACGAGTACTGCCGATATGCCGTGCATTCTGCAAATGCCTGCATGGCACCTGCCGCCTCCCGACCGCACCTCGCCGGACCAACGCTGCACTGCCACCCCGGACAACTTGCCCCATCATTCACCAAACCTGCGAATAAACCAGGTCTTCACGAGTTGGGTCAGCATCGCGTAGCCCAGCAACATGGCGGCCAGATATAGCCAGTAGAGCGGCGGGAGCGGGACAAACCCGAGCGTGTTGGCCAGCGGCGAAACCGTCAGCCAGGCACCGGCGGCGACGATGATCACGGAGGTGAGGATGAGCGGACAGCACCCGCGCATCAGCCGGCACCATATCACCGGCGGCCAGCCGGATAATATCGCCAGGAACTAACGTCTTGAGTGGAACTTCTGCGTCCTTGCCATCGCGCACT
>Ga0194053_10001493_pt1 | contig 14866 bp, 8 predicted proteins | sample SepL228m_MetaG_FD_161684 | JGI IMG/M metagenome (GOLD analysis project Ga0194053, IMG submission 161684) | Anoxic zone freshwater microbial communities from boreal shield lake in IISD Experimental Lakes Area, Ontario, Canada - Sep2016-L227-8m | ecosystem: Environmental > Aquatic > Freshwater >... | reverse complement strand
GCGCGGGGTGGGTCTGCGGCGCCACCTGGCAGTAGCCGTTGATGTCCAGGTTGACGACATCCTTCTGAATCATATCAACATTGAAGGTGCCGGAGAGCTGAAACCCGTTGAATAAGCCGTTCGGGATACCGGCGCGATTGGTGAGTGAGCCGGAGACGGTGTCGCCGGAGAGCCCGAGGAATTTCACGTAGTTCGTGCCGTCCACATACGCACTGGACCAACCGCCGTTGGCCGACTTGGTGGAGCTGCCAACGGTGACCGCGGCGCCGTTGCCTGCCCAGTTGCCGGCTGTGGTGTAGACATACAAATCGGCCGGCTTGTCTGCCGCCAGACCGCCGATGGAAAACATGAGCGTGTTACACCCCACGGAGCCGGAGGTCGAGGTGAAAATGTAATCGTCCAGCAGGGCGGTGCCGGTGGAATGCGCGGCGTCGATAAGGTCGCCGCTGATCTGCCCGCCCAGCCCCGAGGGCGACACCGAGAGCGTCGCCGGCGAGGTGCCGCCGGTTGCCAGCTTCAACCCGGAAAATTGCAGCCCGGTCAGGGTGTTTGTCTTGACCGTGACGGAGTTCCAGAAGTCGCCGGCTTTGCCGATGACGGCAGCGCCGGTCATGGTGCCGCCGGGGCCGACGTCACCGTTGGACGTATCATAGCCGTTGAAGTCGAAATTGAGGATGCCGGGGAACGTCATCTGTGCAAAGATGCTCGTATGGCCGTCAAGGTAACTGACGATGGTCTTCCCGCTGTGGCGTGTCGAGATGATGTTGTTCGCCTCGCGGTCGCACGTCACCCAGAAGGTCGTGGGATCAACAACTTCGCCCAGCGCCTTCGCCGAACTCTTGAAATTATAGAGGTATCCATTCGTCAGGCTCTTGCCCGCGGTGGGACACACGAGGATGTTGCTGTCGACGTTGATGTCCTGCCAGAAGGTGGTAAACGACGGCATCGTCTCCTCGTGATCCTGCGCATACATCTGCGCGCTGGCCATGATCTGCCGCTGGTTAGTCATGCACGTCGTCTGCCGCGCCTTCTCACGCGCCCGGGCGAATACCGGGAAAAGTATTGCGGCGAGGATGGCAATAATGGCAATCACGACCAGCAATTCGATAAGGGTGAAACCTTTTTGACTGGTTTTCATAGGTTTTCTCCTTTAACTCATGGAATGTTATATTTCGTTTTGTAATACTGATTCAAACTGGTTAACTCGGTAGATGAGAGAGTTTTTGTCCACAAGGCAACTTCGGCGATATCGCCATCGATGCTGCCCAGACCGAATCCGGTCCAGGTGCCGGGCGTCGTTAGCGTTTTAGTGGCCTTCAGTGTTCCATTCTTATAGAAACAGGCGACATTGCCGGCATCCTGGGTAAAGGTATAGTATTGCCAGCTATTTACGGCATAGGTGCCGGCACCCAGGTTACTGGTGTCAAAGCGTACGGAAGCGGTGGTGCCACAATAAACGCCGCCGGACGCTTCGGTATGGCATAACCAACTGCCCCAGGTATTACCCAACACCTGGTTATAGCTGGTCGTCGTTTTGGGTTTAATCAACCAGGTGACCGAAAATACGGGAATCGAACCAGTGACGCCAGCCGCCGTTAACGATTCAGTATTTGTCGTACTAAAGCGTACCACAGGTCGGTTATTACATCCATTGAAGATGAGCAGCGGCTGATAAGCGACCGTCGTTTGTTTCATTGCATTATTGTTGGTGCTGCCGTCAGGCCAGGTGGCGACTTTCCCATTATCCAGAACTTTGGTGATATTCTCACCTGTCCACCATGCCCGCAAACTGCTATCCATGATGGGCAATAGTATCTGTGTAAATGGGTAGGGAGGATTATTTGTCACATCTACATGTCCATCCAGATAGCTGACAACCAGCTTGCCGCTGTGACGAAATTCGAAATCTGCGGAGGAAGTCGCAACATTAATATCCGTGGCGGTGCCACCGGTATGCTGACCATCCGCAGTCAAACCGGAACTGGTCGGGTCATTAAATGTTCCTATCGCTATATTTGACGCACTGGCATAATAAACATAGGCATTCGGCGTGGTCTTCCCCTTAGTGGGGCATACCAGCACACCCGGGTCAACTTTGATGTCGCTCCACACGCTGGTTGTACTCGGTAACGTTTCTTCATGATCCTGAGCATACATCTGCACTGACGCAGCAATCTGTCTTTGATTGCTGGTACAGGTCGTCTGTCGCGCCTTCTCACGCGCACGGGCGAATACCGGGAAAAGTATTGCGGCGAGGATGGCAATAATGGCAATCACGACCAGCAATTCGATGAGGGTGAAACCTTTTTGACTGGTTTTCATGGTGTTGCTCCTTTTTGGAATAAGTAATGCTGTGTTATCGCTGAATACCCAGCTTTAATGCTGATACCGCTATACGCGCCCCAATGACACCGCCGGTAGTGATAGTAAGGCGTGAAGGTTGAGTGGTCGTGGCAGTACTGCCTGCAGTGACAATCCACGAATTCTTTCCGTATTGGCAGAGAATCTTCCCCTTATAAATGGTAAGGTTGAAAGGTTGCCATGTCACCGCCAAATTATTACTCGGGTCGCCGGTAGCGGCCAATGGCGTAGTGGTGTCGCCTTTCACATAAAGGTAATTCGCTGCCGTGTCATAGCGGACAGTGTCAGAGAGTCCTAATTCGGCGATGAGCCGATTGCTGCTATCGTATAGTTGCAAGGCAGGCGAGGATTGTTCGTCACTTTTTGCCATCGGAAATATAATTTGTCCCGCCACGCACCACACCTTTGCCGGTGTTGAAAATTCCGTCGCAAGACTGCGAGAGACAGTGAGAGTAGCAAAGCCTGTATGATGTACCGCCAGCATGAGTGCCGGCGCCGGATTGCCCACTTTACCGCTGAAAAAGGCGGCAGTATACCCACCACTGCTATTCCATTCCTGATCGATATATTCGCTTGGCGGTGTACGGGCCATATTGGTGGCGGTGCCACGCGTCCAGGAGGCGGTGTTATCCGGCATGGCATTGAAAAGCAACGCGTCAGCGGCGACCGTCGGGGTGGAGGCTGTTGAATATGTTAAACCGGCGAAAAGGTTATTTGTCGCTGCCAATGTTACCGCTAAGTTGGCAGAAATACTCACATGACCATCCAGAAATGCCCCAATAGCCATATTAGAATGACGGTACTCCACATCGATACCGGTTAACATGGAGTTTCCGGTTACCAAACTATCCGCCAATATCACTGCGCTCTCGGGTTGCATAACTTCTCCCAACGCCATCCCGGAGTAATTGACATTATAGGCATACGCATTGGTCACTTGCTTTCCAGCGGTCGGGCAAATCAGTACGCCGGGATCGACCTTAATATCGCTCCAAATAGTGGATGAACTTGGCAACGTTTCATCATGATCCTGCGCATACATCTGCACAGATGCAGCAATCTGTCTTTGATTGCTTGTACAGGTAGTCTGCCGCGCCTTCTCACGCGCCCGTGCAAAGACAGGAAATAGTATTGCGGCGAGGATGGCAATAATGGCAATCACGACCAGCAATTCGATGAGGGTGAAACCTTTTTGACTGGTTTTCATGGATTTTCTCCTTTTTTTGAATAGGTTTAGAAATGTTTACTGTGGAAACAATACTTTTGGAAACGCATCCGTTATGTTGTTTTATATTATACAATAAATTTTCAAGATTTTAATAGACTTTTACCAAATATTTAAGAAAACAGATATAAAATGTGTCTATATTTTATAGTTTTGCATTTATAATAATTGACAATAAGCAAGTAAACCGGTATATTAGAAATGTATAATTTTAGTCAGTTAGCAACTAAATTAGCAACTAAATCCGAACAAAACAAGTCATTATTTTATTGACATATTTTCTGAAGTGTCGCAGCTCTGCAGCTTTAATTTCTTAAGTACAATGCAATGCTATTAATATATCGCCGCGCTGCGGCTGGTTTGTTAGAAACAACGGCATTGTTATGTGACATTATTTCCAGCCGCAGCGCGGCGATACGTTAATAGTATAAAATATGAAAACGATATTTAGCTGCAGCGCAGCGACACCGATTACCTTTTCCAATTTATTTGGGTAATGTTATACATAAAACGTTTTTAATGTTAACGGTGTCATGTTAAATGATATGGAGAATACAATGACCCAGGAATCGAAATCGATAGAAAATAAGGGTGTAACCATTCGCGATATTGCCGACCGGTGCGGGTTGGGTATTGCCACTGTCTCGCGGGCATTGAATGATAAAGGGCAGGTAACCCCGAAAACGGCGGCGAAGGTGCGCAAGGTTGCCGCTGAACTGGGTTACATCTCAACAACTAATGATGCTGCCCGACGATTGGTAAGCAAGCGTTATGGTCAGCAATTAAAAAGCCGTCTGGTTGCAGTTATGTTCCCGCCTTCATTCCAACTTGCTACATATTTTTACATGATGTACCAGGGGATTCTTGATGTTATGCAGGCAGAAAGATACTCTGTTTTGACTATCCCTATCCCTTTTCCGGCGAATAATGTAACAAACGATGACGCGGTGCGGGAATTATCGCGCCATGATGTAGATGGTATAATCATTCCGCTTGGGCAAGAATCCGGCAAGTTTATAAAACATCTGCAAAAAACACCAGGAATGGCGGCTAAACCGATAATGACTATAGTTTATGAAACTGATGACTGTTTAGGAGTAATTCCTGATGAATTTCAAGGCGGTTATCTGGCTGCGGAGCATTTGATAAAGCTGGGTCACCGCCATATAATACAATTCACCCATCCGGGTGGCAGTGACGGTGTTTATTACCCGTCAAATCGCATTGCCGGCGTTGTCCATGCTCTTGAATCACATGGTATAAATCCATCAACGAACCTAACATATATGTCTACACCGCTCCTTTGGTATCATCCAATATATACAGGGGAAACAGAAGAAAAACAGCAGGAATTAATTCATCATGATCAATATATGCAGAGTCAACTTTTAAAACTGCTAAAAGAAAAAAAAGAGATTACTGGGATATTAGCCATTAATGACGCCAATGCCATTCGCGTTCGCTATCTGTTGAAAGAAATAGGATTGCAGGTTCCTGACGATATAAGCATTGTCGGCTGCGATGATGTAGATGCCATGCTTGATGACCAGGGACGCAATATGCTCACCACCATCCAGATGCCGTTACGCGCCATGGGACAGGAAGCCGCCCGGCGTATCCTGGCAAAAATTAATGATATGCCGATTGAGCCGGAAGTTTTAGTGCTGCCACCTACTCTGGCAATTCGTGGGTCAACTGCGGAAATGCGGGAGCGATAGATAATTCACCGCGAAGGAACACAGGAACACAAAAGAAAAGTTTTAGAAATCTCTTTGCGTTTCTTGTGTATCTTCGCGTGAATGAATTATTTCGTTTTTTCTGCCGGTTTTGTCGGATAAAGCTGGGTTATCGGGATACTCTCCATCATGCCAGGCATAGTTCCGCGCGGGGTGGCCCACATCAGGTGGATGCCATGGTTTACCGATGGATGGGTCCAAGACGGGTTGTAATATATTTCAATCGGATAACGTTTTCCAGCTTCCATATATAATTCGTCATTGGTATTATTGCCGCGGATATGACTGAAGTCATGTCCGGCTATGCTCCATTTTTGATAAGGCATACATGGCAGCGAGAAGGTGTGCCATCCGGTGTATAATGCCTCAATTTCGCCGGTTACCACAACGCAATTGCCATTATACAGACGCAATCCGTCTGGTCCGGTGCCGGTTCCCCATGATTCCTCGCCAGTGGTCACACGTTTTAATTTCGGCTCTTTTTCATTTGGCGCGAATGCTTCCAGCCACAGACCGGTGCCGGTACCTGGCGCGATTTCTGTCATTATTGGCGCAACTGGTTTGGATGCGGCAGTAAGTTTGAATGTGCCATTGCTGCGAATCCAGCCATCCCATCCTATCACCACGCCAATACGGATGTCGTTGATTCCCTGCCAGTATAGCAGCACTTCCCCTGTTTTCGGGTCGGTGCGAATGACGGTTCCGAGTGATTCGCCACCGGAACCGTAACGCCAGGTGGGGCATACCTTTCGATCTATTTCATCCATTAATCCGCCTACCCACAGACCATCGCGATCCCAGACATAAGATGTCAACGGACGCGGGCCTTCTTCAAAATCGTTGAGTACCACGCAGTTGTGGGTGAGTCCGGCAATGCGGCGGAAACAACCGATGTCGCCGGGAGACAGGAAAGATTGCGGAGTGCCGATGGTACGACCGCCGGTTATCCAGCGTTGGTTTCCTTGCGCGTCAAACGCGACAAGGAAGGAATCTTTTGATGTGCCCCAGTTAGACATATTGGCATTATAGGCCGCGTACCATTCGCCGGTTTTGGGGTCGGTGGCATAATAGCTGCCCCAGCGTCCTTCAATATTTTTGGCTCGTTCCGGTGTTTTCAGGAAAGGTTTTCCTACCGGATAATCTGCAAGAAGCGGTGCCCCGGCTTTATTCCATCCGGTAATAGCCCAGCGCATACCGCTGGCGATAATACCGCCATCATACCACATCGGCAATCCTGTCCAGGGACCGCCTTGCTTATAAAAAGTCACTTCCTCGCGTTGCGGTTTGCCATCGCCGTTGGCATCAGTCCAGATATATGACTGGTCGCCAGCGGCTGCCCATTCTTTTATTATCGACGGCATGGTACTGAAATAGTGGCGCATTTGCGGATGAGCCGTCATTACCGGGATAAGCTGGTCTGTTTTATCATCAACTTTTAATACAACGCGGGTCTGGTCACCCACCAGGTATAATGTTCCATCGTGACGAATGGCACGATATAAAAGCGCATTAGCATGCCCCGGCACCAGTCCATCCGCCAGCCCTTCAGTATGGTGAATGCTGCGCACTTTCCAGGTTTTATTTTTATAATCCACTTCCAGGCGCATCATCCATCCCCAGTGGCTGGGCATAAATACGGTTGACGGATTTTCCGGGTCTACCGCTATCCACGGCGACCACACCTGTCCGCCATACCATTCCTGGATAATCTTGCCTTTCGCGTCAAATTTCCCAACTCTTCGCGGGGCGCAATTTAGTTCGGCGACAAGGAAACCACCGTCTGGTGCGGCACTTAAATCATTTACGTCAAAATAACTTTCTTGGGCAGTTTTGTCATATTTTCCATCTTTGCGTCCGCCTTTGATTCCGTAGGCGGCAATTAATTTCCCGTCTGGCGACAGACGCACAATCTGTTTCAGTTCGCTGCCTTCACTTACCAGTAAATCGCCATTTTTGGCAACAGCGATTTTGCCCGGTGAAATCAAGTCGCGGGCAATTACTGCCTGCTCTTTTCCGGTTCGGTCTACTTTAATGACAGTGTTTCCGCATATTGCGTAGGTAGTGCTGTCCGCGGTAATCGCAACTGCAGTCGGTTTGTCCAAGCCGGTAACTTCCGCAATCAGTGCCCCACTTGTCGGGTTCAGCCAGCGTATAATTCCGCGTGCTGGGAAACATACAACAGCTTCTTTGTCATTAGCAGCAAAATCTGCGGTAAAACGTGTCGTGTCTGGTTTATCTTTTGGCTCATCTGCCGCCGCCGGCAATGAGCATGTCCATGGACCCAGCCATTTGCCATCCGCAGCCTGATAGTTCCAGATATCATGATTATTTGCTAATATCAGAAGCCGGTCGCCGGAAATTGCCATGGCTGCGGCACCGGTCCAAGCTACTGGCTGCAGTGCCGACCAGAAACGCTTTTTGCCATCCGGTGACAGTTTTATCAGGTAGTTTTCAACATTTTCTGTGCAACTGGCTCCGATGTATACTCCAGTGTCATCAGCGCACACCGCCGCCGGTCCACCGTGGCAGCCAGGGGCAATTTCGCGATATTGTTCCCTTGTTACATCCAGCGCAGGGTCAGGATAATTGGTACCGGCAGTAAGCAGGAATTTCGTTTGCAGTTTCCCCGGCATCCCCAACATTTTCCATGAGTATTGTCCTGCTGGCAACGGCTGGCCATCCTGCCCGCGACCGTCCCAAATCTCTTTTTGTGTCCCGGCTTTTCGCGGCGCGCCATTCATCAATTGGCGGACAATCTGTCCTTTTTCGTCATAGATATTAATTGATACCCGCATTGCTTTCTTCAATTGATAAGAAATCTCCGCACCTTCCGGCAATGGAGCGATGGCAGAATCAGCAAAACATGCGAAACCGGCACTTGCTAAAATAAATATGAAAATAAAAGTTTTTAGTAGTGATTGAGAAGTAGATAACATATAATGATCCTTAAGCATATTACATTCGGAACCGCTTCCGAGTAAACCACATAATTATATTCCTTTTGCAGGTGAAATATCAATGGGAAACTTTATAATTGTCACAGTTTACCCTTAATAAGCTATTTTATTTTACATCAATTAATAGGATTTAGAAGATAGGATAAATCCTGTTAATCGATGTGAAAATAACGCGCACAGACGGGCCGCCTGTTTTACATGGTGTTTTTCCGCAGAAATGTGATAGCTTCTGCTGCTTCATTTAGCGATTCTGCAGTCAGCATTAACACCAGTCGGCCTTGTTTCATGATATCGATTTTTTCATAGATGTCTTGCGGGGTACAACGGGTCATCAAAGGTATGCTGTTATTTTGCGCAAAAAGTTCTTCCAGATGTTCAATTGGACGCGGGCAATTCGGGTCCCAGCTTATTTCTGTCATGCGAAGTCCATTTACTTTTGCGACGTCATGGTGAACGTGAAGTCCTTTTGCGTGGTGGTGAATCCAGCATCCACCACCGGAGTTGGATATTTGTTCAGTGTATGGTTTGCCAAACTCGCGATATATATCCGGCGCACACAGGTCAGTTGCATCTTCCGACATAAATATGGCATTACCCGGCATCCAACTGCCCCAAATTGCGGTTCCGCCATTTATCATTGGCACAATTTTACGTTCTTCTTGTTCCAACCATAAAGTTGCATCTACGCTTTTTTGCATTAATTGGTGAACTTCATCCGGATAATCGTAAAAGTCGATGAACAGATCATTGCCGCGTAAAGCGTTTGCCATATCCATAGGACCAAAATGCGAGAATGTCTGGACACAGTAATCACCGTTGAATGCCGCCATGTAGCGTTGATTCATTGCTGTAATACCCTGAAACCACGGGTTGTCAGGATCTAAATGCAGGCTATTTAAGTCGTCCCATTCATTAATCACCGGATGCCGCCATGTGGTGCCGGCACTTACATCCATTTTACCGTCAGCTAAATAAAGACTGTTTAAGGCGATTCCGATGCCGGGGTTAAGCATCGGCAGTCGGTCATCGTCAATATATTTTGTAAGTTCAATCTCCGCTTTCAGATATGCTGTCTGGTAGTCAGCATACGCGGTACAGTAACGCGGAGAATCCCACGATTCAAGCGGACTACTGCCTTCGATATCAACCTTTAAATTCATATCCCAAGTCGCCAGATTTACCAGAATATTTCCCGGTGTTGGATCTTCTATGAATCTCTGCCAACGCGTCAGTCGGTCTGCGAGCCAGGGTTGAAAATTATTTAATTCAAGATTTTTCCGGCTAATATTGCTATTCATGTAATTATTCATAACCTTTTTATTTAAGCAAATCATCATGAACAGATAGACATGCCTGCAAAGCACGTCTGCCTGCCTGTTTATCTGTCACTGTCAGATCTAAATCCAATGCTTCATCCAGCAAACTAAAATTGTCTGTTAGTGACGCATGTACAATGATATCATTAATTTTTGCCTGCAAAAGACTCATTTGCGCTACTGATTCTGGCAATTGTAAGTGGAGTGGATTTGGACCGTCAATGTCTACTGTTGCCGGAGTTTCTACAAAAATTCCATTTGGCAAATCAGGCAGTTGTCCGTCATTAACCAGGTTAAGTGAATTAAACTTGACTTTCTTACCTATTTTCATCGCTACGGCAAAATCCACAGGTTTTTCCCAAGCGCGGTGAGTGAGCAGTGGTTTCCATGGCCCGCTGCCATTTGCTGCGGCTTTTAATGCTGCAAATTGCGCTTCCCGTTCTGAAACTGTGCCGTGTGAAGTTAATTCAAGCGGAGTGCTGTCACTATTTGGAATGAGAAAATCGCGCATGTGCGCGTCGCCGTTTGATGGCCAGCATCCGGTTAATTTTACTAATTCCGCGGTTCGTGGTTCAAAGGCATTTTGTTGTTGGGCAATGCTGATGAAATCTTTTAGCACATCAGTATTGCAGCTCTTATCAATCAATTGTAAAGCGAAAGTAAAGTGGTTTATTCCCGCCATTATCGCATCATATCGTTCTGATGCCCGCGGCCATGGATAATCTTCTTCCCAATTTTGCAGCATACGTCCGATTAAATGATAGCCACCCATGGAATTGCTGCAAAAACCCGCAGTACGCACACCAAGTTCACGGGCCGCCTGGCATACCCGTGGTAATGGATTTGCCGAGGTAAGCAGCCAGGCATCCGGGCATAATACCCGCATATCTTTCGCCAGGTTGCGAATCATCGCTATCTGGCGCAGAGAATAACTTATTCCTTGAATACCGCCAAACTCGGTTATCAGATGTTCAGGATAATGTTGATGTATCAAATCAACATCCATGGCAAATCTGCGCTGCAACTCCACCGCAGCGCAGCAGATAACAAAATCAGTGCCATTTAATGCATCCCGCCATTCGCTGTGCGCAGTTAGCGTCACATTAATTCCGGCAGAGATTGCCATTTGCTGCCCCAATCCCACCATAATCTCTGCCATTTCCAATCTTGGATCAACTAATGCCAAATGTAGTCCGTCAATCTGATGTTCGATAATTGCATCATATAATACGCTGGGGCCAAAAACAAAACTTCCGGCACCTATAAGACAAATTTTCACTGACCAATACCTACTTTCTCCAACTTTCCATCCACAATATTCTTTGGGATAAACATGATTTCCTGTTTTCCTGTTGGTATCTCTATATCACCGGACAATTCGGTTACTGATTCTTCAACCACTTTCTTTGGGGTGGGACGTATTGATTCGGTGATTACCTCAACGTTCTCTATCTTTGATGGTGTTAGTTTGCCAACTGTTTTTCCGCCAATTTGTATTTCGATTTCCATAGGACGCCGTACTGACGGGACCAGTTTATCCCGCAGATTGATTACATCTTCCCACTGCGCCTGCCAACATGGTTTGCGGTCGGAATAACGGAATATACCGTTAACTTTGATATTCATTTTCCCGCCATCTTTTACATCGGCAATTAATTTGAATGCCTGTGAAAATCGCAGGTCTGACATAAGAAATTCTACGGTGGCCGTTTCGACGAATTTGTTGTTGATAATGTAATAAATGACCATCTGTTTCGGCGCGAAAACGCCTGGTACCGGGTAAGACGGATTTTGCACAGGTTCCGGATGTTTTACCACATCTGCCGTTAACGGTTTGCCAGTCGGGAAATTGATGGTAAAAGGTTTTGGCTCGTTGCTGATAGTTAGTGATTTCGCTGATAATTTACCTTTTGACGGCATTTCCGGTGTTCCGCCAATGTGGTATTGCTTCCATAGTTCTGACTTAACTGAGGTTATTCCCGGTGTCAGCATGTCTTCAGGCAATTTTACCAGTGCCTGCGCGCCGGCGATAAGACCCGCGGTATCTTTTGCCTGGATAATAATCGCGGTGGTGCGCGGCGCGAATGCCCATGGCACCGCCTGAATAACCGCTTTGCCATCACCCGGGAAGATATCATTTATTTGCGGCCATACCATACCAGCTTTATTCAACGATTCTGCCATAGGATTTATATTTTTGTCAGTTGGAATATCCAGCAAAATAATTGATTTTCCAAATCTCCAGCCACTTAGTCCGCTTGCCCAGTCATTCCCATATGTAGTTTCACGCTTGATTTTCCCTATTAATTCGCCGTTGTCTATCCGTGCGTTTTCCTGTTGTTGAACGTCGGTTATTTCATAGCCGATGGTATAAGTTGCCGGCACTGGATTTATCCGGATATCAACATTTATGCCTTTTCCTGCTAATGATTTCTTCACTTCTTCCGCGGCTGATTTTAACTTTTCATTAAATACCGGTAATACAATGGTGGTACCTTTTTCAAGCGTTTTTTCTATCTCCGCGCGATTTCGTACTACAACATTATCTGTTATTGCGGTCGCTGATACTGTACCTTTTGCCGGTGATACCTGTATCGGTAATTTTGCGGTATCTCCGGTCAATTGAGAATGTATTGCGACTGACCATTTGCCGGTAGTTTCATTTATCGGGATAGGAATAGATATTGAGAAGTTGCCGTTAATATCTGTTGACCGATACAGTTCTGAAAAAACAGTGCCGTCGGGACGAATTACCGATAAATTAAATGGCAATACCGCGGCAATCATTTTTTTCTTTATGTTATTGAATTCAACTTTAATTATCAGATTATCACCTGCTTTTATAGATTGTGTTGCGGACATGTTGATGGTTTTTATTTCTGCTGGCAATATGGCGAATACCCGCGCGGTAGTCATTGATAAATCGCAATCGAATGGCGCAACTTTGCCAAGCAATTTTTCCTCGGTACAGTCATAAATTACCGAGTTTGCCGAAACATTTTTAAGTGGAATAAGTTTTTCGACAACTTGATGCCAGTCCGCCTGGCTGGCAATGTAGGAATCATTCACCGCGATGATATATTTTGCGTCATTACCGCCATTCATTTGCAACAAAGATATTTTAGCGTCGGCACCTTTTTCAGATTTCAACCAGGCATGACCGGTATCACCGAGTACAGTGGAAAATATTTTCGCTATTTCCGGATGTAATCGTTCATACAATATTACATCATTTTCATTACCTACCATATTCGGGGTTTTCCAGTTGTGTGGTTTGCCGACATTAGCGGTCGAAAACGCGATTGGCATCTTTTCCGCTCCGGATATATTAATTGTTGTCGACTCATCTATGAAAATTCGACCGCCATTCTTTATAAACGCACTTAATCCGGCATTGACTTTATCCGGCATTGAAAAGTTTTGTGAAATTACAACTAATGCCTGGATATCATTTATTTTACCGGTGGCAATCTCATCTTCTGTTACAAAACGTGGTGTATACCCAAGTCGGGTTAATGCCACTAACTGATTGAAAGTAGCGCGGCCAAACCCCATATTAACATCCTGGCGTCCATATTGCGTCTTTGACCAGAGTATCCCAACTCCATGATCGCTACGGGCGTTTACTGCCAGTGAGGAGAATCTGTCCATAAAATCACGTCCGGATACCAGATCCGCTTCTCCGCTCTTTCCTTTGATATTCTGCCAGTTTGTTTCAGCATTCATACCGCCAAGAATATTGCTGAATCCTTCGTGAGAAAAACCGATTCCGCTGCTGCCGAATGCCAGGCCGTGTGCGGCAACCCGGGTGAATTTGCCGGGGATATTAGCGCGCGAGTGTGCAGCACCCAGGGCATTGCTTATCCATGTCGGTTTGTTCCCGCGTTCCATTTCCAGTAACGCGTCAAGTAATAACCATTGATACGCGTAGTCAGGTCCGCCCACCTGGTCATTCCAGGTGCTTTGATACTGAAAATCAAGGGGTGAGTATGCCGAAGGGAAGTTTTGTCCCATTCGAACTGGCGCATGGTCGGATTGTACACTGCTGCTGTTGCGCAATGCCTGGTCAACATCGCGAAGATTTTTTGATATTGTACCGTATGCCTCTTTATATAAACCCATCAGATAACCAGACCAGGCATCGAGTCTTTTCTCAAACACAGCCCGGTCAGCCTCTGGCATTGGTTTAGCGTAAAGTGCGATTTCTTCCAGCCATAATTTGGTAGGCAAATCAATTGCGGTGCCAAATTCTGGACGGCCTATAGATAATATATATGACAGATACTCTGTCTCAGTAACCGGTTTGTACCCGGTACGTTTAGTGAACTCATCCATTTTTTGTTTGTCGACGCATTCAATATAATTGCGCAACGACTGCGTCAAATTTCCCCATCCCCAATATATCAGCAGACCAAGGCGACCACCAACTGCATACCCGGTGGTATCCCAGCCATAACAAAAACCGCCAAAATTGGGGTAACGTCCATTTGCCTGTGCAGTCAATATCATACGTTGGCTCATACCATCAAGTTCACCCGGGTTATTCCATGGTGGGAAGAAACTTGTTGGTCGAGTTTCTGGATTTACCAGCATCAACGTACCTGTACGCGCCATCGCGTCAAGAACACCTGCCCGCCCCATATCAGACGCGCCGAGATTAACACAGGCAGTTAATCCCGTTTCCTTCAGAATCTTTGCTGTATCGTCGCTGGTCAGCTTGTCAGAAGGGATTACTTCGTCCTGCAGCGAACCGGCAGATTTGCGCAGCACACTTGATAATGTCAAGCGGTCAATTACTTTTACGCCGTTGAGTTCCAGAGAATAGTCGCCGGGTGCCATTTTTGATGTATCAAGCATTATCGCGCCGGATTTTCCGGTATAGATTATTGTGCGAATATTATCTTTAACTGCTTCGAGTTTTATATCCCCATCGGATTTCAACCCAATTGGAATCTTCTCGCCAATGAAATACGCGGTACGATCCATTGGCAAAACCGCAATTGGTTTAACGGCGGAAGTTGTAGCTATCTGTGCATACAGATGTGCCGGTGAAAAGATGCTAATCATGATTAACATGATAATGCATAATTTGAGATTGATATTCATTTTAGTCTCCTTAATAGTTAACGGAACCGCTCCCGTTAATTTAACAAAATTACTTTATATACGTCAATAATAATATAGATTTTAAAAAAATTAATCTTTATTACAGAGTATGTTTCCTTTAATTTATAATTTCATAGCCCACATTATCATTATCACCATAATATA
>Ga0194053_10001490_pt1 | contig 14887 bp, 13 predicted proteins | sample SepL228m_MetaG_FD_161684 | JGI IMG/M metagenome (GOLD analysis project Ga0194053, IMG submission 161684) | Anoxic zone freshwater microbial communities from boreal shield lake in IISD Experimental Lakes Area, Ontario, Canada - Sep2016-L227-8m | ecosystem: Environmental > Aquatic > Freshwater >... | reverse complement strand
CTTCTGCTGGACCCGTTCGCGCAGCAGGTCGAGACGTTGCAGGCGCGCATCGACGAGATGGGCCCGGTCAACCTCGTTGCGATTGAGGAGTACGAAGAGACCGAGCAACGCTACCAATTCCTAAGCAAACAGCACGACGACCTGGTCCAGGCCAAAGCGCAACTGCTCGAAGTCATCAACCGCATCAACGTCCAGACCCGCGACATGTTCAAGGAGACCTTCGAGAAGATCCGCGATTGCTTCCGCGAGATGTTCACCGAGGTTTTCGGCGGCGGCAAAGCCGACCTGGTGCTCATGGACGAGAACGATCTCCTGGAGAGCGGCATCGACATCGTCGCCCGTCCGCCGGGCAAGCAATTGCAGACCATCTCGCTCCTGTCCGGCGGCGAACAAACCATGACGGCTGTGGCGCTGCTGTTCTCGATTTACCAGGTCAAGCCCAGTCCCTTCTGTGTGCTGGACGAGTTGGACGCCCCGCTCGATGAATCCAACATCAACCGCTTCATCCGCGTGTTGCAGCGGTTCCTGGTGCGCTCACAGTTCATCATCATCACACACAACAAACGCACCATCGGCATGGCGGACATCCTCTACGGCGTCACCATGCAGGAGCACGGCATCAGCAAGATCGTCAGTGTCAAATTCCACAAGACCAACGAGGCCGTCACCGATCATCAGGCGGCTTCGCTCGAAACGCCCACCTCCGTGACATCCGTCGATTCGGAGGAAGACGCCCCGCACAAGCGCGACGAGACCCTCGAAATCGTGATGGCCAAATAGGCGCGGTTAGCGGCGCATCTGTATGATGCGAGAACCGTGAACGGCATAGAACGGAACAGTTGCCCTGTTCAAAGCCCAGGGTTCCTGTTACCTTCGCTTGCGTCAGAGCCTTAAAAGGGTGTAGATTATGAGCGATGAAACTGAGATTCGACCTGGCGGAGAAGCTGACGCCGGAGATGCTCATGGAGAGCGTGCTGGCCAACAATCACCGTTACAAGGCCGAGCCGCTTTTATCAAAAACTGGGACTGGCAGCTTGTCACCGGCCTCAACCGAGGATCGTGCGAACGAAGAAAAGCTCAGTTTGGAAATAGCTCGGAAGCTCACGACCGAGTCCGCGATTACTGGGAAAGCACCCACGTCCAAACCCTGACGCTTGGGGAAACACTTGATTTTCTGTTTCGGTGTCGCCGCGAAGCCCCCTTCCTTTTCTTCAACGGCAACACCTTTGGTGAAATTGCCCGGCGCATCGTGGATGCGGTGTTCCTCGAATTTCCTCTAGCCCGACGACGCGAAGCCGCGTCATTGGCTGCACATTACGTCGCCGGCTGCGGCTCCTCGTGAAGGTTATCCTGCCCAAGCCGTGCCAAGCTCCGTTGCACCTCGCCGACATCACTGAAACCGAACGCCTGGCTTGCGCGACTGGGCTTTCTTCCGCCATCGGCAACTCTTGTTCGCGGTGTTCTTCCAACTCAAACCCAAACGAGCCTAACGCGGTAATGGTGATCAAGAGCTGGCACTCGGCGCCGACGGCTGGCCCTTTCCCATTCCCCTCGTGAAACAGGACGGACAATGGCTCTTCGATACCGACCCGGGCAAAGAAGAGATTCTCAACCGGCGCATTGGAGCCAACGAGTTGGGCGCCCTCCAGGTCTGCCGCGCTTACGTGCAGGCCCATCGCGAGTATGCCAGCGTGGATCGCAACGCCGATGAAGTGCTCGACTACGCCCAGCACCTGCGCAGCACCCCTGGCACCCACGACGGCCTCTACTGGTCCATGCGAACGGGCGATGAACTCAGCCCTTTAGGCCCGCTAGTCGCGCAGGCTCGGGTCGAAGGCTATCGGCAACAGACCAAGATCCTGACTGACGAGCAATCGCCCTGCCATGGTTACTATTTCAAAATCCTGACCCAACAGGGCAAACACGCGCCCGGCGGCAAGTACAACTACATCATCAACGGGCACATGATCGCGGGCTTCGCGGTGCCGCGTCACTAAACCGTAAGCCCAAACACGAGGTAGTCCTTTGCTTTATCGGCCAGGGCATCCTTGCGCTTCTGCCAATCGGGCATTGCCCGGCCCAAAGCCTGCCAAAAACCAGGCCCATGATGACCCTCAACCAAGTGAACAAGTTCGTGCATGATGATGTAGTCCACGAGCCGAACGGGTAGTTGAAGGACTTTCCAGTTAAAAAAAACAACGCCGCTCTTGCCACACGAGCCCCAGCGGAATCCCAGGTCGCGAACTTCAATCCGTTCCGGCTTGCGGGTGGTATGCTGTGATAACCGTTCAGCACGGCGGCGAAGCCACTCCGTGCCTGCTTCCAGATACCAGCGCCGAAAATGTTGCTCAGCCAGGCGGGCATCGCGTCGAAGGATGAACCGTGTGCCATCGAATTGGAGCGGAAGCTCCTGCTTCGACACAACCTTGAGACCAAAACGACGCCCCAAGTAACAGAATGCCTCGCCAGAAACATATTCCGGGGCTCGCGTCTTGGGTGCGACTTCTTCTTTCAGGGCGAGCTTGCGATGCACCCAGAGCAGTCTCTTGTTGATCCAGCGACTGATTTCTTCAACCGAAGTCTCCGATGGAATATGGGCAACCAGCTCACCGGCACGGTCCACGGTTAGGCCAAGCGTCTTCCGGCGGTCGCTGCGACGCACCTCGAAGCCCAGGCCGCCGAGTTGAAGCGTCTCGGTCATGAGCGAGTCAGGGATTCATGGTTCTCTTTGGCCAGCACGACGAGACGTTGCGCCAGATCGCGTTCACCGCCAGGACGGCAAATCCCGGCGCGGTCGAGGTCACGGACCAGTGTCTTGGTCAGTAGCTCGCGCATATCGTCGTTTTTCCAGAAGCCCACCTTGCGAACTTCCTGGCGGATGCGTTCGACCATGTCCAAGGTTGTCTTTATCGCCTCTTCACGCTGCTTGGCATTGAGTTCCCGTCCTTTGCCGCATTCTTCCAGAACGAGGCGGACGAACGGCACTTGCACCTTGGCATCGAGGCTCGGGAAATCATTCCGATCGCCCCGGCGCAGCTCATCAATGAAGTTCTTCAGCTCCCGCTCCAACGCGTTCCAATCGTCTTTGAACCGCTGGAGAATCTCCTCCAGCCGCTCGCTCATCTTCCGGGCAAAGGCCGGGTTCTGGTTCGAGAAGCCGATGATGTGGTAGCGGGCGGCGTGTTGCATCTGCGCCGCACGGGCCCGGCTGCTGGGCTGGGCTTGCAGCACCTTCTCAAACTCCGCGTCCGTAATGGCCGTGGGCGGAATCTTTGGGTCAACGCCGCGAGCGGAGATGTGCGCATTGATGAGCGCCTTCACCTTCTCCGCCACGCCGAAAAGGTTGAGCGCGGGGTCGCGATACAGGTTGGCGGCCACCTTGTTGATGAAGCCAAGCAGCTTGGCGTCGCGGAACACATCGCCCGGCACTTCCGGCCGGTGCTCCAGCAGGCCCAGGATTTCGTAGAACATCCGAAGCTTGTTGATGAAATCGGCGCGAATCTTCAGGTCTTCAAGTAACTGCACGCACACATCCACCTGGCCTTGCAAATCGGTGACGCCTCGGCCGGTGAACACCGCGACGGCCCGCGCCCGCCGGTCGAGCAACTTCGGCAACTCGGCGGTGATGTCGATCAACGAGCCCTCGGTATCCTCGCCATCGTAATCAGTGAGTGCCTCGTTCAGGTGGCGGGCCACGCCGATGTAGTCCACCACGTAACCGCACTTCTTCGGGCCGCAGGTCCGATTCACCCGGGCGATGGCTTGCAACAAATCATGCGCGACGATCTTGCGGTCGAGGTAAAGCACCTGCTCCACGGGCGCATCAAATCCCGTCAGCAGCATGTTCATCACGATGAGGATCGAGAGCGGATCGGTCTTCTCGGTCTTGGCCGGGGCAAACTTGCGTTTGAACCGTTTGATAAACTCTTCCTGCCTCTCCTTGTCCGCCCACTCCCACCACGACTCGGGGTCGTTGTGGTTGCCGGAAAAAACGGCCGCGATCTCCAGCGCGCGCAGCTTGGGCAATTGCGGGTGGATTTGCACGAGGAAGCGGGTCTTCGCATCGAGCTTTTCCATTTCTCCATCGGGCAACGCCAGCGTGGTGGCGAGCACAGCTTCCAGCTCCGCCACCAGTTCGTTCCGCACCTGCGCCAGCTTGTCGAGATAGGTCATGACCGCTTGACGGCTCGTAGCCACGACCTGCGCTTTGAACCCCTCGGGCAACACGGCGCCGGCGTAATGCCGGATCATGTCCCGGGCCTTTTGCTCGATGAGCATGGGCGCTTCCATCACGTCACCCTCGGTCGCATACTTGGCCTTAATAACTGCGAGCTCGTCGGGCGTGTAATCGCGGAACATGTCCTCGAACACCGCGTCGAGGCTGGGCGCGTCCTTCACGATGCCGTCCGCCGTCCGGCCTTCGTAGAGAATCGGAACGGTGGCGCCGTCCAGCTCCGCGTCCTGGAGAATGTATTTATCGATGAAGTCACCGAAGATGTCGCGGGTCTCGGTCTTCTCGTGGCTGAGGATGGGCGTGCCGGTGAAGCCGATGATGGCCGCGTTGGGCAGCGCCTTGCGCAGGTTGCGGTGAAGCGTGCGCGTGTGCGAACGGTGCGCCTCGTCCACCAGCACGAGGATTTCCTCCGATTCGTTCAGCACCGGGAACTCTTCGAAACGGATGTTCTCCTCGAAGGTAACTTGTTTCTCCACCACGGCCTCGTGCCTGCCAGGCTTCTTTTCCCTGCGGACAATCGTCATCGTCACCTTGTCGGCCGGCTGCCTCCCCGGCTGCGGCAACACTTCCAATCCATTGCCCTCCGCCTTGCCGCCCACGGGCTGATACTTTTGCAGCATCGCCATGATGATGTCCGGCGTGCGCTCGCTCAGGAGCCGCTGGGTCAAGGCCGTCGGCGACTCGCGCGATTTGAGATCTTCGTCTGTCGGGCGTACCGCTTCGCCGCTCAATTGGGCTGTCGCGCCAAGTTGGTCCTGCAAATCCGTGCGGTCAGTCACCACTACCACCTTGAAGCGATTCAGCCGCCGCGTCATTCGCATCTTGCGGACAAGAAAGACCATGGTGAGGCTCTTGCCCGACCCTTGGGTGTTCCAGACGATGCCGCCGCGCTCGTCGCGCGCCGCACCCTGATTCTTCGTGCGGCCCTCGTGGAGCTTGAAGACTGTCTTGTGAACCGCCCGAAATTGCTGATAGCGCGCCACCACCTTGCGCGTCTTGCCGTCCACCTGCTGGAACACCGTGAAATTGCGGATCAGGTCGAGCAGATGCGCCGGGCGCAACATGCCGGCGGCGAGAATCTGCTGGCTTTGGAGCGTCGCGCCCAAGTCGCGCAAGGCGGCGGGCCGCTGCTCTGGTTTGCGGAAGAAGAGGGGGGTGCCGGCACGGTCGCCCTGTTCCGCGCCGAGTGTGGCCAACTCCTGCGCGGCTTCGGTCTCGTCGGCGGAACGAGGCAGCACCCCCAGCTCCTCCGCCACCGTGCTCAAGGGCACGGGACTCGTATCCGCCCATTCCAGGTACGCCTCCGGCGGTGCGCCGACGGTGGCCATCCGCGCCTCGAAGAAGTTGCTGGCGATGAGCAACTGGTTGGTGTGAAAGAGCCGCTCGACGCCCTCGTTCTCGGTGTAGAGCGTGGGGAACAGTTCCTTGCGCTGGTTTGTGTAGCGGAGGAGCTGGTTGATGGCCTCGTGCAATGGGTTTTCGACGCCGGGACTCTTGAACTCCGCCACCGTCACCGGGATGCCATTCACGAACAGCACGGCGTCCGGGATGACATGTCCGCGCCCGCTGGTCAGCTCCACCTTGAACTGGTTGATGACCAGAAAGTCATTGTTCGCCGGGTTCTCGATATCGAAATCAATGTAGCGGATGGGCTGAGGGCGGCCCTGGTCCCAATCCGGCAAACCCTCCGCCACCGTACCCTTGAGCAGCAGATCCGTGGCGGACTGATTCACTTCCATCAACTGATGCCCGGCGGCTTGCTCCAAGTCGCGGATGGCGCGGGCGATGCGCGCCTCATCAAGCCACGGCTGGCCGTCGCGCAGGTTCAGCTTGCGGAGCGCCGCCGCGAGCCGCCCTTTGAGCAACACCTCGTGGAAGTTGGCGCGCTCGGTGAAGTCCGGCACGTCCTTGTCGCCCTCGATCCACTGCCAGCCCATCGCCTTGAGCTGTTCGCAGAACGGCTTTTCGACCAGATCGTATTCCCACTCGATTTTGCTCATAGGCCAGACTGAACAAAGCGACTGCCCCCGCATTCGGGACAACCGGTTCTAAATCGGACAATCCGTTCCGAAATACTCCACAAACACCTTGCGGAGTTTCTCTTTCGGCATGGGTAGGTCTTTTTCGTAGTCCCAGTATTCTATAATCTCCACCACCTTGTCCATATTGATGCGCGCGGCGGTCAGCATCACCCACAAGAGCTTGATGGTGCTCCAACACTCAACGTGGAGTTCATACCGTTTCAACTGCCGATCTTGCCGGTATTCCGTCCCGCCTACCCACTCGAACTTGTGGCGCAGCCGCGTGCTCGTGCGATACTCGTCGTCCAGTTCAGCCAGGACATGAAGTGAGTAGGCGGGCGACGCGCCGAAGCACTGTTGCAGCAGCGGGCGGACGGATTGCGCCAGCCGAAAATACGCGTTGCTGTCGAGAACAACGTCCTGCGGCGGCTCATTCATTGGCCGAGTTCCCCGGCCAGACCTTTCGCGTCGGCCAGGGAAACCCCGAGAACGCGGTGAATGAAAGCCTCCGCCCCTTGCTCGAGCTCGCAGAATTCCGCCAGAGACTCGAAAAACGGGCTGCCGAATGCCGAGCGGGCCACCGCTACATACGCCTTCGGTTCCGGCGGCAGTTGCTTGAACACGACCTGTGAGACGGTCCTGCAACCTTTCACGAAGTTCATCACGGCCCCCATGAACTTGCCCACCTCGCCAAGGTCCGTGGCCGGCAACTGGCGCGCTTCCTCGTATGCTTCCAAGGCCAGGCGAACCGTGTAGGGCGAGATGACATGCTTCTGCGCTTCCTGGCGAATCCGTCCGACTCTGGCCCCGATGCCGTTGGCCGTCTGGAGTTCCTGCCGAAGTTTGGCGGCGTGCGCCTCGGGGAAGAGCAGCGATTGAGCGAAGCTATCGGCGAAATCCTCCCCCTCCTCATTCACAAGTTCGGGGGCCAACGAATGGCCCAACTCATGCGCCATCCAGAACTTGAAGTCCACAATACTGCTATCGAGGTTCAAGAAAACCCACGTTGTCTGCGAGTCGGGCAGGAAGACGTTCAGCGCATTGCCATGATGCTGCCGCTCGCCCCACAGGACGGGAATGATGACCGCATGAAGTTGGTTGAACTTGTGGATGAGGTCTTTGAAATCAATGACCTCTTTCTTCTCCAGCCCCATCTCCTTGCGAATCTGGGCGGCCACCGCCTGCGCGTAGGCATAATCGTCGGTCGGTTCTTTAAGCGTGGGCGGGCGCGTCAACTCCTGCTTCGGCAGGTACTTCACCAACCGCTTGAGCAATTCGCCTGTTTCGCGGGCGTTGTCGAGATGCTCGTCTTTCGTCTTCCGGTGGGACTTCTTGCGGAACGACACCACCGGGACGGCTGCGGCAGGTGGCAGCGTAACCAATTGCTCGAAGGCCAGCCCCAGCAGCATCCCCATGCGTAGCAGTTTGTCCGGCTGCGGGAACGATTCCCCTGCCAGCCACTTGGAGACAGCTTCGCGGGAAACCTTCAACTTTTCGGCCAGTCCTGACTGGTTGAGGCCGGCCTTGATGAGGGCATCCTGGAGGGCGGAACGGTTGAGAATCTTTTGCAAAGAGCCAAACTGCGCCAAAACGGGGAACTTGTCAACTTTTGTCAACCGACCCGGATTGTCTCCGGCACGCGGACGCGGCCGGTGAGCAGGTCGGTCATCAGGCCGGATTTCAGGGCGACGAGCTTGCTGAGGTAGGTTCTTTCCAAACATATCTCCTGCTCCTGCTCTTGAATCTGCTTTGAAACCAGGAGTTGTTCCTCTGGTTTTGGCAGCGGGATGTTTAGCCCGGCAATCTGCCCCAGATACAACCCGGCTTGAGCTGTCGCGTTGGAAGAGTTCTTAACCAGGCTTTGGAAGTATGAGCCGCGAAGGAAGATTTCGAGGTAATCATTCTCCAAAAGGTCCTTTCTGCCGCGCAGAATGGCAACGCTCCGCTGGAGCGTGAACGGCTCGAAGTTGCTTGGGACTCTTGCGACCTTCCCAATGGTCGCACCGACGACCGCGAGCAACACGTCACCCGGTATGATTTGCCAAGTTCTGTGCATCGCCTCGAAGAACTCCCACGGCACTCGAGTGTCGGCGTCAGTCAATTGGAGTTGGTCGTCAATCATGTTCTGCACGCCGAGCAGGAGCGGGCCAGCCTCAACGCGTTTGGGTGGAATGTGAGCGCCGTCTTTGATGAGCGAGCAAGCGACTGCCAACTTCTCGATATCCCACTCGCGCGGGATGCGGCCGAGGGGGGAGTCTTCGAATTGTTCGGGGTGGGCGATGGGGTCGCGGAGTTGGCCGTGCGGGTCGAGGCCGCGGGTGAGTAGGTCGCGGAGTAGGCCGGCGCGCACCTGCCGCAGCTTCGCAGTTACCGCCTCCGTCTTCGCTATCGCCTCGTCCACCGTGTCCAGCACCGCAGCCATGCGCCATCGCTCCTCCTTCTCAGGGCAGAAAACGCGAACGCGCCGAACGTCGCCTTCATTGACTGCTGGATAACTTGACCCTGTTTCGAGGGCGCGAAGCTGTACGGCAACTGAGTCACTGAAGAGTTGGTGGAAGACAAAACCAGAGTCGCCGGCCAAATCGGGGCGCAAGACCGCGAAACCCGTCGAACCAACCAGCGGAGCGTTTTCTTCCTGACGAATTCTTGCATGCGCTTGCAGCCCCGGCCGGACTGTGCAGAGCAGAACGTCTCCCGAACGCAACCGCCGCCGCGCCCGACTCGGAGCGTCTGCATATTTCCACAGTCGGGTGGTCGACCAGTCAATTCGACCCTTCGTCACCGCCGAGATGTCCAGATAGCGGAACTCCATGTCCATCGGCGTGGCTGTGCCGAGAGTCTCCGGATTGACGCCGCATAGGGAATCGAGAGTTTGCGTGCTCATGCGTAACTCAGTTGCTTGAGGAACTCGCTCAGGCTTGTCTCAATTCCGGTGCGGTCGCCTCGCAGTTGTGCCAGCGTCACCCTATATTTGTCCCACAGTCCCTCGATGAAACGCACCAATTCCTGTCGTTTCTCGGCCACGACGGCATCGAGGCTGGCCTGCACGTCCTGCGCGAAGAGTTCAAGCACGAGCACGCGCTTCTGGTCGTCGTTCATCGCGCCGCAGCGGGACTTGAGTTCGTTCACAAACTCATCGGTCAGCGTGCGGTAACGGGCGCGGGCTTCGGCGAGCTGTTCCTTGGTTTGCTCGTAGGGCACAAGCGCCGCTGCGAGTGTGGCCAGTTCGTCGAGTATGGGCTGGAGTCTGCCCCGGAGCGCGGCAAGGGCTTTGCTCGTAGCGCAGGTATCCAAACCTGCTGTATCGCCGATTTCCAAATCGGCAGACCGTCCACCAGCCGCCCACGCTCTCTTCTTCGCCCGCCCCGCAGGTTGGGAAACCTGCGATACAGCAGACTTGGAAGTCTGCGCTACGGTGCGGGCGGCGGCGCGTTCCAGCTTCGCGAGTTCCTTGAGGGCGTCCTTGTTTTCCGCCTTGAGTTCCCGCATCTGCCGGTCGAGGTCCTTGGCGTAGTTCCAGTTCGCCAGTTCCTCCTCGTCGGCGTCGTCAGGTGCGTTGCTCTGCTCGAAGGCTTCCTTCTCGCCCTTGAGCCGGGCGATGTCGGCCTTGGCGGCGGCGATGCGCTCCAGGTAGTCGGTCATGGTGCGGCGGACGAGCTTGTGGCCAAAGGGGTCGAAGGCCGGGCCGGCGGCTTCGTCGTCCTCCACCGCGTCGGCGATGGCGTCCACCCAGCCGTCCATGACGCCGGGGAATCCGTTTTCGAGCAGGGTCTTGAAGTCGGGCAGCGTGTCCGTCCACCAGGTGGCGATGACGCCCGCAAGCTTGAAGCGGTCGAGGGGGGAAACGGGCGGGACGCCCGTTGAACCCGCAGGCGGGACGCCTGCGCTACTGAGCAGCGCGGCGACGAAGGTGTCGAGATACTCGGTGCGGACGCGGTTCAGGTCGCGGCGCTTCGGCAGGTCGGCCAGCCGCGGCGCGTGTTGCTGCCACCATGCGGCGAGATGTTGGCGCACCGCAGCGAGGCGTGCCTGGACGCCGGGGTCGCTCTCGACCAGCGGGCGGATGGCGGTGCGGTCGGGGAGCCCGGGCGAGAAATCGAGGTAGCTCGTAGCGGCGGACGGCAGTCCGCCGCCATCTTGCTCGGACGCAGAGTTAGCGGCGCTCTGCCGAGACGCCGCTACGACACGAGGACTGAACGCGTGGGCGGGGTTGAAGCCGAGCGCGTCGAACAGCGGGCGTTTGTCCGTCACTTCGGCCACGGGCACACCGCCGAGCAGGTGAGCGCGCACGTCGTGGGGCTCGGGCGGCGGCGAGTTGTCCACGTAACGGCGGATGTTGAGATTGAAATCGTTGGCTTCGCTGCTGATTTCCGCGAGCGGCACGGCGCGGGCGTAGCCGGGGATGTCCTGGTAGCGGTCGAACGTGGAGACGACTTTCTCGACGTGTTCCGGGCGAAGATAGTTTTGCGCACGGCCGGCATGGAATTCGGCGTCGGCGTTGATGAAGAGCACCCGGCCGCGACGGTCGGCGGGCTTGTTCGGGTTCGGCGCGTGGCCGGTGAGGTTCGGGCGCATCACGAGGATGCAGGCCGGGATGCCCGCACCGTAGAACAGGTTTTGCGGCAGTCCGATGACGGCTTCGATGAGGTCCTGTTCGAGGAACTTCTGGCGGATTCCCTTTTCCGCGCCGCCGCGAAAGAGGACGCCGTGGGGCATGACGGTGGCGACCATGCCGCCGGGTTTGCAGACGGCGAGCATGTGCTGGGCGAACATGAGGTCGCCCTTCTTGCCCGAGGTCGGACACCAGCCCCAGCGGAAGCGCTCGGGAAACTCCATGTTGCTGCGCGTGTAGTTCTGGCTGAAGGGCGGATTGGCGATGACGCGGTCGAAGCGGTCCAACTCCCCACCAGTTCGGTGCAACGGATGCAAAAGCGTATCCTCAAGTTGAATGTCCGCACCAGGCACGTTGTGCAAGAGCATGTTGAGCTTACAGAGCGACCACGCGGAGGGGTCGATGACCTGACCGCAGAGGCGGAGGTTGGTGGGGTCGCCGCCGGATTGCTCGATGAACTCGCGGCTGATGATGAGCATGCCGCCCGAGCCGCAGGTGGGATCGTAAACCTCCATGCCAGCGGCGGGCTTGAGGACGCGCACCATGAGGCGGATGACATCACGCGGGGTGTAGAAATCACCGCCCTTTTTGCCCGCCGACTCAGCAAACATGTTGATGAGAAACTCGTAGGCCGCGCCGAGCAGGTCGGAAAACTGGAAGTCTTCGTTGCGCAGTCGATAGCGGCTGAAATGGCGGACCAGATCCTTGCAAGCGTCGTCGGAAAGAATGCGCTTGTTGCCCTGGGTGCGCAGGAACTGGATGTGGTCGAGGACGTGTTCGAGGGATTCGTTGGCTTCGCTCAGCGCGGCGAGGGCTTTGTCCAGCACGCTGCCGTAGGATTCGGTGGCGTCGTTGAGCTTGTCCTGGAGAAACCTCCAGCGCGCGCGTTCGGGAACGAAGAAGCCGTCGTAGTAGTCGGAGTTTTCGCCGTAGGTGGTCGCTGCTTGGTCATGGGCCATTCCCTGTTCAACCTTCCGTCCGATGATGTTCTCGCGCTCGGCGTCGTACACATCGGAGCAGCGTTTCAGGAAAAGCATCCCGAAGATGTAATCCTTGTAGGTGGCCGCATCGAGGCCCTCCTGACGTAGCCGGTCGGCAGCGGCGTAGAGGTGGCGTTCGAGTTTGGCGAGAGAGAGGCGTGGCATGGGTTAGGAGGAGAATCTGAAGCCGGAGTTGGCGCGGAACTGGTCGGCGGCTTCCCAGAGGCGCTTTTCCAGCGTGTCAGTGGCCGTGTCCTTTTCCGATGGCGCGATCCATTGCATGAAATTCAATCGTTTTCCAGCCTCGAAACCATGCGCGCGATGGTATTTCAAATGGTTTCAAAGACAACTCAAAAGGGGACACTCAAAGGGGACATGTGGCGGTGATGGTCTCGGGCGACCACGCGAGCCACGGCCAGTTCCGGCGTGGCGAGGCTGAGGTGAAAGAGTTTCACCCGGTATTACCCTCTTTATTACCCTCTTTTGAGGGTGTTACCCTCTTTCGCCATTTCGCTCCCGGTCCGCGACCAAGACACTCGATTCGCCCGGCGGACTTCAAATCGCGCAACAAGAGCACCTGCGGCGACTGGCGGGTGTAAAATCGACACCAGCAACCCGATCAAAGGCAAGTGATTGATGACCGTGTGAACGTAGTCTGGTTTGTCCAGCATGTCGGATGGCTCCGGCAACGGGTCGCCCGTCCGATTCTTAACCCTGGTCCGACTCGTAATCTTCGTCTCGGTCGAGTCACTGGCCGGGGCGCGTCATTGGCCGCGCCCCGGCTCGCTTTTCCCAGCCGCTGGGCCGTTACATCTCCAGCTCCGCGTTCTCAATCATCTTCATCCCGTTCCGCTCAACGACCTTGCCTTTGAGCGTGACGGTTTGGGCGGCTTTGTCCGCGAGCTCTTCATTGATCGGCTTATGGTCCCCGACCACCAGGTAGAGCTGGTTGTCCGCGGTGAGGAGGCCGACCGGCCCGCCGCTCTTGATGCATTTGGATGCGCACCCTTTGTGCTTCTCTCCCTTGGCGCCGTGGTCCAGATAGCACATAAGGTCCACGACCTCGCCTTTGATGCTCTGAGTCGCTCCGCCGCTTTTCTCTTCCGCACCCAAACGGAGTGCCGAGACCGCCAGGCCCGCGCCGAGCGCAAGGGCCACCATCGATGTTTTAATCACTAGTCCATTTCTCATTGTTTGTCTTTTCATGCTTTGTTGGTGTTTAGCCTGAGCCATTCTACAACAGATTCCGCAAATTGCGAATTTCACATGACATCGCCGGCTGGAAAAAGCACGAGAGGTTAAAACTTCCCGGGCGCAGCAAAACTGCTTGGTTGGCGTCGCATTCGATCCTATAGTCTCGCGTATGGTTCATGTTGGCATCGGCTACGACGTGCATGCGTTGGTTGAGGGACGAAAACTCATCCTGGGCGGGGTGGACATCCCGCATGCGAAAGGTTTGGAAGGACACTCGGACGCGGATGTTCTGATGCACGCGATTTGCGACGCGATCCTTGGCGCTTTGGGCGAGGCGGACATCGGCCACTTTTTCCCGAACACAGACCCGCGCTGGAAAGGCGCGCCGAGCCGCGTCTTTCTGAATGAAGCCGCGCGCCTGGTCGGCGTTCGCGCGGGCAGAATAGTCAACGTGGACTCCACCGTGATCGCTCAAGCGCCAAAAATCTTCCCGCATATCGCACAGATGAAGATCAAGATTGCTGAAGCGCTGGGGTTGAACCAGGAGCGCGTCGGAATCAAGGCGACCACCAACGAACTCTTGGGGTTCATTGGCCGGGAAGAAGGCATCGCCGCCATGGCAGTGGCCAGTGTTGATCTGCCGTGACGAATGATGTCACCTAACGACACCGTTGCGTGCTCCCGCGCGGCGGTCAAACAAGCGAATCATGGCTAAAGCTGAAATCAGTTGGAAACGATTCACCGCCGAAGGCACCAGCCTTCAGGTCTATGCCCAGCACGTGGGCGGCGACTGGCGGTTCTTCGCGCGGGAACGCCGTTACGACCAGTGGCAGGCCATCACCCACCCGCCGCTCGAAGATTGGCTGGAGTTGCTCGACGCCGTCCAACGCCGCATCAACCGACGGTTGCTCCGGCCCGAGGAAGAGGAGCGAGTGAAGAAATCCATTGCCGAACGATTTCCGGACGCCAAGCCCGATTGAACGACCACTCGCTCGAAGGCGTGTTGGGAGACGACATCCACGCTCCCACGTTCCAACGCAACCGTGACCGCGTCTGGGTGCGGCACGCCAGGAGCCTGATGCGCAAACTCGGATATGACTAGCACCAAGAGCCTCAATGGCGAATGCCAACACTGTGGCGGCCACCTGAAGTTTCCGGCCGATAGCATCGGCCTGACGGCTCCGTGCCCCCATTGCGCAAAAGACACAGAATTGATGCTGGCGACCCCGCCCCTGGAGCCAACTGTACCGCGCAAGGTAATCGTCTGGACTCTCGTTACGATTGTCATCCTGGTCGCCGGCTTCAGCGTGCTTTTAGCGGGGCTGAACCACTTTGAAAAAGAGGCGGCGCGCAAGAAACAAAAGGCCGATGCCACTCCTTACCAAGCGACCAACACTCCGGCGGAAATAACGCCGAGGCCGGCAACCCGGTGACTCCGGGTTTCAACGCCAACGGAGAACCAACTGGGCGGGATCAAAGCTCGCGCAAGGCCATGGCAATCGGCAGGCGCGCGCCACGGATGGCAGGGAAAAGGCCGCCAATCAGGCCGATCAGCACCGCCCACACAATCCCGCGCACCAACAGCTCCGGCGTGACGGCGAACGCAAAGGTCACCTGGCTGAAGCTTTGCCAGTTCATGGTCGCTGCCTCGAGGTCGTTGAAGGCAAAATACGCTGCAATCGCGCCGGTGACGCCGCCGACCAGCGCCAGCGCCAGCGACTCGATCATCACTGACACTACCACGGCCCCACTGCCGAAACCCAGCGCTCGCAGCGTCGCGATTTCGCGAGTGCGCGCGGAGACCGAGCTATACATGGTGTTGAGCGCTCCGAAGACGGCGCCGATG
>Ga0194053_10001487_pt1 | contig 14905 bp, 9 predicted proteins | sample SepL228m_MetaG_FD_161684 | JGI IMG/M metagenome (GOLD analysis project Ga0194053, IMG submission 161684) | Anoxic zone freshwater microbial communities from boreal shield lake in IISD Experimental Lakes Area, Ontario, Canada - Sep2016-L227-8m | ecosystem: Environmental > Aquatic > Freshwater >... | reverse complement strand
GAGGAGTGGGATCAGTTTGTTCAGTATTGTGTTGACCGCGGATGGTCCGGAATAGAAAATCTCTCCCTGATCCCCGGAAAGGTGGGCGCGGCCCCCATTCAGAATATCGGGGCCTACGGGTCCGAAGTGAAGGAAGTCATCGAGTCGGTCCGGGTGATAGAAATTGATTCGGGAAAACAAAGACGGCTTACCAATGCTGAATGCCAGTTTGGGTACCGCGACAGCATCTTTAAAAGAGCGCTCCGTGGAAAGGTGATCATACTCAATGTTACCTTTAAGTTGTTGAAAGTCGACAAGGTGAAGGATCTGCCTTTGCTCAGGCTCGATTATGGAGATATCAGGGGTGAACTCCAGCGCATGGAGGTCAGTGTTCCTGGCATCCACGATGTGCGGAACGCGGTTTGCAATATACGGCGCCGGAAATTACCCGACCCAGCTGTAACGGGCAACGCCGGAAGCTTTTTTAAGAATCCGGTCATTGATGGAAAATTGTGGAATACCTTGCACGACCGTTTTCCGGAGATGCCGCATTATCCGCAGCCTCATGGCAGCATGGAAGAATCCCAAAGAAGCATGGATACACAGGATCCTGCCAATTATGACACAGGAAAAGCTTTGAGTTCTGTTAAGATTCCCGCAGCCTGGCTGATAGAACAATCCGGATGGAAAGGTTACCGGAACGGCGATGCAGGGGTCCATCCCAATCAACCCCTTGTCCTGGTCAACTATGGAACCGCCACCGGAAACGAGATCCTCGGTCTAGCCAGGCAAATCATGGATTCAGTACAGCAGAAATTTGGGATCCTGCTGGAGACAGAGGTCAATGTGATTGGTTGAATCCGCGCGAGCGCATTTCCCGCTGCTTGAGGCGGGGTTCTTTAATGGTTGAAAATTAATACCTTACAACTTTGGCGGTCGCAGAATAGTGATTCCCTTCGACTTTAACCAGGTAAATGCCGGCTGGGAAGGTTTTATTCCCCAAAGTACCGGAGGTTCCCGGGTTCCATCCGATATGCTGTATGCCGGCGGATAAATTTCCTGAGAATAACCTTTGCTGCAGTTCCCCGTTCAATCCGTAAATGGAAACATGGATGTAATCTTCAGCCGGAAGATTGAAACGTAAGGTTGTGGAGCTTTCAACCGGGTTTGGACTGGCTGAAAGAGGAATGATACTTTTTTTGCCCGAAGCGGAGATCCCTGTCAGAATATCATCCAGGCTCGCCCTGTAACTTGATAATCCATAGGTCCCGGCAACAATGGTTCGTGTGGGTGCATGAATCTTCAGTGCGCAAACCGGTACGGCAGGAAGACCGTTCCAGATCCAGGTCCAGTTTTGTCCCCCGTCGATGGTCCCGTAAACCCCGGCATCGGTACCAACAATGATCTTATCGGGAACGTCGGGATCCAAAGCGATGTCGTTCACCGGAAACTCAGGAAGGTTGCCCGTAATATCGATCCAGGATGTTCCAAGGCTTGTCGATTTGAATACGTGCGGCAATGGCTCATCCCAGCGGAAACCTGAAAGGGTGACATAAACGGTATTTACATCGAACGGATCAAAAGCCACCTTGGTGATCCAGCGGTTTGGCAACCCGGCGGAGATATTCTGCCATGTTTGTCCGTCATCTGTCGAAATATGGACTTTCCCGTCGCCGGTTCCGGCCATGACGATGGATGGATCGATTTTGGAGATGTCGATGGTGGTAATGGTATAAAAATACTGATTGATGCCGGCTGTAAGGTCGTCACTCACTGCCTGCCAGGAAGTTCCTTTGTTGAGCGATTTCCAAACGCGGTAGGTCCCAAAGTAAAGGGTTGAAGGAAGTTCCGGGTGCATGGCCAGGGGAGCCGACCAGTTGACACGGTCACCCGACATCGGCGTCGCAATATAGGTCATGTTCGAACCCCCGTTCGTTGACCTGCAGAGATTGCCCCATTGGGACTCGGCATAAATGACATTTGAATTGGTATAGTCAACGAGCGTATACATGCCATCGCCTCCGAGAATGGCCTCCCAATCGCTGGTGCCCCCGGTCATGGTCCTTATGGTGTTGTTGTCCTGTGTACCACCGTAAATGCGGGCAGGAACTTTGTAATCGATGTCGATGGCATAAAACTGGGTCAGCGGGAGGTTGTTGATGTGGGTCCAGCTGTTTCCGGTGTTTTCGCTGATATAAAGACCTCCGTCGTTTCCTTCAATGATCCTGTTGTTGGCTTCATCAAAGATCATGGCATGATGATCAACATGGATATCCCATGAAGAGAGATCGGTCCAGGAACTGCCGCCATTGTCTGTCCTGAACAGGTTGACACCCATGACAAAAACACGGTTGGCGTTGGACGGATCCACCCGCACCTGACCGAAATACCAGCCAAAGTTGCTATTCATGTTATAGAGGGCCCCGTCATTTGTACGGGTCCACAACTGACCGGCATTGATTGATTTATAAACGGCAACTTCATAATTGTCCAGATCGTAAAATGCATACAGGATATCAGGGTTCGATTTTGCCACAGCGATGCCGATCCGGCCGACATTGCTTCCCTGGGGCAGGCCATTGGTCATTTCAGTCCATGTTGTGCCGCCATCGATGCTTTTCCATATCCCTGACGATTCCCCGAAAGAACGGCGGTAGGTAAGTCCGCGGATGCGCTCCCACATAGAGGCATAAACAACTTGCGGGTGGATGGGATCCTGCACCAGGTCGATGCCGGATGTGGAATCATTCAGATACAGCACCCTTTGCCACGATTGTCCCCCATTTTCACTGCGGTAGATGCCCCGTTCATCATTGGAGGTAAACAGGTTGCCGCAGGCCGCAACAAACACCCGCTGTGAATTGGAATAATCGACAACCACCCGGCCAATGTAGGCCGAATTGACCAGGCCGATGTGCTGCCATGTGGTGCCTCCATCGACCGATTTGTACATGCCATTTCCAAGGAAACTGAAGCTGGCAGAATTGGCCTCCCCGGTTCCGCAATAAATGACCTGGTCGTCGTTGGGATCAATGGCAAGGTCGCCGACAGAAATAACCGGGACATCGTTGAACAAGTTTGTCCAGGTAAGTCCCAGGTCGGTCGTCTTTAAAATTCCCCCGGTGGATGCCCCAATATAGAGTGTCGACGGGTGACCGGCAGGGGATTCGATATCGCTGATGCGCCCGCCGATGTTATCCGGACCGGAAAAGGTCCAGGGATAGCCGCGAGCCGGCGCGTTCTGCATTAAATGCGCAACCTGGTTTGTCGCTGACTGAAAAGCAGCGGGATTGATCCGGTCATATGGATAAAGCCGCTGGATGGCCATCCAGTCGTTGGGTTCAAGGGTGGGGGGTGTCCATTTTGCATGAGCCTTTTCTGTTTTCAAGGGGGATAATGGACTTGATAAAAAGATTGCCAGGGCCACCAGGGTCATGCCCAATGTACCAAATATTATCTGTTTTGAGATGGAAAATTTCATAACCGGATCAGTTTGAAAAGTGTGAAAGGCTAAAAATGAAAACTACTCTGTTCGCAGCGCCCCAATGAGGCTGTTAACTGATTGCACCTTGTGACGGTTCATATAGGATTCAATTCCGTCAATAATTTTAACCGAGATGGTTGGGTCGATGAAATTGGCAGTTCCAACCTGGATGGCGGAAGCACCCGCCAGGATAAATTCAATGGCATCGGTAGCGTTCATGATGCCGCCAAGACCGATGATGGGAACGTTCACGGCTTTATGCACCTGCCATACCATGCGCAAGGCAACCGGCTTGATCGCCGGGCCGGATAGTCCACCGGTGATGGTGGACAGAATGGGACGACGGCGTTCGGAATCGATGGCCATGCCCAGCAGGGTGTTGATGAGGGTAACCACATCGGCACCGCCATCAACCACGGCTTTGGCCAGGTCGGTGATGCTGGTGACGTTTGGGGACAGTTTCACCATCAACACTTTTTTGTACACTTTACGCACTTCGGCCGTGACCTCGGTAGCCATGGCTGGGATGGTGCCAAAGGCCATTCCTCCCTGTTTTACATTCGGACAGGAGATGTTGAGCTCAATGGCGTGTATCTTATCCAGTTCATTGATTTGTTCAGCAACCGCAACATACTCTTCAATGGTCGATCCTGAAACATTAACAATGATTTGCGTGTAGAAATCCCTGATCCGCGGATAAATTTCACGACAAAAATGATCCACCCCCTTGTTTTGGAGTCCTACCGAATTCAACATCCCTGAAGCAGTCTCGGCCATGCGCGGATAGGAATTTCCATCGCGGTTTTTGCCGGTAACAGCCTTTACAAAGATTCCTCCGAGTTTGCCAATGTCAATAAAATCGGCAAATTCATCCCCATAGCCAAAAGTTCCGGATGCAGTGGTTACCGGGTTTTTGAAATGCAATCCTGCAATATTTACGGATAGATCGGACGTTACCACTTCAATCGTTTTATATTAAACACGGGTCCCTCAACACAAACACGTTCATTCCCTTTATCGGTGGGGGTAATGCAGCAAAGACAAACACCAAATCCACAGGCCATGGTATTTTCGAGCGACACCTCGCAGTCGACTTCATGTGCACGCGCAATTCCCGCCACGGCTTTCATCATTGCATCGGGACCGCAGCAATAGATTTTTTTAAATCCCAGCGATTCCTGCAGAAAGATGGGATGATCCACCACCAGCCCTTTTTCTCCCGCTGTGCCATCATCGGTAGTGAGGAGCACCCTGCCATATTTCGAATATTCTTCAATCTCTGAAACCTCTTCTTTGGTTCGGAATCCGACCAGGATGGTTGGATGCACATTGTTCTGATTCAGAAATTGCGCCAGGAGCAGTAAAGGGGCCACCCCGCAACCTCCGCCGACCAGCAATACATCCCTGGTTTTGGGCAGGGAGAAAGTATTTCCCAGCGGATAGATCAGGTTCAGTGAATCACCCTCCTTCAACCTGCTGAGATGCAGCGTGCCATGGCCTTTGATCTGGATCAGCAGGCGCAGTGTATTTTTTGAGATATCCACAGAATGTATGGAAAAGGGCCGGCGAAGAAAGGTTGAAGGAGAATCCTCAACCAGAACCTGTGTAAACTGGCCGGGCAGGATGACAGGCAGTTTCACGGGAGCAAGCAGTTCAAGAACAAAATGCCGTGGGTTTAACCGGGTATTGCTTACTACACGAAGATCCTGTACCTGTTTAGTGAAATACATCAATTATTTTTCCTTTGATCCTTTTTTTGGAGCTGATTTTGATTTCTTAACGGGTGCTGACTCTTCATCAGACTGAGGTTCATCTGTTTTTTCCTGTTCAGCATCTGTACCTTCAGGCTCATTCGCAGCCGGTTCTTCCTGAACGGGTTCTTCGGTAAAGTCAAGCAGGTTATGCTGGAGGAGCATGTTATACCATGCCACCATCTTTTTGATATCAGAAACATATACCCGGTCCTGGTCAAAATCGGGAACCATTTCCAGGAAAAATTTTTTCAGGCTGGGATTGTCCGATTTGCTGTCAATTGCGGGTTTCCCTTCCAGTTTCTCGAAAAAGGCTTTGAAAATATTCTTCAGGGCAATATCATCGCCTGTGGTAAACACGCTGATCTCCTCGAGCGAACTGATCTTTTCATTCCCGAATGCAGGAAACCTCTTTCCATCCGTGAGCGATTCGACAATAACCGCATTCTTAGCCTGCGAAACAACTTTAAACAATCCGTTTTTTCCTGCAATTGATAAGATCTTACTTAAATCCATGACATGTTAGTTTTCTGCAAAGATAAAAAAGAAATGGTGAATTTTGTCACGCATCACGCGTCACGATTTTATTTCCTGATCCTGTAATTCTTATACTCTCCCATCCTCCAGCCTGTCATTTTTTCAATGCAATGGAGGATGGCTGATGAAAAAGAGTGTCTTTTTTTTGACTTGTCTGGATTGAATTCCCAATTCTGCCGTACAATTCGGTCATTCATGACCTGCGGGTGGGTCGCCGTGAAGGATGAAAGAAAATTCATGCCCGAATAATCATACTCAGCCGATTTTGATACTGTTTTTTCGATCCAGCGGTCATTATGCCAGTAGCGGTGAAATGTTTGCTGTTTGGCTTGCTGGGCCATAGGGGGTTTGACCCATCCATAGTGATAAATGAAGGCGTCAACCGGCGCAACATTCAGTTTTTTTCCATCTTTCCTGAACCCCTGGGCATCGAGATAGGAGCGGATTCGCTTGTCATTCCTGATAATCCTCACTTCGCGCCTGTACCATTGCCGGGAGTCGCCGGTAAACCGGTAGGATCCCCAGAAATGGGTGTAATTCAACACCAGTCCATCCACTTCAGGCACATGTTCCCATTTTTTCATCGCCGCCACGATCGACGGAAGGTATTTCTCATGGACCACCTCATCGGCCTGGATATAAAAGGCCCAGGTGCTGTCGGGGGCAATGGCATCGAACGCCTTGTCGGTTTCGATGGCCAGAACACGTCCGCCTTCACGGAGCGTGTCATCCCAAACGGTGTCAATGATCCTGATTTTCGGATCACCGATGGAAAGTACCAGGTTCCTGGTATCATCCTCAGAGTTACCCACAGCCACAATAAACTCGTCACAAACAGGCAAAACCGACCTGATCGATTCCACCACCGGGTAGTCGAATTTGATGGCATTGCGAACAAACGTAAACCCCGAAACCTTCATTACTACATTACTACATTACTCCATCACTTCATTACCCTGTTACCCTGTTACCCTGTTACCCTTTTCCCTAAAAATCAATCACCCCGATATAATTCAACGGCGTGATCGCCTTCAGCTCATCTTTCACCTTTTTGGAAACCTTCAGCCCGTCGATGAAGGCGTGAATGGAATTTTTGGTGACCCCTTCCTGCCCGCGCGTCAGATCCTTCAGCGTTTCGTAGGGATTGGGATATCCTTCACGTCGCAGGATGGTCTGAATGGCTTCGGAAACAACAGCCCAGCTGGCCTCAAGGTCGGATTTGATCTTCACTTCATTTAAAATCAGTTTGTTCAGCCCTTTCAGCAGTGATTTATAGGCAATCAGGGTATGGGCCATGGGAACGCCGATATTCCGGATCACGGTTGAATCGGTGAGATCACGCTGTAACCGGGAAACAGGAAGTTTGATGGAAAAATGTTCAAACAGCGCATTGGCGAGGCCCAGGTTTCCCTCTGAATTCTCAAAATCGATGGGATTTATTTTATGCGGCATGGTGGAGGATCCTGTTTCAGATTCCTTTACTTTTTGTTTAAAATAATCCATCGAAATATAGGTCCACAGATCGCGGTCAAGGTCAATCAAAATCGTGTTGATCCGTTTCATGTTGTCAAAGAAGGCCGCCATGTTGTCGTAATGCTCGATCTGTGTCGTTGTCTGGCAGCGTTCCAGTCCAAGGGTGCCATTGACAAATTTATTGGCGAACTTAACCCAATCGATGGCCGGATAGGCGACCTGGTGTGCATTGAAGTTGCCGGTAGCACCACCGAATTTTGCCGAAACGGGAATTGTTTCGATCAGGGCGAGTTGCATCCCGAGTCTTTCGACAAAGACATAGAGCTCCTTTCCCACCGTAGTCGGTGAAGCAGGCTGCCCGTGGGTCCGCGCAAGCATCGGGACCATTTTCCATTCCCTTGAACGTGCAAGCAGGTCTAAATAAACGGCTTCAATCGCCGGCTCGATGATATCGTGGTAGGCATCGCGCAATGCCAGCGGAAATGCGGTGTTGTTGATGTCCTGTGAAGTAAGCCCGAAATGAATGAACTCCTTGAACTGGCCAACTCCGAGCAAATCAAACTGCTCCTTTACGAAATATTCGATGGCCTTTACGTCATGGTTCGTCACCTTTTCGATCTCCTTCACCCGTGCGGCATCGTTCTGATCGAATTTTTCATATATGTTCCGGAGTTTCGGGAAAAGTTTTTTTTCAAATCCCTTTAGCTGGGGAAGGGGAATCTTACACAGGGCGATGAAGTACTCCACTTCAACCAGGATCCTGTAACGGATGATAGCGCCTTCGGAGAAATAGGCGGCCAGGGGCTCTGCAATGGATCTGTACCGGCCGTCGACAGGGGAGATGGCCTCAGTTGTTTTTTCCATAGGATGGTGCATGATTAAACCGATATCGGTAAAGCAAAGATAGCGATTAATCAGAAATCAGCCGACTCGATTTTTGTCATGGGTCAACCCTTACAATTGAATTATATTTATATTTGCCGGGTCTTACCATTTCTAACTTCAATTCAAAAACATGAAACGAATTTTATCTGCACTGTTCCTTGTCATTACAGGCATTTTTGCAGCCCAGTCACAAACGCTTGTGACCACCCAGCCGCTCAATAAAAACATTGTACTTGAGGAATATACTGGCATTCACTGCCAGTACTGTCCTGAAGGACATGTGATTTCTGCAGGCATACTGGCAAATCATCCGGGAAGAGCCGTTGTTGTCGCTATTCACCAGGGCTCATTTGCAACACCGGGAGCCGGGGAGCCCGATTTCCGTACTCCCTTTGGCGATGCACTGGCAAATCAGACCGGACTTACAGGCTATCCGTCGGGAACCGTTAACAGGCATGTTTTCACCGGAACCACAACTGCCCTTGGACGTGGCGACTGGACGGCAAACTCTGAAGTCATTCTGCAGCAGGCCTCCCCTGTGAATGTGGGGGTTGAAACCTCCTATAATGCCACCTCCCGTGAATTGACTGTTCATGTGGAATTATATTATACTGCCGGCAGTACAACCCCCTCCAATTTCATCAATGTAGCGCTGATTCAAAACCATATTTTCGGTCCGCAGACGGGTGGCGGCGCCGGCAATAACTATGAACATATGGAAGCCCTCCGCTATTTTCTCACCGGACAGTGGGGGGATGAGGTAACCACAACCACCCAGGGTTCATTGGTGGAAAGAGACTACATCTATACGATTCCTGCTGCGTATAACAACATTCCCTGTGTTGTGGAAAACTGTGAAGTCGCTGTGTACGTAGCCCAGGGACATCAGGAGATCCTTACAGGAGATGTGGTGCCAGCAATTGACGGAACCAACCTCTACATCGGCGACATCACCACTGCAGATGCTGCCCTGAAACTTGGACAGCCAGGTGCCATCACGAATTTCGACCTGATGGCCAACAGTAACCTGGCCGGAACAGAGTCCTTCAAAATAAAACTTGTATCAAATCCGCCATCAGACTGGACCTCCGATTTTGAAATTGACGGACAAACTTTCTCCGACAGCACACTGGTCGATCTTGAAAAGGGAACATCCAAACCGCTGGTTCTTCATGTAACGCCAGGTTCTGATGCAAGTTTTGAGCCCTTTACTTTTGAACTCTCCTCGGTGAATAATCCAAATGCACCAACCAAATATATCACCGTGCAGGTGATGTCGAATGTACAAACCTTACTGGTCAATGCAGCCGGCGACAATTATGCCACCCTTCACCAGGATGTGTACCTGGCCGGATTGGCTGCTGCCGGATGTAACAACCTGGCTGCGATCAAATCGAACATTTTTGTTCAGGCCGATGCCGCCGGCATCCTTACTGAAGTCCTGAATATTTTCTACAATTGCGCCTGGACCTTTCCTGCATTTACTGACCCGGAAGCCATTGCGGCTAAAGCATTTGTTGACCGCGGAGGAAACCTCCTGGTATCGGGACAGGATATTGGCTGGGATATCATGAGTGGCGCTTCCGGAAGCCATGGTACAACTGAAACAAAGGAATTATATACCAGCTATCTGAAAGCTGCCTTTATTGATGATGGAAGTTCGGCCAATAATAAACTGGTTGCCAATACCGATGATCCGATCTATGGAACCACCGCTACCTCAAACATTGTAGATGTCTATGGCGGAAACATGTACCCCGATCAAATCTCTCCGCTTGACAATGCCACCGCCGTGTTTTACTACAATACCACAAAAACCAAAATCTGTGCAGTCAAATCAACCAAGGGTGAAGCGAAGGTTGTCTATTTTGGCGTGGGACTTGAAATGGTACAGAATGCAGATGTCAGGAACGACGTGATCGGTAAAACCTATGCCTGGTTCATGGAAGGGGTTGGCGTGAATGAACATCCTGGTAACAGCACCGCCTGTCTTGGTCAGAATTTTCCAAATCCGGCCTGCGATCATACCACCATTGAATTATCTTCTGTTGATCATCCAATGACTCTGGAAATTACTGATATGGTCGGAAGAAAGCTTTCGACGTACCAGGTTAAAACCGGATCAACGAAAATGGAGATCAATACCGCCTCGTTACAGAGTGGTTTATATATTTACCGGCTGGTCAGCAATGGCCGGTTGCTGGAAGCGAAGAGGATGCAAATAATAAGGTGACAGGGTAACAAGGTAACAGGGTAACAAGGTAACAGGGTAACAAGGAGACAAGGTGACAAGGTGAAAAAAACGTAAATCGGAAATTTCCCAGTCACTCGTCATTTGTCATTCGTCAATGGTCATTCGAATCCACTTTCCGATCACCTCAAGGGACGCGGGTGAAATGGTCTCTTCAATTTTTGAATATTCTGATGGACTTCCGGTTTTAGCTGTCTGAAAAAGATGGTTCAATCCCGGAAGTTCTTCTATGGTGTAGCGGGAGTTCCCCCCGAAGATCAGTGCTTTTTCAATTGCCTGAAGATTCTCCCTGGGAGGGACCTGGAGGTCGAGGCTGCCACTGATGGCCAGCACGGGGCACTTTACCTGCGAAAGATATACTTCGGGGTTGAGGGTTAGAAAGCAACGAAACCAGGGTGAGGTGATGTTGGCTATCTGCCCTGCCAATTCTGCTTCCGTCAGTTTATGGTAACTGGTATCCGATCTGTATTTTTTATCTGCAGTAGCGAATAAAGCACGGATCTTTTTTTCGGCTTTTGCATTATCAAGGTTTTTTTTCACTGCTGAAAAAATATCCCGGTTCAATTTTTCATTGAACCGGATGGTCTGCTCATCCATCCCTTCAGCCCTGCTGATCAGAACGGCCTGCATGGTCACGATCTGATCTCCGGTAAGTCCGGGTCCGGCCATCAGGATGATAAAGGCCACCTCCGGATGCCGTGATGCGACAATGGGGGCAATGATTCCGCCTTCACTGTGGCCCAAAAGGCCAATGCGGGTGGTATCAATCTCAGGTTGCTTCTTTAAAAAATCGAGTGCGGCTTCCGCATCAGTCGCAAAATCGAGGGTGGTGGCTGTTTTGAATACTCCGCCCGATTTGCCTATCCCGCGGTCATCATAGCGGAGCATGGCCATCCCTTGCCTGGTAAGGTAATCAGCCAGCAAAAGAAAAGGTTTGTGCTGAAGAAATTCTTCATCGCGGTTCTGGGGCCCTGACCCTGAAACCAGGATAACGACCGGATAACGGCCCTTTTTTTCAGGTAGGGTAAGGGTCCCGGCAAGATCAAAACCTCCCAAATTATTTCTGAAGACAACCTCTTCGGAGCGGTAAGGGAACGGAGGTGTGGGTTCCTGGGGCCGGTTCACCGTAACCGGCTTCTCCTGTTTGATCAGCGTTAGAGGAAATGACATGCCGCCTTGCCGCCATGATCCTGAAATGGAGGTGAAGTCACCATTGGTCTTTCCGCTGAATTTCCCCGCGATTTTTTTTGAGGATACAAAAACGGAATCTTCCCTGAAGGCTACCTTGCTGGTCGGAATTCCTTTTGCTCCCTGATCGGGGCTGTCGAACGTGACGATCAGGCTGTCGGCTTCATTGAAAGAAACATTCATGACCAGCCTGATCTCTATTCCCTGTATTTTAATGGGCCCGGCCCATGAACCAACCAGTTTTTTCGCATTTTCCTGCGACCAGGCAAGCCCCGGTATAAGCATGGCGATGCAAAGGAATTGTAAAAATACCATGGATAAACGTGCTCTTTTCATTTGAATGTATGTTTGGATTGACACGTAAAATGCCCGAATCATGAAGTAGCGGAAGCGCATCCCTTTGGACCGCCCGTTATTTCACGATCGTTTTTGCATAACTGTTTGAATAGGCGGCAAAGAACCCGACTCCCCCGTTGTTCACATTTCCCTTCGCATTTGCCGGAGGGCCGCTGAAAAACGGGATGTTAAAACCGGATTGCTTTATCTCGTCTATGAAATCATAATACTCTTTGGTAATTCCCGACATCTGAAGCATAACCGTGTCACCTATATGGAGGGTTTCCCACGGATGATCATTGTTGATATACATGACAACCACGCCGTTCATGTAGCTTCCGTTAAAGAATTTATCATCGGATATGACCTTTTTCGTTATGGTGTCGGTCAGCAGGTGGCCGTTCTTATAGAGATTGAAAAGATAAAAATTGATCTCATTGCCAGGCTCCTGGGTCCACAATTTGATCGTCCAGATTCCCTTCTTGCCAATGTCGGGATTGAACACGGCCCTTATGGAATCGAGGTGAGTGACCGAAGGGAGGTAGGAGGAAGCTTCAAAGCTTGATTTTCCGGCAATGGCTTCCGGCAGTTCGACATGAAGTGTGTAGGTATTCCCTTTGTGACCCGCAAAATCCGGGTCTGTTTCGTAAATCCCCGAGAAGCCTGTTTTTGTTTCGTGCATTAAATAAGTATCCATGCCGTCATTGATCCATACTGCCGCATTCACCACCTTCGGCACAGGCTCATTTGAAAAATAGTCGGCCGACTTGGTCAGGGTCACAGAATAGGCCCCGGTATCGGATTCAATGTTGCCATCCACCACCAACCTGGTATAGGTGTTGTCGAGCTTGATGTCGATTTTCTCAGTGCAGGCTGCGGTAAGCAAGGCGAGCACGACTATATGAAGGATTTTCCTAATCATTGTTGAAATGAAAATTAAAGGTAAGAGAAGGGATAATTCCGAAGAGATAAACCTTCTCGGCATAAGTGACATTCGGGTTCAGGTTGTCCTGGGTGAAATTTATTGACCAGGTATTGTGCCGGTTGTATGCATTGTATACCGAAAAATTCAGGTCCCAGTTGAACTTCCTGCCGGGGACCTGCTTGCTGAAGAAGGTAAGGGACAGGTCGAGACGATGGTAATCCTGGTACCGGTATTGATTCCGGTCAGAATAAATCGGCACGATCTTTCCCCCGATCTCAGCCCTTCCGGTCGGGAAGGTAACCGGTGCACCGGTTGCATAAACCCAGTTGGCGGAAACGGTAAAACGCTTGCTGATGACATAATTCAGGACAACCGAAATGTTGTTTGGCTTGTCATATGGCGCAGGGTAGGGGTTGTTGCCATTGATCTCATTGATCTGGCGGAAGGTCCGGGAGTAGGTATAACTGATCCATCCGTTAAACTTCTCTTCATTGAGCCTGACGAGAAATTCAATCCCATAGGACCAGGCCTTCCCGGTGCGGATCTCACCTTCCAGTTTGTTGTTGAGTAGCAGCTGGGCAAAATCCTTGAAGTCTACCACGTTTCTCATCCATTTATAATAGGCCTCCACAGAGGTCTCGATGGTATTCCTGCGGAAATTCCTGAAATAACCTACGGCAACCTGGTCGGCAACCTGTGGTTTGATGTTCGGACTGGCCGGAAACCAAATATCGAGCGGTGTCCCTATGGTCGAATTCTGGGCAAGCTGAAGGTACTGGTTGGTCCTGGCATAGCTTGCTTTTACCGAATGTTTGCTGTTAAAATCATAAAGCAGTCCAAGACGTGGTTCCAGTCCTACATAGGTATTATAAAGGACTCCCGCTTTGTAGACGGTGGAATCGGTGGCCTGGTAGGCTGAATCGTAATGGAACACGGTCCCCGGTCCGGTATTCTGGAACATGGAATACCGCAATCCGTATTTTACCGTAAAGTGTTCCCCTAATTTTTGTTCATTGCTGGCATAGACACCTGTTTCAAATGCATAGCTGTTGGGGACCTTCACATCTGCGAATACGGTCTGGTCGCCTGTTCCCTTGGCCCATCCCGGGTTGAACATGTGGTAGATGACCGAAGCGCCGAACTTGATGGTGTTTTTGGTGTTCAGGTAATAGCTGAAGTCGCCTTTTAAACCAAGATCACGCAGGTTTGAGACCCAGTCGAAGGAGTTGTTGTTTCCTTCAGCGGTGCCGAGATTATAGAGGTAATTGCTGTAGATGAGGGAGAAATTTGAAAATAACTGCTTTGTGAACAGGTGATTCCACCGGACGGTGGCGGTTTCATTGCCCCATTTCATCCCGGCAAAAGCATTTTTAAATACATCCCTGCCAAAATAGCCTGATAAAAACACCTGGTTATTGTCGTTAATCCGGTAGTTTACTTTGGCATTCAGGTCATAAAAGTAGAGCCGGTTGTTCTGGAGTGCCTTATTGGAAGAGAGCGGAAGGAAAATATCTGCATAGGTCCGGCGTCCTGAAAGGATGAACGACGCTTTGTCTTTCACAATGGGCCCTTCGACCGTGAGCCTGCTGGCAATGATCCCGATGCCCCCGTTCACTTCAAACTTCTTCGAATTCCCTTCATTCATGCGGACATCGAGCACTGAGGCCAGGCGCCCTCCGTAATTTGCGGGGATATCGCCCTTGTACAGTTTTACATCCTTGATCGCATCGTTGTTGAATACAGAGAAAAAACCCATCAGGTGGGATGCATTGTAAACCGTGGCTTCGTCGAGGAGGATCAGGTTCTGATCGGGTGCACCGCCGCGGACACTGAATCCGCTTGATCCTTCGCCTACCGACTGCACCCCGGGAAGTAACTGGATGGCCTTGATAATGTCAACCTCTCCCATCAGTGCAGGAATCCGTTGGATGGTCTTGATATCCATCCGGAAGGTACTCATCTCGGGTTTAACAACATTTTTATCATTTTTTTCACTCGTGATCTCCACCTCCTTCAGCTGGTGCTGTTGCGGTTCAAGTTCGAGGGTGAAAAGAATGTCTTTGACAAGTTCAATCCGTTTATCGACTGTGCTATAC
>Ga0194053_10001484_pt1 | contig 14932 bp, 5 predicted proteins | sample SepL228m_MetaG_FD_161684 | JGI IMG/M metagenome (GOLD analysis project Ga0194053, IMG submission 161684) | Anoxic zone freshwater microbial communities from boreal shield lake in IISD Experimental Lakes Area, Ontario, Canada - Sep2016-L227-8m | ecosystem: Environmental > Aquatic > Freshwater >... | reverse complement strand
CATCAGCCCCGAACTCAACAACACCTTTGCCGCGCTTGCCGACCAGCACCCAAGCATTAAAAACGCCAGGCGCAGCAAATCCGCCCAAGCTGTTAAAATCTCGGACTTCGTGACGGGAAGACAGTGGCAGCGGACCGAGCTGTACAACGAATTTTTCCGAAAGCTCAACATCAAGCACCAGATGGCCTTCCTGTTTTCCACGGAAGGGATCGAGGTCGGCTTCGCCGCCAACCGCGAGCGCCAGGACTTTTCGGAGACGCACCGGTTCCTGCTGACCTTATTGGCGGCGCATCTTTCCCAAGCGCTCCAAAACGCCAGGGCGATGGCAAGGTTGCACAGGATCGCCGATGTCGGAGGTGGCGGCGGAACGATCATTTTTTCCGAGGATGGCTCCCTACTGTTTTGCTCCCAAAAAGCGACGGAGTGCGTGGCCCGCTTCTTTGGCCCGATAAAAGCCAACCGACTCCCGGAGGACCTTCATCGCTGGTCCAAACGGGGGCTCGGATTTCCGAACCGCGACGGCCTCCTCTCGGGTGCGTTGGCTCCCCTCACCAAGGAGGGTGAAACCTCCACGCTGACGGTTCGATTGGTGCCCAATCACCTGGTCAACGAACACACTCTTGTCCTTGAGGAACACGTTCACAGTCTGCCGCATTCGGTTTTCAAAGACTTCGGGCTCACCGGTCGGGAGGCCGAGGTGTTGAGTTGGGTGACTCAGGGGAAGACCAATCCAGAGATTGCGATCATTCTCGGGATCAGCGTCAAAACAGTGGGGCATCACGTCGAACACATCATGAATAAGTTGGGCGTCGAAAGGCGAGGGGGAGCCGCTCTCTGGGCTCAACAGACCCTGCGCCTTTACGCCGTCTGAGGGCATTCTTTCACCCGGCGCATTCGCTGCCCATAGGGAAGTCTCCCTATTCCAGACTTCCACGGTTCCCGCTCTACTTGGCACCGCACTGGAGGCCCACACTCACGGATTTGAGGATCCGTCAGGGATGACGATCTTCACGGATGAGAGTCTAGCTCAAGGCTGACAACGCCCGGGTGAGAATCAAGGATTGCATTCTCACCCGGGTCTGCCGGCCAGCTCTCGATTCAGGCCAAAGCTCCCCATCACGCCGGAGTGTCGTCATCGTCGTCCCTCTTTGACGGGAACACGCCCCGAGCAATCAGGATTTGCTGCACAAACGCGGGGCCTTCCACGGCTTCGTAGAATTTAGCGTCTCGTACAAGCTGTTCGATTTCGTAAGCGTCGGTATACGACCACCCTCCAAAGAGTTCCATCACCGCCGCCGCATACCGATTTGCAACCTGCCCGGCGAAAAGTTTCGCCATATTGATGCGGTGCAGACTTGGCGCATTATCATCCCAGTCCTTGGCGGCAGACATAATGAGCTGCCAGGCCGCCTCCTTCTCCGTCTCGATCTGCGTGAACAGATTCCGAATCACTGGCTGAGATAACAGGCTCCTCCGGAGAATGATCCGTTTCGACAAGTAATCCATTCCGACCTCACCCGCCCTGGAACATAACCCGATTGCGCCCGCAGCGAGGAGGCACCGGCTTCGCTGTAAAACCCGGTAAGAAAACTCCCGCGCGGTTCCCTCTTCTCCAATTCGATGTTCAGTGGGGACAAAAACATCCCGCAGCGAAATGGGACACGTTCTCACGGCATTTTGACCGAACTTTTTATGAGGCGCGTCGATCTGTAATCCGTCAGATCCTCCCGGAACATAGAACAGGGACAACCCTCGGCTTGAGCGCCTTACGTGCTCAAGCCGGGCCACCACGACAAAATGCTTGGCGTCGGGGGCATTCGTCACGAAGCACTTGTCCCCGTTGAGAATGTAGCCGCCTTCAACTACCCTGGCGGTGGTTTGAATGTTGGACAAATCACTGCCACCCTCTTTCTCCGTCATTGCAAACGCCGACCATTCCCCGTTTTGGGTTATGCTCCGCGCATAGGTTCGGCGGAGCTGATCATTCGCACCCAGGAAAATGCACAACCCGGCCATAAAACTGGCCGTAAACGCTGTGGCCAATGCGGAGCAGCCATAGCCAAGCTCGCGCATCACCTCCGCGAGCGCCAAAGTTGTCGCTTCATCACCTCCGAATTCGGCCGGAACTGTCATATTCCAAAGACCCATGGAGTGAAGATCCTTTAAGACATTTTCGGGGAACCGCGCGTTTTTCTCCCACTCCCGATGATTTGGAGCGATATGATTTCCGATATAGTTTTTCAACTCGGGCAGCGTGTTCCGCCCTGAATAGCTTTCATAGTGTGATTTCATAATTACAAGTCCTTTCAAATTTAAACCGCGATTCGATTATCCCAAAACCATTGATATTTTTGAGCGAGCTGCGTGGCGAATTCCGAGAATTTCTCCAAATGAATTAGGAACGCCTCGCTCCCGGCGAGTGAAGCTTGGCCAAACGTTGGCAGGGGTTGACCGGCCCTCGCCACTCGTTTAAACCCAACACGTTCAAAAAACCGGTCCGTTCGAACACGGCGAATGCCGGTCCCCAGGAGCTGATGCGGAGTCGATGCCGTGTGCCAATTGACTACATTTGCAATGAACAGTTCCTGGAGGACATGATGCACGGACCTCGTTTTTTTTGCATCCGGATGCACCGTCCACGAACTGTCGAATGCCAGGATATTCCCTGACGCGTCGCAATCCTTCATAATCGAGTCAACCGCCTCCGCATGCAGCGGAGCGTTGCCAAGCGAGAGCAGCGGCGAGGTTGGAAACGGCAGATTGAATCGCCGACAACGAGCGGAGGTCACCGATTTGAACCCCGTCAACGGCTTCAGTTTTCCATCTTCTTCGGTACAGACAAGAAGATGCGTGGCGATGAAATCATAAGTATCCACAGGAAGCACCCCGTCGGTGTAAACGTCCTTGTAGCCGGTGAGCTTGAGATTGATGATCTCACTAAACAAATATTGGGTTTCTGGACTGGACCACGTATCGTAAGGGCAGTCCATTACCACCACCTTATAAGGCAAGTTAGTCATAGGAATGTTGATCGCTGTAAGTGTCCGTAGAATTAATTTCCTACGTGACAGCGCCGTATCTATCGTGGAATCCCTTACGCCGCTATAGGGAGACATCCCCACATTGCATAGCTTGACGAATTTCGTATTTATGATCGGCTAGACGATTTGCCAAAACGTTTTCTAAATGATGAACGCCAAGACTCGAAAACTCGGACATACGAATACCGATGCCCCATTATTATTAGGCTATGTGCTCTGCTAACGACGATCCATAAACTGCCGCCGAACGCTCCGGGTGTATCGTCAAGGGGCGCATGAACCGGTCCAAGGTTATGCGATTATCAAGGCGAGAAACTCTCCGATTTGGAAACCTGAGGAAAGTTGGCCTCAAGGATGTTACGCCGGAAATGTTCGCCAATGCCTCCCCTATGATCGAAATTCCGCGCCGCCTGATAAATCTCGTAGCTCGTCGGCTACGACATTTATGAAATTTGCGGCTGCCCCATTGCTGCACAGCGATCATCAACAGGTGCCTTGCGGGTAACCGATGGTCGCATTTTCAACAATGCACGCGCGTTGCTCAAGGCGACTCCTTTGGCACACCGCGCCTCGCGACAATCACATGGCCGGAGTCGCCGCATTTCTGGGATACAACCCACTTCCATCCGGCGAAGCAATCGCCGCCCGTCGGATTGCGCGCCGCGAACCGATTCCCATCAAAAGTCCATATTTCTGTCATCCCGTCTTGACTCATAAAACGCCGGTGAAAGAGTGAGCGGCCATAGCCAAAGAAAGTCGCGTTTCTGACCCGGTTCGCAGTGAGATTTGGTTGGGCTGAAAAACAAATCTTTTCGAGGTTGACGGGGACAGCACTGGATGGAGGAGGGCCCGTGTGTTAGAACGTTCGGATGGTAAGGCGCAAGTCACAATCGCGTGGCCCCTGCAGCCCAGAAGCTTTCTTCGGTGTTTATTTTTCGTTTGGGCGTGTTTTTCATGGCCTATGGTATGGTTTTGCCGTTGTCGCCCCCTCCGCACAAAACCTCACTTATAAAGTGCGTAACAGATGGCACTGCCTTTGCTATTGGTTGGCTTTTCCGCTATTCCCGCGGGTTCCAAAAGACATACGAGCTTTCCCCAAGCTTTACATATGACTTTGAGGTTGGAATACATCCAAAACAAAATCCAATCAGTCCAATTGTTAATCTTCTCGAATCTTCGGACGGTTTTGTAATGCAGAAATCCGAAAACAGTGGACCGTTGAACTTGAAATGATCCCGAAACGGATGTGGAAACTGGCTCGCTGAGCCACGTAGGCTTTCATCTGAAATAACCTGTTGGAATAGCCAATCCCTAATTGATTGTTCAATACGGTATTTCATTATTGTATAAGAAACCCCGCGGATATACATTGCCGGAAAAGGGTTCGCAGCAATATAGCCGAAAAATATCAGCCCCAAGCCAATCACTGCAGTTAACCGCCTCCGAAAGAGGGCGGCGGCCAAAGCAACGAGAAATATGAAAAAACAAACAAAAGGGACAATAAACAGTTCCAGGCCCATTACCATTTTGGTGCCATCCCAGTAGAATATCGCAGATCCTAACATAATAGAAAATGCAACCAAGAGCAAGAGTAAAGGCGTCGGGAGATACTTCATATTCAAAGCTCGATACGTCATTTGTTGGAACAGGGAGATTTGCCGTTAGAATTCGAGTTCCAATAATTATAACCCACCGCCGTCCACGCATATATTGCATCGGTCGGGAGAGTGGAATAAATCAGAGCTTTCCACATAGCGTCAGCTTTATCCGCTAAAAAGAGCGGCCAGCCAGCTCTTGCAAATCCTTCTCCAACGCCAATATAATTTATCTCTCCTGGCAGGAAATATCCTTCTGTTAGTCCGGGATATGCAGAGCCGGTATATTTCCAATAAACAGTGTCCGGTGGTGCTCCTTTTAGTGAAGCGTCACCAGTAAGGGCGTATGCCGTTGTCGTTTTAAAGGCAGTATCAGCTTTAGGGGACATCATCCATATTGCCCACGATGATACATCGGAAGTAAAACTAGGAGCATTGCTGTGGTTTCCATAAGACGATGCCAAGGAAGTTTGAAGAAATGAGTCTCCAAAAGTTACAAAGCGACCTGGAGCATCCGTTCCCCTTATCCCCGTTGTGACGAGGGCACCCGTCGGAGTATTGGTTACGTTATACCAAGCAGCGCTTGTAGCGTTTAGCCCAAACGGGTCCATTCCATTCACCGGATCGCCGCCGCAATACCCGTATAGATTCATCCCACCTCCAAATCCAATCGGATCGGCATTCAAAAACCTGCGTGTCTCCGGGCTGTAATACCGCGCCCGCATGTAGCAAAGGCCGTTCGAGTCAGTCTGCACGCCATGGGCCCCGTTGAAGAAGAACGGCGTGGCCGTGGTTCCTGTGCGGCTGACGATCTCGCCGTAGTCGCCATAGACGACGCGGTCCGTGACATTCCCGCTTCCGTCCGTAATCGCCACGGTGCTGCCACGGCTGTCGGAGTGATAGACTTGGAGCCCGTCGCCCGTATCGCCGTAGAGGAGCATCCCGTTCGCATACACGTAGCGCGTGGTTCCTAAGGCGCTTGCAGCGAGCAGCATGCGGGAGAGTGCGCCTTGGGGGTCGTTCACATAACTTGTAGTCACCCCGTTCGCCGTCTGCGCCACACGCCGGTTCTCGGCATCGTAACTGTAGGTTGATCCTCCTGCGCCCGTGAGCCGGTTGCGCGCATCAAAGGCAAACGAGGCAAGGGAGCCGCCAAGCGGCCCGGTGGTGAGGTTCCCATCGGGATCGCTCACGCACGTTTGCCCGTTCCAGGTGGCCAGGCGGTTGTCGTCATCGTAGGTCATCGTCGCCGCTGCAATCGACGTTGCCGAAAGGGTCGGCGTGGCCGTCTCGCGCGCAATGCGGTTCAGCGCGTCGTAGCCCAGATCGAACCGGCTGATCACGTTCCTCCCCGACGTGTCGCAGATGAGGTTCACCCGGCCGGCTGCATCGTAGCCGTAGCTGCGCACGGTGCCGTTGGGCAGCGAGACCGCGCTCAAGCGGCTGTGGGCGTCGTACCCAAACTGAGTCACCCGGTTGGCCCAGTCGGTCACGGTTTGCAGGCGGTCCGCGCTGTCGTAAGCGTAAGTCACAGTCTTGCCGTCAGGATAGGTCAGCGCCGTCAAATTGCCAGCCCCATCGTACGCATATTGAAGCTGATTCCCCGACCCATCGGTGAACCGTTTGAGCCGGTCCAACCCGTCGTATTCCCTCGTGAGAGTTGCATTCCCCTCCGTAACCGTCCAAAGCCGCCCTTTGGCATCGTAATCGAAGGAGATCGTTCCAACAGGATCGACGATTTGCCGGAGCTTTTGATCGTCGAAGTAGGTAAGGGTCGCGGTGTTCCCGGAGGGTTGTTTGACAGTCCAGAGGAGATCCCGGGCGTCGTAGGTTCTTTTCGATTCCCGCAGCAACGGCGTCGTAAGGGTATCGACCTGATTAAGCGGGGTGAAGGACCAACCGTAGCTCTTTCCGGCGAAATTTGTCAGGCCGGTGACGTTGCCCGCCGCGTCGAACGCATTGGAGCCCGTCTTCGCAAGCGAATTGACCGTGGTCCGGAGCCGGCTTGCCGCATCGTATTGGAACTGCGTCACTTCCCCGAGCGCGTTGGTGGTCCGGTCAACTCGGCCTGACGCGTCGCAATGATTTTGCGTCTGGGCCCCGCTCGGTTCAGTCGTGCCGAGCAGTTTCTCCATCGGAGAAAAAGTCGCCTCCGCAGTGTTGCCAAAGCGATCTGTTCCCCGCCACCGCAGTCCGCGTGCGTCGAACTCGTTGACGCCGCCGAATCCAAGCGCATCGGTTGCCGTCAACATTAGTCGGCGACGATCATATCCAAACCCCATCGCATGCAGGTTCGGATCGCCAAGGGTCGAAACCTGGCTGCTCTGAAGATCGCCGCGCAGGTCGTAAGTCGGAGTTGCGACCGACCCATCCGCGCGAATGATCTTTTTGGGGCTCCCGTGGGCATCGTATTCAAACTGGATCACGTCGCCGTTGGGCGCCGTGATCTTTTTCACCAAACCCTTCGAGTTTCCGTCCTGGTAATATTCGTAACCCGTCGTGCGGCCCGCGGCATCGATCACCTGTTGCAAATGATGGCTGGCATCGTAATCGAACTGGGTCTCTTTGCCCGCGGGGTCTATCCGCTTCTTCAGGTGATTTTGCGCATCATAACGGTATTCCTCCCGATGCCCGTTCGGATTGGTCACGAAGCGCAGATTCTGTGCGCCGTCATATTCGAGCAGCGTCTGGTTTCCCCGTGGATCAATCGTTCCCACGAGGTGATCCTGTCCATCGTAGGTCATCGCAGTGCATCCGCCTGCCCCGTCGATTACGCTCGTGTTGCGGCCCCTCTCGTCAAAGAGATACGTCGTCACTTCGCCGGTCGGCTTGGTTTCTGTCGTGCTCCGCCCAGTGATGGCATATAGCCACGCTTTCCCGGAGTCCCCCTCGCTGAGTTGCTGACAAACCCGGCCTGAATTGTCGTATACGTTGGTTGCCACCAATTCCCCGAGTTCATTGTAGATTTTCCAGAGTTTGCCGGATGTGTTGTAGGCGTAAGACTTGGCGTAATTCTCAGGATCGAACGCGCCCACCAACTGCCCATCGGCATCGTAGGTGTAGCTGACGGACCTTCCGGTGGAATCCGTGACCGTGTGCAGCAACCCGTTGCCGGGTCCGCTGGTATAATAGGCGAACGAGAGCGTGCGCCCGTAGCAATCGGTTACTGAAGTCAATTTTCCGCTCGCAACGTCGTACTGGTAGGACAGCGCTTTCCCATCCGCATCGGTATAGGAGGCGATCCGCCACGACGAATCGAATTGAATCGTTCGCCCAAAGCGTTCCTCGATGCGGAAGCGATTCGTGGAGGGATCCTTCAGCAACTGCGCCGTGATGCCTGCGGGAGAAGCATAGGAACCATCCGCGCGCCGCGTGAAGCGAAGGTTTTTGCGTCCGTCAACCAAGACCATGGTGTTGTGCTGCAACTCGTCCATGGCCCAGTCTGCAACGAGGCACATGGTGACCCAGCCTTTAGCAGACCCCTTATCGTTTTTGCAAAGGTCGTTGAGCACATAGGTCGCGGCGATCATGGAAGCGGCTTGCTCGGGAGTTCCCAAGCCCCACCCCAGGCCAGTATCCGTCACGGTCTGCAAAAGGGTGCGATAGCTGTGATTCCAGCCGCGCCCCATATCCGAGGATGCCTCGCTTGCAGCGGAACTGTAATGGCGGGAAAAATGCAGTCCCCGGGAGCCGTCCCCACCGAGAGACAAGTCTTCCCGGTCAAAAACGTAAGCGCCCGAATAGAGATCGATCGGTTCCAAACTTACCGGGTTTTCAAAAGATGCTGGGCCGCTATTTGGCTCTTGAACGAAGTCCGTAATGGAAAGATTGATCGGATCGAAAGATGTGTCGAATCCCCCATTCAAAATTGACGACGGTATAGCAACCAATGACCCAATCGTTGAAGGACTAAACATGAAAAAACCACTACCGATTAATTGATCGGTGGAGATGGCGCCATTTTGAGGGATGATTAAAGACCACGGGCCCCCACTCTTCGCAAGTATTTGAGGGAACGTTGTATTGCGCCATTCCGCATCACAACCTGAAACAATGCCAGGATCGTTTTTGATGACCGCGTCATAATTTTCGCTGGTCGCCAAATAGGTTTTTGCTCCGCTGGCGTTGTTCAGCACGCAATACTTTACGGTTGAAACGCCATTGCGCTCTGGATACTGCTGATGAATGCACCCCCCTTCAAGGGCACTGCCGACGAGTCCCATAGCACAAAACGCGTTTAAAGCAGAGGCATCATCTCCCGTCCGACTTACGTAAGGGGCGGCTCCGACGATATCGACAGCCACCCCACTCGTCTTTTTGACAACCATAATATTGTGATGAAGGATAGGAATGCAGTTGTTCTCTCGGGCAACCAAGTCGGAAGCTTGATCGAATTGCTGACACCAGTGGAGGCCGAGGAGGTATAGTGCCTCCGCACTCACCTCTCGGGAGTCACTCGCAAATCCCCGCCGCAGAAAAGACGCCATCCTGTCTCGCCGACGAGCTTCAATCTCAGGGCAACCGATGCCACCTGGGTCCATAATAATGACATAGTTCCCCCCTCTTTTGATGGGAATTATATGCTTCGTCGAGAATCCATTCATCTGCCAGCTGGAATAACATTTACTTAAAGTTAAATACAAATCCTTCGGATACGTAGCCGCCTTCTCCTCTTCGGCGACCAGAAGATCATCCACCCAAATCTGCCCCCGTCCATCAGCCCCGAAAGATACCGACAAACACCGTCCGGCATCGAACATAGCCCGATTACTCCCGTTGGCTTGGAGGCTCGGAGTCCATGCGTCGGGAGTTGCATCAACAGAAATCCACATGAGGTCTCGATCCGTCGAGTGAGGGGTATCAGACGGTGTTTCTTGCCAGTCTGCTGAGAAGGACGAGGGAAAAGCTTCCGAAAGCGTGGTGATATGGCGCTCAATAATTCTTCGTCCGCCAAGAACCTCGTCGAGAGTTGAATTTGGATAATTGGCCCTCAGGTCGGTCGCGAGATTTGTCGCGTAATCCCGCAGTTGCTGGGCAACCGCCACTTGGGAAACCCCCTGCACCGAAATAGGCGTGGCCGTTCCGCCGGCTGCGGTCAACAGGGAGGAATAATTGTATTGCATCGATCCTGCAAGGTCCACTCCCTGAACATCGGAATACTGTTTATATGCGGGAAGCATTTTATATTCTTGACCATCAATATTCACCACGGCACAGATAATCCGAATTTGAAAGTATGTTTCACCAACGTAAACGGAATATCCCGCCGTTGTGGCCGCTGCGTTTAATGCGTCGGGATTGTTGACTCCAAACCAAGCTTCCGCCTCGGCTAGCGGAACGGAAGAAGTTAAGCTGCAATATTTGGCGCTGAAACCTGCAAGGCGCAATAATGTTACAAGTAAATCAGCTTGATCTGCATCGTTTCCCCGCTTCGTCAGCCATGTGAGTTCCGGCCCTTTTCGGTATCCCCAATAAGGATCGAACCGAATGTTATTTGATACAAAATCGAATAGTCGTTTTGGATCTGCGCCGCATTCATTAACAATGGTGTAGAGGCGTTGTGTGTCAGGTTGGTTTTCCTCCACATCTACATCATAGGATGGTTTTCCAAATCCATGCCAGGTGCTGGCGGTGCTGGGAGCGCTAGCCATCGCAGATCGAGCCGAAACTTTCACTCGTGGATCGGTCAACGGTCCGTTATCGCTCCGCAGGATCGTGCCGTCGGACGGCAAGAAATCGGACTGGACTTGGGCAAGCCCGGATGCAGAAAGGAACCCAAAAACGCTCAAATAGAGAAACAATCGATATTTCATATTAGTCCCAAGCTCAATTTTCTGAAGGCCCCACCACCAAAATGTTTCCATTGTCATCGTAAGAGCAAGATGTCGCCGTTCCCGACTGAGGAGTGGAACTTCTTAGTCGCCCCACCGAATCATAAGAATAGCTCTTCGCTTGATTACCCGAGATGGTTGTGACGACGACATGAGGCCCTTCACGCCCGCCACTTCGTACGGTGATTGTATTGGTGATCCCCTCGGAGGCCGCGCAAAGACACCAAACCAATGCAATCCCGGAACCATCTGTCCGGGTCACCACCGAAGATGATACCCCGGTCGAATTGGACAACGAGAGGCCACCGCCACCCCGCTGGGTTACAGAGAAAGTGACAGGAGCGTTAGCCAGGACGTCCCCGTTCGCATTCACAACTTCGACTGAAACAGGCGTTTCCAAGAACTGGCCAGCTATCCCTATGCGCGTGATTGACCCGCCGGTTAGGGCGATTGCAGGCACTACGCCATTGAAATAGTCGGTTGGATCGGTTCCATTCTGATATTCCTGAATATTTGAGACTCCGTCCTGGTCGTAATCCCCTTCGGCCGCTTGGCCCGGAATTCCATTGAAGGCCGCCAATTCCCACCAATCAGGCAAGCCATTGTTGTCTTTATCCACATATTCGTCGGCCCCGATGTCTGGAACCGGCCCGCCGTCGGAGCGCAACTCCCCGTCCATATCCGTCGTTATTCCTAAACTCGGATCACCATGATCGCGGCAGGGAGACGTGCTTGATATGTGAACCCCGTGAATGAACAACGGATCGGATTGTATGTTTGTTCCCCTATCCGGATCAACGTCCCAATTTTGATTATATATATTTCCGCCAATATCAGAGTAATCTACAGCATAAGCCAGTACATCATCGCAGCCATTCGCCCATGTGATCGTGTTCTTAATTATTCCAGTATTCAACTGGATAGCGAAAGCCCAGTCTGGAACGGAATTCTGTGTGACCGTGCATGAGTCGATTTCTACCGGGTCACCCCAGCCTCGAATAACCGCCTCGGCTCCATCATTGTTGATCGTAACATGATCAAATATGCAATTAACGATTTTTGCATCCATTATTTCCACTGCGTTCCCGCAGCAGTTTTTCAATTCAAATCCATTCAAAGTAAAATTCCCTGAAAGGATTGGTCCGTTGGCACCCTCTGCATCAATTACGGTGTTTGCCGCGCCCGACGCCGATATAATCAGGGCGTTGCTCCAATTTACATTATTGCGGTTTCGAACCCCCTTATAGACACCGGGCTTCACGAGAATGATGCGAAAGGCCCCTTTCGCTGCGTCGAGCGCGGAAGCGATATCCGTGTAATCGCCACCGCCGTTAACGTCCACAACAAAATCGGGTGCAGGGATCGAACCGGGTGAATTGGGATCTGAATGATGTCTAATCTCAAAGACATCAGGATACCCATCACCATCGTGATCGTCGTACCCATTTGGAACAAGAGGGTCAAAGCCATTCATTACTTCGTCCAGATCCGGAATACCGTCGCCGTCCGTATCATCGACGGATGGGTAGTTTCCGTAATCCGAAATAAGATTGCAGGGCGGCAATGGGATACCCTGATATTCGCCAATTATCCGATAGAGATAAAAGACTGATGAACCAGCGACATCGACAAAAGTATTGGTGCTTCCGGTGACAACTCCAATAGCTGACCAGGTGATTCCATCCGTGCTCCGTTGGACTGTAAAGCTGTCGGCATTCAGGCCCGGATAGGCCCAGTCGAGTTGCAGTCCATTTGCGGTCGGCGTTCCGACAAGGCGCGGCAGAACAGGAGCACCATGCTCGATGAATGTCACCGACGGGTAACAGACAGGGCTAACAAGAGAAGCCTTGACCACTGTATCGGAACTGAACGGCCCCGGAATTGTCAGATAAACTCGGGCAACGCCGTTGAAATCGGTTTTGGTGGTCTGGCTTGCAGTTCCCGCTTCATCACTGAGAAGAGACAGAGTTCCACTGCCACTCGAGACCGAAAATGTGACCGGCGCATTCGCAAGGGGCTGTTGATTGCCACTGGTTATCTTGACCTTGAGAGGACTCGGAAAGACCGCATCAAGCGGTTCGGTTTGGTTATTTCCACTATAAACGGTAAGCAACGCCGATTCTCCATTATAATAGTCATTTGGACTTGTGCCTTGTTCGTATTCTTGAGAATTGGTCACTCCATCGCCATCTAAATCCGCATCCAGATCAACAGATAATGTGTGGAAATATTTCCATTTCCACCAGTCCGGCAGCATTCCATTATCGCTGCATATATTATAGACGCTTCGGATCGCGGCTTCACTCAATGCCTCCCGTCCGAACTGAACGTCATCGATACTTCCACTAAAATAGTTTCCGTCGATGTCGCGACCGATCCAGAGCCGGGGGGAGCCGACCGCCGGGATCTGCACCCCACTCTGATAAGCTATCGTTGTTCCATCGCATACAAGAATGGCGCTGCCACTTCGGTCGCAGGAAAAGCCGATATGATGCCAATTGCCGTCGGCCAGCGCTGTTGGCGAGATGCCCGCCCCTATCACCTTCTCGCTCTGCCCCGTCGAAAGGACCGCTTCGATTCTGGAACCGCCTTTCAGCCGGACGGAGAGACTGTCGGAAGTTGCATCACCCATCGTGATGATCGGGTAAAGCTGGCTTTCATCGTCTAAAGGAAAGTCCTTGGGAACTTGCACCCACGCCATGACCGCGAACCCATTCCAAAGAGAAAGCGTAGGACTGGGGGCGGTTGCCAGGTATCCGGTGCCGTCTAATAAAACCGCACCCTTCCCGTCAAAGCCGATCGAAGGACGAACGTTTCCATGGAGATCGCAAGAATTACCGGTATTTGAATAATCGTAAGCGTTCCCGTTAAAGACCCATAATCCGACCAGAGGCGATGCGGTTGCGGAAAGGTAGTCGATGCTCAAGCCAGCTTCGACCCGGATCTTGCTAACAGCACCGGATTGAGGACCTTCTCTATAGTAAACGGTGACCCTTCCATCATTGTCAGTGCGGATAGGCATTTTAGCCTGCATTCCGATTCCCGTGCCAATTGATATAATTCCTCCCCCTTGTTCAACGGTAAATGTAACTGGCGCATTGGGATACGGCGTCCCGTTGATTTTGGTAATTTGGACAACAAAAGGTTGGGCAAGATAGGTATTTGGAACCCCATTTTGATCGTCTCCAGACACCTTGACCATCACGGGAATATAGCCGTCGAAGTAATCGCTTGGAGACGTGCCGTCGCGGTACTCTTCGGCGTCAGTCTTTCCGTCGCCATCCGTATCGTCGTTCGGATGACCATTCAAGGTCCGAAGGTATTTCCATTTCCACCAGTCTGGCAGGGTCCCGTCCCCAGTGCTGATGTTGTAAGCTGCTCGAATAGCGGTTTCACTCAATGCCTCCCGCAGGAACTGGACGTCGTCGATGCTTCCGGTGAAATATTTGCCTTTGCTGTCATGACCGATCCAGAGGCGGGGAACTGCACTTGCGGGATTTTGCACGCCTGTCTGATAAGCTACCGCTGTTCCGTCCCATACAACAAGAGCGCTGCCACTTTGGTCGCAGGAAAATCCGATATGATGCCAATTGCCGTCGGCCAGTGCTGTTGGCGAGATACCCGCCCCTATCACCGTCTCGCTCTGGCCTGTTGAAAGGACCGCTTCAATCCTGGAACCGCCTTTCAGCCGGACGGAGAGCTTGTCGGAAGTTGCATTACCCATCGTGATGATCGGATAAAGTAGGCTTTCATCGCCTATAGGTAAGTCTTTAGGAACTTGGACCCACGCCATGACGGTAAAGGCATTGCTGCCTCCGATGTCGAGGGTAGGGCTCGGGTCTGTTCGAATATAGCCGCTGCTCCCATCCAACGACACTGCTCCCCTTCCATCAAAACCGGTCGCCCAAGTCACCCCTCCCACGAGGTTGCCGTCATTACCGGTATTCGAAGAATCCAAAGCGGTGATTCCGTCACCTTCCTCAAATTTCCAGAGGCCTACAAGTGGGGTGGCCGTAGCAGTAATAGTTTTGGTGCTCAGGCCGGCTACGACCTGAATCTGGCTGTCTAGACCGAAACCAGCACCTTCTTTGTAGTAGATCACGGCCTGGCCATCAGCATCGGTCTGAAGGAAAATAGAGACTCGCGTCGAAGCCGTCGTGTCGGTAGTGAGGCATCCGCCACCTTGAACAACCGTTAATGTCACCGGGGCGTTCGGGAGTGCGTTGCCATTGGTTCCGCTAACTTGAACGATAATCGGCCGGGCCAGAAAGGTATTTGGCGCACCATTTTGCTGATCCCCACTGAGAATCGTAATCACAGGAGCGCTGCCGCTGTAGAAGTCCAGCGGATCAGTGCCGTTCAGAATCTCCTGCCAGTCGGGCACGCCGTCGCCGTCGCTGTCAGTGCCAAGATGCGCATATTGAGGCTGGGATTGGACGGCTGTTACGTCCGAATTCCCATTCCC
>Ga0194053_10001483_pt1 | contig 14940 bp, 4 predicted proteins | sample SepL228m_MetaG_FD_161684 | JGI IMG/M metagenome (GOLD analysis project Ga0194053, IMG submission 161684) | Anoxic zone freshwater microbial communities from boreal shield lake in IISD Experimental Lakes Area, Ontario, Canada - Sep2016-L227-8m | ecosystem: Environmental > Aquatic > Freshwater >... | reverse complement strand
GGCTTGTTTTCAGCGCCTCATCTGCCCTTACCCGGTCAGTTACGTCCACCCCGATGGCAATAAAATCAGATACCGTTCCTGTAATATCGGGGATCCCCCTTGTATTCCAGGATATCACCTTCTTTGTCCCCGACTTTGAGAGGATCATTGTCTCGAAATTTTCCAGGTAGTTTTGATCGCGGATGATCCGGGTTATGGTATCGGTGATCTGTTTACGGTACTCTTTATCCGGGTAGAGCATCTTCCAGACTTCATTTTTGCCGATGACTTCCCCGGCACGATATCCGCTTATTTCCTCTGCAGCAGTATTCCACATGAGGATGGTCCCTTTATCGGAAAGAACGCTCAGCCAGACCTGTGCATTGGTAATGACACTTTCATGGAACTGGCTCAAACGCAACAGCGCTTCCTCCGCCCTTTTCCGGTCTGTAATGTTACGGGCGATGTGGACGCTGCCGAGCAACTTCCCATCCTTGTCCCACAACGGTGTGCAGGTGACCAGGAAATGGCCACCAAGGCGTTCCTCGTAAATTTCCACCGCGTGTTCCTGCTGGTCTTTTATTAACATCGCGTGCGGGCAGAAATCAGGCGGGCTGTGTGTACCGTGGACGCATTGATAGCAGGTCAGGCCAACCGCTTCGTCCGGGGTTACACCCAGTTTCGCGGCCATAGCCTTGTTCACTCTTCGGATCGTGTGCTCAGTATCGAGAATAGATACCAGGTCCGGAACGGCGTTGAATGTACGTTCCCATTCTTCCCCGGCAAGCAGTACCTGCTCCTCGGACCTCTTCCTGCCGGTGATGTCCTGGATGACCCCGGCGATCATGGCAGGCTTTTTTTCAGTATCGATCAGTATTCTCGCTACCGAATGGACGGTCTTCTGGCCGGAATTATCGTCAGGTACGATGGCATATTCAAGATTGTACTCCGTCCCTTTTTCGACAAGATCGGTCAATGCACGGTGAATCCGCTCCCGATCAGGGATCCTATTTTCAATCTCCTCCAGGGAAATAATGCCGTCCGCAGGTCGGGGAGCCGCAAATATCCGGAATCCCTCTTCCGATGCCCATACCCTGCCGGTTGCAAGGTCCAGTTCCCAGCTGCCGGTCTTCCCGACTTCCTGCGCCATGCGAAGGCGCTCGTTGTTTTTTCTTATGGCTTCTTCTGCCAGCCTGGATTCGGTAATGTCGATATGAGTACCGACGGTCTTACTGGTCAGATCCCCCTTGTTGTCACGGAGTGTGCTGCCACGCGACCATATCCACACCCAGTGCCCGTCGGAATGCCGCATGCGGAAATGGTTCTCGTACATTCCCACAGAACCATTCAGAAGATACTCCTTAAAATGCCGGTCTGCCCGCTCCCGGTCTTCTGGATGAAGCTGGTCGGTCCATGTTTCCTGGAGGTTCGCTTTACCTGAAAAATCAAACTGGCTGGCATTCCGCCCAAGCATCGAAAGATATTCAGGACTGCACCACAGGAAACCGGTATCATCATGGTATTCCCAGGCACCGGTGTTTGAAACGGAAATAAATGCTTTATATTTTTCCCCCGCCTCGTTTACTTTTTGTTCATACCTTCGTCGTTGAACTGCATACCTGACTTTGTTGATAAGTTCAGCAAACTGTGCCCCGGGGTCGCCACCCTTCTGGAGATAGAAATCCGCCCCTTCGTTTAATGCTTTGATAACTACTTCTTCCCTGCCTTTACCGGTGAACAGGATGAATGGGACCGACCCGTATTTCTTCCGCACCTCGATAAGGAACTGGATGCCATCCATCCCTGGCATCTGGTAATCTGATATGATGGCGTCGAATTGTTCTTTTTTGAGGAGTTCTAAGGCGGCGGATGCCGAACCAACAGTTGCAACAGAAAAATCCCCGGACCGCTCAAGGAACAGCTTGCCGATGTTGAGAAGATCTGGTTCATCATCGGCATACAGCACCCGGAATGTATCTGCCATTATGTATCATTCCCTGTCATCCGCCACATCCCCTTCGGCACGACCATCTCAAACCTTGCTCCTTTGCCCGGCTCCCCGGTCTCGGTGATCGTGATATCAGTAAGGTTGAGAATTTCCCTTGATAAGGCTAAGCCAAGCCCGGTGTTCTTCCCAAAGCCGGGATTAAAGATTTTCTCCTTCTCTTTGGGAGGGATGCCAATACCATCGTCTTCGCACACGATCACATGGCTATCTCCTGATTCCAGGGCAGAAAACTGGATAGTCGTGATATTCCCCCCATATCGGACCGCGTTGTCCATCAGGTTGTAAAAGACCTTGACAATCAACGGATCGGCGAACACTTCCGCACCGGCAGGGAGATCGTCCTTCACCATAACCTTTCCAAGCGGTCCTTCTTTTGCCGCAGTATCCACGAGTGTACGGCAGTCCTGCCATGTGGGAGCGTGGACACCGATGCACTCATATTCCTCGGTGAACCGGATCATGGCTGATATCCGTTCGGCAGCGTTTGCAACCTTCAGGAAATACTCGTTAAACGTTGGATCGGGCTGTTTCTTTTCCAGTAATGAAAGAAATCCCATCAGTACCGTAAGCTGGTTGTTGATATCGTGACGAGTAATACCGGAGAGAAGGGTGAGTTTCCTGTTCGCCTGGCGTAACGCCTCCTCTGCATAGTTGCGTTCGGTAATGTCTAATGAAATACCTCCCAGGAGTGGTTCTTTACCGGACCTGGGTATAATAAACTTCTGTGTTTCGTAATAGTGCAATTTCCCGTCGAGGTGATGAATGCATTCTTCAATTTTCTGATAGCCAAGCGTCATCGCCAACATATCATCAGCTACCATTTTTTTCCCAAATTCACCTGGTATAAAATCGAGAACAGTTTTTCCAATCCACTTCGAAGCACCCACGGCGTTATCCATATACTTGTTAACAAACAGGGTCCTGCTTTCATTATCTTTTACAAAGACAATGACCGGGATATAGTCCATGAACAAAGCAAACAGGTTCTCGCTCTCCCGGAGTGCGTCTTCTGCTGCTTTGCGTTCGGTAATATCTACAATAACCCCAAGCAGCCCGGCGACAGAACCGTCAAGATGGGTAAACGTGTTTTTGTAAATAATAACATTCCTTGCCTCTTTTTTCGCGTTAAGGAACAATGTTTCGTACATCCGGACATCGGGAGAATCAAAGACCCGTTGATCATTCTTCTCGTAAATATCAGCGAGGTCTGCCGGGTAAATCTGGCGGGCAGTTTTCCCGATGATATCTTTCTTATCAAGCCCGGTATATTCACAAAAAGCCAGGTTGCAGCCCTGGTAAACGCCATTCACCTGTTTGAAAAAAATCGGGTTCGGGATGGTGTCAATCAGCTGTTCCAGGAACTGCAATTGTTGCTGTATTTTTTCTCCTGCCTGTCTGCGTTCGGTGATATCACGGATCGTCCCTTCAATAGCCGATGGCGTTCCTGCCTCATCGTACAGCAGGTGGCCATTGACTGATGCCATAAGATATTGTCCGTCTTTTTGCAGGAGCGTAATTTCGTAATTTTTAATCTCACCCGTGCGCAGGAGTGTTTCAACCAGGCGGGTCCTCTCCTGTGGGAATGGGTATAATTCAGTTGTCGGATGCCCGATCAGTTCTTCGGGTAACCACCCGGAAAGTCCTGTAACAGAGGGGGAGAGACGGGTAATAATCCCGTTAAGGTCAGTCTGGTAATAGAGGTCGGGGAAATTATCGAATATCGACCGGTATTTCTTTTCACTCAGCCGCAGGGCCTCCTCAGCCTGCCTGCGCTCCGTGACATCCCTGGTCACCCCGATAAGTACTTCCTGGTTATTCCAGGACCCGCGGGTGACCTTTGTTTCGACTTCTATGCGTGTACCGTCCTTTGCAACGACAGGCACCGGGCAGGAATCGATGGTCCCGGCAATCATCCCCTGTACAATCCGGAGTGCTTCGTCGCGTCGTTCGGGTACATGCAACAGCAGGACATTTGTCCCGGTGAGTTCTCCCGGTGCATACGAGAGGCGTTTTGAAACGGTACCATTTACCCGGATGATGTTTCCCTGCATGTCCATTACAAAGACCATCTCATCGATCGAGTCAAAAAGGGTCTCTATATTTTTGTTAGCCTTCTTAACTTCCTCTTCTGAGGCCATCCTCTCAATCGTACTGCCAAGCTCCCTGCCAATTGAAAGGAGCACTTGTTTTTCCACTTCAGAAATTGTATGCCGTCTCTGGCTTGCAATATTCAGTGCCCCGATTGCAGCCCCTTTCGAGAGTAACGGGATACTGGCTATCGAGCCAAACCCAAACTCCTTCGCATGGCCGGGAGCAATAGTTTCATAATTTTCGGTGATGATCGGTTCGTTTTGAATAAACAACGTATCATATGGTTCGTTATCGATGGGTATCGTCTGAGTCTCGGCAAGGAATTCAGGAGGAAGATTTACAGACTGGACAATAGTTGCGGTACGGGTTGAACGGTCCACGAGGTAGATCCCTCCGGCGTCGAAGTCCAGCATGCGCAGTGATTCCGAAAGGATACTATCGAGGAGCCGGGGAAGGTCCTCGGCCTGGTTCGCAGTAGAAATGATACTATTTAGAATTGACAGTGTCTCAGAATGGCGTTGTAGCTCATCCTCCGCCATTTTACGCTCGGTAATGTCTTCAAAAATTCCCACGCCGCCATGAATGCGTCCGCCTCCGACGTTAACCGGTGCAAAAAGACCCCTCACCGGCGTAACCTTTTTTCCGGTTACGGATGTATAGACCCCTTCATAGAGCCCATTGTTCCCAGCCAGTGCAGTCTGAACAGCTGAGACTATTTTTTTATCGGGCAGGCTGAGCATGTCAAGCCCGATGAGCGCCTCCCGGGAAGACCCGATAATCTGGATGAACTTGTTGTTGCATGCAGTAATAACCCCATTCTCATCAAAGGATAAATGCCCCAGGGGCGAATCCTCAAAAATCAGCCGATACTTTTCTTCGCTCTCCCGCAACAACTCATCCGCCCGTTTGCGCCCGGTAATGTCAATGCATGAGCCTTCATAAAAGAGGACGGTCCCATCAGTATCCCGGATAGCCCGGGCAATTATCGAGGCCCAGAAAACGGTCCCGTCCCGTTTAAGGTTTAGAGTTTCATAGTTCTCCACCACCCCCGTTTCCGCAAGATGATGTACCACTTCGTTCCGGTCTTCCGGGTTAGCATATAATTGCACCGCGTTCAAGCCGGATTTTAGAATTTCGTCAGCACTGGAATATCCGTACATGCGGGCAAACGTATCGTTGGCGTTGATCAGCCGGCCGCCAGGTGCAGTCTTATATAATCCCATCACGGAATTTTCAAAAATATCCCGGTACTTTTTCTCGCTATCCCGGAGCGCCTCCTCCGATAGTTTCCGATCGGTTATATCGACAACAGATGCAACACTCCCGGTTGTCCCGGGAATCACGCTTACGTTATTGATGCAATGCCGAATCTCACCGTTGCGGTTGATAAACCTGAACTCATAGACCCGTGCTTCACCGGCCGGGTCATTCCTGCGGTCCTGGTGGTACTGTTTCATCTGTTCGAGGTCTTCAGGCACCACAAACTCAGTCCAGCTCTTCTTTCCCTCCAGTTCATCAATGGAAAAGCCCGATAGTGTAGCAAACCCCGCGTTTGCCATGGTAATCTTCGTATCATTGTCTATAATGATCGTAGCAGCCCCGGTCGTTTCAAAAATCGTCCGGTACAGGTTCTCTGATTCTTTGAGGGCCAATTCAGCCTGGTTGCGTTCGGTGATATCAATGAGGATCATCACGACAGACGGGACCTGGTTGAACACAATAGGGGATGTCCGGACAATGACATGGCGCATGGTGCCGGATTTATCCACCATATCGACCTCGTAATCACCCACCTGTTCACCGGCGGCCCGGCGTGTCATATTCCGGGCGATAATTTCGCGGTAGCCAGGCGCAACATGATCGAATACCCGCGACCCGATGAGTTCTTCCCGGGAGAAACCTGTTTTATCTACTGCCGTCTGGTTTGCATATACCATGATGCCGTCCTGGTGCACCATGACAATATCAGGCAACTGTGACAGGAGCATACGGGACTGCTCTTCACTTTGCACCAGGGATGCATCCGCCTGTTTTCGTCCTGTGATATCATGAACGAAAGCCCATACGGTGTCAGCCCCGCCCGGTATCATGCGGGCTTCAAAAATGCATTTCTGCTCATGCACTATCAGGGAGTACTCGTATATTTGCAGTTGTCCGCTACGAAGGGTTTCCTTCAATTTTCTTTTTGTCAGCTCTGCCAGGTCCGGCGGCAGGATTTCCGCTATTTGTTTGCCGATAACCTCACCAGGCTGGAGCAGTAATAGTTCATGTTTATCGACCTGGCAGTCAATAAAGTGGCCATCGGCTGAAAAATGAAAGAGGAAGCCGGGTAGCGCCTCTACAATTGAGCGATGACGCTGCTCACTTTCCCGCAGCGCTTCCTCCGCTCGTTTCCGCCCGGTATTATCAAAAATAACCCCGTCAAAAATGAGCCGGTCGTCTTCGATTACCGGGCTGGATACGGCACTCATCCAGATCTTTTTCCCTGATGGCCTGACATATCCGCCGTCAAATTCCCAAAGACTCTTTGTACTGATGGCATGCTGGACCGAACTAATGAACCGTCCCCTGTCTTCCGGGACGATCCCATCAGCAACCCTGTCAAAAAACGTGGCCGGGTCGTTCTCAATGCCAAGGACCTGCCGGCTGCGCTCGCTGATATAATTAAACCCCGTTGTCCCGTCCGGGTTCACATAGAACCGGTAGACTACTCCCGGGATGTTGGTGGCCATCGCGTCGAGTTGCGTTTCCCTCTCCTTCAGGGTCTGTTCCTGCCGGGTCAGTTCAGACAGGTTGGTACGGAGTGTCTCTTCACTGGCTGCGATCTGCTCATACGAGGCATTAAGTTCCTCGTTTTTCCTCCGCAATTCCCCTTCAGCATGTTTCTGTTCAGTGATATCCCGTATGGATTCAATAGCGCCGGAGAGGTTCCCCTGCGAATCATACAACGGCGATGCGGTGAACCAGAGATATGCCCCCTTTCCATCGTGAAAATGGGGGATGAGGATTTCAGAGATGAACTTGTCCCCGTCTTTTCGGATGAACGGATACTTTTCCGCTGTAGTTTCAAGGGGGTTCAGGACCAGATCAACGAGGAGTGGTCTGCGTTCCCGATAAAATGGAAGGGAGTACTCATAGTTTCCTTTATTGAGGACCTCACTTTTTACTACACCCGTCATGGCTTCCATCGCACGGTTCCATGCAATCACTACCCCCTCATTAGAAATGGCAAATGTCGCATCAGGAAGAAATTCTATAATGTCTGCGGTCCTCTTTTGTGATTCGGAGAGCTCTTCTTCCACCTGCTTCCGCGTTACAGCGTAACGGATCTTATTTGCAAGTTCCGCATACTGTGCCTTTGGCTCTCCGCCTTTCTGGAGATAAAAATCAGCGCCTTCGTTGAGCGCTTCAATGACCACCTCTTCACGTCCCTTTCCTGTGAAGATGATGAACGGTGCGGTATTCCCCGAGGCTTTGAGCTGCTTGAGGAAGGTAATCCCGTCCATCTCCGGCATCTGGTAATCGGATACAATGGCATCATATCCCTCGCTGTTCAAATGAGCCAGTGCCTCGATGGCGGAAGTGAGCGTATCAACCGCAAACTCCCCCTCTCTCTCAAGGAACCGTTTGCCTATGTTAAGAAGACCTGGTTCGTCATCGACATAGAGGACACGGAGTGGCGCTGCCATTATGTATTATTTCCCCGCAATACGCCACATACCTTCCGGCACCGTCATCTCGAACCGTGCTCCATTACCCGGCTCACCGGTCTCCTTGATAGTGATATCGGTGATACCGAGGATCTCCCGCATGAGATACAACCCGAAACCGGTGTGCTTCCCGAAGCCCTGCTGGAACAGGTGCTTTTTTGACTCTGCATCGACACCGGCCCCGTTGTCCTCGCAGACCAGCGTCAGTCCTTGAACTGATTCCCGGCTCGAAAAGCGGAGGGTACTGACATATTCCCCATGCCGGATTGCATTCTCTAATAGGTTATAAAAGACCTTAGGGAGGAGCGGATCTGCATAGATCTCAACAGCGTCAAGATTAACACTGATGGCATACGGGCATGTCGTCAGCTGTTCCGTTTCATTGGCGATAATATCGGATACATTCTGCCATTGGGGTTTCAGGACACCGATGTCCTGGTATTCCCGGGTAAAATCGATCTGCCGGGTGATCCGTTCGGTTGCACCTTCTGCCTTTTTGACGAAGTCGAGGATGCCCGCATCCTGGACGCTCTCTTCTATTAATTCCAATGTCATGACGAGGACCGATATCTGGTTGAGGACATCGTGGCGGGTGATACTGTTGAGGATGTTGAGCTTTTTGTTGGCTTCTAACACGGCATCTTCCGCCCGTTTATGCTCAGTGATGTCCCAGTTCGTCCCGATCATCCGCAACGGTGTACCTTCGGCATCGCGTTGCACGAGAGCGAGGGCCCGGATATTTCTTATGCTGCCATCCGGCCAGATGACGCGGAACTCGGTGTCGAATTCCTTCTCTCCGCGTAACGCCATCTTGATTTCCGCATCACCCTGTTGCTTGTCTTCCGGGTGAAGTCCTGCCTGCCAGGCCTCGTATGCACCGCCGAACTGTTCCTCTGTAATCCCATAGAGGGCAAACATCTGGTCATCCCAGGTCAGGATGTTATGAACAACATCGTACTCCCAGATGCCCACGCCGCCGGCCTGCGTGGCGAGCGACAGGCGGTCTGACAACTGGCGTAGCGCCTCTTCCGCCAGTTTGCGGTCGGTGACATCCCGGCTCACTCCGATGAGCACTTCCTGGTTATTCCACCACCCATGGGTAACCTTTGTTTCGACCTCAATACGGATTCCGTCCTTTGTAAGAATGGGCACCGGGCAGGAATCGATAGTCCCTGCAATCATTCCCTGTACATTCCGAAGAGCTTCGTCACGCTGTTCGGGTACATGCAGCAGCAGAACATTCGTGCGGGTAAGTTCCCTTTGGGTATACGAGAGACGTTTCTCGACAGTCTCATTTACCGCAAGGATGTGCCCCTGCATATCCAGCACGAAAACCATCTCGTCGATCGAGTTGAACAGGGTTTCCAGGTTTTTCCGGGCCTTCTTCACTTCCTCTTCGGCAGCCATTCGTTCTATAGTACTGCCAAGTTCCCAGCCAATGGAAGTCAGCATCTGTTTTTCATCTTCAGAGATTACCTGTCGTCTCAGGCTCGCGATATTCAGCGCCCCGATGGCCACCCCTTTTGAGAGTAAGGGGATACTAACCATCGAATGAAATCCAAATTCCCCCGAACGGCCAGGAGCAATTTGTGCATAATTATCAGTGATGACTGGTTCTTTTTTTATAAACAGCGTATCATAAGGCTTTTTATCAATCAAAACCGTCTGAATTTCTGCAAGGAATTTCGGGGGAAGGTTTTTGGATTGGACGACATTTGCTGTTCGTGTGGAACGGTCCACCAGGTAGATCCCCCCGGCATCGAAATCCAGTAGCCGCAGCGATTCCTCCAGGATAATGTTGAGGAGCTCTGGAAGGTTATCAGCCAGGTTTGCGGTAGAGATGATTTTATTGAGGATCGAAAGCGTTGCGGTCTTGCGTTGCAGCGCCTCAATCTGCCAGATATCTGAAATATCACTGAACGCAATACGGACCGTGGTCGCCCCGTCGCTGCCGGTGAGCCGGATACTTTCAAGCCGGGCGGGGAACGTGGAACCATCAGACCGATGAATCATGAGGGTGCAGCTCTGTTTTTCCTTCTGCTTCAGCACATTTAAGAAATACCGGTGCCACTGATCTGAATCCTTTTCCGGCATAAATTTACTGAATGGGGCCTTGATCAGTTTATTCCGTTCAATTCCAAGGAGCGCCGCACCGTTAAGGTTTACCTCTGTGATCCGTGCCTTGTCATTGAGCGAAAGATAGCCAAGCGGGGCAAACTCGTAGAGGTCGAGGTACTTGTCCCGCGACTCCGCAAGCGCGTCCTTCGATTTCCTGAGTTCTTCTGCCTGGATCTCAAGATCGACCTGGTGTACCCGGAGTTCGTGGGTGAGTTCTTCCGGCGTCTTCCCTGATAAGTCGGGAGACCGTTTCAGGGAGCTGGCCTGCTGTTCTTCTGCGTCATCCCGGAGCATTCGCTCGATGCCCCGTGGACCCGTGCCGTTCTCTTTCGGCATCTTCTTTCCCGCTGCCATCAGTTTCCCTTACCAGCGATACGCCACATCCCCTTCGATATCGACGTCCTCATTTCCCCACCGTCCGTGCAGCGAGCCGTTCCCTTGCAATCGCCACCGCTGCCTTGAGTTTCTGCTCCAGCACTTCCCGGGGCGGCAATTCGGTCAGGTACTCGGCGACGCGGATGCTGCTGGCTTCGAGTTCGAGGAGTTCGACGTGCTCCACAGAAGAACCAGCACATAGGATTAATCCTATCGGAGATTCCTCTCCTGGCTGCCGGTCATACTTGTCCAGCCATCGCAGGTACAGTTCCAACTGGCCCTTGTCCGCTGCCTTGAATTTACCGAGCTTGAGATCAATTACAACGAGGCGCCGTAGTTTCCGGTGGTAGAAAAGCAGGTCGATATAGTAGTCCTCGGTATCGACCGTTATCCGCTTTTGCCGGGCAACAAACGAGAAGTCAGAGCCAAGTTCAAGGATAAACTGTTCCAGTTCCCGAAGAATTGAATTCTCCAGGTCTTTTTCTGAAAATGTATCAGACAACCCGAGGAATTCCAGGAAGTATGGACTCTTGAAGACGAGGTCCGGTGTCATCCGGTCTTCATCCCGGAGGCTTCCAAGTTCCTTACGGGCGAGCTCTTCTGGTTTCTTTGAAAGGGCAGTACGCTCGAACAACATTCCCTGGACCTTCTTCTGCAGGGTCCGGACACTCCACCGTTCAAGCCGGCACATCTGAGTATAAAATTCCCGGGCAAGGGAGTCATTGATATAGATAATATTCCGAAAATGTGTCCAACTCAATTGTCCACTCAGTGAGTGGACAATTGCACGGTCCGGAAATATTTCCGCAAACCGAATCATGTTGAAAAGGTTGGTCCTCGTAAAACCAGTGCCGTAATCCGTGACCAGTTGATCGGATAATGTATTCACTACCGATTTACCATACCCTGCTCGTGAATCATTAAGAATCTCTTTCCGGATCCGCTCGCCAAGATCCCAATAGAGCAGGACCATCTCTGCATTGACCCCGACCGCAACCCGGACACGTGCTGATTCGATGAGAGACTGGAGATCACCCAGTAATGTGGGTAGGACAAAAGACAGCCCTGTGTCTTTGGCCGCCTGAGAACTATCCCCGCTCCCTTTTTTTGTCGGTTTCTTATTTCCCGCAGCCATTTCAGTCCCTCCTATCTGTACCTGTTACCGGGTGGATTCATCGATTTCGACGTAACGGATGGTGTTATATCCTCGATTGCAAGCAGGATAAGTTGCGTCGCACCCGCAACACCCGGGATCCGGCGGGCGTTTAACACCATTTTCCTCGGCCCGATGCCGGGGAAGTCATGCTCAACTTCGAAATTCTCAAACGATGTCTTTCCCGGCAGCACCGTCTCCAGCAGCTCATGGAGCCGGGGGATATCCCACTGGTTGTTCCCGAGCTCATAGAGCACCTTTCCAATAGTCTCTTCCGGCGTAACGCCGAACGTCTGGTAGAACGCCCGGCTGGCAGAGACGACCTCAAACGTACCGTTCAGGACAAGCAGTGGTTCCCGGACCGTGTCCACGATGCTCTGGGCATAGTTGCGGGCAACTTTCGCCTCGGCTTCGATCGCTTTTAGTACCGTGATATCGGAGAACGTCATCACCACGCCATCGATCAGGTTCTCATAGGTGCGGTACGGTATGATGCGGACCTGGAACCATTCATTACCTGCCGTACGTACCAGTTTATCCCGCGGGATGAGGGTGTCAACCACACCCTGGGCATCAGGGATCAGGTCATCGTCCGGGATATTTGACCTGATATCGGCGAGCGGCCGTCCCGTATCGGAGGCAGCAAGCCGGTACACCTTTACCGCGTCGCGGGTGAACCTCTTGATCGCCAGCTTGTCGTCTAAAAATATCGTCCCGATATTGACGTTCTCGAGGAGGTTCTTCATGTCGTTCTGGATGTCCGTGAGCTGCTCGATCTTTGCCTGCAGTTCCGAATTCACGGTCACGATCTCTTCATTCACCGACTGGAGTTCCTCTTTTGAGGTCTCGAGTTCCTCGTTTGTGGACTGCAGTTCTTCGTTCGTAGACTGGAGTTCCTCGTTCGTGGACTTGAGCTCCTCGTTTGCCGCCTGCATCTCCTCGATCGTCGCCTGCAGGTTCTCTTTCGTGTACGCGAGGTCCTGCTCCAGTTCTTCAACGCGTTTTGATACCCCTTTTGGGGTAACACGTTTCTTTGGGATGCTTTTATCAGGTGGATGGAGTTCGGTGTCCTGGAAACTGACGAGCAGCAGTTCCCGGGTCGCTTCCGGGTCGGCAAGCGGCCGGACTGTTAAGTCGACCCCGTGGATACCGCCATTCGTCCTGACCGGCACGTTCTTTACGACGATCGGTTTCTTCTGCATCGTGGCCGCCAGGACCGCAGACCGGAGGTCGAGCTGGAGCCCTTCGCGTGCCATATCGATCACGTTTAACGTTGCCTGCCCCGGTGCCGGCTGCAGGTACTTCCCGGTATCGCCGTGCACGTAGACGATGTTCCCTTTATCATCCGTGATGATCGACGGGGGTGCATAGGACTGGAGGAGCACACGTTTGGTGAGCTCGGCAAAGTTGGTCTTGTCCCTCGTGCCAACAAGCTCGCCCGGTAACCGTTCGGCCTTATCACCGGTCCACGCGTAACGCTGTGCAACAAGGGTCCGGGCAGATGCAGATGACGGTTTCGAGGTATACATCTTCCACTTTTTATCGAGCGTGGCGAAGAGGTCTGTGAAATTCCCGATGCCTTCAGACGGACTTAAGAAGAGCACTCCTCCCGGCCGGAGGGCGTAGTGGAACGCCGGGATGACACGGTTCTGGAGCTCAGTCTCGAGGTAGATCAGCACGTTCCGGCAGCTGATCAGGTCCATTTTCGTAAACGGGGGGTCCGTGATCACGTTCTGGACTGCAAAGACGACCATCTCCCTGATCTCTTTCTTTATCCGGAAGCTGTTCTCCCCCTTGGTAAAGAACCGCCGCAGCCGCTCGGGTGAGACATCGATGGCGATGTTCGTCGGGTAGGTGCCTGCCCGTGCGGTCGCAATGGCATCGTCATCGATATCAGTCGCATAGATCTGGAGCTTGAACTCCTGTTTGATCTCGTCCATGTACTCGGAAAAGAGCATCGCGATGGTGTAGGCCTCTTCACCGGAGGCACATCCCGGTACCCAGGCCCTGAAGATGTAGTTCTCGGGTTTCTGATCAAATATCCGGGGCAGGACCACTTTTGTCATGGCTTCAAAGGCTTCCTTGTCCCGGAAGAAGCTGGTTACGTTGATGAGCAGTTCCTTGAACAGGACCTGGACCTCGGGGGGGTTCTCCTGGAGGTACCGGGCGTACGCCTCTATATCTGCAAGGGTGTGCACCACCATTCGCCGTTCTATACGACGCGTTATCGTGCTCTTCTTGTACTGCGAAAAGTCATTGCCGGTCCTTGACCTGAGCAGCATCATGATCCGGGTCATCGCACTGGTTGCGGCGGGGACCGGGAGTGCCGGGGGGACACCGGTATCAGCGATGGTCTTTACGTACATGACCAGCTGTTCGGGGATCTTTTCGACCGGCAGGACGTAGGTAGCAAGACCGCTCTGGACGGCACTTGAAGGCATGCCGTCATATTTTGCGGTGGTTGGTTCCTGCACGAACGAGACCCCGCCGGCACCGTGGACTGCCCGGAGCCCGAGCGTGCCGTCCGACCCGCTACCCGAGAGGATCACGCAGATCGCCCGTTCGCCCTGGTCTTCAGCAAGCGACCGGAAGAAGGAGTCGATGGGCAGGCGCAGCCCCCGTGCCATTTCGGGGACGCTCAGGTGGAGCGTGCCATGGAAGATCGCCATGTCCTTGTTCGGCGGGATGATATAGACATGGTTGGCCTGGGTTATTGTCTGGTTTTTCGCCTCGTGGACGGGCATCGTCGTGTTCCGCTGGAGGATCTCGGAGAGCAGGCTTGCATGGCCCGGGTCAAGGTGGGGGACCAGCACAAATGCCATCCCGCTGTCGGCCGGCATCGTCTTGAAGAATAGTTCAAACGCTTCGAGCCCGCCTGCAGAGGCACCGATCCCGATGATCGGGAAGCTGGGTTCGCTGGCGGTGGGCGTGGTGGGATCGCCCGGTTCCGGTATGGCGCTATCTGGGACGCTCGCGACAATCTTCTTTGTTTTTTTCATAGGTTCACCCCGTACTCTGTCTGCTGCACGATTCCCGGGAAATGATTTCCGGATCCTTTCTGCCTGTATGCCGTGCAGCGCGATGCTCCGACCTTTGGTTCCTGCATTATATCTGTTCTCCTGCCATTTTCTTTTGCCATCATGCACCATTCCCGGTCATCCGCCACATCCCTTTCAGCACCGCCATCTCAAACCGTGCTCCCTTGCCCGGCTCGCCGGTTTCGATGATCGTGATACCGGTGATGTCGAGTATCTCCCTGACAAAGATGAGGCTCCCCCTCGATGCGATGGGACCCTCGTTACGCAAAAAGATCTGTTCCTTTTTCTCCTGCGGAATGCCAATACCGTCATCTTCAAACACCAGGGTAACCCCATCGGGAGTGACCGTGTGCCAGACCCGGATCCGTGTGACATGATCGCCATGCTTCACCGAGTTCTCGAAGAGGCGCTGGCAGACTTTTTCAAGCAGGGGATCGGCATAGATCTCGAGGTCTCCTGTTTCTATGC
>Ga0194053_10001480_pt1 | contig 14951 bp, 15 predicted proteins | sample SepL228m_MetaG_FD_161684 | JGI IMG/M metagenome (GOLD analysis project Ga0194053, IMG submission 161684) | Anoxic zone freshwater microbial communities from boreal shield lake in IISD Experimental Lakes Area, Ontario, Canada - Sep2016-L227-8m | ecosystem: Environmental > Aquatic > Freshwater >... | reverse complement strand
ATTTTTTAGTCTTTAGATACTAATCATAGTAAAGATATTTACCTTCCACTTGCACCTCCAAGGTGCAAGTGTAGTTTTTAGACATAAAAAAGCCTCGAGTTTTCACCCGAGGCTGTAAGCCATATTATTGAATTTTAACCTTCCAATACTTTTCGTACTGGTAATTCCCGTTCCAATGCCAACTCATCTCGATGTAGTCTTTAAACTTTTTACAAGTGGCTACCCCATTATCGACCCTTGGCGAATTAAAATTCGTCAGTTCGATTGTCTCACCTTTATCCACCCAGTTGAAATTACAGCCCGAGCCATAAATTCCACCGGAAGCACTACCTTCGCCTTTTGTCTTAAAAACTATGGTTGCACCCATGAATTTATACATGGCGATGATCGTCACTGGCACATCTTGAGCCTGGCCGTAATTTGCGCTGCCACTAACTTCAGACGTAACCGGCGGTGCAGAAATTTTTTCCTGGCGCGAACTATAAAGCGCCCACGCAATAACCACCACTGACAAAAAGATCCATATACCTGAATTATTTTTCATAATTCACCACCCCCTATTTTTTCCAATCTAAATTGGTTGAATCGATTATACTACTAAAATTTAAACCTGTCAATAAGCAAATTTAATTTAAAAACCCCGATGTAATATCGGGGTCAAGTTCGAACGGATTTAGCCGCCGCCAATTTGTTTTTTCAGCTCATCAATTAGTATATTTATAGCCATTAAAGCTAATTGGCAGCAAATCTGTCCGGTTTTGTTATTGCTGGCCAAACAATCGTTAGCAAGTCGATCCAATTCATGAGCGATATAAATCGCCTGATCCAGCTGAGCCGCCTTGGTATTTCGAGTATCGGTTACCATATTTGTCACCCCCTTCTCGATTAGCCACAGCGTAACGCAATAAACCTGTAATGTCAAGTTTCGACTGATTCAAATTAAACAAAAAAACCGCCAGACTTGCTGACGATTTTTTTATCACTAATTTTGATTAATTTTACTTCGAAACTTCAAACCAAGTAGTTTTACCCGCCTTAACAGTCACTGGAGAACCCGACAAATCAATTTCTTGGTTTTGATCGGCAATTGTCTTATCGCCAATAGAAATTGCATTCTGCTCTAATAAGCGGCGAATATCACCATTGCTGCGCTCACCGGCAAAACAAACCTTCAATATTTCCATGATTGTATCTTTGTCTTTGCCAATTTGAACTTTTGGAATATCAGTTGGAGTTTGTTTTTGACTAAAAGTTTTAATAAACCAATCTTTTTCGGCTTCGGCTTCGTCTTTTGAATAAAACATTTCGACAATAGTTTCGGCTAAAATCATTTTGATATCGCGGGGATTAGCGCCACTTTTAAGTTGTTTTTCGTATTCGGCAATTTTATCCATTTCAACTCGAGTCACATGAATAAAATAGTCCATGATCAAATTGTCAGGAATACTCATAAGTTTCCCAAACATATCACGAGCTGAATCTGTTAAATTGATAGTATTACCCCAACTTGAACTCATTTTACGACCATCTGTACCTGGCAAAATACTCGTCATGACGAAATCTTGTGGCTCTTGACCATAATGAGCCTGTAAAGCTCTACCCGACAAAAGATTAAATCTCTGATCAGTTCCACCAAGCTCAACATCAGCTTTAACCGCCACCGAATCATAACCCTGCATTAACGGGTACAAAACTTCGCGAAGCGAAATATGTTTGCCGGCATCCAAGCGCTTTTTGATATTTTCACGTGCAATAAAATCAGAAATTGAAAAAATATTGGCCTGTTCGGTAATCTCTTTATACCCAAGTTTAGAAAGCCATTCTGAATTATTACGAACTTCAACCTGGTCAAGATCCAAAATTTTACCAGCTTGAGCCACATAACTCTTCATATTTTCCTGAACGATTTCTTCTGAAAGCATCGGTCTTTCACTATCTTTATCAGAAGTATCACCAATAATTCCAGTAAAATCACCGATTAAAAAAACCACTTTATGGCCCAATTTCTGAAAATCGCGAAGCTTAAAAAGACAAACGGCACGACCAAGATGAATATTCGGGCTGGTTGGATCAATACCTAATTTAATCCGAAGCTGTTTACCAGAACCCAAGGCCTTTTCTAAATGCTCACGATTTATCACCTCGGTAACACCACGGGTTAAAAGTTCTTCGATTGCTTTTTTATCAGTATTAATCAACATTTTATTTCCTTTTAATTATTAGAATAATTTTTCTTTATTGTACACTTTTTTTCAGGTTAAATCAAAATTTTCGATTTTTCAAGCCTGAGACCTTGACAAAAACAGTTTTATGGTATAAAATATTGACAATCGTACATTAAAACGATTCATATTTCAAAGGGGGAAATTATGATTCAAAGAATCGACAGAACACTACGCAATGTGAATCCTGGTTTAACCGGAACTCACAGCAACATCCATGGCGACGCTTCAAACATCTGGGGAGACGCTACCAATATTATTGGTGATGTTACCAATATTTGCGGCGATGTCACCAATATTCGTGGCGTTGTGACAGAAATCAAAGGTGATGTCACTAATTTAACTGGAGACACTTCAAGTATCCGTGGCCTGGTCACAAATATTTACGGTAACCCAGGAAAATTACGCGGCAATGTCACCGAACTTATTGGCAATGTCACAAATATATCTGGAACCATTACAAAAATATTTGGTGATGTGTCAGATATCGAAGGGTGTATCACTTTTATTGAAGGCGATGCTACCGGGGTATTTGGTAAAGTTGATGATTTGGTCGGCCAGGAAATCAAAGTCTGATCCAGACAAGCTACTTATTCGTAAGTAGCTTTTTTATTTCAAATCATATTGACTAAATTCATTTTTCGTGCTAATCTTGACTGTACCCAGAACTTTAACAAAAAAGGAGAAAAAACATGAAAATCGGTTGTCTCGGACCTGCCGGAACTTTTTCCGAAGAAGCGGCTATAAAATATTACAAAACTGAGAAAAATTTAATTTTTTTCTCAAGTAATGAATCTGTCATTGAAGCACTTCATCTTCAAGATGTTGATCAAGCGTTTGTTGCGATTGAAAATTCGATTGAAGGCCCGGTCAATGTAGTGGTCGACACAATCCAAAAATATCCTGAACTCCACATTACTGGCGAATACGTTTTGCCAATCTGTCAGGAAATTATGGCTTTTCAATACATTGTTTTAAAAAACATTAAAACCATTGTTTCGCACCCTCAGGCGTTAGCTCAATGTAGAAATTTTATCAAAAATGAGCTACCAAACGCTGTTATCGAAGAAGCAACCAGTACAACCAAAGCGATTGAAATGATCAAAAATCAAAAATTTGACGTTTTAACTACAGCTGCGATTGGATCACCTCGAGCCAAAACCGTATATGGATTAAAAACTCTTTGGCCATGCGCTAATGACTCGAAAGATAATTCGACTCGCTTTATTGCCGTTAATCGAACAGCCAAATTAAGACGAACGGGCGATGATCGAACATCTATCAGTTTTACTTGCGACAAAGACGAACCAGGATCGCTTTCGAGAGTCCTGGAAGTCTTTAGCGTCTTGGATATCAATATGCTAAAAATCGAATCCAGACCGATTAAAAAAAATCTCGGCGACTACCTCTTCCTAATAGACCTTAATGGTCACTGTAATAACGCCAAAATCAAATTAGCCTTAGAAACCATTAAAAAAAGAACTGTTGATTTAAGAATTTTAGGTTCTTATCCTAAATTCAAACCCAAATAATACAACAAAGACCAGATAACTCTGGTCTTTTTTATTGGTGCTGAGAGAGAGATTCGAACTTTCGTAGGCACAAGGCCGCCTGATTTACAGTCAGGTGCGTTTGACCGCTCCGCCATCTCAGCGCCTTTTTATATTTTAACTGAAAAATCAGAAAAATCAAGTAATAAAAAGCCTCAGGTAAAACCTGAGGCTAAACAAAAGCACTAAATCAAATTAACAAAATTCTGGAAAATCGTCCGACTACACTCTTCGCGATAAGATTCAAAACCACGACCTATCTCCTGATCAAAAGATAATCCTTCCTCTTTAAGTTTTTCTTTCATAAGTTCAAAGATTTTTTGCGCCTTAAGAGGATGAATTTCAATATGAGATTGAACAGCCCAAACTGGCTTATCTTTCATTTTAAAGATTTCGGCCATATTGTTAGACGTACTGGCTAATAAAATGGCCCCTGGCGGCAAAGCTGCAACCTTATCTTGATGATACTCGAAAAACGTCATCGCGTCGGGGCAGTTAGCCAATAGAGGATCGTTTTTGCCAGCCAAACTTAATTCAATCTGGTACCATCCTCTTTGCCAAGCTTGATTAAAAGCTAAGCATCCACCAAAGAGATGTCCGAGTATCTGACAACCAAGACAAACACCAAGAGTTGGTCTATCGTCAGACAACCAACTGTAAATGAAATCCATCTCCTGACGAAACCCTGATTCGCGCGAATGAATAATTTCTATCGCATTCATCGGTCCACCAGCTATAACTAAACCATCAAAATCACCTTTCGGCCGATCTTCGAGGTAAGCAGGCCAAACAATCGGTCGCACCCCAATATCACCAATGAATCTATCGATATTTTCAGCACGGCCTGGAGCATGTTCGATAATTAATATTTTTTTCATATTAACCCCCTAAATTCCAATCTGGAGCTTTGCCGCTCTTTTTTTTGTAAATACGAGCGTAAGAAGCATTATTCTTTAGTTGAATCTGAATACGATTTCCAGACTCATCAGAACGAATTTTTCTATATTCAGCCTGAGGATTGATAATTCTAAAAGAATTAATTTTACCCCAAATAATATTCACACCAAGCCCACTGCCTGTCATCGGCAAAGATTGACCATTTTCAGCATTAAACTGAAAACGTTCGGTGATAAAATGTTTTTCACCATCAAACCAATTGGTAGATGGCTCCCACCCATCAGATGCCAAATTAGCAGTATGCAAAACTGAGGCAGCTTGTTGATCATAAACTCGACCAATCGCAGACGGGAAAGTCCCACCAACCATCGATTCAGTCTTAATAATCTGATCCCAATTTGCAGACTCAATCAATTTGGCTTTAGCAATTCCGCCAATCTTTTGAATCTTAAAATTTAACCAAATATTTTTTCCCAAACAAAGCTTTGCATCGGCTTCAGTCACAAATGATTCATCAGCAATGACTGGAATATTTCCAAACATTTTCAAATTAACCGCAGCTAAACCCAATGCATCAATACCTTCATTCGCAGAAATTGGCTGTTCGGCCCAACACAAACCAGAAAGAGTAGATCGAGAATTACACAGTTTGTTCAAAAACTGAATAAACTCATCAAAACTGTAACTACCATTAAAATCTACCGCGTAACGCGATCTGGTTTCGGCGACTAAAGACTCCATGGTATTAATCATGGCCACATCTGAATCGATATCGACACCAGTTTTAATCTTTGGCACAGCCATCTTGCTAATCACCTCTTTAGCTTTTGCAATCGTTTGATCTATAGGCAAGAAAGGTATGCTGGACAGTACCACTCCAGAAGAGCGTACCTGGCCATAAATATCAATTATAGACAATTGATGAACTTTACCATAAAGATCGTCAATAGCCATATTGAAAGCCGCCAAAGCCGCTGGAAACTCACCGATCTTTTCTTCGACACAGGCCAACATTTTGACTCGATCATCAACTAACCAGCCCTCAAAATTAAACTGACAAAGCGACCAATAAATATCCCAAGCATCGTAAGACGAAAATGGAAAATCTATACTGGCTTCACCCACACCTTCAAAAATTTTACCGCCATCATCAGCAATCAATTTCAGGAACACTCTGGGCAAAGTTGTTAAAGTGCCGAAACCCAAATTAAACGGGTTTGACAAGTTAATTGCCACCATGATGATTTTTACATCAATGATTTTTGCTGCCATTTTTATACCCCCTATTTTGTATAAAAAAACTGCAATAGTTAACAGGTAGTCTCCCACCCTTAGCTATTGCAGTAACAGATCGTGATCGATTTATGGTTGACAAACAAGATTGATAATTCGAGAGATTTTATCCTCAAGCGAATTAGTATCCTCAATGCGACCATAAGTTGTCTCGTAGAGACGAACAATACTGGCCAAATATTTCTTGGCACCACCCAAGGTTTTATCCTGCAAATCCACTTCGGCCTTCAACATCTTTTCCTTAACTGGTTCATCATACTTTAAAAGTAGACGATTTTCCCCAGGGATGGAAATATATGGTGAAGCTTTCGGACGATTTTTATCAAATGTCCGACCAGCCTTTAAGTAGAAAAATGAAACTGGCACATCAGAGAGTCGACGTAATTCTTGATCGAAAAGTCGTTCATCATTCCCAACCGGAGTTTCTCCAGATTGAGTAATCCAACCAATCTTTAAAACCATATTACGCATCTCATTGAAATAAAGAATATCAGCCAATTCTCTCTTCACATATTCATGAAGAGTAGTTCTTTCGCTGGTCCATGACAAATGTTTTTGATACTCTGGTGTCTGATCATATTCTGAAGACAAAATAACATGAAATTTCTCTAACTTTAATTTCTTTGCTACATGCTCCAGAACACTTTTAGTCTCGCGTGCGAGATGATCAACGTCCTCTGGTGTACAAAAATCATTACTCTTGGCATGAGTGTCGGCAATCACATGATAAATAGCATCTAAATTTAATAATTTTCTAAACTTTTCTGCTACTAAAATCATACCCAAAACATCGAATGGCAAACCAACTGACAAATATTTTGGCGTACAAAGACCAGTACCATAATAAATACTGCCTTTTTGTGCATCCACAATACCTGGCAAAAGTTGAGCTACCGAAGGGTTCGGTTCGAGCAACGGCTCATTCATAACCGAATTTCTAACTGTCTCAATTTGTACTTTATCCATAAATACCCCTTTCTTATATACAAGCATTTTTAAATATTTGAATCAGCACATCTTTTCGTGAGCCAATACTATTATCGACTGAAATAGTTTTTAGAAACAGTTCAATTGCATTTGATCGACATTGATTATATATTTTTCTGGATATAAACCCCGGGAAATCAAATTCCTTTGGATCTAACCCAAACTTCAATAAACCGATAGACGCTCTTTCAATTTCTAAATCTAAAAGTTTATGCGCTACTTCAGTCTTCAAATTACCATTTTTATCACGACAATGCAACCGAGCAAAAAGGCCATAATTCATAGCCTGTATCTTGTCATCAACAACAATATCGAAAGGTAAAAGCTCTTCATGATTTTGTTGCGACCACAATAATCTACCAAGGTAGAACATTAACATGGCCGCGTCATCCTCAAGTGTTGGTTGCATTGGCAGTGCCCGAAACTCAACAATCAAGATATTTTTGCCATCTCGAAGAAATTTTAACCTTGCATCTCGCCAATTTAAACCTATAGCAACATCAAAGGCATGCTCTCTGACAACAGGATCCTGACCGATAATAAAAGGATGCGCCAATAATTGGTCAAAATAATCATATACATCTTTATAATAAGCCTTTGGCATTCCGATTCTTGTTAATAAGCCATCTCCAACTTCCCGTGTTGTTCTAACATCATGACTAATTTGCCAGGCTGGCAAACGGATATCTGCTATCCCGGTCATTTTATAGTCAAGGAACATCGCATTCGTACCGAAAGCAGTCAATAGTGGCGAAAGCATCAAGGAGCGGTTAAGCTTATCTATCGCGTCTTTAATGTGCAAACAATCAATATTGAAATGTACAGCATTAAAAAGACTGATACAAGATGGATCGGCCACGTCGACTATTTCTTCTAAACCAAATGTAGTGTCTAACGGATGTCGTCGATTTCTTCTATGGAAATCCATACTTAACTCGTATTTAAAACACCCTTTAGTCACGGCCACTTCAGAAAGAGGTACAAACGGGTTGCTACCAGATCTCAAGACGCGGGAACCAGACTGATCTGCCAAACGGCCCAACAAGCTCTCTTTAAGACGATAATCGTCAATTAAGAGATTTAACTCTTTCCCTAAAAGATTAACTGGCCCTGTCCATAATTCAATTTGCGCGGCGCCCAACTCTTTATCAAAAATCGATGGGTCCTGGGCAATAATAGAATCTCTGACAGATTGATCGGCCTGCGAATAAGAAGAAGTTAGTAAAGAATACTCGCTCTCCATACCCACTTTGTAAACACCTGGTTTGGCCACAAAATCGTCTAAACTCAAACTGATACGCTTAGCTTCAGCAATAAAAGTTTGTTGCATTTCTAATTCAAAAGGAGAATTAAATCTACTCTGAACCATGTTCATGTTTGGTTTATAACCCTTTTTCATAATGTTCCCCCTACGAACACATTGTGATTTGAACAAATTGCCGCTTACCTACACGTAAAACAAAAGTTTTACTTTGCGGAAATAATGAAGAAACTTCGGTAATCTTTGAAGTTTCCTTTTCAACGACCACCTTAACAGAACCGGATTCAATTTGTCTTTTGGCCTCACTTCTTGTCTTGGCGCAACCAGATAAAGTCAGAATGTCCACCCAGTCCTTCACATTATTCATGTCAATTTCTAAGACGGCCATATCTTCTGGTAAATGTTTTTTTGAAAATAATTCAATAAAACTATTTTCAGCCTCGACAGCAATCTCATGAGATCCGGCAATCATAGTCACGATCACTCTCGCGAGCAAACGTTTCACTAACATTGGGTTAACCGATCCGGAATTCATAAAATCAGAAATTTTAAGCCATTCCTCATTTGTGATATCAGTCAATAATTTAAAGTATTCCTCCATAATCGCGTCCGGTATAGACATAATCTTACCGAAAATTTCAGATGGAGAGTCAGTCAAAGCAATAAAATTGCCTGCACTTTTACTCATTTTTTGACCATTACCATTTGTACCTTGTAAGATTGGTGTTGTAATACCAATCTGCGGTTCCTTGCCAGCGCTATGCGTAATCCTTTTAACATCCATAAAATTTAATAATTGATCGTTTCCGCCAAGTTCAATTTCTGATTCAAGTACACACGAATCAATACCCATAAGAGTAGAATATAATAACTCTGCTCGAGTCACAGATTCACGGTTACGAAAATCATCACGTTGCATAGGCGAACTAACAGTTTGTTTACTAAGTATTTGTAAAAAATCAAATAACTTATAATTTTCTAACCACTCACTATTATAACGGATCTCAGCTTTATTCAAATCAATTAAAAATTTTATCTGGTCGCAATAGCTTTCCATGTTAGACATGATTTCATCCTGTGTTAACACTGGTCTATTCATAATCCGACCGGTTGGATCGCCAATAGAAGCGGTAAAATCACCGATTAGAAAAATTATATGATGACCCATCTGCTGAAAACGTCTTAATAGAATCACCGGAACAATATGCCCCAGATGAATCGCGCTACCAGTTGGATCTATACCATATTTTACTCTGATCGGTCTACCTGTTTCCTTAGAACGCAAAAGTTTGTGCGCCAATCTCTCTTCGTCAGTAATATTTGCGATTTTTGGCCGCAAAAGTTCAAACTGCTGTTGAGCGTCAAAACCACTCAAGTCTACAAGAGTCTGAGCCAACCTTGTCTCTAATTTGTTCAAAAAATCTTGAACCGTTGAAAGAATATTTGTATTCATGGAATACCCCCTTAATAAATTTTTAAGTTACACTTAAATGGTTAATAACCTTTTAAGTAGTACATTATTAAATAACATTTTTTTTAATAAATGTCAAGAGAAAAAACGTATTTGATTGACAAAATCTATAAAAAGGTTTTTAATTATAAATAGATATTAAATATTATTAATAAAATTATGATAAATAAAATTATTTCAAATTTACATCATCATGTAACACCACGCTGCTGGGTTACTTTTTGATGTTTTAAAATAATTTTATAAAACACTAGTAAGTAGCCTGCCAGGGCTATTTTTTGTTTACAAAAATCAGCGATCAACGATCAATTTTTTGTTTACAAAAATCCGCGATCAAAAAAATACTTTAGTTTAGAAAATCTTTTAATCTAAACTAAAACACGCACCTTAAAAAGGAGAAATCGATGAAACAAGACCTATTCTCGCGTATCAAAGAACTGAGTTGTGTAACAAAAATCAGTAATTTTTTCCCTCAAGAAAATCAAATTTTTGATTTTATCTTTTTTGTCTGTCCCAGATTCACTGGTAATGGCCTAAAAATAAATAAGCATAAAACCGGATTTACCGCTAATTACAGGGAAGGAATTAGTGAATATTCAAAGGTAAGATTCCAAATGGTTAAAAATTTTATGGACCAGATTAACACAATTGGCATTAACTACACCGTCAATACTATTTTTGCCGCTGCCGATTCTATATTACTATTCCCTATTCCAGCCGAACCTCCTTCTACACCCTCGGGAAACGATATTCCAGGTGATTTTAAACTGATTTCAAACTTTGATATTTATAGAAATCATTTTCAAACATTTGGCCAAATCTACAGACAAGAGCCTTGGAAAAATACACCAAACTGGGCATTAAAAATTGAATACGATAGACTTACCGAAATTATACCCAGTCACACTCTAGAAGAAATCAAGGAAGATTTTATTGCCAGATGTTTTGCCGGCTTTGCCCTTGACGGAATTATTTTAAAAAAAGGTCTATTTGGCACCAACCCAATTATTTTAGGAGTTGAAAGTAAAGGTGTCAGTGTACTTCAAAACTCTGCCCTTGAGCGAAAAGATTGGATTCCGGTCATCGATCTCTGCTAATTTATGGGGAGGTTCGCCTCCCCATATTCTTCAAATTATTTAAAAGGAAAATTATGACTAAAAAATTAATTAAACAACTTAATGAAATCAATGATCAACAAAATGGACAAATAAATATTTTGTTTGATTGGGAGTGTCCACCAAGATTTATAGATTATAAAAATAAACGAGAATTTGTTAATTTTGATGTGGACTTAAATAAAATATTTGCTCAACGAAAAATTGATAATTTTACAGAAATTCCGCGAACCATAATCAATAAAAAAACCGATCTAGAAGTACTTAGGTTGATCAAAGATAATCGAATAAAATTTCAATATTATAAATTCATTGCGGATACAAATCTTGAATTAGTTCAAACAAAAAATAAGACACAAGCTAAACAAAAATTTTATGAATTTAAAAAAGTCCTAGAACAGAAAACTCTAAAATATCCTGTCAAAATTTCATTTTGGCTTTTTTCAGACTTTTTAAAAACAAAAAAATTATTTAAAAAATATAAAGAAATCTATAAAGTGTGGGTAGATAAAATTGAAAATGAAACAAGATACCAAAAAATCTGGCAAAAACAGATTGAAAAAACCAAAAATCACATGGGGCTAAAAGATTCGTTAAAAATAAAAGAAATTGCCAAACGCACGATTGCTTCATATGCTGCCGAAGGTGCTATTTTTGAAATTTTAGAAACAAAAAATGAAAACTATATTTGGCTAAATTCTGCCGAAACAGACCAACAATCCATTAATACAACAAACTTAGCCCGCAAAGAAAAAATGATAATAATTTTTCCAAAAAATTAATTTGCCAGTGAGCTTGCGCTTGCGGTACAATACCTATATAGGAGAAAAAATGCAAGAAAATAATACAACCAAAATTAATCCTCGTTTATTATCTGGTTTCAAAGATTTTTTACCAAAACAGAAAAATCAACGTGATTGGTTAATCAATCAGATCAAAACTGTTTATGAATCCTTTGGTTTTCAACCACTTGAAACGCCAGTTTTAGAGTACGCCGATATTTTAACCGGTAAGTATGGCGAAGAAGCCAATATGATGATGTATCGTTTTACCGATCAAGGTAAACGCGATGTAGCCATGCGTTACGATTTGACTATTCCGTTTGCTCGCATCATTGCCCAATATCCTGAACTACCCAAACCTTTTAAACGCTATCAAATCGCTCCGGTCTGGCGGTCCGACAGCCCGCAAGCCGGCCGATACCGAGAGTTTTACCAGTTTGACGCCGATATCGCCGGTTCAGCTAGCATGTTGGCCGACAGCGAAATTATCGAAATTATTTATCGCTCGATGATTAAAATCGGGGTCAAGAATTTTAATATTCGCCTAAATAATCGAAAAATTCTCAATGGACTATTAGCTTACGCCGACATTAATCAAACCAAAGCCAATCAAGTTTTTCAAATGATCGACAAAATCGAAAAAATTTCTAAAGAAAATTTTAGAAAAATTTTAACCGAAATTGTGGGTACTGATTCATATAAAAAAATCCTGGATTTTATTCAAATTAAAGGTTCAAATACTGAAATTATCGCACAACTCAAACACCTGTTTTTAGCCAATGAAATTGGCTTAGCAGGCATCAAAGAAATTGAAGAAATTCTCGCTAATTTAGAGTTAAATAAAATCGAATTAAATAAAATTAAAATTGATCTTTCGATCGCCCGCGGCCTCGACTACTACACTGGCACGGTTTTCGAAACCGTACTTTTGGACGCGCCGGAATTTGGCAGTATATTTTCCGGCGGCCGCTATAATGAATTGATCGGGCTTTTTACCAACACCGATATACCCGCCATTGGCACCTCAGTTGGTATCGACCGACTTTTTACGGCCATGGAAAAACTCGATTTGTTGCCAAACAATAATAATTCGGCTAGTGCCCTGGTAACCGTTTTTCCGGAAAATCCGCAAGATTCACTCAAGGTTGCTCAAAAATTACGTGAATCAGGCCTTAAAATCGAAACTTATTTGGGCGATAAAACTAATCTTAAAAATCAATTGAGTTATGCTGATAAACTCTCTATTCCGGTCGTAATCATTACTTTTCCGGATCAAATTGAAAAAGATAATTATATTGTCAAAAAAATGGGCCAAAACTTTGGCGAAACCGAACAAATCGAAACAAATTTTGCTAAATTAGCTGAAACGATTAAAAAAATTACCACAAAAAAAGACGAAAGTTAAACTCTCGTCTTAAACAGATCTAATCTTGAACCTCAGGCTGAACTTCGCCTTCGGGCTTATCAAACCAATGATCATCGATCATCCATTTGTCGATGGTTGAAAAAACCCGAGGGTGCGATTTAATTGCGTCATGATTTAAACTCAATGACGCTAATTTAAATTGATGACAAAAAGGTTTTAAATCAAAACCAGCCGATTCAGAACTAACCAAACCATCGTGTACTGGAAAATTTGCATCTTGAATGGCTTTAAAAATTTTGTAACCCAGCCCTACTTTATTTTTTAAAAAATCATCTGGCTTGTAGCTACAAAGTCCTACGATCGAATAGTAATCACAAGGAACAATTTTATCCTCATCCGGACTATTTAGAAAAAATAAAATCATGGATTCAAAATACATATCATTAACTTCGACAGGCAAATTATTGTAATTTTCTCGGAGAATTTTTAACTCTTCCTCGTCAAAACCATTTTGAGGCGTTCCCATAAAAACTACTCGAGCAATTTTTGTTTGAAAGCAACCACATACTTTTCCTTCATTATGAGTTATACCGATCACAGTTTCTCCATAGCCCATCATCCAAATCGCCGAACGAACGATCAAACCACCCATACTATGAGCGAAAATATCAACTTTATCATTTGGCGTAAACTGGTTGGTTTTATCAATAAACAAGTCTACAAATGAACGAGTTGTCTGGAAAATACCAGAACCAGTTGGATAAGAAATTGCATAAATAAGATCGTAAGCCGGAATAACCTTATCGTTAATTTTACGACCATTACTTAGATATGCGGCCAAAGGAGTCATATCCTTATAGCTACCCCAAAAAGCTGGACAACCATGCACCATAATGGCAATTCGTTTTCCAGCCGGCCAAGGATTATCGTCTTTTACCCATGAATCCAGCACCATATTAGCATTTAAAACCATATCGGCTGGTAAATTTTTAAACTCTCTCGGCTGATACCGATAAACCTGGAGTTTTGGCAAAGCCAAACCTACCGCCGATGCCATGATCAGTAAAACTACAACCAAGAAAAATCGATCTTTCATTTTGAATTCCCCCTTTAAAATAGATTTTTAAGATTCAATTTAAAACTGAACATATTCTAACACAATTAACAACCTATTTCAATCTGTTAAGCTTTAGTGTAAACTAAAACTACAAATTAATTTGGAGATTAATCAAATGGAAAGAACTATAATCAAAGATTTAAAAGATAAAATCGGCAAAGAAGTTTCACTTTTTGGTCGGATTTTAAATATTCGTAAACTCGGCCAAATCACTTTTATTGTACTTCAAGATTACTCTGGCACAGTTCAAACTGTCTGGGAAACCGAAGTTAAAGCCAGTGTGGGCGAAGCAGTTAAAATTCAAGGAACAGTTAAGGCTGACACCAGAAGCAAAAGCGGTGTCGAGCTCGGCGGATCACACCTTGAAATTATCTCAACCAATATCGAAGAACTTCCTTACGATTTTGCTGGTAAAGACCTAAATCTTCAATTGAATACATTGTTAGATTTGCGCACCACTAGCCTTCGTCACCCAAAAGCCCAAGCAGTTTTCAAACTTTACGATTTGCTCTTGGAAGGTTATGAAAAAACCATGCGAGCCGAAGGTTTTACCGAAATCAAAACGCCAAAAATTATCGAAACAGCCTCAGAAGGCGGCGCTAACTTTTTCAAAATTAAGTATTTTGATCAAGATGCTTATTAGCTCAAAGTCCACAACTTTATAAACAAATTATGGTTGGGGTTTTTGAACGAGTTTTTGAAATTGGTTCAGTTTTCCGCGCCGAACCTCATTTTACCACTCGCCATATTAATGAATTCACCGGCCTAGACGCAGAAATGGGTTTTATTGAAAATTTTAAAGACGTTTCCAGTATGCTAAATAAAGTCATAAAAAACGTTTTTGACCACATAAGAGCCAATGGAAGTGAATATTTGGCAGCCTATAACGC
>Ga0194053_10001479_pt1 | contig 14957 bp, 10 predicted proteins | sample SepL228m_MetaG_FD_161684 | JGI IMG/M metagenome (GOLD analysis project Ga0194053, IMG submission 161684) | Anoxic zone freshwater microbial communities from boreal shield lake in IISD Experimental Lakes Area, Ontario, Canada - Sep2016-L227-8m | ecosystem: Environmental > Aquatic > Freshwater >... | reverse complement strand
CTATAGTATTTACTACCTCAGGAACCATTCACTTGAAAACTAAACTTGCTATTCGGGGAAATGTAACCATAGCCGGACAATCGGCACCAGGTGATGGTATTGCATTTGCCGATCAGTCCGTTTCTATTGCTGGCGATAATGTTATTATACGATATATCCGATTTCGAATGGGAGATCGTTTTCAACAGCCTGTTATGTTAGATGGAAATGGAAGTGATGATGCATTGGGTGGAAATAAAAGAAAGCATATCATAGTTGATCATTGTTCCATAAGCTGGAGCACGGATGAATGTTTTTCTATTTATTCCGGCGATAGTACCACTTTGCAATGGAATTTAATATCCGAGCCACTAAATTATTCATATCATTTCGAAAAGGGGGATGCTGATTTTGAAAAACATGGCTATGGAGCCATTTGGGGAGGAGCTCATTTTACAGCACATCATAATCTATTCGCTCATTGTAAAAGCAGAACACCCCGATGGGATGGAATTAGAAATAGTCCAGTGGAATTAGCCGATTTTAGAAACAATGTAATATACAATTGGGGAAATAATAATGTGTATGGAGGTGAGGGAGGAAATTATAATATCGTTGGAAACTATTATAAATACGGACCGGAAACCGAAAAAACTGTTCGGTATCAGTTGGCAAATCCGGGAAATAATGCAAAAATAGGATATGGTAAATGGTTTGTAGCAAGGAATTATATTGAAGGATCTGATTGGGTAACACGAGATAACTGGAATGGAATACATTTTTCGAAAGATGATAATCAAAACAAACCGGATATTATTGTTGAAGAACCATTTTCGGTAGTAGCAATACAGGAAGAAACCGCTCAGCATGCTTTTCAGCGTGTGCTTACATTTGTAGGCGCAAGTTTTCAAAGAGATACCCTCGATGCCAGAATTATTCAAGATGTGGTGAAACGTAAGGGTAATTTTATCGATGTTCCCGGAGGTTTTCCCCATGGCACTCCCTACAACATCAGCCAGTTCGCCTGGCCTTTATTACAATCCAAACCTGCTCCTGCGGATACGGATGAGGATGGAATACCCGATAATTGGGAACTGATTAAAGGTTTGAATCCAAAGAATACTTCCGACGCTATCCTTGCTACGCTGCATCCATTTTATACCAATATTGAAATGTATTTAAATTCAATTGTAGAATGAAAAAATCGGGCTATTTATTTATTTCAATATTGTTCATGGGATTTACTTTTCCGGTTGCTGACCGTACGCAAATTTTTTTGGCGGGTGATTCTACCATGAGTGTGAAAGAAAAGAAAGCATACCCGGAAACTGGATGGGGAATGCCTTTTGCCGATTGGTGGGATTCAAGCGTTACCGTTATCAATAAAGCCAAAAATGGACGAAGTACCAAAACATTTATACAGGAAGGTATTTGGCAGAGCATTATTACAGAAATGAAAGCGGGAGATTATGTGATTATTCAATTTGGTCATAATGATGAGTCGCCTGAAAAAAAAGACCGTTACACACCACCTGATTCTTTTCGGATGAATCTCATCCTATTTATTCAGGAAGTGATAGAAAAGAAGGGCAATCCTATTTTAGTATCTCCTGTTTCCCGAAGAAAATTTGATATGCAGGGCAATGCGGTAGCCACACACGAAAAATATACTCCGCTGGTGCAGTCTGTAGCCTCCGAAATGCAGGTACCTTATATTAATTTAGATAGTGCCAGCAGGGCATTGTATCAATTGTTAGGGCCAGATAAATCGCAACTGATTTTTCTTCAACTGCAACCCGGAGAGCATCCCAATTATCCGGATGGTAAAATTGATAATACCCATTTCAATGAATTAGGTGCCCGCTTAATTGCACAACTGGTATTAAAGGAAATTCGTGCTAAAGTTCCGTCACTTGCTGCTAAAATTATTGTAAGGAGTTCAAAAACATAAATGGCATGCAGCTGAAAATTGGAATCATACTATGCTTTTTTATTCCCACTTTGGCAAACGCACAAAAAAAGTTTACTGTGGGCAAAACGGGTAACACCAACTTTACAACAGTTCAATCTGCATTAGATGCTATTCCATCTGGAAATACAGAGCCCTATTTGATTTATATACAAAAGGGTATTTATCAGGAAGAAATTGTAGTTGATGCCCGAAAAAATTTTATATCCTTTATTGGAGAGCATCTGGATAGTACCATCTTAACTTTTAATAATCATGCTGGTACTCGATTGCCAAATGGTGATACATTGAATACCTGGACCTGTGCTTCCACACTGGTGTATGGCAATAATTTTCGGGCTGAAAATATTAGTTTTTGCAATACTGCGGGATATACTGCCGGACAGGCGGTTGCATTAAGGGTAGAGGGAAACCGAGCAGCTTTTATTCATTGTAAAATTATTGCCAATCAGGATGCCTTGTTTTTAAGTGGTAGTGGCGTGAAGCAATATTTTCGTGACTGCTATATAGAAGGAACCACTGATTTTATATTTGGTGCAGCCACGGCTATTTTTAACAATTGTGTTATTCATAGCAAAAAAAATAGTCATGTAACCGCCGCTTCCACCAATTCTATAATTCCATTTGGCTTTGTATTTTTCAACTGCCGATTAACTGCTTCTGATAGTATACAAAAAGTTTCACTGGGTCGCCCATGGTCTCCAACTGCTGCTGTGGCATATATCAATTGCTGGTTAGGAAAGCATATCATTCCGGAGGGTTGGAATAATTGGAAAAATCCTGCCAATGAATTAACAGCCCGATATAGTGAATATGAAAATTCGGGTCCCGGTGCTCAGCCCTTGGCAAGGGTTAGCTGGTCGCATCAGTTAACAGCTGCAGAAGCCGCACGATATACCATTGAGAATATATTTGGAGGTTGGAATCCTGAAAAATCTCAATGATGTTCAGGTATTTCATCCTATAGAGTATTGAAATAACAATGAAAAATGTAAAATATTGAAAAAGCAAAAAAGTATAGCAATTAGTAGACAAGGGTATCCACTTCAAAAAAAGAGAAACTGGTTTACTGTAATCCAATTCATCCATGCAGTTCTATTGGTAATGTTCATTTTACCTAGTGTGAATGCACAATCTATTGGAAATGTAATCGTACCTAAATTTTTGAAAGATTCCATTAATATAATTCAAAATGGCGCAATTGGGGATGGGATTACCAGTAATACCAAAGCTATCAATAATAGTATACAAAAGTTAGCTGCTAAAGGCGGCGGAGTGGTTGTAATTCCTAAGGGTTTATGGTTAACCGGTCCGATTGTTTTAAAAAGCAATATCAATTTGTATCTGGCACCGGGGGCTACATTATTTTTTACTAATCAATTTGATGAATATCAATTGCAAAAAGTTAGCTGGGAAGGTGTAGATCAAATGAGAAATCAGTCACCTATATATGCTAATGGAGCAACCAATATTGCAATTACCGGTAAGGGAGTAATTGATGGTAATGGTGATGCATGGCGAATGGTAAAAAAAGAAAAACTTACTGAAACTCATTGGAAAAAGAAGATAGCATCGGGTGGTTATCTCAGTGATGATAAAAAAACATGGTATCCTTCTAAAAGTTCATTATTAGGGTCTACCTATACTAACCCGGGTGTTATCAGTGATCAAAAAGACACTTCATTTTATCAATCGGTAAAAGATTTTTTACGCCCCAATTTAGTTGTGCTGGAAAAATGTAATGGAGTTTTATTGGAGGGGGTAACCTTTCAGAATTCTCCTGCTTGGTGTTTACATCCGCTCATGAGTAAAAATATTACGGTTAGAAATGTATTTGTAAAAAATCCCTGGTATGCACAAAATGGTGATGGAATTGATGTGGAAAGTTGCGATCAGGTTCTAATTGAGCAAAGTGTTTTTGATGTGGGAGATGATGCCATTTGTATGAAAAGTGGAAGAGATGCTGCTGGAAGAAAGCGGAATATGCCAACTCAAAATGTAACTATACGAAATTGTTTGGTATATGCTGCACATGGAGGATTTGTAATTGGAAGCGAGATGAGTGGGGGAATTAAAAATATAAGTGTTAACAATTGCACTTTTATTGGAACAGATATAGGGCTGCGTTTTAAATCGGCCAGGGGTAGAGGGGGTATAGTTGAGCATATTCGTATTTCGGATATTTATATGAAAGATATTGTTGGAGAAGCCATTTTGTTTGATATGTATTATATGGCGAAAGATCCTATTCCTGTAGATGGTGAACAACGTGCATTACCCGATATAGCGCAAAAGCCTTTTGATGAAACCACTCCAATATTTAAAAATTTTACCATTCAAAATGTATATTGTTCAGGTGCAGAAACTGCGCTATTTATGAGAGGTTTGCCGGAAGCGCCCATTCAACAAGTCGATTTAAAAAATATGCAAATCCAATCAAATAAGGGATTTGAGATACAGGAAGCAAGCGATTGCAATTTTACTTCTATTCAACTTTTTGCAAAAAATACGCTTCCACTAATTCAAATAATGCAGGGAAAGAATCTACGATTTGATAAAATTGAATTTCCAAGCGGAGCGAAATTGTTGTGTTTGCTAGCGGGTGAAAGAACTAAGCAAATTCAGATTACCAATACCAACTTTTCATTAGCCGAAAAAAGATATACGCTAACCGGAGGGGCAACTAACGAATCTATTCAAATTAAATGAAGAAAATAATTTTCTTTTTTTTATCAGGAGCAACTTTGCTAAGTGTGCAAGCACAAACTGTTCAGCCATCCCAGCAGTTGGCAGCAACCTGTATGCGATTATGGAAGGATTCTTTTTCGTTGGATAATAAGCCTGCCAAGTGGACCTACGACATGGGGGTAATATTACAAGGTATTGAGCAAGTGTGGTTGGCAACCGGGGATGCTACCTATTTTAATTATATTCAAAAGCAGGTTGACTACTTTGTAAGTGAATCAGGTACTATATCAGGATATAAACAGGGTGATTTTAATTTGGATAACATTAATAACGGCAAGCTATTATTAATGTTATATCAGGTTACTCAAAAAGAAAAGTATCTAAAAGCTGCACGGCAATTATATCTTCAACTTCAGCAGCAGCCAAGAACAACAAGAGGGGCATTCTGGCATAAAAAAATATATCCCAATCAGCAATGGTTGGATGGATTATATATGCATGCACCTTTTTATGCAGCATTTGCTTCACTTAGTGGTGCTGATTCGGTATATGATGATATTGTATTACAGTTTCAGGAAGCCATTCTCAATTTGAAGGATTCTGCTACCGGATTGTTATACCATGCCTATGATGCATCTGCACAAATGAAATGGGCTGTTGGAAAAACCAATCATGCTCCTCATTTTTGGGCAAGAGGGATGGGATGGTTTGTTGCTGCATTGGTGGATGTTTTAGACTTTTTTCCGGTTCAACATCCCAAGCGAATTGAATTATTAAATATGATAGCGCAGCTGGCAAAATCGATTCGTGAGGAGCAAGATGCTGGTACAGGATTATGGAAAGATGTGTTGGCATACAAGGGGAAAGATGCTGAAAAAAATTATTGGGAAGCCTCAGCCGCGGCACAATTTGTTTATTTTTTCGCTAAATCGGTTAGGAAAGGTTATTTGCCTGATCCGTATTTAATGGTAGCTAAAAAAGGATATAAAGGGATACAAACGCATTTTCTAACTACAGATTCCAGTGGATTACACCTAAATGGAACAGTGAAAGTTTCGGGGTTAGGGGGTACACCCTATCGGGATGGGACTTTCGCTTATTACATGAGTGAACCTGTAATAAAAGATGATCCCAAAGGCTTAGGTGCCACCTTATTGGCAATGAGTGAGATGGAAAGGCTTCCAACTCTTACAATGGGAAAGGGTCGAAAAGTAGTTATGGATAATTACTTTAATAGGGAAACAAAAATGGACGCTTTTGGCAATCGGATTATATTTCATTATAAATGGAAAGAACAAGATAATGGGGGATTTTCATTCGTTCGATCTCTGTGGGAAAAATATGGGATTAATCCAAATTTATTAGATGAAGCTCCTTCGCCGCAGAATCTGGCAAATGTTGCTATTTATTTTTTAATTGATCCGGATTTTCCTAAGGAGAATAAAACACCTAATTATATTTCACGGCAGCATGCAGATTATCTGTTTGATTTCGTGAAAAATGGAGGAATACTCATTATGATGGCCAATGATTCCAACAATGTAGAGTTTACGCATTATAATGAACTGGCAAATCGATTTGGAATACAATGGAATGAAAACATGCGCCATGATGTTATCAACAATCAATTTGAACAAGGGCTATTTATTATTCCCCCAGGGAATCCTATTTTTTCTAAAGGAAGAAAAATTTTTATCAAGCAGCTGTGTACACAAACCCTTCAATTACCAGCTAAACCCCTTTTGTTAGATAATAATGAAGTTGTGATGTCGATTGTCAGCAATGGAAAAGGCAAAGTAATAGCAATTGGCGACCCCTGGTTATACAACGAATATGTTGATGGTAGAAAGTTACCCAAAGCGTATGAAAATTTTCAGGCAGCAGAAGAACTTATTCAGTGGTTATTAAAAAATGCACGTAAATGAATAAGTTAATATATCGGGCACTTTTCTGTTGTTGTTGGATGGTAACTACTCAGATGGTAGTAGCTCAGCAAACATCAATCATCACTGTTTCAAAAAATGGAGATGCCAATTTTAACAGCATTCAGGCAGCATTGAATAGCTTACCCGATTCTGCCACTGCTCCACGTATCCTATTTATTAAAAAAGGTATCTACCGGGAAAAAATATATATCGAGAAGCCCAATATCGTTTTACAAGGAGAAGATAGTGCAACTACCAAGATTATTTGTTCAATTGCCAGAGATGAATGGAGGTGTGGACATACCGATGATTGGGGCGTGGCTACCATTAATATTGGCAGTAGTGATATTAGTTTCGAAAACTTAACTGTGATTAATGAATATGGAAAGGTGAATACCATACGCACAATTGCATGTGCAACTGATACTTCAACTGCCAATAAAACAAAAACAATTCCAGTAGATGGTCATCAAATGGCTGTTCGAGTAATGAATATGGCTACCCGTTTCAAAGCGATACGGTGTAAATTTTTATCTTATGGAGGAGATACCATGAGCCCCTGGGAGATTTACAACGGAATGTGGTATTTCAAAAATTGTTCTTTTGAAGGAGGAGTTGATATGTATTGTCCGCGCGGTTGGGCCTGGGCCGAAGATTGTGAATTCATCAGCACGGGTGGGATGGCGGCTATATGGCACGATGGATCGGGTAATCGGGATGCGAAGTCGGTATTTAAGCAATGTGTTTTTAGTGGATATGATGGATTTTATCTTGGCAGGTATCATAAAGAGGCTCAGTTTTTTTTACTCAATTGCCGTTTTGCAGCCAATATGCGCAACAAACCAATTTATTGGGTAACAACAGCAGCCCCCATTCAATGGGGGGAGCGCATTTATTATTATGAATGTAAGGTAGCAGGAGAACAGCAATATAATTGGTTAACGAATCATTTACCATCCAACATTCAACCGGAAGCAATCACAGTGCAATGGTTGTTTGGAAGCAGATGGACACCCGAAAAAAAATAAAATGCAATTATCAAAATCATATTTAGAAACGAACTGCATCGATGAACGGGATGTTTACAATCAACTCTACTCATTTCCCGAAAAGGTGCTTCAATTTGGCACAGGTGTTCTTTTGCGTGCTTTGCCTGATTATTTTATCGATAAAGCTAATAAAGCAGGTGTTTTTAAAGGTAGAATTGTTGTGGTAAAATCAACCGCATCAGATAGCTCGGCTTTCGACACTCAAAATGGATTGTATACAATTTGTGTAAGAGGCATTGAAGATGGAGATAGTGTGCAAGAAAATATCATTAATAGTGCTATTAGTAGGGTATTACATGCCAATACCGAATGGGATAAAGTGCTTCAGCAGGCTGTCAATCCAGAATTACAAGTAATTATATCCAACACCACCGAAATGGGTTTACAGCTGGTTACCGATCATATTCATGCAAATCCTCCTGTTTCATTTCCTGGAAAGTTATTGGCTTTTTTATATAAACGATTCCAGGTTTTTGGAACATCACCCGAAAGCAGATTGGTAATTATTCCTACAGAACTGGTATCCGATAATGGAAAGGTTTTACAGGAAATAATATTGAAACTGGTTGCAATGAATCAATTGGAACCTGCTTTTATCAAGTGGATGGATGAGTATGTTTATTTCTGTAGTTCATTGGTAGATCGAATTGTGCCTGGAAGGCCTTCCGGTGAGGAGCGAACAGCTATTCTTGCCGAATTGGGATATGAGGATGAATTGCTAACCTGCTGCGAAGTATATAGGCTATGGGCAATTGAAGGTAACGAAATAGTAAAAAGTATCCTTAGTTTTTATTCCGTAGATGCTGGTGTTCAAATTGTTCCCGATATTTCGGTATTCAAAGAATTGAAATTGCGGTTACTGAATGGAACGCATACTTTTAATAGTGCAACCGCATTTTTGAGTGGATTTCTATTAACCAGAGAAGCTATTAATGATGATGCGTATGTAGCTTTTGTAAGAAATATGATGCTCAATGAAATTGCTCCTTCTATTCCACTTCCAATAGAAGATTCGGTGAAAATTCAATTTGCCAATAGTGTACTTGATCGGTTTCGTAACCCAACTATTTCACATCATTGGCAGAGTGTGAATGTTCAAATTTCATCCAAAATGAAAATGCGGAATATTCCATTAATACTGAATTTCTATGCAAAGTATAACCGAGTTCCTGAATATATGGCTACCGGATTTGCAGCCTACATAGTTTACATGAAATCGGAGGAAGCAGCCGACAAGCAGTACATGGGTAAAGTAGGTGATACAACTTATACCATACAAGACGATCAGGCAAAGCAATTGTCAATCTGGTGGAACAGTCTTGATCCCAACCAGGTTGTGTATCAGGTATTAAGTAATACAACATTTTGGGAGACCGACTTAACCCAATTACCTGATTTTCTAGCTTATATTCAAATGATGGTAAATCGAATGCTTCAGTTCGGAGTAAAACATGTTGTGCTTGAATTGATTCATAAAAATAATGTATATGCGTAAACAGGTGTTACAGGTTCACGAAGCGGATAATGTATTAGTGGCATTGGTTGACTTACCTGCTCAATCAACCATTCAATTTCAAAACACAACTTACCTATTGATTGAAAATATTCCGGCTAAGCATAAATTTTTTATGTTAGATATGCCGGCTGGGGTAGATGTTACCATGTATGGAGTGCTGATTGGCAAAACAAAGATGGATGTTTCTAAAGGGCAACGGGTTTCTACAGATAATGTTAGTCATGCTGCACAGCCCTACATTCGCAAACCATATTCATTTCAATGGCAGCAACCGGATATTTCCCGATTTACCAATCGAACATTCAATGGGTATTACCGTTCCGATGGCAGTGTGGGTACAGCCAATTATTGGTTGTTTATTCCTACCGTGTTTTGTGAAAACAGAAACCTCGAAATTATCAAGGAATCTTTATTGCACAGTTTGGGCTATGCCGTAACCGATCAATATCGCGCCTATGCTAATCAACTATTAGCAGCGGTGCAAAATGGGGAAAATATCGATAATGTTCAATTCTCCCCCGAACAAGTGCAGCAGTCACGGTTTTTTCCGAATGTGGATGGAATTAAGTTTCTAATGCACACAGGGGGATGTGGCGGAATACGGCAAGATGCTGCGCTGTTAAGTAAGTTGTTAGCAGCGTATGCTAATCATCCCAATGTAGCCGGAATAACTGTGCTTAGTCTGGGTTGTCAGAACTTACAGGTCGATGATTTTCTAAAAGATATTTATCGGGTAAATCCCTCCTTTGATAAGCCGTTGCATGTATTTGAACAGCAACAATATTCCAGTGAAGCAACATTAATTGCAGATGCGATTCGAGAAACTTTTAAAAGTTTACAGATTGCCAATCAAAATACCCGTAAGCCTGCGGGCTTAGAGCATTTGTGTGTTGGCGTAAAGTGTGGGGGTAGTGATGGCTTTAGTGGTATTTCTGCCAATCCTGCTGTTGGTTATTGTGCCGATTTAGTAGTTGCGTTAGGCGGAAAAGTTTTATTAGCCGAATTCCCTGAGTTATGCGGTGTTGAGCAAGATTTAATAGATCGTACCGACGACGACGAAAAGGCAAATAAATTTATGCGATTAATGAAGGAATATGAGCAGCAGGTGGAAGCTGCCGGTTCCAGTTTTTCTATGAATCCATCTCCCGGAAATATTAAAGATGGCTTAATCACCGATGCAATGAAAAGTGCAGGTGCTGCTAAAAAAGGTGGATCGTCTCCCGTAGTAGATGTGTTGGATTACACTGAAAAAGCTATTCATCCGGGTTTAAATTTAGTGCTAACTCCAGGTAATGATGTAGAAGCTACCACTGGTAAAGTAGCGAGTGGGGCCAATTTGCTTTTATTCACAACCGGGTTAGGCACACCTACCGGCAACCCCATTTGTGCTACCATTAAATTATCATCCAACACAACACTTGCCAATAAAATGGCTGATATTATTGATTTGAATTGTGGGGCAATCATTGATGGAGAAAAAACCATTCAGCAAATGGGAGAGGAGATTTTGGAATTTTGTATTCAGGTGGCAAACGGCGAAAAAATTCCCAAAGCTGTGCAATTGCAGCAGGATGATTTTATTCCCTGGAAAAGAGGGGTTTCTTTATAAATAAATTGGAATGAAAAAATTCTTAGATGCCGATTTTTTATTGAGCAATACGTTTGCTAAAGAGTTGTACCACGATTATGCAGCTCAAATGCCCATTATTGATTATCATAATCATCTTTCCCCACAGGATATTGCCCTGAATAAGCCATTTGAAAATATTACGCAGGTTTGGTTAAACGGGGATCATTATAAGTGGCGTGCCATGCGCATTAATGGAATTGATGAGTCATTTATTACCGGAAAAGATACCAGTGACTGGCAGAAATTTGAAAAATGGGCCGGTACAGTCCCTTTTACCATTCGCAATCCCTTGTATCATTGGACGCACTTAGAATTACAACGATATTTTGGAATTGACTCCCTTCTTAATTCGGATACTGCCCAAATGATATTTCAAGAAACCCAGGCCCAATTACAAAATGAAGATTTTCGGGTACAGGGATTATTGAAGAAGATGAATGTAGAGTTGTTATGTACTACCGATGATCCGGTTGATAATCTTTTCTACCATCAGCAGATCAATCAATCAGTTTCTTCTATTGAAGTAAAACCAGCTTTTCGGCCAGATAAAGCAATGCAGGTGGAGGATCCCGAAACTTTTAATCAATATCTTTCCTTGTTAGAAGCTGCGGCAAATGTATCGATTGGTAATTACCAAGATTTTTTAAAAGCCTTATCCAGTAGGCATCAATATTTTTTCGAAAATAATTCTTGTGTAAGTGATCATGGGTTAGAAGAAATTTATGCGGAAGATTATACACAGATAGAAATCGAAAACTACTTCGATAAAATTCGTTCAGGAAAGCAATTGCTACCAGATGAAATCAAAAAATTCAAGTCTGCGATGTTGATTCAATTTGCCGAGTGGGACTTTGAGCGGGGATTTGTACAGCAATATCATTTGGGAGCGTTGCGCAATAACAATGCAAGACGACTTCAACAGTTGGGTGCTGATACCGGATGGGATTCAATTGGAGATTTTCCTCAAGCCCGTTCATTGGCAAAATTTTTAAATAAACTGGATACAAATAATACTTTGGCCAAAACCATTATCTATAACCTCAATCCGGCCGATAATGAATTATTTGCTACGATGATGGGTAATTTTAATGATGGTTCGGTTGTAAATAAAGTGCAATGGGGTTCGGCTTGGTGGTTTTTAGATCAAAAAGATGGTATGATCCGCCAAATGAATGCATTGAGTAATATGGGTTTATTAAGTCGTTTTGTAGGTATGCTAACGGATAGCAGAAGTTTCCTTTCCTTTCCGCGTCATGAGTACTTTAGGCGTATTCTTTGCAATATGCTTGGGGAAGAAATAGAGAATGGTGAATTGCCTCATGATATGAAATGGATGGGTAAAATAGTGCAGGATATCTGCTATTATAATAGCAAGCACTATTTTAACTGGCGTTAATGAAGAACGGTTATTATTTTATCATTTAATTATTCCACCGTTACACTCTTCGCTAGATTCCTTGGCTTATCTACATCATAGCCTTTTGCCAATCCTGTGTAATAGCTAAGTAGTTGTAATGGAATTACACTTAGCATAGGGGCTATAGCTTCGTGTGCTTCGGGAATTTCAATTATATGATTCGCCATTTCAGGTAAAATAGTATCACCTTTGGTAACAATCGCTATAACTTTTCCCTTACGGGCTTTGATTTCCTGTACGTTGGAAACCACTTTTTCGTAGTACATATCCTTGGTGGCAACAAATAATACGGGAAGATTTTCATCAACCAATGCAATCGGACCATGTTTCATTTCTGCTGCAGGATATCCTTCTGCATGGATATAGGATATCTCCTTTAGTTTTAAAGCACCTTCCAGTGCAATGGGGAAATTATAGCCTCTACCCAGAAATAGAAAATCTTTTGCGTCTTTATAGGCATTGGCTACTTCCTGAATTTGTTTACTTTGCCCCAGTATCTCTCTTATTTTTTCCGGTACCTGTTCTAATTCTGAAAGTAAGTGCAGGAAGGTATTTTTGTCAAGTGTTCCTTTTGCATATCCAATTTTTAATGCCATCAGGGTTAATACGGCTACCTGTCCGGTAAATGCTTTTGTACTGGCAACGCCAATTTCCGGACCCGCATGTGTATAGGCTCCTGCATCACTTAAACGTGCAATACTGCTGCCAACTGCATTCACAACGCCAAAAATAAAAGCACCCTTGGCTTTGGCACTTTCCAAAGCAACCAGGGTGTCGGCCGTTTCGCCACTTTGAGAGATGGCTATAATTACATCTCCCGGATGTATTACCGGATTGCGATATCTGAATTCAGACGCATATTCTACTTCTACCGGAATTCTTGCAAATGTTTCAATTAAATACTCTGCCAGTAATCCTGCATGCCAGCTGGTTCCACATGCAACAATGATGATGCGGGGAGCAGATAAAAATGCATCCAGGTGTTGCTCAATACCACTCATAATAATTTGACCCTCTGCAGCTAATAATCTTCCTCGCAACCCGTCAAATATGGTTTCGGGTTGTTCCATAATTTCTTTTAACATGAAATGGTCATATCCGCCTTTTTCAATTGCCGATAATTCCATATCCAGGCGGGTGATATAGGGTGTTTGCTTTTCATTTCCCAGATTTTTTAAAATCAATTCGTCTGGCCGAACAATCGCAATTTCATAGTCATTTACATAAACAACCTCTCTCGTATATTCAATTATGGGAGAAGCATCACTGGCTAAGAAATGTTCACCTTTGCCAATGCCAATAACCAACGGACTTCCCTTTCTGGCGGCAATAATGGTTTCGGGATCATCGGCTGCAATTAATAAAACACAATAGGCTCCAACCACTCTTTTGAGTGCTATTCGTAAAGCCTCTTCCAGGGAACAGTTATTTTGATTTTGAATTTCTTCTATAAAATTTAATAATACTTCCGTATCTGTATCACTGTTAAATTGATATCCTTTCGATAATAATTCCTGCTTTATTTGTGCGTAATTTTCAATAATTCCATTGTGTATCATGGCAAGTTTTCCACTCTTAGATACATGCGGATGCGCATTTCGGTCACTGGGTTCTCCATGGGTTGCCCAACGGGTATGACCAATACCGATATGTGCTTGCAATCCATTACCCAATAAACTTTCTTCTAGCTCGGCTACCTTTCCTTTTTTCTTAAAAACCTGTAAAGCATTGTCCTGCTGAAAAGCAATTCCCGAACTGTCGTAACCCCTGTATTCCAGCCGTTTTAATCCTTTTAATATGATGGGATAAGCTGCTTTATTTCCTGTATAACCTACTATTCCACACATGAATATTAATTTTAGTATTTTGTGCTGCAAGATACTATCAATAATAGGATTTTCGCTTTTCTACCTTGGTTTTACGAATTCATTTAACAACTGAAAATATGTTGGCTCAATCATTTTCTGCATTACACAATTACATACTGGAAGATGAATGCGTTTTATTGCGGCCTTTGTTGCAGGATGATGCCAATTTTTTGCAGTATTTTTCTGAAAATGAACCCGAAATATGGCGATATAGTCTGCAAACTGCTGCAGGTGCTGATAACTTAGCGCAATATATTGCATCAGCCATTCAGGATAGAGAAAAGGGCGCTGCCTATCCCTTTATAATTTTTGACAAAAAAAATCAACAATATGCAGGAAGCACCCGGTTGTATGAAATTGATATCAAAAATGAAACAACTTATTTAGGGTACACCTGGTTGGGTTCCGCATTTCAGCGCACTGGCATTAACCGGCATTGTAAATATTTATTACTGCAATTTGCATTTGATCAGATGGGTTTTCATCGGGTGGCATTTAGGGCAGATGCCAGGAATATTGCCAGCATTCAAGCAATGGAGGCGATTGGTTGTAAACAGGAGGGTATTTTGCGCGATCACCTGATTTTGCCCGATGGAAGCAGGAGAACCAGTGTTCAATTGAGCATCCTTGCTTCGGAGTGGCAACAAACGGTTAAATTATCTCTGCAAAAATTATGTGTCTCCTAATTCGAGTGGTAATTGTAGGATGCATTTGAATTGGCTTATAACATAATTCCACTTAAAAATACCCAAGCCAAAGAAAAATAGATAATCAATCCGGTTACATCAACTAAAGTTGCAACAAAGGGTGCTGAAGATACTGCTGGATCTGCACCTAATTTTTTTAATAGCAAGGGTAACATTGAGCCGGTTAAGGTGCCCCACAAAACTACACCAACCAACGAAAAGCCAACCGT
>Ga0194053_10001474_pt1 | contig 14997 bp, 11 predicted proteins | sample SepL228m_MetaG_FD_161684 | JGI IMG/M metagenome (GOLD analysis project Ga0194053, IMG submission 161684) | Anoxic zone freshwater microbial communities from boreal shield lake in IISD Experimental Lakes Area, Ontario, Canada - Sep2016-L227-8m | ecosystem: Environmental > Aquatic > Freshwater >... | reverse complement strand
TCGTGGTCCGTCTCCGAGGAGAAGCGCTGCAGAATCGAGAACTCCACCTCCTCGCCGGACTCTCGCCGGAAGACCATGCTCCCCGAGGTTCCGGGAAAGCGGCCGAATTCATCGAGGAGCCCCTTCAGCGTGACAACGAAGGTCGCCTCCCGTTCCGCGGAAACCACCCGGTTCACGAGAACCGTGACCGGTATGCCTCCGGTCGAATCAGGATCCACGGACAAGCCGCCTTCCTTCGGGCCGCCGCCAGCACAGTAGCGGATATACTCGTCAGGCAGCGTCATACTTCGCAGAACAAGTGATTTCATTCCGTGCGGCGGGTTTTCCCCAGTACGGCTGGAAGCGAGTTGGCGATGCTCTGGTCATGAAAGTAAGATGATACGTTGGTAGGTTTGGTGTCGGCAATATATTTATTCATTGTACCTGCTCACGGGGCGCATTCGCAAGCATATCAACGGCTGAAACGACCTCCCCAAACAGACCAGCACCATCGTCCCCGCGCCGCAGGTCAAGTCCGCCCCTGCCTGCCACTTATACGTATCTTCAGCGACGAAGATGTTCCCAGCTCCGTTAGGAGCGCCATGTTTATAGTAACGCCCACCCCGGATGATCGGCCAAGCTCCAGCGGAGCGGCATGAATGGCATTTTGCATCCCACAGCCCTTCCGTGGTGGGGCCGTCAACACGAACCCATGCCGCTCCGCTGGAGCTTGGCGGACCCGGTGGCATCTGTGGCTATAAACATGCCGCTCCAAAAGGAGCTTTTTGCCTCGTCGCGCTTGCCTCGCCCCCAGGTGCAAGATGCTTATAAGCAGCGCCCCTGCGGCGCTTTTTCCGTAGCGAGATCGGCCATCAAGCGATCTTTGTCCCTCCGGGACAAACATCACATCTCACTCCGGGACAAAGGCTTGGACCGGTTTCAGGGGTATTCTTGGGAATCAAATCCTAGCGGCATTGGACATCTTTGTCCGCCACCCGCTCTAGCGCCAACTTGCGGACAAAAATGTCCGCGCTCCATTCTTCGATGGTATCTCTGCTCGAAAAATCTAAGATGCGCACAATGGCACCCGGTTGCGACGAAATATTTTGATAAACTTTTTCCCGCCATTAACCTCCCATTAATGTTGGCTCCGCCATACTCGCAGCTTGCAAATGACGAACTATGCCGGGCGGAAGCGCCCCAAACCTGAATACCACTATGCGACTATTGGTTGTGGAAGATGACCCCGATCTGCTTGCCGGGTTGCTGCAAGCACTGCGCAAGGAGGGCTACGCCGTGGACGGCGCCCCCGATGGCGAGGAGGGCCTCTACAAAGCCAAGTCCATTGACTACGATGCCATCGTGCTGGATGTGCTGCTTCCGCGTCTGGACGGCTGGGAACTCCTGACCCGGCTGCGGGAAACCAAGATCACGCCCGTCCTCATGCTCACCGCACGCGACAGCACCGACGACCGCGTGCGCGGTCTGAACACAGGGGCTGACGATTACCTCGGCAAACCGTTCGACGTTCCGGAACTGCTCGCCCGGCTGCGGGCCCTCATCCGCCGCAGCGCCCGGCAGCCGCGTCCGACGCTCGAACTGGGAGATGTGCGTATTGACACCTCTACTCGCGCGGTCACGCGCGCGGGCCATGTGGTAACGCTCACGGCGCGCGAATACGTGGTGCTGGAGTTTCTCGCCTTGCACCGGGGCGAGGTCATCACCCGCACGGTCCTCTATGACCATCTGTTCGACGAGGACGACGACACGCTTTCCAACATCCTCAACGTGCATGTTTCCAACCTGCGCAACAAGCTCGGGACGGAGCTCATTCACACCCGCCGCGGTCACGGCTACTTGATCCCATGAGATTCTTCCAGTCCATCCGCTGGCAACTGCAATTCTGGCACGGTCTCCTGCTGGCCCTGGTGCTGGCAGGCTTCGGCTTCACGGCCTGGCGGCTGCAACGCACCCGGCAGTTGGAGGATGTGGATGCCGGCTTGGAACTGCGCGCGTCCGTCGTCGAATCCGCCATATTGCGCGGGGTAACCACGCCCGGACCCATGCATTCGCCGCCGGAGCGGGTGTCTTTGACCGCGCCCGAGCGCAAGCTGTTTGAAAGCGTCGATGGCACGGCCTGCTACTTCGTTCTGTGGTGGAGCGACCACCAGGAAATTGCCCGCTCGGCATCGGCTCCCGCGGACATTCCCCGCCCGGAGCGCGACGCCGCTACGTCCCGCTGGCGATGGCGCGGGAGGTTTCGGGAGCGCTTTGAATTTGCGCCGCGGGGCGAATGCATCCTCGTGGGCCAGGACATGCGCGGAGAATTCGCCGCCAGTTGGCGTTTCGCCTGGCTCCTGGCAGCAGTGGGCGGCGGCGTGCTCGCCCTTGGCTTGGCCGGCGACCGGTGGATTGCCCTGCGTGCCCTTCGCCCCATCCAGGCCATCAGCGCCACCGCCACCCAGATCTCCACCGGCGATCTGACCCACCGTATCGGCATTCCGGACACCGCCAACGAACTGGGGGAGCTTGTCAGCGTGCTCAACGCCACTTTCAGCCGGCTCGATGAGGCCTTCACTCGACAGGCCCGCTTCACGGCCGACGCCGCCCACGAACTCCGCACGCCCGTCACCGTCATCCTCATGCATACGCAAATCGGGCTGGCCAGCGAATGTCCCAGCGAGGAACGCTTGAAAGCCCTCGCGGCCAGCCAACGCGCCGCCCAGCGGATGCGCCGGCTCACCGAGTCGCTGCTGACACTGGCTCGGCTGGATTACGCGAAATCTGCCACCGCGCGCAGGAGCTGTGACCTGAGCCAGGTCACCCGCGAAGCCGTGGAAGCCTTGCGCCCCCTCGCTCAAGCGCAGGGGCTTGACCTGACCGTGCATCTGGCACCCGTCCGATGCGAAGCCAACCCGGAACAGCTTGGCCAGGTCGTCACCAACCTCGTCAGCAACGCCATCCATTACAACCGGCCCGGCGGCCGCGTGCAGGTCAAAGTCGCCGTCCAAGGAGAGGCAGCCGTGCTCGTGGTCACTGACACCGGCGAAGGCATCGGTCCGGAAGACCTGCCGCACATCTTCGAGCGCTTCTACCGCGCCGATAAAGCCCGTTCCCCTGCCGCCGGGCGGGTCGGCCTTGGGCTGGCCATCACCCAGGCCATCGTTCAAGCCCACGGCGGCACCATCGAGGCGGCAAGCGAGCTGGGCCAAGGCAGCGCCTTCACGGTGCGGTTACCGGCGGCGGGTGGAGTTTGAACCTTGAACCTTGAACCTCGAACCTTGAACCCTGAACCTCGAACCTTGAACCCTGAACCCTGAACCCTGAACCTTGAACCTTGAACCTCGAACCTTGAACCTCGAACCTTGAACCTCGAACCTTGAACCTCGAACCTTGAACCTCGAACCTTGAACCCTGAACCCTGAACCTTGAACCTTGAACCTCGAACCCTGAACCTTGAACCTTGAACCTTGAACCTTGAACCTTGAACCTTGAACCTTGAACCTTGAACCTTGAACCTTGAACCTTGAACCTTGAACCCTGAACCCTGAACCTTGAACCTTGAACCTTGAACCTTGAACCTTGAACCTTGAACCTTGAACCTTGAACCTTGAACCTTGAACCTTGAACCTTGAACCTTGAACCTTGAACCCTGAACCTTGAACCCTGAACCCTGAACCCTGAACCCTGAACCTTGAACCCTGAACCCTGAACCCTGAACCCTGAACCCTGAACCCTGAACCCTGAACCCTGAACCCTGAACCTTGAACCTTGAACCTTGAACCTTGAACCTTGAACCCTGAACCTTGAACCTTGAACCTTGAACCTTGAACCTTGAACCTTGAACCTTGAACCTTGAACCCTGAACCTTGAACCCTGAACCTTGAACCTTGAACCTTGAATGCGCCCGGCCCCGAAATCGGCAATCACGGAATACAGGAAATCAGAAAGACGGGAATTGGAAAAGGCACGAACCACCAACACTCACCACGAAACCGACGAAACAAACGAACTCACTCCCAACCCGCCGGGCGAAGGTCTGCCTTGGCCTCCTTTCAGGGTTGAGGCCCCAATCCGCTAATCCCTTCAGGATTGGAATAAGGCAACAGGCATTCTACGATACCCCAGCCTTCGCGCCTTCGCCTCTTCGCACCTTCGCTGTTAAACGATCACGCATCACGCATCACGCATCACGCCCCACGCATCACGCCCCACGCATCACGCCCCACGCATCACGCCCCACCTAGCATGCCTTCGCGCCTTCGCGTCTGCGCTGTTAATCCCCGTTCGCCTTACGGCTGCCCCTGAACCTCGGGTCGGAACTCTGCGTGCTTCGCGTCTCTGCGGTTCAATCCAGCCTCGATTTACCTTTTACCTTATTGGTAACTCAGGACGACATTGCCGCCCAAGAGCGAGATCCCGGCAACATTAACTTTGCTCGTCCAGAGGACGCGGTAAAACCTGACGCCGCTGGTTTGCGGAACAGTGAGCCGTTTGATCGTGGTATCCACCAGCATGTTCACCTCGGGGGTATAAATGCCGTCGGCAGTGGCTGAGGAGTACACCTGCGGCACGGACGGGACAAACGCCAGGTAATTCATCCACATCCCATTCCTGACGCCGTTGACATGAGGGGCAGCGAGGGTCAACCGGACGGTATTGACACCGGAAAGATTGACGGTTGCCAGCTTGCCGGAGTTATCAAGCAGCGGCGCATAGCAGAAGTTGCCAAGGGTCAACGCGTTGACGCAGTTGAACATCCCCAGGTTGTTCGTCGTCGGCCCTGCGCCGATCTGGTCCAGGCTCAACGGTTGCGTCAAGCCGCAGCCATGTCGGAGATAGACGTTATAAACGCTCGATATCGAGAAGGTTCTCGTGTAGTTGAGCCATTCCTGGCCTTCCGTGCGCTCCACCCCGCACTCCACCAGCGTTCCGTCCGGCTGCGCGGCCAGGTATTTCTGACGTTGATTGTCGTAAACATAGACAAAAGCGGCAGCGCCCAAGGCCGCAGCATCCTGCATGTACCCATTCTGTGTGCCGACCGGGTCGGTGGTGCGGAAATCGTTTTCCTGAACGTGCGGGCCGGTGTCCCAATCGAAGAAATCGAAGGGGGGAATGAGGCCCGCCACGGGGTTGGCATTGACACCCGACTGACCCGCGTAGGTGTTCGGGTTTCCAACATTCACCGCCACGGTATTAGTGGTCCAACCTGAAACGGTTGGATTATCGTAATACTGGCCGCCGCTAAAATCATATTCTTCGCACTCGATGTTTTTTGCGGCCGAAGAGGCAAGGTAAGCGTCGGTGAAGGTGTCAAAGGTCCAGGCGTTGGTGGTCTTGCGGCCGTAGGAGTCCAGCAACTCGATCCGTGCGTTATACACGCAATTTGAAGCCAGGCCGGAGAAAGACACGTTGGCATTGGTGGACGGGGTCGGCCCGGTGATAATCAGGCTCGACGAGACATCGACGCCGTTTAAGACCAAATGAATCGCGCTCGTGATGATGGGGTTCGTGGTGGTCAGAGTCGTGGCGGTGAACGAGATGCCGCCGGCGGGGGAATAAAAGTTGGCGTACGATGCCGGGGTCCGGTTGACCACCTGGGGAGCCCCGGTCATGCCATGCGGCACCGCAGGCGGGGCGACTGAAGTCGGCGGGTATGTGGAAGCCACAAAATTGTCGAAGGTTACGTCGCAACTCGTATCACTGACGCTGGAGCTAGTGCCCCGATAGCCCAGCCCAAACACTCCCGAGTAACCGCTGGTGGGGAAGTAGCCGCCGGCGTAGGAGTCATCACAAGTGAGGGTCAGCAGCGGGTGGGTGAGATCCTCGATAGCATACCAACTCCCCTGCCAAACATTGTTCGTGCCCGCGAAGACCATCCGGTAACTGTGGCCGGGATTGATCGTGAATTCACCCTGGGCAGCCGGTAACAGGAAACCGCCGCCTTGGAGAACCCCGTAAATCTGCGCGGTGCCGCGCGTGCCCCCCACAGCATCGCCATGCTGGTTATAATGCGTGGCAAAAATGATCCCCTCCAATTGATCTGGCACCGTAACATTACTGGCGCGGGCGATCAAGCCAATCACCGCCTCGTTCGTCTGGTCGTAGGTATTGGTATTCCACGCGACCATGTCTGCCGCAACGTAAAAGGTGCTATAGGTAGCATTTGTGCGGACGGCCGCCGCTCGAGCGGTATTTTGAGCGCCCGCCGTCCCGGAGGTCGAAGGGGTGAACCCTTGCAGACGATAAGCCTTGCCGCCAAATACATCCGGCACAAAAGTGAAGGTGGCCGGATAGTCTGCCGTCGTGCTCTTTTGCCACGCGGCATCCGACCCGTTGTCGAAGTTGTCGGTTTGCGCCCGCGCTGGGACCGCGATGGCCACTAGTACTATAATCAGCGCCGCAGTCGAGGCGAACGCCGTGGACGGGGTGTTTCGGACCAATGTGATGTGGTGGAGATCTATAGCCGAGCTCATAATGTTCTTATTGCAGTTACTGCGTTGTAAGGGATACGTAACCCTATTTGCCCGTTACGTCAAGGGGTAACTTCTCCCTTCGTATGGAAGAACGCGTGTCAAAGTCTCGTTTCGTCTCGCTCAAATATGTCCGGAACGGTTGGCCTCCAAAACGTCAAAAAGGCCGATTCTTGCGAATCGGCCTCGAATGAAATCCTCGAGAGGAGATTAAAATCTCAAACCCTGCGAGCACGGGCTCGCGCGGCATACAATCCCAGCCCAACCAGTGCCAGCGCAACGGCGGAGGGTTCCGGAATCTGGGCGATCGCCACAATTTGACCCACCCAGTTCTCGGTCCGGCCGTTCCCGCCAGTTGTCTGAAACTGGACCGGCAAGGTCATCGTAGAGTAGGTGCCGGTAATACCGGCAGAAAGGACCATTGAAACTAATGATGCCGATACGTTATTCCCGTTATTGCCGATCATAGATGAGATGTCGCCAAGCGGTATCGTCCCCCCTGCCGCCGAGCCAATGGACTCAATGGCTCCAGCCGTGAAATATAGATTCGCAGACGAAGCTAAACCGTTCTGAGCCGTACCGGTCGGCAAGTCCAAAACCAAGCCCTGATAGGAGCCGTTTACGAGGCACGCGCCGTAACCGCTGACAAGACCCGCGGCATGAACTCCATAATTGTTAATCCCATAAGGGGTGGGAGGGGAAAATCCGCCAGGACCGTAAGGGACGGGAGTTAACGGGAATGGATGAACGTTCGGCAGAAAGAACGGTGTCGAGTTAAGACCAGCCGTGATGGCGCTGCCACCGCCGAACGTGAGCTGGGTGCCGGTCGGATCGAGGTTTCCGATAATCGTGCCGGACAATGTATCAAACAATGATGAAGCACCGTTTTGACCAGAGTAGGAAAGGCCAAAAACACCACCCGACATGGTCAGATGGCTTTGAGTCGGGTCAACTATGTAGGTAAAAGTAGCAGCCTGACTGGAGGAGGCCAGGCACATCGTCGCCGCGACCGCGACGCTGCCTGCGATAAGGTTCAAAGAGGAAAATGGGTTTTTCATAGGTACGTTGATGTGGTTTAGGTTTGTGGTTTTTCTACGGTTTGATTACACTAGTTTATTACGATTCCCAATCATTTTCGGCTTTATCCTAGCAACTATTGGAATCGCGGCAACAGATTTTTGCATTTTCTTGCATTATTTTTTGATCGGAAAGTTGGCGCCCAGCACCCGCGGTGAGGCTGCCAGGCTGCTTGTGCCCGCCAGGGCCGCAACTCCGAGGCCAATCTCGGCACTGACGGCGAGGAATTGGCGTCGGTTGATGACGGAATCTGTCAACATTTCGCTTCAGAACTGTTTCACGGAGACACAGGCTAAATTAATTCGTTCTGCGGAATAGGTAGTTCATTCTGCAAGTGCCTGTCAAGGGTGACAAAAGGCATTGACAACCTTGACGAGGGAGGCATTCTGAGCACGCAACAAATCAATAGAGCCGATGCCGGTTTCGATCTGAGACGGTTTGGATCGTTACTGGTTGACCGACGGCAAGGGTTGGGGGCGGTCTCGAACTGCTGCTCGTATGAAAGAGAAATCTGTTTACGTCTTTGGAAATCAGATTGAGCTGCCGATGCTCATCCACGTCAGCCGGGTCCGCAGCCACACCGCCAGCCGGGTCACCTGGCACACGCACGAAGGGTTCGAGATGCTCTTTCTGCTTGACGGCGCCACGGCCTACGAGTTCTCGGGCCAGAAAGCGGTGGAACTCCACGGCGGACATTTTCTGGTGGTCCCGCCGGGCATGGTGCATCGCGGCCTGCATAACGTGCGCTCGCCCTCCACGATTTGCGGTTTGGCGCTCAAAGCCACCCGATCGAGCGCCTGGAAGAACACCACTTTCACGGCTTCGGACCTCCGCCGGGTGCGAACGGCGCTGGAGAGCGCCAGCCAAAAGGCGCATCCCTTCAACCCGGCGTTGCGCTGGCTGGTCCGGCGGCTGATGGAGGAAACGGGCAATTACCCAGCCAATCCCCATCGCGCCGAAGCTGCCATCGCGCTGCGCGCGCTGATCTGCTCCGTCCTGGTTGAGTCGATGCGCCAGATACTGGTTCCGCCGACGCAGCCGAAGGAATTCGTTGCCGCAGCGATTGCCTACCTCCGGCGCCGCCTGACGGAGACGGTGGGCATGTCCGACCTGGTGCGGCATGTGGGCTTCAGCCGCGCGCGCATGTTCGATATGTTCAAAGCGCAGACCGGCCTCACCCCCAACGATTACCTGCAGCGCCTGCGGGTCGAGAAAGCGCAGGAACAGCTCAGGCTGACCACCCTCTCGGTGACCGAGATCGGCCTGGCCAATGGCTTCAGCACCGGACAGTATTTCAGCACGGTCTTTGCGCGCTACACCGGCGTCTCGCCGTCGAGCTTCCGCAAAGGCGTCAAACCAAAAACTTCGCTGCAACTCCGCAACATCGCCGTCTGACTTCAACCCAGCCGGACGCATGAACAAGAGTTCTTGCCGGACCGGTCGCATTCTTAATTAATATGATTAAAATATTCTGGCGGCTGCTCGCCATCCTGTTCCTGCTTCCGGCGGGTGCCCGCTTACCCGCGGGGCAAGCGGCCGAGTGCCAACTCTTAGCTCGCAGCAACCTGGTGGCGTGGTGCATTGTGCCTTTTGACGCGAAAAAGCGCGGACCGGTCGAACGCGCCGAGATGGCGACCAGGCTCGGGTTCTCCCGAATCGCCTACGATTGGCGCGAGCAGCACGTGCCGACCTTCGAGCAGGAGATTCTGGAATACCAAAAGCGCGGGCTGGAGTTTTTCGCGTTCTGGGACACGCACGACAAGGCCTTCGAGTTGTTCGCGCAGCACGGCCTGCATCCGCAATTCTGGGTGACGGCCCCCAGCCCGGCGGCGGCGAGCCGCGACGAGCAGATTCAGAAGGCTGCGACACAGTTGCTGCCGGTCGTGGAGCGGACGCGCAAGGCAGGCTGCCGGCTGGGTCTTTACAATCATGGCGGCTGGGGCGGCGAGCCGGAAAACCTCGTGGCGGTTTGTGAATATCTTCGCCAGCATCACGATGCGCGGCACGTCGGCGTGGTTTACAATTTCCACCACGGCCACGGGCACATCGACGACTTCGCCGCGGCATTCGCGCGCATGAAACCTTACCTGCTTTGCTTGAACATCAACGGCATGGTTCACGACGGCGACAAGCAGGGGAAATTGATCCTCACGCTGGCCCAGGGAGACCAGGAACTGGCCATGCTCCGCGTGGTCGAGCAAAGCGGCTGGTGCGGGCCGATCGGGATTCTCTGCCATCGCGACGACGCAGACGCGGAGCTGGTTCTGGCAGACAACCTCGACGGCCTCGAGTGGCTCAAGAAGGAGCTGGTCAAACCGGGCGCCGGCGGGCCAAAGCCCAGGCAGCGCGCGCCGCGGTGACCGCCGGCGACAGGGCGCTTACTTCGTAAACACCGCGCGGTGGATCGGCGCCGGGTACGGAACATCCGGCCCCTTGGCAACGTACCAGAGTATCCGGTTCAACTCGTCCTCGGGCGCGCGATCAAACTCCGAGAAGTCCATGCGCCCGGACTGCTGGGCAAAAGGCGACTTCGAGGTGTTCACGGCATTCCAGTCCACCTTCGGCGTTCGCGGATCGTAGGCCGTCAGCTTCCCGCTCTTGCGAAAGCAATTGAACATCGGCGTCGCGCCAGCGTCGTATTGCGTCAGCGGCGGCAGGCCCAGAATCAGTTCCATTGTCCGAACCATGCTGGCGGTGGTGTAAAGCGTGCTGTCCACCACCCCGCGCTTGCAATACGGGCTGATTACGATGCCCGCCGTGCGGTGCGCATCCACATGGTCGGGTCCGTTCTGCGCATCGTCTTCGATGACGAAGATCGCCATCTCTTTCCAAAACCGGCTGCGCGAGGCGGCCGCGACGATGCGGCCCAGGCCGATGTCGTTGCTGGCAACGCTGGCGTTCGGGGTGAACGCGCCGGCTCGGGTGCCGCGCGTATGGTCCTCACCCAACGACATAATAGTGAATTGCGGCAGCTCACCGGTCTTCTCGGCCGCCTTCAGGTCGGCAATCCAATGTTGCACCCGGTCCATGTCCCGCTCGCCGGTCCAACGTCCGCGGTTGATCGAGGGAACGCGCTGGGCGCCTTCGCCGTAATTCTTGTAGCTCACGCCGTGGCGCTGGCAAAGATCCCAAAGATAACCCGCCGCCGGATTCTCCATCTCCTCGTTGCCCGGCAGCCGTCCATGTCCGGAATACGACATAATCCAGGACCGCTCGTTGAAGTCGGTGGCGATGGCCGCGTCGCACCAACTGTGCCCATCCACGCTCACCTCGCCGTTGCAATACAGATTGTCGAGCAACACATACTCGCGGGCCAGCGCGTGGTGATTCGGAGCCACGTCCTCGCCGTACATCACCAAATTGGAATCGCCGTTTCCAGCGGGCCTGCCCTTGGCGTCCTTGAAGGCGCCGAAGATCTGGTCGTAGGTGCGATTCTCTTTGATAATGTAGAGCACATACTTGATTGGGCACGGCTTGCCAACCTGATCGGGAATGACGCCATCGCTCTTCAGCGGCGCGCGGTGCAACGTGTCGGGTGTGTAGGGACAATTGCGCCGAACCTGCTCCGTGTAAGCCGCCATCTGGGCCGGGTCGGGCCGGGCAATCACGGAAACCGCCCCCTGTAACGTCCGCCCGATGTGATCGAAGGCCGTTCGCTTCTGGTTTTGGCGCGGCGCAGAGCGCCGGGGCGGAACATTCGAACGGGAAATCAGCCCCTTGCCGTTGGCCACATACAACGTCTGGTTGTCCGGGCTCACAGCGACCGCCGTGGGATACCAGCCAACCGGAATGAATCCGTTCACAACCGAGACTTTCGGGTCCGAAACATCCACCACCATTACGCTGTTGTTGTCGGCATTGGCGATGAAGAGCACTTTGCCGTCCGGCGACACCGCAACCGCGTCGGGCGTGCTGCCCTCGGGCGACTGTGGATAAAGCGAGGTCGAGATGATCTCGCGCGTTCCGTCCCACAAACGGCGCGCGGGGCTGGCCGGAACGGGAGCCTCCTCCAACGTGACCGTCCGCATGACATGCACCGTGTTGTCACCGGCGCACGCGACGAACAAACGACCATCCGAACCGAGCGTCATGTCGTTGGGGCGCAAGCCGACGGTGAAATCACGCACGCGGCGGTTGCTTGCGGTATCGATCAGGCTGACGCTGCGGCTGCCCCAGTTGCTCACGTAGAGATGCTTCTTGTCCGCGCCGATGATACAGGAATGCGGATACTGCCCAACGCCGATCTTTGCTTCCAGCGCGAGCGTCTCGGCGTTCAATACCCAGATTTCGTGGTTGCCTTCGTTGCAAACGTAGAGCTTTCCGGTCGTTGGCTGCACCGCGATGCCGCCCAGCATTGTGGCCAGTGCCTCTGGCGCGGGCTCGACCGGGTCGGCAGGAGTCGCCTTGCCGTCGGCGTATTTGAACACGTGAATCACACCCGAATCCCCACCTGACACAAAAATCCTGCCCCCATCCTTGCTGAAGGCGAGCCCGTTCCAAACCTTGCGCAACGGTAGAAACTGGCTGACGGTCTTGCTCGCCAGGTCGAACACCGTCAAGCCGGTGTCGTTGAAGCCGCCGCAGACGGCTACCAGCGCCTTCTGGTCAGGCGCGCCCACCATCTTCAACGCCATGTCGCTGATGGGAACCTGCTGACCCGCCGGCGTGACACCCCAGCCATTGAACAACAAGTTGCCTGTCGGCGACAGCCCGGGACGCAACCGCACGCCGGGACTCTTGACATCTTCCTGCGCACCCCGTGTCGGAAGTGACTGGGCCCCAATGGAAAAACTCGCCAATGGAAGCCAGACTCCCAAAATCAGCATGGGCCATTTCGTTCGCGCCGCGTTGTCGTTATGTCTCATAAAATCAGACCAGACGCAAAATGCGCCTTGATAGCTGGGAACTTTGGTCCTCCCGATGCAATCTCGTCAAGCTCGGCGTCACACCTTCGCGTGTCGCGCCTTGCTTCGCCTGCCCATTAACCGCTACGCTCCAAGTTCACACTATGAGCGAAGTATTTGTCATCGGCCACCGCAACCCGGATACGGACGCGATTTGTTCCGCCATCGGCTATGCAGAGTTCAAGCGGCGCACCGGGATGCCCGAGGCCGTGGCCGCGCGGTGCGGCGATACCAACGACCGCATCGATTTCGTGCTGCAAACTTTTGGCGTGCCCGCGCCGCGCTTTGTGGCTGACGTTGCGCCCAAAGTTCGCGACGTGATGCAGTCCGAAGTGGTCAGCGTGACGCCGGACAGCACCGCCGCCGAAGCGCTCGGGCTGATGGATGAACACGACATTCGCATTCTGCCGGTGCTGGATGCCACGCGAACCTGCCGAGGGCTGCTCTCGCTCTTCAAGTTGAGCAAGTTTCTCTTCCCGGCCGCGAACCGGCTGATTGACTCGCGTCGCGTGTTGTCCTCGCTGGAGAATCTCTCGCGCACACTCGCCGGCAAGCTGCTGGTCGCGCAGGAGGCGGAACGCGAGGAGGATTTGGTGCTGATGATCGGCGCGATGGGCCTCGAATCGTTCGCCGAGCGGCTCGAGACTTATACGTGCGCAAAGCTCGCTGTGGTCGTGGGAGATAGGTGGGATATTCAGAATCTTGCCATCCGGGAAGGCGTGCGCGTCCTGATTGTGACCGGCGGACTGGAAGTCGAGCCAAAGACCCTCGACGCCGCAAAGAGAAAGGGCGTGAGCTTGATTTCATCTCCACACGACACGGCCACGACGGCGGCGCTTTGCCGCGCGGCGGTGGCGGTGCGGCACATGTTGAACGAGGATTTTCTCTCGATGCGCGAAGACGCGTCGCTGACGACGGTGCGAGCCAGCGCGGCGGCGTCCGGGTTCGCCGCGTTCCCGGTCGTGGATGCAAAAGGCCGCACGGTGGGCGTGATGTCGAAGACCGACTTTCTGAAAAGTGTCCAGCGCCGGCTCATTCTTGTGGACCACAACGAGCTTTCGCAGGCGGTGCTCGGCGCGGACCAGGTCGAGATTGTCGAGATCATTGATCATCATCGAATCGGCGCTTTGACGACGCATCAGCCGATTCTTTTCCGCAATGAACCCGTCGGTTCGACCAGCACAATCGTGGCAGATTGCTTTTTCCGTGAGGCGGTCGAGATGCCGAAGGAGATCGCAGGCTTGCTGCTGGCGGGGTTGGTGGCCGACACGCTGAATCTCACCTCCCCCACCACCACGGCGCACGATTCCGAAGTGCTCGCGAAACTGGAGAGGATTGCCGACGTGAACGCCCGCGAGTTCACGGAAAAGCTGTTCGCCTCCGGTTCGTTGCTCACGCTCAAGCCGGCGCCGCAGGCGGTCACGACGGATTGTAAGGAATATATCGAGGATGGCGCGATGTTCAGCGTCGCGCAAATCGAGGAGATCGGATTTGACCAGTTTGCGAAGCGGAAGGATGAACTGCTGGCGGCCCTCACCGAATATCAGCGGCATCACGACTACCTGTTCTCGGCGCTGATGGTGACGGACGTGACGCGGCAATGCTCGATGCTGCTGGTCGCCGGCGCAAAGAAGTTTGTGGACCACATTGACTACCCGAAAATCGAGCCGGGCATCTTCGAACTGCGCGAGGTGGTGTCACGTAAGAAACAATTGCTGCCGTATCTCACCCATTGCTTGAAGCGAATGCGGGACAGGGCTGAAGCCGGGCTTTAGGGTGTGGCCGTTGGCAGCCTGTAGCACGCCGCTTCCTTGTCGTTCCGCACCAATAGATACGCGCCGGCCAGCGCAGGCGGGTTCCATGTCTTGCCCTTTAGAGCAGCAAAACGGGTCAGCTCGCGCGATCCCTCGGGATTCGGATTCAGAAGGATGACTTCGCCCGATTCGGCGCTGATCAGCAGCAAATCACCCGCAAGGATTTCCTGCCCGTGACCATAGCGTCCCTCCTTCCATTTCTGTTTGCCGTTCGAGGCATCGAGGCAAACCATGATCCCGTCGTCGAGCCCGTAGATGAAGCCGCCCCGAAAGATCAAGCCGGTAAACTTGGCTTTGAGCCGGTTGGATTTCCAAATCCGGGTGGCGTTGAGCTTTCCATCGGAATCCTTTTGAATCTTCAATAGCTCACTGCCAACCCCATAACCGCTCGAGACCAGCAGGCGGTCGTCCGGAAGAACGATTGGCGTGGAAACATGCGGATGCCCGCCCTGCCAGTGATACTTCCACAGGTTGGTTCCGGTGGCGGGATCGTGGGCCGAAACGCCGCCCGAGTTGAAGATCAGAATTTGCCGCACCCCCGCCAAGGTCGCCAGAAACGGCGAGCTATAGCCCGCACCATCGCTGCCGCCGCCCCAGACGAAATCTCCCGTCGCGGCGCGGTAGGCCACCAACGAACGGTTGTTGCTGCCCCCGGCGCTCACCACCACCAGGCCATCCACCACCAGCGGCGAGCTGCTCATGCCCCACTCGACAATCTTGGTCTGATTATCCTGCACGATGTCTTTGGAC
>Ga0194053_10001470_pt1 | contig 15016 bp, 17 predicted proteins | sample SepL228m_MetaG_FD_161684 | JGI IMG/M metagenome (GOLD analysis project Ga0194053, IMG submission 161684) | Anoxic zone freshwater microbial communities from boreal shield lake in IISD Experimental Lakes Area, Ontario, Canada - Sep2016-L227-8m | ecosystem: Environmental > Aquatic > Freshwater >... | reverse complement strand
GCCACAATCTTTGTTCCAATTTTAACTCCCCTAACTGCAATTTTATTATTAATAATAATCTCCATCTATGACATGTGGGCAGTTTGGCACTCAGGAATAATGCAGAAAATGGCAAAGTTCCAAATGAATGAACTAAAAATATTTGGGGGATTTTTAATTCCTTATTTAACAAAAGAAGTAAGACAAAAAATTGCAGCATTAAAGAAGTCTAAAAATAAAAAAGGCAAAAAAATGAAAATCTCAATGGCAATTCTCGGCGGGGGAGATGTTGTATTCCCAATAATAACTGCCGGAGTATTCATGCTTTCACTAGGACTTTCCTATGCAATTGCAGTAATCCTCGGAGCTTTACTAGGTTTAACTTGCCTAATGTTTTTCTCAGAAAAAAAGAAATTCTACCCTGCAATGCCATTTATAACAGCAGGAATATTTTTAGGACTTTTAGTTTGCTATCTTATTAACTTAATATAAAGAAGGTATATATTCTGAAGAGAATGATTAGAGAAAATTATAAATAAACTTTTCGACGATAGAATTATTTTTGACGTCTAGAATTCCTAGCTTCAACAGCATTAAGTCTTTTCGCCCATTCCTCTAAGGAACAAGTAAGCGGCCTTATAACCACTAAGGGCATTATAAGCTTTGAATTTTTTGAACGATCAACGATTGCATGATTATCTACCGAATAAATAATCGAAGGATTAAATAAAGCATAGTCTACACCGTGCTTATCTCTCTCCGTTCCAATATAAACTCCGACAACGCCGCCCCACTGGTTAGAATAATTTCCAGGCTTACCTAAATAATCTGAATGATCTTCATCTCGGTCTCCGGTAGATAAATTAAATCCTTTCATGATAAATTGATATGTCTCTTCTATTTAAATAATCTTCCTACTAGTTGTCACTTAGAAAAGACAACATAATCGAAACATTTATAAACCCTAGTATCCGCTAAGAGTAGTGAATAAAAAGCACTATTGAGAATAAACAAAAAATCTCGACGGAAGAAAAAAATTCACAAAATAAAAAAACAAACACAAAAAATGATAATCAAACCAGAATTAGTAAAAAAAATCAAAGGATCATTCGATCTAAATATATATGAAACAAAAGTATGGTTAGCTTTACTTTCTAGAGGAATGTCTTCTGCAGGCGAAATCGCAGAGATGTCCGGAGTTCCAAGATCAAGAACTTATGATGTTTTAGAATCTTTAGAAAAGGGCGGATTTGCAATTGAAAAATTAGGCAAACCAGTAAAATATTTAGCAGTTAAACCTTCAGTTGTTATCGAGAAATTGAAAAACAACACAATGAAGTATGCTGAAGAAAAAGTAGAAGTTCTTTCAAACTTAAAAGATACTAAAGAATACGAAGAATTACAAAACTTACACGACACAGGCATTGAGCCAATGAAGAACCACGAATTATCAACTTCAATCAAAGGAAGATCAAACTTATATTCTCAATTAAGGGACACTATGGAAAGCGCACAAGATTGTGTTTACCTAGCAACATCTTCTTATGAATTAATGTCTAAACAAAAAATGTTTTCTGAAGTCTTCGACAAATTGAAGAAAAGAAACGTTGACTTAAAGATAATTGTTTCTGACGACGAAAACGAAGCAAAGAAACTTTGCAAAAAATTCGGTGCAGTAATCAAATCAAAGAAAATCAACGCTAGATTTATGATATCTGACAGAAAAGAATTAATCTTCACATTGAAACCAACAAACGTACACGAAGACTACGACTACGGTTTCTGGATAAATTCTGAATACTTTACAAATTCATTAGCTTATCTTTTCGACTTAGCTTGGAAAGACTAAAATCTTTTTAATTCTAATTCTGAAAATAGAGCAAATGAAAAGCCCCGTATAACTTCGGGTAAAAGACTATTAGCATAATAGGTTACATAACACAATGAAATCGTTAACATATACAATAGGAGCATTAGCAGTAGGATTAGCTTTAGCAACAGCAGGATGCAGAGGAAGAGGAGAGGTCGAAAAATCTAGGCAAACGAATGGATTAGACAAAGTTTTTATGACTTCCGAGGGAAGAGTGTGGGCAACACAAAAAAGCAATGGAAGAATTTCACAGGCATATATGGGCGGGTCTGGAGATGCAGAAATTCTTACTGATTTACCTTCAGGTTCAAAACCTTTCTATGTTCAAATTAACTATACCGACAAAGCCTTGCCTTTCTATGAAGTTCATATGGCAAATGACGAATCTATAAATGTAAGTTCTGAAAGAGTTATGAGGGGAAAAGTATCTGTAGAAATAGACAATGTAGAAATTGGAGGACAAAAATAAAATGACATTGAAATCAACATTAGAATATGCAAGAGATACAACATTGATAAGCGCAGGCCTATGTGCATGTTATGTTGGCGCTGTTATCGCCTTAAACGCAGTTATGATACCCTTTGTCGGAGCGGTAAATGGATTAGAAAGAGCAGTTGGCGCAAAAGGCATGATTAACGGTAATGCAAATAAAAAAGAATATTTTTATAAGGGCACTACCGATAAGGTTGGGCTCGGAGCTAAAGGAAGAATTTACGGACTCGGAGGAGATGGTAGACTGTATGTATCTTTATTTGAAGAAAATGAATGGATTTTTCATCCTAGCGAAATAGAAGTTGTTCCGCAGCTAATAACTTTAATTCCAGGAATAGAAAATCTCCAAAGACATATGTTATTTACCGTGTCAGAAACAACACCAGTAATTTCCATAGACGGAAAAGTATACTCTCAAGGAGAACAACTTACAAGCAAACCAAAATCAGGAGATGTTTATACAGTAAGACAAGAAAAAGAAAAACAATTTTTTACACTTGAAGAAATGGGAGATTTGGCAGCGCTTAATAGTTTCTACGTAAACACAAATCTTCCAAGAACCGGAAAATTACAAGAAGCCTATATAGACGAAGTTTTAAAAGACTTAAATTTATCCGGACATATTTGGAAAATAAAAGATAGGGGAATAGGCCCTCAGCTCATAGGAAATGTCAATTGTGCAAGAGAGGACTTATGCCGGGGCGTTGAAAAGTTAAGAAGAGTCCTAGATTTAGAAACACTTGTTGAAGGAGAAAATTCTAGCAAAGAACATCAAAAGCTATCGGCCCTATTAGGAGAGGAGGAAGAAAATACACCAATTTCTTATCTAAATTTGCCTAACCAAAAAGTGTTAATCACACAAGGCAAAGTTTATCGTTTAACACTTCCAGAAACAAAAAGCCAAGGAGAAATAAGAATTAACGATGTAGTTTATAGAATAGGATACTCATTTACTCCAACCGCACAACTAGAACAAGAGCAACAGAAATTATTCTGTCAAGCTTTGAAAATGAAAACTCTAGATACTTACCTAACTAGAGATAGAATTACACAAATTATAGAAACAGAATTTAACAATGGTCAAAAGAAGAGTACTCATGAAGAAAGATTAGGTTCTCTTTTAGTAGCAGAAGAACCAGCCCCAATTATAGAAAAACCAGCAATCGTTGTAAGCAGCTCTCCAGAAAGATCAGCTTCAGAAAGACTTGCAGTTATTGTAGGCGATTCACCTGCCACCGAACAAATAAACATAAAAGAATTTAGAGGATTTATAATCAGAAAATCAATAGAAAATGGAACTATACTAACAGCGCAACAAATTAAAGAAATAATGAGAAGCCCTATGGCTATGGCGAGTTATAAAGCCTGGCAAGGAGAACAACAATAAAATGGCACTAACACCAAAATACGCAGTAGAAAATTTATCTTGTCAAGATTCAGCACTAGTCAAACAAATAGAAGAATTTATCGATGGAGAATTAGTGCAAAAAGTTACAAGAGAATCACAAGAAAGAGTAGAAGTAAAATTCAAATCAACTGTATCCTTAACACCGAAAGTTACTAGTGAACTAAAATATAGATATAAAAAAGCCGGATGGATAGTAGGTGAAATAAGAGGCGAATCAGGTAAGGACATTCAAGAAGGTCAAGAAAGAGATTATTTATTTGAACTATCGTATAGACCAAAAAGTAGACCAATAGGAGATAATCCCTCAAGATAAAATGAAATCACTAACAAAAATATTATTCACTATCGGAATAATCACACTAGCTGGATGCAAAAGAGAAACAGAAACTCCAACTAGGGAAAACACCTATAGATATAGTGCAGAATTCGATGATACAAAAGAAGGAAGAGTAGACATTGCAGACTTAAATAAAAATGGAAAGGTAGATGCAATAATATCCCGAACAGACAACGACATTTTTTTTGCAGTAAAAAAGGAATTAGGATTTAACCCACTAGGGAAAACACAAGAAATGAATCCGGAAGTTTACGAAGCTGCTAATCTGTATTTACAAGCCGCAAATAGTTTGAGATATGCAATGGCAAGACAAAGATATGCTGCAAGAACAAATAATGTTCAAAAAGTAAATCTTGGAAAGCAAGAACTAGATAGCTCTCTTTACAAAGAATTGGGAGTAAATCAATAAAATGCCAACTACAGTTCAATATACTTACAGAAAGAAAGTTTCCGGAGAAGAAGAAACAAAAGAGTTAGAAGAAGGACTACTGACTTGCCTAGAAACTTATTTTCCCACAATTATAACAAAAGAAGCCAGGCATGGAAGAGTAGAATATGAGATACCATCAGTATTTGGTTTAAACACTATTCAATTAAGACCAACAAGCTATATGGCTAATGATCCTAAAGAATTAACACATGAAGTTTGCATGGACATTACTACTTCTGGTTTTCTTGGAGGAAATTTAAACTCAAGATTGAAAAAAATACTTGCTGATGCAGGATTTAATTACGACCCAGAGTCCATGATAGCGACACACACAACACTATTTGAAAATTCTACGGAAGCGGAAGAGCCTTCACTAATAGAAACATTTGAATTGGGAAAAGAACATACTTATGAATTCTTAAAAGTAGAAAATAACGCAGTAAGAGAATATAGAAAAATGAGAGACTTGATTGGAAAAGTAGCTAAAGGTAAACCCATAAACAGAGGGAAACTGGGGCAAGGTAGCCGATTATATGAAGTAAGAGGATTTCTCGGGAAAAAAAGTTATATTGAATTAGAACCAATAAATATTGGGCAAACTGAAGGAAAACAAGAAGGAGTCTATCTTCAAGTTCATACATTTGGAAGTATACCTGGACAAATAACGAATATATTAGAAAGAGAAGGATATCAACCTTGCCCTCCCAGGAGAGATTAATGATGTTTTAATTCTTTAAGTCTAAAAAAACACTCGCCCCCTCAAAAGAGCAGTCAATAGTACAATACAATCCTTTTGCTCCTCTAAAATGTTTTCCAAATGGATTAATAATACAAAATTCAGAAAGAAAAAGATACGTTTTGAATTCTGTAGGATATCTTGAAGCTTATCATTGGGGATTACTTAATCAAGAAGAAGACGATAAATCAGAGGAAACGCCAGGCGAAGAACAATATGGATTCAAAGAAGTTTCATTAGACTCATTAGTTGATGGAAGAGTTTTAAGTATAGGGACACTGCCCCTAGAAATAGCCGAAGAGGTAGATGAATTTATTGCAAAATCTTTACGAAATGATAACGGAAGAATGCGACACTACTCCCGTAAAGTTGAAAAAATAATGAAACAATATGCACAAAATCCGCAGCAACATCCCTACCTACCATTAGTAATTCTTTATAATGAAAGTGCTGCAATAGCAAACGAAAGAATCGGACTTTATTTCTCCGAAGGAAACTGGAAGCTACCTAATCCAAGAGACTAAACTTAACGCTATATCTATTTTTTCTAACCCCTATATCTCCCGCCTTTCGAATCTCCAACTTTGAAACCTTGCGTTTGGTTTTTGCAATATCTCTCAAAATCTCCTCGCTGATTTTTTCTTCACTCTCTGAAAAACCATGATAAAATATTATTGTTCTTTCTTTCTGACCAGCAGGGCTGACACCACGGTGAGCAACTTTCAAAGCCGCATCTAAAAATGTTTCCTCTAGATTCGGACGTAACATAAATATAAAATCAAATCTTTCTTTTTTCTTACTCAGACTCTCACATAACTTTCTAGAATCTCCACAAAATACTTTCACATAATTTTCAACTTTATTCATTCGAACATTTTTTTCTCCGTACTCACAAGCCTTTTTGTTCAACTCAGAAGAAATAATCTCTGCAAAAATTTTGTTTCGTTTCAAGGTCTTAGCAAGAACAATTGGCAAAGGAGAAACTCCCGCAAACATAACTAGCACCTTGCTCTTAGGTTTAATAATCTTCAAAACCTGTTCACACATAATCTTTCTATCCTGACTTAATCTCGGAGAAAAATAAGTTTCATCAACATCCAAATAAAAAGAACAATCATTTTCCCTATGAACAGTATCTTTTCTTTTTTCACCCGCAATCCATTTTGTCTCCTGTATTCTTAAAACTCCAGAAAATCCAGCTGTCTTTTCCAAAACAACTTTTATAGATTTATTCTGTCTAAGCAGCTTCCAGCCATAATATTTTTTATAAATCCAAGGAATATATCTAGAAAACTTCAAAATTGCAATATCCCCGACAACATCTAGCGGTATTCTCATATAATTAAATAATTTGTAGACTTAAAAAGTTGTTGATTTAGAGAAATTATTTTTTAGGACGATTTTTTAATAACATTTCAATGATAGCTAAATATTCTGGATTTGGTGCTTCAACAATAGGTTCTACAAACCTACTCCCAGAATCAATTTGAGCCCCGAGCAAAGAACCCTCAAAGTCATGAAAGTCCCTCATATAAGCATAGAAGTTAGAAATACGCATATCCGCAAGTTCACTAAGCGAAATTCCCGCCGAAACATTTCCCAACACATTTCTAGCAATTTGATAAAAAGACACTTCCTCAATTCCCTGCTTCTGTTTTATAAACTGGCCATAATCTTTTGCAAGTTTTGCGTCTCTTGTCAAAAATCTCATTATATCTACCTCTCCAGAATCTACAGCATCGATCGAAAAAGTTTTTTGTATTTCCGGAATCAGAACTCTTCTTCGTTCAGGAAGTTTATTTTTATCTTCATTCGCAATCCTTTGAATAGCTACCAAAGCAAGCTCCCCTCCCAATTTTATATCTTCAGTCAAAGCTAGATATTGGTAAGTATGATTTACATCTACAGCTTTTTGAGCATTTTGGGTAGTCGGAGTATACTCTCCCAAGCACCAATAGTAAACACCATTAATTTTAGCAGTTCCCTCTTGGAGCCAACCCTCTTCAGAAGAATATGCAGAACCTTTTCCAAGAAAAATTCGATCAATAATTATTTCTCTCGCAGTTGCCATTCTTTGTCCCGCTTTGGCAATCTGTTTGGCGCATTCTAGAAAATTTCCTTTGTATCTGGTTAAATTACTTTCCATTTTATTTTTTAGGACGATTTTTTAATAGCATTTCGATTATATCTAACTGTTCTTTATTTGACATTACAACTTCTGGTTTTTCTACTTCTACAACTGCTTCGGGAAATACTCCAAATGCAGAACCCTGAGTTTCAAAATACATATTGTTACCAGCGAAATCAGAATTATTGCTGTCTAATCCATAGAGCCAAAGTCCTGCTGCAATTTTCTGATCCCCCGAAAGTTGGCAAAATGAGACATTATCTATTCCACAATCGTTTTTTAAAAATTTACCGTAATCTCTTGCAAGTTTTGCATCTCTTGCTAAAAATCTTACAATCTCTACATCACCCAAATCTTGAGAAGCTACTGCAAAATTTCCTTGTCTTAAAGGAATTAAAACCCTTCTTTGTTCTACTGGCTTTCTTGCATCCAGATATGCAGTCTGAACAATTTCTAAATCAATAGGATGTTTACCTAGCCTAAAATCATTGGTCAAAGCTAAATATTCAATTGCTTTATTTGCTTCTAATGTTTTCTGAGCATACCTAGTAGTGGGAGCATACTCTGCTAAACACCAATGAGTTATTCCCCCAATTCTTGCTGTTCCTTCTGGATGCCAACATCCTTTTTCTTTATACTCCGAATTAAATCCTTTTCGAATTCTATCAATCATTCCTTCTCTCGCAGTTGCCATTCTTTGTCCAGCCTTACCAATCTGCCAATTACAAGAAACAAAATCTCCACGATATCTAGTTAATGCATTTCCCATACTGGCCCTAGAAATCTCTAGTTTATAAACTTTTTGAGCTGTTATAACTCTAAAGTTACAATAAAGAATATTTCAAATAATTTCTACTTCACAAGAATACCCTTCCGCAGTTAGAATAGTCCCCGCTCTCTCGGCCATATCTGCCGTCCGACTAGTAGCATAAGAAGAGATTAATGGAGGAAAAAGATACAAAGAACGAGAAGTTTCGCTTAAAACAAACCCACTCTTAGAATAAGTGATCGTCCCTTTTATAGTAGGATACCTAAAAATCCCATATCGTTTTTCCCGAACCACATTAAGAGAAATAAGGTATTCATCCAAAGGAATATCTGCATGCCTCTCCCGGTCTTTTTCAACCCATTTAACCAAAGCTTCAACTCCCGCATTAACCCGTTTAAGACCCATATAAATACGCCCCTAAAAACATTAATAAACGTTGTTATCACCGAATATATATGTCCAAAATAACCTCTCAGATTGAAGAATTGAAGAAAACGAAAATAAAAGAGATAATTGACATACGAATAAAGGAATTTGAAGCTTTCGGAAACAAAAAACAAGATGAAGTCTTTTCAGAACTCTGTTTCTGCCTATTAACTGCAAACTTCCAAGCCGAAAAATGTATCCAAATCCAAACCGAAATGTCTCGAGACTTTGAAATAATTTCAAAAGAAGAGCTTGCAAAAAAACTAAAAGCAGTCGGACATCGATTCTGGCCACAAAGAGCAGAAAGAATAGTTGAAGCAAGAGATTGTAAAACAGAACTTTGTTCTTTAGTCTTTAAAAAATCAGGGATCGAAATGAGAGAATGGCTAGTAAAAACTGTAAAAGGACTCGGAATGAAAGAATCTTCGCACTTCCTCAGAAATGTAGGTTACAAAGACCTAGCAATAATTGACTTTCATATAGTTGATCTACTAGAAAGAGAAAAACTAATCGAAAGACCAAAAACAATAACTCCTAAAAAATATTTAGAAATTGAACAAGTCTTAGCAAAACTAGGCAAAGAAGTAAATCTTAATCTAGCAGAACTCGACCTTTATTTGTGGTATTTAGAAACTGGAAAGATTCTAAAGTAGTAAAACCCGAAACCTTAAAAACCCCAAAAGATACGCATATTTATACCATGGTGTATAATTTTTTAGATCACACAGCAGATGTGAAATTTATCGCAGAAGCAGAAACGATAGAAAATGCCTTCATAGATTCAGCTAAAGCCTTACAAGAAGCAATTTGCGGAAAGATAACAATCCTAGAACAAGAGACAAAAACATTCGAAGTCCAGGGCACAAATCTAGAAAGTTTACTATACAAATTTTTGGAAGAGTTTTTAGTCCTTCTAGACTCTGAAGACTTTTTACTTTCAGAGATCAAAGAGCTAGAATTAGACCAAGAAACCTTCAAAATCAAAGCAACCATAGCGGGTGACAAGGGCGACCACTACAAATTCACAAATGACGTAAAAGCTGTAACTTACAGCGAAATGTTCGTTAAATTCAACGAAGAAAAAAACGTTTGGCAAACTCAAGTTGTTCTTGATGTATGAGAACAAAAACATATAAACTAACTAATTCTAATAAAATTATGACCGAATTTCAGTATAAAATTCCCAAAGAAGGCAACATGCTCGTTCCAGCAGTTGTATTTGCAAATGAAAAAATATTTGATAAAATAAAAGAAGACAGAACAATTATTCAATTAAAAAACATGGCAACACTTCCTGGAATCATTAAAAACGCCATTGCGTGCCCCGATGCCCATTCTGGATATGGTTTTTGCATTGGTGGCGTAGCAGCTTTCGACTTAGATAAAGGAGTTATTTCTCCGGGCGGAGTTGGTTACGATATCAATTGCCTAAGTGGAAACTCTAGAATATTATCTAGCCTTGGTTATTGGAAAAACATTAAAGATTTTGAAAATGAGAACAAAGACTCTCTAATAATTTTAGATAAAGATACCAAAAAAATGAAAAATTCTGAAATTGCCTTATTTATGAAAAAACATTCTGAAAAAATCATTAAATTAAAGACAAAATCTGGGGAAGAAATCTTAGCAACTTCGGAACATCCAATTTATACAAAATATGGAATGAAAGAACTAAAAGATATAAACCAAAACGAAGAAATACTAACTTATCCGTTTGAAGGAGTAAAATACGAAAAACCAAATAAAAAATTATTAATATCAGAAGAAGATATAGATAAATTAAATAAAAGCCCTACATCAAAAATACAAATAAAAAATATTCTGAAAAAATTAGACCTGCTCCCATTGTACACAGACAATAATAAATTACCAATTATACTTAAAATAATGGGTTTTATATTTGGAGATGGGAATTTAAGCATTAAAAAAAATACTCAAACGAGTTTTTATGGCGATATAGAAGACTTGACCCTAATTAAAGAAGATTTAGATAAAATAGGATTTAAAAGTCATCTTTTTTCCAGAAAAAGAAACCATAAAATTACAACACAATACAAAAAATACGAATTTTCCAGAATAGAGCACTCATTACATAATGGCTCTTCGGCATTAGCTACCCTACTTTATTTACTAGGAACACCTGAAGGAAACAAAGCCGAAAAAGATTACGATTTACCAGACTGGATACTTAATTCTCCAAGATGGCACCAAAGATTATTTTTAGCAAGTTTATTTGGCGCAGAAATGAGCTCTCCTAAGACAATGAGTGGACATTCATTTAATCTCTATGGTCTAGTTTTTTCTATAAACAAAAGAAACTCTCTGCACGGAATTAACTTCGTCAATAAAATCTCCACAATACTGAATAATTTTGGAGTCAGAAATGTATTGATTAAAAACGATGTTAATGAAATAAATAGCACCACTTCATTCAGAACAAGATTAATGATATACTCTGATTCTGAAAACTTAATCAGGTTTTTTTCAGAGATAAACTATGATTACAACATCAAAAAAAGAAAATTAGCAAACGCCGCAATTGTGTGGCTAAGGTTAAAAGAAAAAGTTATAAAATTTAGAGAAGAAACTATGATTAAAGCTAGAGATATGAAATTAAATGGTATTGGCAAATCTGTAATAATTAACTCCCTATCCTCAGAATATTCAAATAAATATTTTATAGATAAGGCCATCTACTATAGCAATTATGGTCAAACGGGAAGCAGAATCGCTTTTTGCTTTCCAACATTTAATGATTTTGCAGAAAAGAATTGCTATGGCGAACAAGGATTCGTATGGGACATGATTGAAAATAAAGAAGAAGTTATACATAATGATTGGGTTTATGACTTTACAATTAATAATCCAAATCACAATTTTATCGCAAATGGACTCGTTGTTTCTAACTGTTCAGTAAGAATTCTAAGAACAAATCTAATAGAAAAAGATATCAAAGGAAAAGAAAAACTACTAACTCATGAACTTTTCAAAGCAACACCAAACGGAGTCGGAAGTAAATCCAAATTAATCTTGAAAGAAAAAGAACTTGACGAAGTTTTAGAAAAGGGATTAAACTGGTGTTTAGAAAAAGGATATGCAACAAAAGAAGATTTAGAATGCACAGAGGACAAAGGCTGTCTACCAAATGCAAATCCTAAAGATGTTTCGAGAAAAGCAAGAGGGAGAGGAATACCGCAGTTAGGAACGTTAGGCGCAGGAAATCATTTCGTTGAACTTCAAATCGTTGATAAAATCATAAATGAGAAAATCGCAAAAGAATGGAAACTAAAAGAAGGACAAGTCACAATAATGATTCATTGTGGTTCTAGAGGTTTAGGTCACCAAGTTGCCTCAGATTACATTCAACTAATGGAAGAAAAATATGGCTGGCCAAAACAAGACAGAGAACTCGTTAACGCTCCGATAAAATCTGAACTCGGACAAAAATACCTCTCCGCAATGGCTTGTGCAGCCAACTTCGGTTTCGCAAATAAACAACTTATAACCAACTCAATCAGAGAAGCTTTCAAAAAGATATTTCCTAAATTCAAAGCCGAAGTTGTCTACGACGTTTGTCATAACATTGCAAAAATAGAAGAACATACTATCGAAGGTAAAGATAAAGACGTTTTAATCATGAGAAAGGGCGCAACTCGTTCATTCGGACCAGGAAGAAAAGAACTTCCAAAAGAATATCAAAAAACTGGCCAACCAGTTTTAATTCCTGGGAGTATGGGTACATCAAGTTATATTTTAGTCGGAACTAAAGAATCAGAAGAACTTTCATTTTCATCAACTGCACACGGAGCAGGAAGAGTTTCAAGTAGATCCTTCGCAAACAAAAACATCAACGCAAAAGACGTAAAAGCAAGTTTAAACAAAAAAGGAATTGAAATTGAAGCTGGAAGCGAAAAAGGTTTAGTTGAAGAAGCTCCCGAGGTTTACAAAGATATTGATGAAGTCGTTATGATTTCAGACAAAGCAGGTTTGGCAAAAATAGTTGCAAAATTAAGACCAGTTGGCGTTGTTAAAGGTTAACTATTTTCTCAATTCTTCCGCCCATTTTCTAACAATTCTCTCTGTAGATTCAAAATCTAAACACGGATCCGTAACAGAAACGCCATATTTTAAATTTTTAATTTGCTCCAGAGTCTTAGGAAACGGCTGATTCTCCCCATGTATATTTGACTCGAGCATAATTCCTTTTATCACTGAGTTTCCATCTTTAATCTGTTGTAAAATATTATAGGATATCTCTTCCTGCCTTCCTGCAATCTTCGCACAATTCGCATGACTACAGTCGATAATTATATTCAATGGTAAACCTGCACTAGTCAATAAAGAAATAGCCCCTGCAACTTTCTCAGGATAATAGTTTGGTTTTCCATTTGCACCCCTCAAAACAATGTGGCCATATTTATTTCCCTTAGTTCGCACAGTACAATTTTTCCCATCCATTGTTAAACCGAGGAATGTATGTGAACTCCTTGAAGCAACACATGCATCAACAGCCGAAGAAATATCTCCCGCAGTATTATTCTTCAGCCCAACAGGCATAGATAAACCTGAAGCCAATTCTCTATGTGTCTGTGACTCTACAGTTCTAGCTCCTATTGCAGCCCAAGAGGTTAAATCAGCAGTATATTGCGGCAAACCAGTTCGAACAAACTCATTTGCACAAGGCAAACCTAACCCATTAACATCTAATAAAAATTTTCTTCCAACTAAAATTCCCTTTTCAATATCTAAAGAATCATTTAAATCAGGATCATATAGTAAACCCTTCCATCCAACCGTAGAACGTGGTTTTTCCAAATAAGTTCTCATCACAATATACACAGAATCTTTAACTTCCCCAGCTAACACAACTAATTTTCTAGCATAATCCAAACCCGCGTCCACATCGTGAATAGAGCACGGACCAACAATCATCAACTTTCTTTTATCATTTCCATCTAAAATATTTTTAATAGTTTGACGAGCAACCAAAACAGTTTGACGAACTGTTTCATTCGGAGGCAAACTCGCAATTACTTCTGCCGGCGAAGACAAAGATTCATATTCCAGTATATTTGTATCACTAAGGATGTCTTCCATACTCCTTGGTTTGATTTTTGTCATTTTTATAGTTAATGTAACCAGACACTAAATAATCAATTAAGAGTTAAAAGAAATTCAGCAAATCCGGTTATCGAATTTACTTAGTTAAAATAAGCAAAGCTAGTAAAATTCCAATAACTGAAACTACTAAAAATTCGCATAATAATTAATTAAATAAGAAGTTTATAAATATTTGTAAAAACTATTTTATAACCCTCCCAAAGAGTATAAATTTATTCTCAAAAAATCTTACCCCAAGTTGATTGTCTTCTCTACATCTAAACAAGTAACTGGCTTGTTTACTTTCTTTCCCTTAACAGAACCTAAAATCATCGGATGTAAAATTAACTTAGTAACTGGACCTACAACTTGAATCGGTTGAACCGCACTAGATTCTCCAATAGGCACATCAAACGTAATTGATTTCATAGAAGAGTCTTTTTCCTCGACAAACTCTATATCAATTCCATAAATATTAACATTACCTCGATTAACTACTTGCAAATAAACAGTTTTACCGATGATATCCTGTTCCGTTTCAAAGGCAACTTCCTTACAAACTTGCTCAACTGGTTTTCCTTGTTTTTCTAATTGCTCTGTAACAAATCCAGTCATCCAAATAAAAATAATCGCAACTAAAGCAAACGCGAGAGTAATTAACAGAATTGTTGCGATAACCGGAGATAAACCTTTTTCGCCAAGCGAAACACGAAATGACTTGTTCACTTCTTTTTTATTTAACATTCTTCCCCCGGTTCATGATAAAATAAATTCCAACAATTGCTAGAGCAGCGAAAATAAAACTAAATTTATCGAAGAAAGGTAATTGAACCGAAATAGTACAAGGATATTCCACTCTTTGCTCTTTACATAAATCATTACCATTCTTGGTAAATTCGCCGACAGCATCATAAATAATTACTAATTTATTTTCAGTATCACAAAGATTTTGTGTTTTAGTAGAATTTTCTACCCAAGAACATTTAGTTGAACTTACAATATTCGCTCCACAAATTGCTTCCTGTGCAACATTCAAACCACAAGCTTCTTTGCTAGAATCCCAAGCACAACTACAAGTAGTAATATTTGCACAAATTTCATTTCCGACAGAATACCCTAAATATGAACTACTCGAACCACAGGTGTTATTATACTCTTCTGAAAATAGGTCCATAAGAGAAAGAGCAAAAGAGGCAGACGCAGTATTACAAGTACTTGGATCACTTAAAGCACTACAAACATCGCCATTGTAACTAGAATTATAAGCAATACATTCTCCATTCACACATTGAGAATTCCTAGGACAACACCAATCTTCAGAATACTGCGTATCATTACAC
>Ga0194053_10001469_pt1 | contig 15019 bp, 14 predicted proteins | sample SepL228m_MetaG_FD_161684 | JGI IMG/M metagenome (GOLD analysis project Ga0194053, IMG submission 161684) | Anoxic zone freshwater microbial communities from boreal shield lake in IISD Experimental Lakes Area, Ontario, Canada - Sep2016-L227-8m | ecosystem: Environmental > Aquatic > Freshwater >... | reverse complement strand
CTCGATGACCGGGGGAGGGGTTCTGCTTGCGGCCGGCGAAGCCAGGATCTCGGGCACCAGATCCGGAACTGGACGAGGGCGTCGACTCCCTCGTGCGAGGACCCCGTTACTGGGACCCCTGTCCCCCGTTTGCCAGGGAGAATCGGAACTTACATAGCCCTCGGCATGGGCGAGGATGGTCGTCAGGCAGGAACGGGCAGGCCGAACGAACCCGAGGCAGCCATCTGCACTCGGCGAGCGCGGAGCGAGACGAGGAACTCCAGCTCGGCCTTCAAGGCCCGTTCGGCGTCCCTACGGTAGCGGACGCGCCGGGCGACGTCCTGGTCGCCGGGGAGGGGAAGATCCATGGCGACGCGCTCCCGGGCCGCCTCGACGGCTTGGCGGGCCTGGGACACGAGCGCCTCAACGCCCACGGCGGCGGTGCGGGCCGCCTCGACGACCGTGGCGTAGGCGGCGACGTCGGTTTCGGCCCACGAGGTCTCCCGCAGCCGACCCACGGCATCCACGAGATCCTTGTGGCCTGCGACCACCGCCGGGCTCGCTTCCTCGACCTTGCCGATCATCTCCAGCGTCGCGTCCACCGGCGCGAGGAGCGCGTCGAGCTCGTGGCGGTCGTAGGGGATCGCGGTCTTCATCACGCTCACCATCGTCGACAGCGCCGTCAACGTGTTCTCGATCATCGTCATGAACTTCATCTCGGGCGTCTCGCCGAGGCGGATGCCGATCTCGGACGCCAGCCGGCGCTGCTCCACCTCGTCAATGCGACGCAGCTTCCAGCGCAGCAGCGCGATGCTGTCCGCGACCTCGATCTCGGCGGGCGACTCGGCACCCAGCTCCGCCCGCCACATCTGCCGGTGGTGCTCGACCTCCTGGGGATCTTCATGGGGTAGGGCGGCCAGCCGGCCCGACCGTAAGCCGTGGACGGATGCGTTCAGGGAGCTGCGGGCCGCGCCCGCCGCCGACACGGGTCCGTGGCCGCGGGCGCCGTTCCTGCGGCTCGCGTCGGCCTGCGCGGTAGTACGTGGATGCATGCTCATACTCTGCCGGTCGGTGAGGTCTGTGGGAATGGCTACGTGCGGAGCCAGTTCGGGGGCGGCATGAAGTGTCTAAGCCTTCGCGGAGGATCGAGCGGAACCGGGAGCGGCGGCGGCATGGTGTTGCTGGCCCAGTACACGTAGACCTTGCCGTCGCGCCGCCGCTTCACCTGGCCGGCGTAGAGCAGCCGCATCAGCGCCTCGTCCACGACGCCGAGCTGAAGGTCCGCCTGGGAGACAAGGCTCCCGATCCCGATGGCCGCATCGCGATCCCGTGGGATGAAGCGGCGGAGGTGCGCCATCGCGATCTCGATCTCGTTGTTGGAGAAGTCGTCGCTTCGCACGTAGGGGTTGCCGGGAAGGAACAATGGGCGCTCCTTGTCGGAGGGGGAGGAAACCAGGCGGAGGTGCGGATGCTCGCTCATGCAGGGCGGGGGTCCGTTGTTCAGCTCGCGGTGCGCCTCGGGAAGTGTCGCTGCGCCCCCGGCCTGCGGCCTTCCAACACCTGCCTGCGGCAGGTGTCTACGGGCTACGCTCCCTCCCTCGGTCGCACGCTCGCCGAACGCCGGTCCTCCTCCTGCGTCCGCTCGCAGGCACGGGATGGGTGGTGGAGGGACGACATGGAGCGCAGGTGCTGCCACCGGGGGCTCCCAATCGAGGTGCGCGGTCGGTGGAGCCCGGTACGAGAAGGACCGGAATCGGAACGGGGAGTTGGAGATCTCGTCGCCATCTTGCGCGGCACAGTAAGTACCAACGCCTTCGGCATCCCCGGCGTCCCGGAGGCGCCTCCCAGCCGTGATGCCAGCCCGCCAGGCAGATCGCACGGCCCGGAGCGAGAGACCCGGCGGCATGATCGCCAGGAGGTGTGCATGCGGACGGGAGTGGGTCGCGAACACGACAAGGAAGCCCGGCAGCTTTCTGAAGGCCGCCCGGTGGCGGGCTGCGTCCCAGGCGCGCTTCAGATCCTCTAGTACACGGGCATCGCTGCCCCTGGACCGGGATGTGAGGGTGAACCACCCGAGGGCGAGGCCCTGACTGCGTGCGTACTGTTTCAACTCGGCGGCGGCGCGCCTGAACTTCTTGGCCAGCTTCGGGTTCGGGACGCGGAAGCCGGTGGTCCACGGGTTGAAGGACTCGGACGGGACCACCCGGAGGTGCGGATGGAGGATCTCTGCCGGGGCTGAACTCGGCTTGGGTGCGACGGGAACGATTGCAGGAATGGTCATTCCGAGTAGCCGTGCTAGCATAAGTGCACAGATGGAGAGTTTGCGTGTAACGCAAACATGCTAAGGAGTCAATCATGGCGGGAAGGGCGAAGGCCCCGGGGTCGGCGGTCACGTTCGGGGAGGTTCTTGGTGCCGTCGTCGTTCGGCGCCGGGTCGACCTGAAGAAGAGCCAGGGGGAGATGGCGAAGGACCTGAAGTTGAGCCAGGCGGCTCTGTCCCGCCTCGAACGGGGAAGGTCGACCATGTCGGTGCCGCACCTGCGAACCGCTGCGCGGACGCTCGGCGTCCAGGTGAGTCTCCTGGTGGCCGAGGCGGAGCTTGGGGCGGAAGCCCTGTCACATCGCGGCATTAGCGTTCTGGATGCGGAGCCCGTCGAGGAGGAGAAGGCCCGGTGGGTGCGGGTCGCTCAGAAGGAGGTCGAAGCGGCCGTCGCGTCGGTGGCGATCCACATCAAGATGCCGACGGCGTCGTCATCGGCCTGGACCTGGACGAAGGTGAAGGAGAAGGAGCCGGAACTGGTGCAGGTTCATCAGGGGCGGGCCTAGCGCAGCAGGGCGATAGGAGTGGGTGCGACGCCGCCCGAGCACGTCGTCGGTCCAGGACCACCGTGAAGCGGAGTCTCACCGGAGGTACGGCGGCCGCCCACCAGGAGGTGGTCCGTCCGCCAAAGCCCGGCCCCGCAACCAACTACAGAACGCCGTTCCGGGCTTTTCCGGAGCGGCGTTCCCGATTGTGGCGGCGTGGCTCATCCCACTCCCTGGCCAGATCGGTCGAAACGTCGACCTGGTCACGCCCGACGCTCTGAAGCCGCGCATGCGTCCGACGGTCGATCGCGAGGCCGTGGATGTCGCCTGACCTGAACAGGGACCGGCGGCTCCACACCGCGCGGTCACGTCCGGGAAGCCAACGACAACGCCCACTTCGCTTGGTGCCGGGTAGGCGGTGTCAAAAGATGTCAGAAATCCGCCGTTGGCTCGTCCGATCAAGAACCATGGCCAGGCGACGACGATGTAAATCGGACAACGGGCTCTTCCCCATCGGGTCCAGATTACTCGAAGCGTCGCTCGAAGATGAGCTGGATGCGCTCACCGCCCGGCTGCGGAAACTCGCGGCGCCCAAGGTCAAGAGCCGCCGGCAAGCCAGGTCAGAGCCTCGCGCAGTTCCATCCTCTCCGCTCGCCAGGATCGCCCTGGCGGGTCTCCGCGCACGGGGCGAGACGAACGCGAAGTTCGTCACGGGCAGGGTGTTTCAGCCAGGCTCTGCAGCATCCGCGCCGCATTCCTGGGTGGAGAGCGAGGACAAGGTCTACGACTCCACTCTCGGCGAAGGTCGCGGGATCTGGCCCCGGGAGCTATACTACCTGGTGTTCCGCGCCCAGAAGAAGGAGGCGGCATGAGCTGGGGTGCTCACGCGTTCATATTCTGGCTTGCCGGCTTTCTGGCGGGGGGCCTCGCGGGATGGTCGCTGACCGTCAAGTTCAAGGCTTCCAGGCAGGCAGAGCCCGCGGCCGCGAAATCGGACGGGCACAAGGAGCCATCGGCACGACGACGGGACGTCGCTGCGATAGGTGCGGGAAGCCCATTCACTCGTCGCGCGAGATACGTCCTGGCGGCGCTGACGGCGTTGATGGCGCTGGCGATCGTCCATCTTGCTCTGGCCCCGTGAGACTCGAACCTCTCCGCCTCGATCCCACGGTGACAGCCCCGTTTGCTCTCCAGGAGGGCAGCCCTCACCAGCAGGGCAGGGTGATGGCGGCTGGGAGGCCGAAGCGTGAAGTGCCTCGACTGCTGGGACGACTGCGGGTAGGCGGAGATGGCGCGAAGCGTTCGAAAGATCGGGAGTCAAGGTCCGATGGACATCCATCCCGCTCGACACGGAACGAGGTTCCACGCTGGGCGAGCTACAAACCCGACAGGCCTTCGCCCGGTCGCTGCTCGAGGCGAGGACACTTCCCCGGTGCGTGGAGGGGTGGACGGCGAATCGAACCCATCCGACGAGCGCCTGAATCGATGCGTGGTCGAGACGCTGCGCGGCACGAAGCATCGGGCGCCGGGCGTGCGACCCGGCCGGTTCTTCCGGGTCCAGTGGGGATCGAAGAAGATGGGAAATCCGTGGTTGCGGCTCGCGTGCATCATCGCGGCGACCGCACTGGGAGCGCCCCGGGCATGACATCGAGTCGGGCGCTCCGGGCGACGGGCGGGGAGGCGAGCAGGCCCCGCACCGCCCCGGCCACCTCCCGTGCGATCGCCTCCTGCGCCGCCAGTGCCACCGGATGCTTCCGGTCGAAGGTGCGCGACAGGACGAGGCGCCCATCGCCTGCCTCCACGAGGGCCACGTGCACCCGCACGCGCCCTCCCTCACCGTGCACGCTCCCGGTGAGGAGGAGGTCCACCTTCATGGCGCGGCCGACGGCCTGGAAGTCCTCCGCTCCACCCTTGAACGGGAAGGACGGGATGCGCCCCATGACGCGCAGCCCGTCCACCTGGCCGAGCGCCGAGAGGACCTCCTGCGAGAGCTGATCGGCGAGGTTCTCCGGGTCGTGACCCGGGCTCAGCTCGGTGAAGGCCAGGACCGCGATGGAGTGTGAGCCGTCGGCCGCACGGGCGGGCGCCGTGCCGGGAAGGGCGCTGCGTGCCGTACCCGGGACGACGAAGAAGTAGAGGAGTCCCGGCGTCGCGGCTGCGAGACCCAGTCCGAGGAGGAGCACGGCGAGGCGGGCCCCCGCGAAGCGCGCGCTCCTGGGCCCCGGCGCACCGTTGCCGTCCTCCACCGGCGGCGTCATCACGATGCCCGTCCGCTTGATGTCGAAGATCCAGGAGAGCGCCGCGGTGATCGGGAATCCGAAGGCCAGTGCCAGGACGACGAAGCTGAGCGTCCACTCCGGCAGGTGGAGGCCGTGCATCACCGGTTCGTAGATCTGAAGTACCGCGAAGGCGACGACGCCCCAGATCGCGAGGGAGTGGAGGACCCTGCGTCGGCGGAGTTCCGCCAGGAACGGCTGCGCGCCTTTCATCGCGGGGATCTTGTTCGAACGCACGAACAGATGCGTGGAAGCCTCCGAGCTAAGACGGGGCGTAAGAGCCGAATTGCCACCGGAGCGTGGGACACGAGCCCTCGGAGGTCTCGGCGCGATAGGATTCGCCGCCGCCCTCCGCTCCCCACTTCGAGGTGATGCTTCCGGAGGGTCGAGCCGCCGGGCCGATCGACGGGAGGCTCCTCCTCTTCGTCTCCACGCTCCCCGTGAACTCGGCCTCCGAGCCCCGATTCCAGGTGGGCGACCAGGACGCCTTCCGCTCCACCGGCCCTCGGCGCAGCACGGTCGAGCAGGAGTCGCGCATGGAGCTGGCCTTCGGCACCCGATCCCGCTCCGGTGGGCCATGGGACGCGTGGGAGGCGGTCTTCTCGCGGAAGATCCACGTGGCGGTCGGGCTCTCCGACAACTTCTTCCTGAACGACGCGGTCTACCGGGCCGAGGAATTCCTCGCCACCGCGAGGCCCCCGGCCGACGCCGAGTTCCTCTACGGGGCGATGATGGCCGACTGGTGGGCGCGCACCGCCCCGCCAGGCGCGGACGTCACGGGCTGGCGCTGACGGACTTGTGCCCGCCCGCCGCGGCGTGTAGAACGCGACGCCTTGATCCGGCTCGATTCCATCTCCATGCAGCACGGCCACCAGATCCTCTTCGTGGAGGCGTCGGCCGTGGTCCACCGGGGGGAGAAGGTGGGGCTCGTCGGCCCGAACGGCGCCGGCAAGTCCACCCTCTTCCGGCTCATCACCCGGGAGGAGGAGCCGGACGAGGGGCAGGTCTCGGTGGACCGGGGCGTCACCGTGGGCCACTTCTCGCAGGACGTGGGCGAGATGGCTGGCCGCACGGCCCTGGCGGAGACCATGAACGGGGCGGGACCGGTCTCCGAGGTGGCGGCGGAGCTCCACGGCCTGGAACACGCCATGGCCGATCCGGCCCGCGCCGACGAGATGGACGACCTCGTGGATCGGTTCGGCCACGTCCAGGCCCGCTTCGACGAGCTGGGGGGCTACGGCCTCGAGTCCCGGGCCCAGGAGATCCTGGCCGGCCTGGGCTTCTCCCAGGAGATGATGGACGGCGACGTGGGCGCCCTCTCGGGCGGCTGGAAGATGCGCGTGGCGCTGGCCCGCATCCTGCTCATGGCGCCGGACGCGCTGCTCCTCGACGAGCCCTCCAACCACCTCGACCTCGAGTCGATCATCTGGCTGGAGCAGTTCCTGCGCGAATACCCCGGCGCCATCCTCATGACCTCCCACGACAAGGAGTTCATGAACCGGGTGGTCGGGAAGATCATCGAGATCGACGGCGGCGAGCTCACCGGCTACTCGGGCGACTACGACTTCTACGAGCGGGAACGGGCCATCGCCGACCAGCACCAGCAGGCGGCCTTCGACCGGCAACAGGCCATGCTGAAGAAGGAGCTGGCCTTCATCGAGCGGTTCAAGGCCCGGGCCTCCCACGCGGCCCAGGTGCAGTCGCGCGTGAAGAAGATCGACAAGATCGAGAAGGTCGAGGCGCCCAAGATCCGCAAGACGGTGGACTTCGATTTCTGGACGCCGCCGCGGTCCGGCGAGGACGTGGCCCGGCTGGCCGGCGTGGTGAAGGGATTCGGTTCCCGCAAGGTGTACGACGGGCTCGACTTCCTCGTCCGGCGCGGGGAGCGCTGGTGCGTGCTCGGGGCGAACGGGTCGGGCAAGACCACGCTCCTCAAGATGATCGCCGGCGAGTCGCGCCCGGACACCGGGACGGTGACGGTGGGGGGCAGCGTGAAGATGGCCTACTTCGCGCAGCACGCGATGGAGGTGCTCGATCCCCAGGAGACCGTCTGGGAGTCGCTTCAGGAGGCCTTCCCGCGCGCGTCGGTGGGCTCGCTCCGGACGCTGGCCGGCTGCTTCGGCTTCTCCGGCGACGAGATCGAGAAGTCCTGCAGGGTCCTGTCCGGGGGGGAGAAGGCCCGACTGGTCCTCGCCCGGATGCTCTACGACCCGCCCAACTTCCTCGTCCTCGACGAGCCGACCAACCACCTCGACGTCGGGACGAAGGAGATGCTCGTGCGGGCGCTCGCCGGCTACGAGGGAACCATGCTCTTCGTCTCCCACGATCGACGCTTTCTCTCGGCGCTCTCCAACCGCGTCCTCGAGCTCGGTCCGGAGGGGCCGGTCGAGTACGGGGGCGGCTACACGGAATACGTGAGCCGCACCGGTCGCGAGGCGCCAGGTCTCCGCCCGGCCATGGCCCGGCGCTGACCCTCCCATCGGGGCCATCGCCTTCCTCCATTCTTTTCGGGTGCTTCTCGCCACGCTCCGTTAAGAATCCGGCGCCCTGAACCGGGAGGTGATGTGAATGTCCAAGAAGCGCATCTGGTCCATCGCGGCGCTCGTCATCGTGTCCGCCTGCAGCCGTGACGAGGTGGCCCGCTACCGGGTTCCCAAGTCCGACCCCGGCGCAGCGACACCGGCGCCTCCACCGCCCCCCGACGCATCGGCCGTCGGCACCCTTCAGTGGACGCTCCCGAAGGGCTGGACCGAGGAGCGGTCGCAGGGCGGCATGCGCTACGCCACCATCCGGCCCACCCCCACGGGGAAGGGCAAGGTCGAGGTCTCGGTCACGGTCTTCCCGGGTCCCGCGGGTGGAGAGCTCGCCAACGTGAACCGCTGGCGGAACCAGATCGGGCTGCCCCCGGTGGACGAGGGCGCTCTCGCCAAGGACCGCAAGTCGCTCGGCTCCCCGGCCGGAAAGCTCGCCCTCTTCGACTACGCGAGCGACGAGAAGGACCCCACGCGGATGGTGGCGGCCATCCTCTTCGACGGGGGGAATAGCTGGTTCGTGAAGATGGTTGGTCCCCGGGAGGCCGTGACCGCAACCCGGGCCGATTTCATTCACCTCCTGGAGAGCCTGCGCCTTGCCCGTCCCTAAGAACCCCATCCTCCGCGCCATCACGTCGCTCCAGCTGACGATCATCTGCCTGGCGGCGCTCATGGTGCTCGTCACCGCGGCGACCCTCGCGCAGGTGGACATGGGCACGATGGGGGCGGTCAACGCCTTCATGCGCAGCTTCGTCGTCTTCTGGGACGTGCCCGGCACGCAGTGGATGATCCCGGTCTTCCCGGGAGGCGCGCTGGTCGGGATGGTGCTCGTGGTGAACCTGGTGGCCGCCCAGGGCGCGCGCATGGAGCTCTCCTGGAGCAAGGCCGGCCTGTGGATCGTCCACCTCGGCCTCATCCTCTTCGTGGCCGGCGAGTTCGTCTCGAGCGCCTTCCAGGTCGAGTCCCAGATGGCCATCGAGAACGGCCAGACGGTGAACTTCGTCGAGGGGCGGGACGCCGAGCTGGCCGTGATCGACGTGACCGATCCCCAGTGGGACCAGGTCTACGCCATCCGGTCGGGCACGCTCCGGGGGCAGGGGACCGTGGCCATCCCCGGAACCCCGGTGACCCTGAAGGTCCACCAGTTCGCGCAGAACGCCCGTCTGCGGAACCGGATGCCCAACGACCCTCCGTCCGGCGCCACGGCGGGGGTGGGGACGTCGGTGGCCTGGAGCGAGGTGCCGCCGGCCACCGCCGACAGCGATCAGGATCAGAGCGCAGCCCTGGTCGAGCCCATCGCCGGAGGACGGAGCTACGGGACCTGGCTCGTCTCCCAGGCGCTCGGAGCTTCCCAGAGCTTCACCCACGAGGGCAAGACCTACCAGCTCGGCATGCGCCACCGCCGCCAGTACCTGCCCTACTCGGTGACGCTCAAGAAGTTCAGCCACGACAGCTACGCCGGGACCGACATCCCGAAGAACTTCTCCAGCCTCGTCCACCTCGACAACCCCACCACCGGGGAGCGGCGCGACGTCCTCATCTACATGAACCAGCCGCTCCGCTACGACGGCAAGGCCTTCTACCAGGCCAGCTTCGGGAAGGGCGACACCCTCTCCATCCTGCAGGTGGTGGAGAACCCGGGCTGGCTGCTCCCTTACGTGTCCTGCGTGCTCGTCACCGTGGGGCTCCTCATCCACTTCGGAATCAGCATGCGCAGGTCGGCGCGCAAGCGCGAAGCGGCCCGGCTCGCCCAGGCCGCGCAGGGGGCGTGACATGAGCAAGATCGGCAAGTACTCGGCGTGGATCGCGGGCGGATTGGCCCTCTTCGGCGCGCTGCTCATGCTGCGCGCCCCCGGCCGGGTCCGAGGGCTCGACGTGGACGGCTTCTCGCGCCTCCCGGTGCTCGAGGGGGGACGCTTGAAGCCCCTCGACAGCGTGGCCCGGAACGCGCTCCTCGCCATCCGGGGCCAGCAGGAGTTCCGCTGGCAGGACCACACGGTTCTACCGGGCGAATGGATCCTGGACGTCCTGTTCCGCCCCCAGGTGGCCGACCAGCAGCCCATCTTCGTGATCAACGATCCGGACGTGCTGGGGATGATGGGCATCCGGCAGAGCAAGGAGCGCTACTTCTCCTTCCAGCAGATCGTCCCGTACATCGACGCGGTCCAGCGGGAATCCCAGGCGGCCCAGGCCATCGAGGCGAAGCAGCGGACCCGCTTCCAGGGGGCGGTCCTCAACCTCTTCGAGCGGCTCTACCTGTACCACCGGCTGAAGAACACGATGCAGCTCGAGCAGTCGCCCGGCCTCGCCGTCGAGGTGGCTGCACCCGGCGCCCCGGGAGCCGCCCAGCGGCAGGCCTCCCTCGCCGAGCTCGCCTACTTCCGCGCCATCCCCCCGCTGCCCGGCCAGAAGGCCGAGGCCTGGACCAGCTCCGGCGAGGCCCTGCGCGCCGCGGCCATGGGCGCGGCCAACGCCGGCCTGGAGCCGATGGCCCGCATCGCCACGGCCTGGTCGGTGCAGGACGCTCCGTCCTTCAACCGCGGCGTGAAGGACCTCCAGATCGTCACCTTCGGCGCATGGCCCGAAGCACAGACCCAGGTGGACCACGAGACCACCTTCAACCGGGCCCAGCCCTTCTACGTGGGAATGGTCATCTACGTGCTGGCCATGCTGACGGTCTTCGCCTCCTGGCTCTGGAAGCCGGCCGTGCTGCGTCCGGCCGCCTTCGGATTCCTCTGCGCGGGGGCCATCGTGCAGACCGCCGGGCTCGTCTCCCGCATCGTGCTGCAGGGGCGTCCGCCGGTGACGAACCTCTACTCCTCGGCCGTCTTCGTGGGCTGGGGCGCCGTGCTCCTCGGCATCGTGCTGGAGCGCATGTACCGCAACGGCTTCGGCACCGCCGTGGCCTCGGCTTCCGGGTTCGCCTCGCTGCTCGTGGCCCACCACCTCACCGGCGACGGCGACACCATGGAGATGATGCGGGCGGTCCTCGACTCCAACTTCTGGCTCGCCACCCACGTCACCACCATCACCATCGGTTACAGCGGGACCTTCCTGGCCGGCGCCATCGCCATCGCCTGGACGCTCCGCAAGCAGTTCGCCCCGCGCATCGACCCGGAGACCTCCCGGTCCCTCTCGGGGATGGTCTACGGCATCGTCGCCTTCTCGCTCTTCTTCAGCTTCGTCGGCACGGTCCTGGGCGGCATCTGGGCCGACCAGTCCTGGGGGCGGTTCTGGGGCTGGGACCCCAAGGAGAACGGGGCGCTGCTCATCGTGCTCTGGAACGCCATCATCCTGCACGCGCGCTGGGGCGGCTTCGCGCGGGAGCGGGGCGTCATGACGATGGCCATCTTCGGCAACGTCATCACCAGCCTCTCCTGGTTCGGGGTGAACATGCTCGGGGTGGGGCTCCACTCGTACGGCTTCATGGACAAGGCCTTCTGGGCGCTCTCCGGCTTCATCGCGGTCCAGTTCCTGTTCATGGCGCTCGCCATGGCCCCGCGCCAGTTCTGGAAGCGCAAGGCCTCCCGGGACGGGGCCGATCGGGCAACTCCGGCCCGGGCGTGATAGGAAGTGCCGCCCCGAGGGGCGGCCCCCATGAAGCACGAGATCGCGCGCAGGCGAACGTTCGCCATCATCTCCCACCCGGACGCGGGGAAGACCACACTCACCGAGAAGCTCCTCCTCTACGGAGGGGTGATCCAGCTCGCCGGTGCGGTGAAGGCGAAGCGCGGCAGGGCCAGCGCCGTCTCCGACTGGATGGAGATGGAACGGGAGCGCGGGATCTCCATCACCACGAGCGTCTTGCAGTTCCCCTACCGGGGGCTGCAGATGAACCTGCTCGACACCCCCGGTCACGCCGACTTCAGCGAGGACACCTACCGCACGCTCCACGCCGTGGACGGCGCGGTGATGCTCCTCGACTGCGCCAAGGGCGTGGAGGCCCAGACGCGCAAGCTCTTCCGGGTCTGCCGCCAGCGGGCCATCCCCATCTTCACCTTCGTGAACAAGCTCGACCGGCCGGGCCGCGACGCCTTCGAGCTCATCGGCGAGGTGGAGAGCGTCCTCGGGATCGGGGTCTTCCCGGTCACCTGGCCCATCTTCCGCAGCGGCGTCTTCCGCGGGGTCTACCACCGGCTGCGACGGCGCGTGTACCTCTTCGACGCGGCCCACGCCAACTCGGGCTCCACCACCGGGGCGGAGCGGCCGCCGGTGGAGGTGACCGGCATCGACGACCCGGCGCTCCGCGAGGCCCTCGACGACGCGGGGTACGACCGGCTGCGGCACGACGCCGAGCTGCTCGAGATGGCTGGCGACGGCTTCGACCCGGAGCGGTTCGAGGCCGGCCAGCTCTCCCCCATGTTCTTCGGGTCGGCGGTGAACAACTTCGGTCTGGAGGCCTTCCTGGAGACCTTCTCCGAGCTCATGCCGCCTCCTCGCGCGCGCGCCTCCGACGCGGGGATGGTCGAGCCGTCCCGGGAGGAGTTCAGCGGGTTCGTCTTCAAGATCCAGGCGAACATGGACAAGGCCCACCGGGACCGGATCGCCTTCGTCCGCATCTGCTCGGGGCGCATGGTGCGCGGCATGAAGGTGACCCATGTCCGCAGCGGCAAGGAGGTGCGGCTCGCCAGCCCCACCCAGTTCCTGGCCCGGGAGCGGAGCATCGTGGACGAGTCCTTCCCCGGCGACGTGGTCGGCATCCACGATCCGGGGATCTTCGAGATCGGCGACACCCTCACCGGGGGGTCCCGCTTCTCCTACGAGGGAATCCCCAGCTTCGCGCCGGAGCATTTCCGGCGGCTGGCGCTCGTCGATCCCATGCGGCGGAAGCAGTTCGCCACCGGCATCCAGCAGCTGGCCCAGGAGGGAACGGTCCAGCTCTACCACCCGCCCGCCGGACGGGCCGGGGACCTCGTGCTGGGAGCGCTGGGGCAGCTCCAGTTCGAGGTGGTGAAGTACCGGCTCGAGGCGGAGTACGGCGTGGAGGTCCGTGTGGAGACGGTTCCCTGGGTGCTGGCCCGCTGGCCCAGCCGGGCCGACGGCGCGCCCGTGGACCTGGAGGCCCTCCAGGATTCCGTCGAGGGCATGGTCGTGCTCGACGTCCGGGACCGCCTGGTGGTGCTCTTCGACCGGCCCTGGGCGCTCCAGACGGCCGAGCGAGTTCACTCCGAGTACGTGTTCGCCGAGACTGCCACGGGTGTGGTGGTCCGCGCGGCCTGACCCGGGGTGCGGCCGATCCCCTCGTCGGCGTAGGACGAGGGGTCCTCCAGCGCCTCCAGGTGCGTGAAGGCGTGGACGCCGGGCAGGGCCTCGCCGAGTTCCCGCTCGACCTGCTCGAGGAGCGCGTGCCCCCGGGCCACGGTCCAGGCTCCCGGGACGAGCACGTGCACGGAGACGAAGCGGCGCGAGGCCGCCTGCCGCGTCCGGAGCGCGTGGAACTGGACCTCGGGACCGCGGTGGCGCTCGAGCACCCGCTGCACCGCCGCCCGATCATCGGCGGGGAGCGCCGAGTCGAGGAGCCCGTGGGCCGAGCGCTGCACCAGCTTCCCTCCGGCCCAGGTGATGTTCACCGCGACCGCGATGGCCACGATCGGGTCGAGCGTCCCCCAACCGGTGAGGGCCACGACCCCGATTCCGGCCAGGACGCCCACCGAGGTCCAGACGTCGGTCATGAGGTGGTGGGCGTCGGCCTCCAGCGCGATGGAGGTGTACCGCCGCGCGGCGCGGAAGAGCACCAGCGCCACCCCCAGGTTGACCAGGGAGGCCGCGGTGGAGACGAGCAGGCCCAGTCCGATCTGTTCGATGGGGGCCGGATGGAGCAGCCGGTTCACCGCCGAGATCGCGATGGCCACCGCCGCGACCATGATGAGCCCGCCCTCGACGCCGCTCGCGAAGTACTCGGCCTTGTCGTGGCCGTAGGCGTGCTCCTCGTCGGGAGGGCGCGCCGCCACCGTGAGCATCCCCAGCGTCGTCACCGCCGCCACCAGGTTCACCACCGACTCGGCGGCGTCGGAGAGGAGGCCGACCGAGCCGGTGAGGAGCCAGGCCGCCGTCTTGAGCCCGATGGTCACGATCGCCGCGGCGATGGAGAGCCAGGCGAAGCGCGCCAGCGAGGGGCGCCCCTGGGGGGCGGGCGCGCGGGCCGTCGCGGGTGTCGGTCCGGGGTCGTTCACGGGGCCGTTCACGGGGCCGGTCGCGCCCGGGACGGGAGCGTCTCCTGGAGGACCTCCCGGGCCCGGCGCAGCATCTTCACCGTGGTGTCCCAGTCCACGCAGGCGTCGGTGACCGAGCACCCGTAGCGGAGCTTCGAGAGGTCGGCCGGGATGGCCTGGTTGCCCCCCTCGAGGAAGCTCTCCACCATGAAGCCCACGACCGACGCGTTGCCCTCCCTTATCTGGTGCGCGACGTCGCGCATCACGAGCGGCTGGAGTTCCGGCTTCTTCCACGAGTTGGCGTGGGAGCAGTCGACCACCACGTTGCGGGGGAGCTTCGCCTTGCGCAGCGTCTCCTCCGCGAGCGAGATGGAAACGGTGTCGAAGTTGGGTCGGCCACCGCCGCCCCGGAGCACCAGGTGTCCGTAGCGGTTCCCGCGGGTGCGCACGATGGCCGAGCGCCCCTCGCCGTTCACGCCCAGGAAGCTGTGGGGGCCGGCCGCCGACAGGATGGCGTTCACCGCTCCGTCCACGTCGCCGTCGGTGCCGTTCTTGAATCCCACCGGCGTGGAAAGTCCCGAGGACATCTCCCGGTGGGTCTGGGACTCGGAGGTGCGGGCGCCGATGGCGGTCCAGGCGATCAGGTCGCCATAGTACTGCGGGGCGATGGGGTCGAGCGCCTCGGTGCCGGCGGGCACGCCCAGCTCGTTCACGTCGAGCAGGAACTGGCGGCCGCGCTCCATGCCCTCGTCGATCCGGAAGGAGTCGTCCATGCGGGGATCGTTCACGAACCCTTTCCACCCGAGCGAGGTTCTGGGCTTCTCGAAGTAGACCCGCATCACGAGCAGCAGGGTGTCGGAGAGCTCGGCGGCGAGGTCCTGCAGTCGTCGCGCGTATTCCATCCCGGCTGCGGGATCGTGGATGGAGCAGGGACCCACCACCACGAAGAGGCGCGGGTCGCGGCCGTCGAGGATGGCCTCGATGGCGCGGCGGGCGTTCACGACGGTGGTGGCGGCCCTCTCGGAGAGCGGATGGCGACCCTTCACCTCGTCGGGCGAGGGCATCAGGTCGAGCGAGACGACGTTCAGGTTCTCGGTCTGCTGCATGGGGCAACCATGGTAACAGGGGATCCGTGACGCTGCTGCATGCATCGAACATCGGCCTCGCCTTCGGCAGCCGGACCATCCTGGACGGGCTCACCCTCACCATCGAGGAGGGAGAGCGGGTCGGGCTCGTGGGCGTGAACGGATCGGGCAAGTCGTCGCTCCTCCGGATC
>Ga0194053_10001468_pt1 | contig 15019 bp, 9 predicted proteins | sample SepL228m_MetaG_FD_161684 | JGI IMG/M metagenome (GOLD analysis project Ga0194053, IMG submission 161684) | Anoxic zone freshwater microbial communities from boreal shield lake in IISD Experimental Lakes Area, Ontario, Canada - Sep2016-L227-8m | ecosystem: Environmental > Aquatic > Freshwater >... | reverse complement strand
TGCAAAAAAGCAGGCTGGCTGTGATCCTGGTTCTTGAGATGATCCTTATCGGCCTGACAGGGATTATTTCAGGGCTGGCTGCGGCCCTGCCCATCATGCTTTATTTTAAACTCAACCCCATCCACCTCTGGGGCTCCATGGCGCAGGCCTTCATCAGTTACGGCATTGAACCGCTCATGCCCCTGGCCCTGAAAGCGGATTTCATTCTGTCGAATGTGATCACCGTATTGCTGATTGTTTCACTTACCTGCATTTACCCGGTGCGGAGAATCTTTAAACTCAGGGTTGTTGATGCACTTCATAAATAAACCAGGCCATGATCTTTAAAATTGCATTCAAGAATGTGTGGAGGAACAAGGTGAGGAGCCTGATTGTGATTGCGGCCATCACCCTGGGACTTTCCGGCGGGATATTTACCGTCTCGATCATCACGGGCATGGTTGAACAGAAGCTGAGGTCGGGCATCGACAACGAGGTAGCGCACATCCAGATCCATCACCCCGAATTTCTTAAGAACCTGGAATCGAGGTACAGTATTCAGAATCCCGACAGCATTGCGGCGCTGGTCTCGAAGGTGGCTTCGGTAAAGGCAGTTTGCACCCGCACCCGCATGGCCGGCATGGCGGCATCTCCGAATTCCGCCGCCGGGGTCCAGATCATCGGGGTGAACCCCGGATCGGAGAAAAAGGTATTTACCCTGTACCGGACGATTCCCGACAGCGTAGGCGGTTATTTTTTAGGCAGCCGGAAAAACCAGATTGTCATTGGGAAAAAGCTGGCCGACAAGCTCAAGATCAGGCTGAAATCAAAACTGGTGTTGCGTTTCCAGGATCGGGGCGGGGACCTTTACGAGGCGGCCTTTTCGGTGAACGGCATTTTTGAAACCGCGAATACGGTCTTCGATGAAACCAATGTATTCGTAAAAAAAACCGACCTCGACCTGATCACGGGAACCGACAACGGGATACAGGAAATCGCCCTGATTCTCGACAACAACGACCTGATCCCCCTGGTTGAGCCGGCGCTGAAGGCGAAACTTCGCGGCCTGAATGTTGAGAGCTGGATGGAACTGAGGCCCGAAATGGGCATGATCACTTCGGCCATTGCCATTGAAGTGTATATTATCCTCGGCATCCTATTGTTCGCCCTGGCCTTCGGAATTGTCAATACCATGCTGATGATCGTGTTCGAGCGGACGAGGGAGCTCGGCATGCTGATGGCCGTAGGGATGAGCAAGTCAAGGGTCTTCAGGATGATCATGCTCGAAACGGTCTTCCTCACCCTCATCGGGGGGATCATCGGGATGGCCCTGAGCGCCGCCCTGGTTTCGGCTTTTCATACTTACGGAATTAACCTCTCTGCATTTTCAAAGGGACTGGGAGCCTTTGGTTTCGACCCGAAGATATACCCCTTTATCAAGACTGAACTGTATGTTAACCTTTCAATGATGATCATATTTACCGGGATATTATCAGCCATCATGCCGGCCCGGAAGGCGCTGCAGCTGAACCCGGTGGAGGCGATAAGGATAGGATGAATTACGATATACGATATACGATTTACGATATACGATTTTCGATTTTATGAAAAATTTTATGAATATTATTGAGATAAAAAACCTGAGCAAGGTTTACGATGAAAAAACCATCCCGGTTTATGCGTTGAATGGCGTTGACCTGGCCTTCAAACGGGGTGAATTTACCTGCATCGTCGGGCCTTCGGGTTCGGGGAAGACGACCCTGCTGAACCTGCTGGGCGGGCTCGATTCCCCCAGCGGCGGAGGGATCATGATCGACGGCACCGACATCACCGCCCTGAAATCACGCAAACTCATCGATTTCCGGCTGAGGAACATCGGCTTCGTTTTCCAGTCGTTCAACCTCATCCCTGTGCTTACGGCGAAGGAAAATGTGGAATTCATCATGCAGCTCCAGGGCATCCATGCGAAAGAAAGGGATCTCAGGACCCTGGAGTTACTGGAAAGCGTGGGGCTGGGAGAAAAGATCCATAGCAGGCCGAACAAGCTTTCGGGCGGACAGCAGCAGCGGGTGGCTGTTGCACGGGCCCTGGCTTCGAAGCCCAAGTTCATCCTTGCCGACGAACCGACGGCAAACCTCGATTCGAAATCAGCCGAAAACCTGCTCGGGATCATGGAAAAACTGAACAGGGAAGAGCACATCACCTTCATTTTTTCCACCCACGATTCAAGGGTGGTGGCCAAAGCGAGAAGGGTGGTGACGCTTGAAGACGGGAAGATCGTATCGGATGTCTCAAAGAAACAGGATTGATCGTATTTCGATGAAAAGCGTGCCGCTGCTGGTTGTTTTTTTGCTCCTGTCTTTATGGGATGTCTTTCCCCAGGATTCCGTCGCAGGAAAGAGGGAACGCAGCTGGTCTTTCAACGGCTATGTGAAGGATATGCAAACGGTGATCATCCATAAAATCGACGAACCCTGGGTTACCGATAACCTCATCCACAACCGGAATAATTTCAAATGGAATATTTCGAAGAATTTCACCTTCTGCCTCCAGGAGCGGAACCGCTTTTATTGGGGAAACATTCTTGCCATCAGCCCGCAGTATGCGGAGTTTATTGCCTATGATAACGGCCTGGTCAACATGTCATGGAATATTTCCGAAGGGAAGTCCTACGTCCTGAACCTGGCTGTCGACAGGCTGTGGCTGGATTATACCCTGAACAGCTTCCAGGTCACCGTAGGGCGACAGCGAATTAACTGGAGCCAGACTTTTGTATGGAATCCCAACGATATTTTTAACACCTATTCCTATTTTGATTTCGATTATGAGGAAAAACCCGGTTCCGATGCGGTGAGGCTGCAGTATTTCACAAGCCCCTCTTCCAGGGCCGAAATTACTGTGAAGGCCGACAAAGACCAGAAGATCACGGCGGCAGGACTGTACCGTTTCAACAAATGGCAATATGATTTCCAGGGACTGGCCGGTGTGTATACCCAGAGCGACCTGGTGCTGGGACTGGGATGGGCCGGGCAGATCGCCAAGGGAGGGTTCAAGGGGGAGATGAGCTGGTTCCAGCCCCTGAAGAATTTTGGAGATACCACGGGGGTTTTCCTCTCCTCCGTTGAGTACGATTACACCTTCAGGAATTCCATCTTCATCCAGTTTGAGGGCTTTTACAACTCCAATCCCACCAATTCAGCCAACGTGCTGATCAACCAGTTCAATCCCTCCCTGCTCAATGCAAAAAATCCCTTTCTCAACGGGTGTTCACTCTTTGCCAATGTATCCTACCCGGTTACGCCGCTCATCACCCTGGCGCTTGCCGGTATTTACAATCCGCTGAATAAAATGGTTTTCGCCATCCCCACCTTTACCTTTTCGCTCATGAACAACCTCGATCTTTCGGTGATCGCTCAATCCTTCCAATCCTACGATCCCGCCACGGTAAGCGCCAGCCAGACCTCCCTGTTCATCAGGCTGAAAGGTTCGTTTTGAAATAGGTTTCCATTAAACGCAGTAGAACAGCTTTTTCTATTGGCTTAGTAAGGTAATTATTACAACCAGCCGCCAGGGCCTCTTCTTCGATGCCTGCATGCGCATAAGCCGTCAGTGCGATAATAACCAAGTCCTGGTTGAATTTCCGAATCTCGCGGGTGGCCTCCAGTCCATTCATCACAGGCATTTTACAATCCATAAGCACCAACGATATTTCGGGATGTTCACGGCATAATTCAACCGCTTCTTTGCCATTGACTGCTTTGTAAATAACCGAAGCGGTTTTTTTCAAAATGGTTTCAAGGAAGATCAAGTTGAGAAGGTCATCCTCAGCAATCAGGACCACCGCTCCTCCGCGTAAGGAAGGGGCTTTGCTTATTTTGACGGCTTCATACTTGTCAGGCGTTCCCGGCGCAATGGGAAGGGACAGGAAAAATGAAGTTCCTTGTCCTTTCACCGATTCAAGGCGGATTTCTCCGCCAAGCAACTTCGTAAGCCCGCTGATGATGGATAACCCCAGCCCGCTGCCTTCATGACCGCGCGTATCGGTTGCATTTTCCTGCACGAAGGTCTCAAATATGCGTTCCCGGGCCTCCTTTTCAATACCAACACCCGTATCGGTGCAAAAAAATTCAACATGGGCCGGTCCCGCTGAATATCCCAGGGTAATGGCACCCTGATGGGTGAACTTGATCGCATTGTCAAGGATGTGTGTAATGATTTTCAGGAACAGGTCCGGATCAGTCTGAATGCAGAATGGTTCCTGCTCTTCAGGGGTTACCAGATTAAATGCAAGTTTTTTTATGAGGCACAAAGCCTGAAATTTGTTTTTTATGCCCGTTAAAACCTTCATTACTTCCACTGGCTTGCATTTGACAGGCATGTTGTCGGACAAAATCAGGGAAATGTCCATATAATCGGTGATGGTGTTTACCAGCCGGTCGCTTGAGGCTTGCAACAAGGATATATATTGCTGTTTCTCTCTATCCGGAAGGTCTGGTTCGGCTAACAAAGCGCCAAAGCCAAGAATCCCATTCAGCGGAGTACGGACTTCATGGGAAATATTCTGCATGAAAGCCGTTTTAAGCCGGTTGCCCGATTCTGCTTTTACCAGTGCTTTTTTAAGCGATACTTCGGCCTCCTTGCGCTCAGTGATATCCCTGAAGAAACCGACAATGTATTTTCGGCCATTCATATCAAGGAAACCCGAAGAAATATCCGCATAGAAAATTTCTCCGTTCTTCTTAAGACATTGAATATCTTGTGGTGAAACCCAATCCCCGTGCACCATTTTTTCAAAATCGGCACGCCCATACTGATATGTTTCTTCAGGATGAATCGCAGCAATGCTCAACATTTTCATCTCTTCTTCTGTATATCCAAGCATTTGACATTGTGCAGGGTTAGCGAATGCGATCATTTTGGTTTCCGGATCGGCGATGATTATTCCAATCGGACTTCCCTGAAAAATGTAGCGATACTTGTTTTCAGAATCATCCAGCTTTTCTTTTTCTGCATGCCTGAGTGCAGTAATGTCCCAGTTCGTGCCAATCATGCGCGTGGCATGGCCCGACTCGTTTCACTGAACAACTGCAATCGCTCTGATATGATGAACGGAACCATCGGGCCAGATAACACGAAACTCCGTATCATACTCTTTTTCGCCGCGTATCGCCATCTGGGTTTCGTTATCGCTATGCTCTTTATCATCAGGATGAACTCCATTCTGCCAGACTTCATACACTCCGATGAAATCCGTTCTGTTTATACCATAAATCGCAAACATCTGGTCGTCCCATACCAGGAGGTTGTTTACAATATCGTAGTCCCAAACACCAACTCCACCGGCACGAACAGCCAATTCCAAACGTACGGATACCAGTTTCAGATCTTCCTCCATCTGCTTGCGATCGGTGATGTCGAGAACCAGTCCTCTTACATAAAGAGGTACCCCCCCGGAATCCCAGCTGACCACAGAACCAATATCATAAAACCATTTATATTTACCTGATTTGGTGAGTATCCTGTATTCGACTTCATATTTATCAACCTTCCCCATGAAGTGTCTGCGCATCGTATCCATGACTCTGTCATAATCTTCAAGATGAATCAGAACTGTAAAATCCTTGTAATGGGTAAATTTTTCGTGAGAATAACCGAGCATGTCAGTTTTGCGTTTATCAAAAGTGACATTACCAGTTGCAACATCCATTTCCCACCAGGCCATGTTTGCCACCTGCATGGCAAGATCTATTCTTGAATTATTCTCCCGCAACAGCCGGTCGGCTTGCCTGGCTGCCTTTTCAGCATTGAGCCGATCGGTGACATCTGTGATAAATCCATGCCAGAGCACTGATCCGTCAGCCTCCCGCTGCGGCAACGAGTTGCCGTATAGTGAGCGGATTGTGCCATCGGAAAATTTCACGCGGTACTCATGTTGCCACAGGGTGAGCGTTTGTGCCGATGCCTGTATGGAAGCGGCAACGCCGGCAAGGTCGTCGGGGTGGATGTATGCAAACACCCCGGATGCATCTTCACGGACCTCATCGGGACTAACCCGGTATATTTCCCTGATGGCCTCGCTGGCATATGGGAAACAGGACGTACCATCGGGGCGCAAAAGATACTGGTAAACGACACCGGGCAAAAGGTTTGCGATCTTATTGAGCTGGCCCAACGCCTGCCGGTATAATTCCGCCAGTTTAACCTTTTCGGTATTTGCAATGTTTAACTCTGTTTGAATGGCAATCTCCTTGTTAGCAATGATTAATTCTGCTGCCCGTTTTACTTTTTCCTGGTTTTGAAAAGCAAGTTCTTTGTTGGCAATGATCAGTTCATCGGCCCGTTTTGTTTTTTCCTGGTTTTGAAAAACGAGTTCTTTGTTAGCAATGATTAATTCTGCTGCCCGTTTTACTTTTTCCTGGTTTTGAAAAGCAAGTTCTTTGTTGGCAATGATCAGTTCATCGGCCCGTTTTGTTTTTTCATGGTTTTGAAAAACGAGTTCTTTGTTAGCAATAATTAATTCTTGCTCTGCTTTTTTAAGCCCTGTAATGTCAACTACGGTTAAAAGGCATTGATCTCCCTTTTCAATAGCGATCGCGGTAAGGAAAACATGAATTGGAAAATTGTCGTTGTTGATAATTGTAACCTCACAGGTTTCTTTGGTTTTACTGCTAAATACCTTTTCAAGCAGGAGATTGAAAATGGGCCTTGTATTATCGGAAACGAAAAAGCCAAACCGGCTATTTCTTAACAATAAACGTTCTTTACCGAGCATACTTGCTCCGGAAAGATTTAACTCGATAATTTTCCCCTCTTTGGAAAGGGTAAAATATCCTGAGGGGGCAAAATCGTATAATTCGGCATATTTATCCGTTGCAGTTTTTGCCAGCTGCTCTTTTGCATGCAAGAGCTCCTCGTTCTGCATTTCCAGTTCGATCTGGTGCACATCGAGTTCGTGAATGAGCTTCAGCATTTCAATTTCAGAAAGTTGCAGGGCCTTTCCGGATGATCTCCTTTTCAGCAATTCTTCGGCCTTTTGGCGAAGGATTGCTATGTTGTCTTTTCTCTCCGTCATTATTTTTTATCCTGTACCGGCAAAATGAGTTTTATTTTTGTTCCCACCAGTTTTTCGCTCGTTATTTCAATGGTTCCGTTCATGGCCCTGATGATCTGATAAGATATCGATAAGCCGAGTCCGGTTCCTTTTCCCTCCTCCTTCGTAGTGTAAAAAGGTAGCATGATATTATGGATGTCATCCTTGCTGATGCCGATCCCGTTATCGGCAACTTCAACGAAAATACTTTGATTTTCCTGCCAGGATCTGATTCCGACTTGCATTTCAAAATCCTGATGCTGGTTTTTCTTCTCGTTCACCGCATCTTTTGCATTGACCAGCAGGTTAAGGATGACCTGCTCAAATTTATAGGTGTTGCCGACAATTTTGGCAATTTGCTGTTCAAGTTGAAGATTGAGGCTGATTGCATAGTGTTTGAACTGTTCCATTATCATTGAGGAGGCGTTTACAATGCTTGAATTAACATTGAACGATGTATTTACGTAATCATCGCGATTTCTCGAAAATGCCCTGACATGATCAATAATATCCCTGATGCGGGTTATATTTTCAAAAATTTTGTCTGATTTTATTTTTAGGAATTCCACATCCACGATTTCGGTTCTGGCCGTCTCAAATAAAATTTTATCCATGACCATGGAAATGATATTCAATGGCTGGCCAATCTCATGTGCAATGCCGGCGGCCATTTCTCCAAGGGTCGACATGCGGTCGGAGTGAATCTGCTTTGCCTCCATTTTGATGCGTTGAGAGACGTCGCGTAAGATGATCATGTATGAAATGGGTACTCCATTTTGGTCCTGCATGAGTGTGGAGCTGATTTCACCTGTAAATACCGATTCATCCTTCCTTTTGACCGTGAGCCCGGTGTTTTGCGTAAACCCTTCATCCGTTGTCTTTTCAAGCAGCTCTTTTAAAATCGCGGTCTCGCTGTCGGGAACGAATTGTAAGATATTCCTGCCTACCATGTCAACCCGTTCATCGGCTCCAAATAAATTAAGCCCGATCTCTGAAACCTCCATAATGATTCCCTTCAGGTCGATTAATACCATGCCATCGGGAGAGGCATTTAACATGGTCCTGAATTTTTCTTCGCTGACCCTGATGACCTGCTCGGCTATCTTTCGGTCGGTAATATTACGGATGGTATTATGAACCCCGTATGACGGGTCATTTGAACTGACCCATTTTGCAGAATGGGAGACCCACCTTACCGATCCGTGTGGATCAACAATGCGATATTCGAAATCCTCAAGGTCCTGCCCGCTGAGAAAAATATTTTCCCATGTCTTTTGGCAACGGGCAGCATCGTCGGGATGAATGATGTCGGGCATAGTGACTCCGATGAATTTTTCGCCCGGATAACCAAGTACCTTTTCACACTGCGGGCTGCAAAAAGTTGTGATGCCTTGAGTATCGGATAGAATGATCAATTCCGAACTGTTTAAAATCAAAGATTTATATAATTCTTCGCTTTTACGGAGTGATTTTTCCATAAGCTTGCGACTGGTAATATCCTGGACAGTCCCATGCAGTCCTGAAATCTTACCGCTGGAATCATAATCGATTTCACCCCTGGCAAAAGTATGCCTGACAGAGCCGTCCGTGCGAACAATTTCCAGTTCGAGTGCATACGGTTCACCGGTTTTCAGGGCTTTCTTTACCGCTTCACCCAGACGGTTCCTGCTTTCAGACGTATAGTACAAAAACATCTTTGCATACGATGGAGCTTCAGATTTCGGATCCCGCCCATTGATGTGATAAAGCTCCTCCGACCATTTTACCGTGTCGGTGGCCATCGTCCATTCCCAGCTTCCAAGGTGCGACAAACGTTGTGCTTCACGCAGATTTGCTTCACCCTGGCGCATTGCCTCATCCACTTTTTTCCGTCGGGTAACATCCCTGGAAACAGTCACAATGCCTGTTGATTTATTATTTACATCCTTAAGAAAAGAAAAAGAAAGCTCGACCCATACCGTAGAACCGTTTTTGTGGACCTGCTCCAGTTCAATGGCGGGGTAACTGCTTACCCGGGCAGTCCCGTCTTTCTCAGCCGGGATGATGTTCCTGGCCATTTCCAGGAATTTGTGCAGGGATGCCGGGGTAAGGATCTGTTCCGGTTTTTGAGACATGGCCTCCTCCCATTTGTATCCCCTGATCTTTTCGACGGACGGACTGAGGTAAATGATGTTAAAATCCATATCCAGAATTGCGATCACATCCGTGGTGTTCTCCGTAATAATCCGGAATATCTCTTCACTCTTGCGTAAGGAAATTTCGGCCAGTTTGCGTTCGGTGATGTCAACCATCGTTACAAGGCTTTGATCCCCTTTTTTGTTAACGATGCCGTTAAGATGAACATAAACAGGCAAGTTCCCGGTGGTCGACAGGGTCACATCACAATCTTCCCTGTTTTTGCTTTCAAATATTTTCTTAAGAAAAAGATTAAAAACCGGTTTTGTGTCGTTGGAAACGAAAAAGCCAAACCGGCTATTTCTTAACAATAAACGTTCTTTACCGAGCATGGTTGCTCCTGAAAGATTTAACTCGATAATTTCACCCTCTTTGGAAAGCGTAAAATATCCTGTGGGGGCAAAATCGTATAATTCGGCATATTTATCCGTTGCAGCTTTTGCCAGTTGCTCTTTTGCATGCATGAGCTCTTCGTTCTGCATTTCCAGTTCGATCTGGTGCACATCGAGTTCGTGAATGAGTTTCAGCATTTCAACTTCAGAAAGTTGCGAGGCCTTTGCTGATGTTCTCTTTTTCAGCAATTCTTCGGCCTTCCGGCGAAGGATTGTGGCTTCGGATTTTTTATGGGTGTTTTTCATGAACTGCTGGTTGTCCTAATGTCTTTGATTCGCTTATTTGCTCAGTTTTCAGCTTAAAAAAGGGCGAGAACCATCGCAAGTTTCAAGCCAATTGAGGGGCTGCCATGAATAAAGTTGTTGCTATTAACAAAGATAAGTTGTTTTTTCTGATTTTTGGATGGTGCATTATTATTTGGGAGAAGTGCGCACTCCCTTCGAAAATTTTTTTTCGCTTATTTGTTGGATTGGCACCCTGATTTATGTACCTTTACTCGTTGTTGCTGAAAATGTTATGAATAACCCGGATAAAACCAAGGAAGAACTTCTGACAGAAATAGAGAAACTCCGCAAGGAAATTACCGCACTGAAAACAGCATTCAAAGTTGATGTCGCCGACCGAACCCGGGAGGAAAAGGCTTTGGCTGTTTCTGAAACCAGTTATCGCCGGCTGTTTGAAACGGCGAAAGATGGCATTCTTATTCTTGATGCCGAAACCGGAATGATTATGGATGTAAATCCATTTTTGATTGAACTCCTGGGATATTCCAAGGATCAATTCATTGAAAAAGCCATATGGGAAATCGGATTCTTTAAAGATGTTGTGGCCAATCAGGATAACTTTTTAAAATTACAGCAGAAGGAATATATCCGGTATAAAGATTTACCCCTTGAAACATTCGACGGGAGAATGATCCATGTGGAGTTTGTCAGTAATGTTTATTTGGTAAATGATGTCAAGGTAATCCAATGCAATATCCGGGACATGACCGAACGGGTATGGGCGGAACGGCTTCAACTTCTTTCCAATGAAATATTGCGGATCCTTTCCGGCGATGTCAGCTTCAGCGACAGGATTGTCGATGTTCTTAAAGCCATCCAGCTCGAAACGAAAATTTCCGCAGTGGGCATACGCCTCGAACAAGAGCATGATTATCCCTATTTTGCACAATTCGGTTTCTCCAGGGATTTTCTTCTGACAGAAAACACACTCACGGTTAAAGGCAGAAACAGGGAAATTTGTATTGATAAAAACGGAAACCCTTTATTATCATGTACCTGTGGTTTGGTTATTTCGGGGAAAGCATGTCAATCGAATCCACTGTTTACGAATGGAGGCAGCTTTTGGACAAACGACTCATATCCCTTATTGGAGCTTAATGCGGATCAGGAATTCAGGCTGAATCCCCGAAATAAATGCATTCATCTCGGTTTTGGTTCCATGGCGCTCATCCCCATTCGAACAAATAACAAGATTGCCGGCCTTCTCCAGCTCAATGATAAGAAAAAAGGAGCTTTTTCGAATGAACTCATCGCCTTTTTTGAAGGGATTTGTTCAATTATTGGAACGGCACTGATTCGTAAGCAGGCGGACGAAGAGCTCATCATCGCCAAGGAGCATGCCGTAGAAAGCGACCATCTGAAATCAGCTTTTCTTGCCAACATGAGTCACGAAATACGGACACCCATGAATGGCATCCTGGGTTTTGCCGGCCTGCTTAAAGAGCCCGGACTTACAGGCGAAGAACAGAACAGGTACATCAGTATTATCGAGAAAAGCGGTGTTCGCATGCTGAACATCATCAACGACATTGTCAGCATCTCGAAAATAGAATCCGGACAAATGGAAATTTCTACTTCAGAGACGAATATAAAAGACCAGATTGAATTTGTTTATGTTTTTTTTAAACCGGAGGCTGAGCGTAAAGGAATTCAGATTTGCTTAAAAGAATGTGTGCCTCCGATAAAAACCATCATCAGAACAGACCGTGAGAAATTATACGCCATCCTTACCAACCTCGTTAAAAATGCGATAAAATTTACCCGTGAAGGTTCCATTGAAATCGGATATGAGCAGAAAGGGAAGTTCCTTGAATTTTTTGTGAAAGATTCAGGAGAGGGCATTCATCAGGAACATATGGAGATCATTTTTGAAAGATTCAGACAAGGCAGCGAATCGCTTACCAGGAATTATGAAGGAGCAGGACTGGGATTATCCATCTCGAAGTCGTATGTCGAAATGCTGGGAGGGAAAATATGGGTGGAAAGCGAGCTTGGAAAGGGATCAGCATTTTATTTCACCATTCCTTACAGTCCCAGGGTTAAAGAAAAACGAGTCTTTAACAGCATTTTGCCGGGTGATGGAGGTGAGAATTATCAGTTTAAAAAGCTGAAAATATTGATTGCAGAAGATGATGAAACGTCGGCCATGTTACTTTCAATGACAATCAAAATTTTTGGCAAAGAAATTTTATCAGTCAGAACCGGAGTTGAAGCTGTTGAGGCCTGCCGGAATAATCCTGACCTCGATCTGATTCTGATGGATATTAAAATGCCTGTGATGGACGGGTACACGGCTACCAGGCAAATCAGACAATTCAACAAGGAGGTGGTTATCATTGCACAAACAGCCTTTGGGCTGTCGGGCGATAGAAGAAAGGCACTGGAGGCCGGATGTAATGATTATATTCCAAAACCTTTCAATAAGGCCGCCCTGATGGTCATATTGCATGAACTGTTCCAAAAAAAAAGCGGGAGTAATCAATCATAAAAAGGGAATCCCCTTCAAAATGGCAATAAAACCGCGGCTGTAACAGACAACATCTACAAAATACCAGGAAAGTTGAAATAAAAAACGGAGCCTTTTCCCTCTTCACTTTTCACCCAAATCTGTCCACCATGTTTTTCAACAAAGTCCCTGCACAGGATAAGCCCAAGTCCGCTGCTGGGCTCGCCCTCGGTTCCCTGGCGGTTGGTTTGAACATCAAGCCTGAATAAATCATCCACCATTTGAGGGCTCATGCCGATGCCGGTGTCCATTACCGAAATTTCAACAGAATGGCCGGGCACCGCTCTTGCGGCAATGGTAATGTTCCCTCCTTTGGGGGTGAATTTCACGGCATTAAAAACCAGATTGCGCATCACCCCCTCGAACATTTTCACATCCGCCATTACCCTCAAATCCTTCGGAACATCATGATCTATCTTTATCCCTTTTATATCGGCTGCTTCGCGAACCAACTCAATAACCGGAACAACCCCTTTCAGCAATAGGAACGATTCAGGATTAAACTGCATGAGGCCGCGCTGCAAATGCGACCACTCCAGCAGGTTTTCGAGCAGGTTGAAGAGTTTGTTGGCCGAGTCGCTCATGGAGACTGCAATTCGTTGAATATCGTCGGGCCCCAATGCAGGCAAGTCCTCTGCCATCATCCGGGTCAACCCGAGAAATCCAAGGAATGGACTGCGCAGATCATGGGCGATGACGGAGAAGAATTTGTCCTTTTCGGCATTGAGTTTAACCAGCTCCTGGTTTTTTAAATTTATCTCCGCCTCTGCCAGCTTCCGCTCGGTGATGTCCATGGCGACGCCGATCAGCGCAAGAAGCCTGCCGTTTTCATCACGAAGGGATGAGGAGGAAACGTAAACAGGGAATTCACTTCTGTCCTTCTTTATATTGAGAAGTTCACCCTGCCACCCTCCGGCTAAGGTTGCAGGAAAAATCTGCTCTACCAGGGCCGGGGGGTTGTTGGGCGACCGAACGATGCTGATGGGACGCCCCAGCAGTTCATGTTCTTCGTACTGGTATGTTTTAAGAAACGCACTGTTGACAAAGATGATATTATCCGTCATGTCTGTAATGCATACGCATTCCTTAATGCTTCGCGCTACATGCGCAAGCATGGAGATCGTTTCCTGGGCCTTCTTGTAGGCGGTGATGTCGCGGGCAGCGGCAAAAACTCCGAGGATTTTTCCCTGCTCGTCCTTGAACACACTTGCATTGTACAGAACATCCATCAGTTTGTTGGATGAATGGCGGATGGTAAGCGGGTAATCGATCACATATCCCTGTTCGAAAACTTTCTGATATCCGCTCTTTGCCTTGTCCTGGTCCGTAAAATAATCCGAAAAATCTGTCCCGACAAGCTTGTCGCGTGACAACCCGGTCGCATTTTCAGTTGCAAGGTTGACATCCGTAATTTGTCCGTCAACATTGATCGTTACCAAGGGGTCAAGGCTTGCTTCAAGCAAGCTGCGTGCATAGCGGTAAGCGTTTCGCAACTTTGTTTCATTCTCCCTTAAAGCCTGCTCCATCTGTTTGCGTTCGGTGATATCGAGGAAAATGCCAAAGGTCCCGGTAAACCTATTGTTTTCGAAACTGGGAGTCGCCGTGACCAGAATGTCCTTTTTACTCCCATCTTTTAAAAATATTTCGAGTTCATACGTGCTGTTCATCCCCTCGCTGCGCTTTTTTGTCTCTTTTTTGATGACATCGATCGTTTCGTCGAGAAGAAATTCATGTAAACATAACCCTTTGAGACCTCCTTTGCCCACTCCGAATATTTTTTCGGCCGACGGATTGGCAAAATCAAAGGTCTCATCCGGATTTAAGAAGCCTACTCCTTCACCCATATTTTCAATCAGTGAACGGAATTTCTCCTCGCTGCCGCGCAATAAAAATTGTTTTTTCATTTAGGATGAAAGAAATAGTAAAGATAGGGTATTATTATAATGCTCAAATAGTTGGAACGCTGATTTATTTGTAATGGATTACACTGCATCATGATTTCGGGCAAATTTACCGGTATTTTGATACACTTACTAAAAAAGCGTTGACGCATACTCATTATGATTTGATTTCACCCTATTGAAATCATATTATTGTAGAATAAATTCACAAAGAGATGGAACCGAACGAAATTCAAACAACAAGCCACCCCGTTTTTACCACGGTTTCGATTAGTTTTTTCATTTTGAATACCATTGTATTCATTTCATTGGTGTTTTCCTTAACCAGGAATATCTGATCTCTGCCTGCATAAGCCCTACTCCTTGTCAGGCAGCGTAAAATAAAAAGTACTTCCTCTGCCTTCCTCACTTTCCGCCCAGATATCTTCACCGTATTCCCGGGATTCACCATACTGAATGCATGGATGAATGAAAAGCCTACGATATCATAATGCATACTTACGATATCGCAACATTTATTTAAATCCTGTCAACATAATTTTGATAGAATCAGTATTATATTTGAATATGTTTACCTGCCGTTCGGTTGTAAAGCGCTGTGAACAAAACGGGAATGACGAAAGGCGGCAGTTCGATGAAATGTGAAGGGAAGATGAAAGGCGGAGGCATGATGAAAGGCTGCCCCAAACAC